>Ga0209716_1000114_pt1 | contig 83920 bp, 71 predicted proteins | sample COGITO_mtgs_1205_FD_184811 | JGI IMG/M metagenome (GOLD analysis project Ga0209716, IMG submission 184811) | Pelagic marine microbial communities from North Sea - COGITO_mtgs_120531 (SPAdes) (version 2) | ecosystem: Environmental > Aquatic > Marine > Epipelagic ... | reverse complement strand
TATATGTACTATTTTATCGGTAATGCTAATATTGGTAAACTAATGGCTGCGGATAAAAGAGTTCCTTTAGTTTCAGCTACAGGTTCCACCAGAATGGGAAAATCTGTTGGTAAAGTTGTAGGCGAGAGATTGGGAAAATCACTTTTAGAATTAGGAGGTAACAACGCAGTTATATTGACTCCAAACGCTGATTTGAAAATGGTTATTCCTGCACTTGTTTTCGGAGCTGTTGGAACTACCGGTCAAAGATGTACTTCCACCAGAAGATTAATCATTCATGAAAGTATTTATAACAATGTTAAAACAGCTTTAGTTAATGCTTACCAACAATTAAAAATTGGAAATCCGCTAGATGAATCAAATCATGTTGGGCCACTAATAGATCAAGATGCTGTTGATATGTATTCAAATGCGATTGAAGCAGCAAAAAAAGAAGGTGGAAAAATAATTGTAGAAGGTGGAAAATTAGACGGGGAAGGTTACGAAAGTAATTGTTATGTAAAACCGGTAATTATTGAAGCAGAAAATAGTTTTAAAATTGTTCAGCATGAAACATTTGCGCCCATTCTTTACTTATTAAAATACAACGGAAATGTCGACGAAGCCATTAATATTCAAAATAGTGTCCCTCAAGGGTTATCTTCTGCAATAATGACAACTGATATGAGAGAGCAGGAAGCATTCTTGTCTCATCAAGGTTCAGATTGTGGTATTGCTAATGTAAATATCGGTACTTCAGGTGCTGAAATAGGTGGAGCATTTGGAGGAGAAAAAGAGACAGGTGGAGGAAGAGAGTCTGGTTCTGATGCTTGGAAAGTTTACATGAGAAGGCAAACCAATACGATCAACTGGGGAACATCATTGCCTCTAGCCCAGGGAATTAAATTTGAGTTGTAGCTACAGATTAGTTGTAACCAAGATTTTTTCTAACTCGGTCTAATGTCTTTTTTGCTACTTTTTGAGCTTTCAAAGCACCTTTTTGTAGTATTTCTTCTACTTCATCCGGGTGGTTGATATAGTGGGTGAATTTTTCTCTTTGTTCTGAGAAAGTATATAGTATTTCTTCTAAAAGTTCTTTTTTAGCATGCCCCCAACCGTAACCACCAGCTAGTAGATTATCTGCCATTTTACCTGAACGATCTTTGGAAGCTAATAATTTAAATAATCGATAAACAGTTGAGCTATTAGGGTCTTTAGAATCCTCTAAGGGAGTATTGTCAGTAATAATATTTTTATTAATGATATTTTTAATTGTTTTTTCACTTGCAAAAATATCAATAGTATTATTTCTTGATTTACTCATTTTCTCACCATCGGTTCCAGGAATTAGTTGGTTGTTTTTTTCAATGATTTCCTTTGGTAAAATAAATACATCTCCATATTTATGATTAATCCTTGCAGCAACATCTCTTGTCATTTCCAAATGTTGTAATTGATCTTTTCCCACGGGAACGAAATCCGCGTCGTAAAGTAATATGTCGGCAGCCATTAACATAGGGTATGAGAAAAGCCCTGCGTTAACATCTTCTAACCTATCAGCTTTATCTTTAAAAGAGTGAGCTAACTTAAGTCTTTGGTAAGGATAATAACAATTTAAATACCAAGCTAATTCGGTACATTGAGGAACATCTGATTGCCGATAAATAGTAGTTAAATCTGGATTTAACCCACATGCAAGCCAGGTAGCTGCTACTTGAAAAGAATTCTCATTAAGAATTTTAGAATCTTTAATTTGAGTTAATGAATGTAAATCTGCAATAAATAGAAAGGAATCATTTTCTACTTTGTTAGCTAGCTCCACTGCCGGTAAAATAGCACCTAATATATTTCCTAAGTGTGGTCTTCCTGTGCTTTGGACACCAGTTAATATTCTAGCCATATTTAAACTTTATTTATGATTTATAAATATAAATTGAAATTAAACAAATACTAAAACCACTTTAAAATCTTTTTACCGAATAGTGATAAAACGATTTTTAACCATCCTAAAATTAGTAGCGGTAAAACTAAGATCACTAATTTGTTATATGTCATTGCTTCAGTAAAGTTAAAATGAATAAAGTGCATTACAGCTCTTGTCATACCACAACCATAGCATTCTGTATCAAAAAATAGTACAGACATGCAAATAGAATTACCAGAGTCAAAAAAATTTGAGGGTAAAATTAACAGCGTGATAGGAATTGTAAATAATACTGTTAGAGAAATTATTTTTAATAATAATTTCAATATTAAATTTTTCTAAGATTTGTATTCACCACCTTTAGGTTTTAGTGAACCATCAAGAATTTTAACTAAATCAATAATAGTACCTATAAAACAGAAACCTGCAGTTAAAAAATGCAATATACCTAATCCCCAATAACCTAAATACATTCTGTATACCCCAAAAACACCAATTAAACAAAAGGCAAATAATCCCAAAGCAATTTCTTGACTTTTACCTTCAGTAAGTCCTAAACCTAGAAAATCATTATCATCAGTATAGTTGTCTTGAGTGTTATTCATCATTTGACTGGTTCCATTAGCATATTTAATTTTAAAAACCGTAGAAAGTGATTTAGTAAAAGTTGGCCCCTCTAAGTTGTCACAGTTTTTATATTTAACTTCATAAGGTGTTATTTCAAGAATTTTAGCTGATATTTCAGATCCATCCATCATGATTAATATATCGCAAGGTGAAATTAGTTGTGTTAAAATTGGATTGTTTTTTTGAGTTTTTTTATTTATTATTTTTAAAAGTTTATTAATTTTTTTTTGGTTGATTTTTATTTTCTTGAGTTTGATTAAAGATTCTTCAACTATATCAGTTTTGGAAAAATTTGATTTTGCAGATGCAGTTAAAAGTGATTTAGAATTATTTGTTACTATTTGCTCATTCAACAATAAATTAGATATTGATGGTTTGAAAATTATTGCATCACTATTGTTAGAATTATGGAATTCTGTTTTTGAATTTTGGTGTTTTTTATAAAAATATCCTTTATTATACTTCCTTTTTTGCAATAAATTATGTGAGACTACATTTGAAGATGTAGAACACGAGAATAAAAATAGGGTTGTTAAAAAATAAAGTATTTTTTTCATGAGTTTATTTTATATAAAAAAGGCTTAACTTTATAAATCAAGCCTTTAATTCTAATTTGTTGAAGAGATCTTATCTCCCCGTTACAATAGTTTTATATGTGCTTTTGAATAAACCAACTCTTATTGACTGATCAACAGTTCCAACCTCAGTAATTTTACCGTTTTCAGCAGCTTTTTTAATACTCATGTCTCTGTTCATAGGTCCAAAGATGCCTAAAAAAACTGTTGCCTCTGCAACTCCAGTTTTTTCACCAACTATATTATCTGTTACCAAAACAGGTGTAGTAATGGTACATGAGCTAAATGCCGTAATACACACAGCAAAAAGTAAATAATTTTTTATTTTTTTCATAGTTATAATTTTATTCACCAGTTACGATAAGTGAGTTTTTAGTAAATAATAAAAAGTTCTGGACTTTAAGATCAACAGTAGCAATTTTGGTTATACCACCTTTTTTAGCAGCATTAGCTATTGTGAAAGGGCCACCTAATACAAGGCCAGATGAAAGAGATCCACCCGCAGGGCTTGCAAACAAACAAGTTGCTTCTGCAACTCCAACTTTAGATCCAATTCTATTATTTGTTGCTGTAACAGGAACAGTTAAAGAGCAAGAAGCTAATAATCCTGTAGCAGCTATGATTGTAAAAATTTTTTTCATAGTTATAATTTTATTCTCCAGTTACGGTGATTTTAGTTTGTAAAAAAAGTAGGTAGTTAGTCATTTTAACCTCTGTTGTCCCCACTTTAGATATTTTTCCATTCTTACATGCTGTTGCATATGAAATGTCTTGGTCTCCAAATATTTTCGTTTTAACAACTCCAGTTTTAGTTCCAACGGGGTTGTTCGTACATGTAATCGTGTGAGAGAGTGTACAACTTGAAAATAATGCAACACAAGAAGTGATCATTAGTATTTTTTTCATTTTAAGTTTTTAAGTTTGGTCTAATTTAAAAAATATATTTAACAAATAATATTTAAAATTGATAAATGAAAAAATTAGCATCTTACTTCTATTATTTTTATTTTGGTTTAGTTTATTTAACATCTTCACTTGTTCTTTGGTTGCCTATTTTTTTATTTGTAAGAGGAAAAAATAAATATAAAGTTGCAAAACAAATCAGGATCTTTTGGGCAAAATTTTTGACCACTCTAATTGGTATTAAAATTGATGTTAAATATGAATCTTCTATAAATGAAAAACAGAATTACATTATTTGTGCAAATCATAAATCTTATTTAGACATAATTTTAATGTATTTAATAATAAATAAAGATTTTGCATTTTTAGGTAAATCAGAAATTTTAAAATGGCCTGTTATCAATATTTTTTTTAAAAGAGGTGTTGACATCCCAGTTTTTCGTGGGAGTAAAACTAGATCTCATGAATGTCTAGAACTAGCTGAAAAAGAAATAAAAAGAGGAAGAAGTGTCGTTATTTTTCCTGAAGGCGGTTGGGACAAAACAGGAAAAAATATGAGAAGTTTTAAAAATGGTGCTTTTCAACTCGCGATAGATACAAAATGTCCAATATTGCCAATCACTTTTAAAAATAATTATGATTTATTCACAGATCATAAAGACATTTCTGGTACAGCTAAGCCAGGTAAAGCAAAAGTAGTAGTTCATAATTCAATAGCCGTAGCAAACTTAAATAGAGAAGATTTAGTAAATTTGAAAGATCAAATTTTTCAAATAATCAATAAAGAACTTAATTGTGAAAATTAATAAAGATGTAATTTCTAAGCTCGCTGGGTTGTCAAAATTGAGATTTAATGACGATGAATCTAAATTAATTTCAAATGATTTATCTAAAATGTTAAAGTTCATTAATCAATTGAACGATTTAGAAACCAAAGACATCGATCCGCTGATTCACATGAATGAAGAGTTAAACAACTGGAGAGAAGATGAAATAGACGATGTACTTTGTCAAGCAGAAGCATTAACTAACAGCCCGGTAAAAGATGGAACATATTTCAAACTTCCTAAGGTTTTAGACAAAGGTTAACAGTACTCGTTAAAAGCAGCTGTAAGATTCTCAGCAATTAATTCAGCTGGTTGTCCTTCTATGTGGTGTCTTTCAATGAAATGAACCAATTTTCCATCTTTAAATAAAGCCATACTTGGAGAAGATGATGGGTAAGGTAAACAATACTTTCTTACTTGATTAGTAGCTTCGTTATGAAATCCAGCAAAAACTGTAAGAATTTCGTTAGGTTTTTTGGTGTTTTCTATGGCAATTTTAGCTGCAGGTCTTGCATTTCTAGCAGCACATCCACATACGGAGTTAATTACAACTAATTGTGTTCCTTCTTTGGTATTTAAATGGTTGTCAACTTCATCTGCAGATGTTAATTCTTTAAAACCTTTTGATGTTAAATCTTCTCTGAATGGGGCTACTACTTCTGCTGGGTACATATAATTATTTTCAATAAAAGTATTGATTAATATGAGATGTGTTTATTATTAAATGTTAAAGTTCTTAAAAAACTATCTTTTTTTTGAGAAAAAATCTTTCAGTATCTCGCTGCATTCATTTTTTAATACCGAACTAATGATCTTTGTTTTAGGATGTATAATATTTTTAGAAACGTGTGAAAACCCTCTTTTTCTATCTTCTGCACCATAAACAATGGCGCCTATTCTTGTCCAAAAAGCAGCTCCAGCACACATGACACAGGGTTCTAAAGTCACATATAACGTGCACTCGTTTAAATATTTGTTTTGAATAAAATTACTAGCTGCGGTCAAAGCTTGCATTTCTGCATGAGCAGTAAAATCAATTAATTTTTCGCACAGATTGTACCCCTTTGCAATAATTTTATCTTGAAATACTATTACACACCCAACTGGAACCTCATCGTTTTGGTAAGCGATTTCGGCTTGAATAAATGCTTTACGCATATAATACTCGTGATTATTTATATTCATTTAACAGTTGAATTTTAAAATTAAAACAAATTTTCAATAAATTTGAAATATAAATATTAACGAATTAAAATATAAAAATTATGCCTTTTGAATTACCCCAATTAGATTACAGTCACGACGCATTAGCGCCACATATTGATAAAAGAACAATGGAAATCCACCATGGAAAACACCATGCTGGATACACTGCTAAATTGAACGCCGCAGTTGAAGGAACTGACCTTGAAGGCAAATCAATTGATGAATTAATGACTTCACTTGATATGAGTAATGGTGCATTGAGAAATAACGGAGGAGGTTTTTATAACCATTCATTATTTTGGAAGGTAATGTCACCAAACGGAGGAGGGCAACCTTCAGGAAGTCTAGCAGATGCGATTAATAGAGATTTTGGTTCTTTTGATTCATTTAAAGACGCTTTTTCCAAAGCTGCTGCTACACAATTTGGCTCTGGCTGGGCTTGGCTTTGTGTGCAGGAAAGTGGAAAGTTAGAAGTATGCGCTACACCAAACCAAGATAACCCCGTTATGCCTGGTGTCGGCTGTGGTGGTCGTCCAATTTTAGGAATTGATGTTTGGGAACATGCATATTATTTAAATTATCAAAATAGAAGACCAGATTATATAGAAGCGTTTTTTAACGTTGTTTCTTGGGAAGAAGTTCAAAAAAGATTTGAGAACTAAATTTTCTAAAATTAAGATTGATAAAAGCCACTCTATGTGGCTTTTTTTATGGTTTTAAAAAAAGCATTTAATAGTATTGAACCAACAACAATTAGGGAGCCAAAGTAAAAGTTAATATTCATTAATTCAGAGTCTTTAAAAACTAAAAGTGCAAATATTATCGCATATATTGGCTCTAAATTAACCGATAAATTAACGGTATATGCAGTAATAAATTTCATCACATACACGCCCAATAAAAACGCAAATGAAGTGCAAATCACCCCAAGTATTAACAGCCAATAGAACTGCTCAAGATTTAGACTTAAATCCTTAATAACAATGGATTTGTTTAATAAAAATATAATGGATATGATTAAAAAACCGAAAAAAAGCTCGTAAAAAGAAATTACAGAAGATTTATTTTCTTTAACTAAAACGCTGTTAATTACCGAGAAAAATGCAGCTAGTAAAGCAGAGGTCAATGCAAAAATCACTGCTTTTAAATATTCTGGATGCTCATTATAATTTAAATCATTAACTATAATAGAAATACCTACAATAACCAAAAGTCCAGTGACGAGTTCTTTAAAATCAAATGTTTTTTTGTAGACAATCCATTCTGCAAAAGAGGTAAAAAATGCTGTAGTAGACATAAATACAAGCGCAATGGATACATTAGATAAGGCAATAGCTTCGAAAAAAAAGTACCAGTGTAATGCTATCAAACCTCCATTACCAAAAAATTTCAATAATGTTAGTTTATTCAGTCTTAACTTTTCTTTTTTTAGAAGAAGAAACAAAAGTAAAGTTGCCCATGCAATAAGCATTCTCCAGAAGACTATTTCATTGGAAGTAAGCCCACTTAAGTTAAGTGTTTTACCAATTATTCCAGTAAATCCCCAAATTAGAATAGTAAAGTGAAGAACAAAATGATATTTATATTTATTTAACAAGTAAAATTCTTAGTAAACAGTTATTTTAAAAACGAATTATTTTTTTTATTAAATGTAAAATTTATCTAAATCCATCAAAACTACATAAGTTTATCTAAGAAGATTTGCTTTTAAATTATTTAATTATAGGAAATTCTTTAACTTAGGCGAATATTTTTTCCAGATATGAACTCTATCATTAAAGTTATTTACGGGCTTTTCATTTTTTTAGCAATATTCTCATGCAAAAAAAATGAAACGGTAGATTTATCCACTTTACAGACCTTTCATAATTTAGCAATACCTCTTGTTAGTGCAGAAATTGATGTACAAGATATGTTAGAAGGAGATACTGGAGATATTATTAGTACTGGGGTTAATGGAGAATTATTTTTAGCATATGTGACGCCAACAACCACAATTTACGCATCAGAAATTATGGATTTACCTGATCAGAATTTTTCATCTACAATTTCACTCCCAAATATACCTCCATTTTCATACCCAATACCTTCTTTTTCAGTCAACCATACTTTTCAAGATACTACAACAAATACGCTTTCATTTCCAAATGGTGAAGAGCTGGATTCAATATTTTTTTCTCAAGGAATTTTAACAATTTCAATTACCAACAACCTTAGTCACGAAGTTGAATTAAATTTAACCATTCCGTCTTTAGTAAATGCTTTTGGTGGTTCTTACAACGACATGCTAGTTGCAAATGCTAACAATACGGCGTTGACACAAGTTAATTTAAGTAATTACACTTTTGACCTTACAAAAGGGGGGAATGGATTTAATGAGATGGTTGTAGAATTAGAGACGACTATTACAGGGTCGGGAAATCCTTTGTATGCCTCTGATGATATAAGTTTTTCTTTTTCAATGGATAACCTAGAATTTGAAACCATTTATGGAGACTTGAAATACCAACAATTTGATTTAGGAGAAGTGCCATTGGAAATAGATATTTTTAAAAATTCAGAGCAAGCAGTAGATTTTTTATTAACGAATCCAGAGATAACACACACCATTGAAAATAGTTTTGGATTTTCACCTAAAATGGGAATGTTGCAAATGTATTATGAAGATTTACAAGGTGTATTTATTGATGATATCACTTACGATTCTGCTTCTTCTGGAAATAACCAACCAGCACCTTTCTATTTCCCAACGATTCAGCAACCGCAATCTCCAGGAATATCAGTTTCATCTTTGGTTTCTATGAATGCTGACAATAGTAGTATAGATTCATTAATCAATGCAACTCCTAAGCAAATTATTAGTAATCCAGTAGTAGCAATTAACAATCCAAATACTACTTTATCTAACAGTAATTTCATTTCAAATTCTAGTGAAATTTCTGTAACTACAGAAATAACACTTCCTTTAGAAGGATATGCTGGAGGATGGGTAATGGGAGATACTATTCCTTTTGATTTTAAAGTAGATGAGTTATTCAGTTCTGAAACAGAAATCAATGAAGCTGTAATAAAATTTGTAACTACTAATGGATGGCCGTTAGAAGTAACTTTCACCCTGCAATTATTGGACAGTAATTTTAATGTACTATCTTCTATTGCTGACTCTACCGTTGTAATACAATCAGGTTTATTAGATCCTGTTGGGAAAGTGGTATCTCCTACAATTAAAGTTACCAATTTAGCATGTGACAGTGGTTGTGTTGATAATTTGAATGCAACTAGAAACGTAATATTATTAGTAACAGCTAATACTGCAGACTTTAACAACCAACAATCCATTAAGATTTACAATGATTACAAATTAGGTCTGTCAATGGCTTTATTAATCTCAGGGAGGATGTTCTGATGAGAAAACTAATCTTCATATTGCCCCTAATTTTATTTACAAGAATTGTAGCGCAGCAAGATTTTATTCTTTATCATATGCCTTCTATTCCTCAGATTACTCAGGTTGATCCAGCATCTTTCCCAGATTCTAAGTTAGATATTGGACTTCCAATTATCTCTAGTGTTTACGGCTCTATGTTTAATACTGGGTTTTCGATGGGCGATATTTTTACTAAAAATGCTAACGGTTTTATGATGCCAGATGTAGATAATGCCATTTCGAAAATGTCGAGTGAAAATTTCTTCATTTTAAATGGTAGTACCGACTTATTTTTCTTAGGTTTTAAAAGTGGAGATAATTTCTTTTCTTTTAATGTGACCGAGAAATTGGACTTTACATTTAACTATCCAAAAGATTTAATAATCATGGCAATGGAGGGTAATGGAAATAATCTACTTGGTAAAAGAGCAGTTTTTGATGGTTTAGGTTTTGATTTTACTCACTGGAGAGAATATGCAGTTCATTGGGTGCACGACGTGCATCATAAATTTTCTTACGGTGCGAGGCTAAAGTATTTATACGGTATGGAAAATTTCACAACCGATGTCAGTTACATGGGAATTACAACAGATCAAAATACTCATGCATTAACTTTTGATATGAATTTTGATTTTAGAACAGCAGGCTTGCCAATGGTCATGATTGATGGAGACATTCCTAGTATTGGCGCAATTAATACAGACAGTTCACTAATGATGGAGCAAGCAGGTTTAGATGGTACTAACATAAATAATTATCTTTTTAACAGAAATAATCATGGAATGGGTCTAGATCTTGGTTTCAACTATCACCTGAACGACAAGGTTCTATTGGAGGCCTCAGTTTTGGATTTAGGTTTTATTAACTGGAATAGTTACACTGCAAACTCAGAGTTAGCTGCTTGGGACTATACTTACGATGGTATTGATAATCCAATTTCTTTATTTGGAGATGGAACTAGTGTAGATTTCTTGAAAGGTGTTTTGGAAGACTCTGTTGAAGAATCTTTAAAAAATAATTACCAATATTCTAATCCAAGTTACAGCACAACCTTAAGAACTAAGATATACGCTTCTGTAGAATATATTGTTGATCATAATAATTTTGTATCGCTTAGCTTTTATTCTTCATTTGTAAGAAAGCGTTGGAGAAGAGGTTTGGGTATTGCATATAATTACCATCTTGGTAATTTCTTATCTGCCACTGCAAGTTATTCTATTTATAACAGAAGTTATACAAATTTAGGTGCAGGTTTGTCTTTAAACCTAGGCCCTTTTGAAATATATTTTTTAACTGATAACATTTTGGCTTTTGGTGTTTTAAATCCAAACGAAAACTTTCTTTCAAATAATGCATCTTCTAGTCTTAATATCGACACCAAAAAGGTTAGAAATGGACAATTCCATTTTGGAATCAATTTAACATTTGGTAGAGATAAAAAAGAAAAACCTGGATCCGAGACTGATGAAAATAGAGCTAAAGCTATTTCTACCGAACCTGCTGAGGATGGTAGTAATTCTAATAAATCTGGGTCAGGAACGTCGACCACTAAAACAGTTCTTCCTACAGGAAAATCAACATCTTCTAAATCCACCAAAACTGACTACAACTCTAAAGGCAATTCAAAACAAAAATCAAAATCTGAGAAAGCAAATAAATCTTCATCAAAATCTGATTACAGTAAGAAATCAGAAAAAAAGAAAAACAAACGAAAAGGAGAATTAAAAACAAAGGTTCAACAATCTGCCCCTAAAGGAAGTACTTACAGAAAGGTTTCCAATAAATTATAGAATTTCCCCCACTTTAATAATTATTGTCCTATCAATATTGTGTGGTTTTATAAAAAGGTATTTAAATTGATTTTCAACTTCAATTTCCTTAAAATAATTGCCCTTTTTAAAGGCTTCCAACATTATTTTAGATTCAAATCTCTTCATTTTCTTTTTACTATTTCCATATCCAATAACAGACACAGTGTCTAAGTGAAAATTTCTCATAGTCAAAAACAGAGCACTATCTTTAATTTTGAATTTTGCTTTAAGTCCCACATTGGAAAAATAATTGTTGTTAATCAAATCATAACCATAGGATGGTTCAAGACAAGTAAACTTGAAATTTGTGTCAACTTCAGGAATTAAATTCCTTATTTTTTTAGCATTATGGTTAATATAATTTATATCAAATTGGTAATAGCTAAACTCATTATTAATTAAATCAGCTAATGAATCAGTCTCATGTTTATATTTTTTAATTATATGATTCACATAATTTTGCTCAGATATTATTTGCAAGTAATCCTTATAACGAACCATAAATTTTTTATTATTAAAAAATTGTTTAGTTAAGAATTCCCAATAATAGCAATTCGTATCTGATTTTGAATATCCGTATAGCACATCTTCTAATCCTTCATAAATCCCTGAGTAACAGTCATAAGCGATGTATTCTATTTTTTCAGTTTTTGGATTCAAAAACATCCTTTGGTTATGCCAGTGATTAGAATGTCGAATCTTACCAAGATCATTTAACGCAAACATTAAAGCGGTTTTTTCAATATCAAAAATATTTTCCAAGGGCTCTTTAAATAATCTATATTTTTCCATTTTGATTTTACCCTTTTCAAAAAGCTCTTTCAGAATGTTAGATTCATAAACTTTCTTTTGGTTGAAAGGAATAATTTCAGCAGCTTCTAAAAATGGATAAGAAACTCTAGATTTACTATTGTGCTTTCTCACTTCCCACAACCCTTTTTCATTAAATTTTAGGATAGGTGTATTGTGAAACCCATAAGCTGAAATTAATTTTTCATCAAAGTGCTCTTCAAAAGCATAAATACCTAGATTTTCATTATTTATAGAGGCAGAAATAAATTCATATTTAGGTGTTAATATATTTTCATCCTTAAATATCTTATGAAAAAGCCATTCTTTTAAGAAGGATCTAGTTGTAGGGTGCTGAATAGAGAATTTCCGAATACCTTTAAAATCAAAACCTTCATCAATTTTTATTCTAAAAGACCATTTATTTGATTCTAAATGATCTATCCAATCGCCTTTAAGACGAATTTTTATTGGAATTGTTTCATCTCTATAGGTCATGTTTCCTTTAAAATACTTTTTTTGTGCTTCACCAATAACTCCACACTTTAAGGCTTCTTCTCTAAGTTTCTCAAGTTTTTTTAAATCTTTGTCTTTTAAGTGAATGTCTATATGTTCATTAGGTATTTTTCTTTTTTCAGATTCGGGGATTAAACTAATTTTTAAATTATCATAATAGGAAGGCTTTTCTTTGGGGTTATGTATATAAAACCTAATAGAATTGTAATCTTTTTTCAATAAACAACTTACAGTTACTAAATTCCATCCTTTATCAGCTGTTAAATCTCTGTTTAAAGTAATTGATAAGAACTTTTTATCTTGGTCAACCAGTTTAAACCTACCCTTTGAAAAATTGGTTTTTTCTAGAACTGAAATAAAAATTCGTTGACCTTTCTTCAGGTTTTTAAAAGTATAACTTAAACCAAAGGGATTTTTCTTTAATATTTTGATAGAATATTTTCCAGATTTAGAATAGTCCGTAGATCTATTATTATTTATTACAATATTGCTGTTTTTTTTTTCTAGATCAAATACTTTAGTGAAGGTGTTGTTCTCACAACTTGCAATAATTAAGACAATAAAAACAGTCTTTAAACTTTCTATTATTCCTTTAAATTTCATAAAGTTTAAAATTATTGAAATAATTTTTTTGATTGACACTTTAAAAGTACTCAAAAAAAACATTGTTAAAAAACTTTGATATTTAAGTCAAAATATAAATAGTTATGTTTTTAGCAATCTAATATTTGATGTATGCTTTACTATATTAATCATAATAATTAATTATAATTGTGGTAAATTTTTATAAATTCAAGAAACAAATACCACTAGTAAATCATTATGTCTTCAGTACTTAAATACCGCAGCCAATCAGAAATTTTTTTTCTTGACTATCTGCCAGACGAATTTTTCATGAATTTATCCGAAAAAGAAAGAATAAATTTTAGAGAACTCAGAGAGAATCATAAATTAATTGAAAAAAGTAAAGATCGTATTTCGTCTTTAAAAGATGAAATTAAATTTAAGATGGAACAGATTAAAAAAATTGAACAACAAATAGGGTCTCCCAATAAGCAATCTTCTCAAAAAGGGAAGCTATCAAAAGCAAATTTTTTTCTCAAGGAATTAATTCAAATTTATCATTTTTCTATTTCTGTAGGATTGAGATATCATAACATAAAAACTAAAAATAAACCAAAATTTTATATAAGAGTTAAAGCTTATAATGGTACTTACAAAAATATTTATATTGGAGGTGAAAATGATGTTAAGAAAATATTGCTCAGTATTTATAATTCTTCTTTTACTGATATTAATTTAAACGATCTTAAAGAAGAACTTAAATTACTCTATACGGTATATATTAGATATTTTGTTTGGAAGAATAATTGGGAGATGTTCTTTTCTACTAAGCATACTTTAAAAAAAGTAGCATTATGGTCCAATCAAATTGGTTCAGAAAAGTTTAGATGGTAATAATATGAAGCAAATAAAATTAATTTGGGATTTTAGAGGTGTATCAGCCTTTGAGACAGCGAAACATTTTGAAATTCATTTAAAGGAATTTCTTAATAAGGAAAAAATAACTGATTTCTATTCAGAAACATTACAGCAATCAGATTTTTATTCTACAGTCTGTTTAATAATCGAAGAAAGTTATGTAAATACAGTCAAAATTGCATTAAAACCTATCAGGGCATTTTTAGTCTAATTTTTTCTATTGTTCATCATTATTTCAGATAATTACGTCAATTTACTATTGTTACTTATTTTATTTAATTGTAGTTTTTTATATTTATTTAAATAGTTATAATTATGAAACATACTTCGTTTATTCAAACAACTATTTTAATATCATTTTTACTTTTATTTAATACTTCTAAAGCTCAATTGCCTCCAATTATTGATACCTCATTAATTATTAATGAGTGCTCAAAATTAGTTCCAGATCCTGACGTTTTAAGATTAAAAGAACATTTCTTTGATAGCTTTATTTTAGTTAACGATACCATTGGATATTTGAATCCAAATGGAACACTACACCTTTTTGAGATTAATTTCTCTGATTCAACAACCGTTAAAAAATTAAGTATTAGTAAATACCATGGTTCCAATTTTAATAGACATTTATTTTATTACAATAATCAAATCTATAGTTTTGGTGGTTCTGGTTTGTTTAATTCTTTTGGTAAATTAATTGAATTTGACTTTAATTCTGGAGAATGGTTTTTAAAAAAAATCACCAATCTTCCATTAAACTCTAATGGGATTGTTTCTTCCTGGTTATATGGTGATTATATTAAAGTACTCTTTTACGTAAATAATGAAAAGAATAATTTTTCCTTCGGAACTTTAGATTTAAAGAATTTTATTTATGAAGAGGAATTATCTTTCCATGCAGATAAAAATGATAATCTCTATGCTCCAAGGGGTTTACTTAGTTATTGTAATTCCAGATTTTCTGTTATGCAGTTTTATCACAGAAGATCAAAAAAGGCCACCATTAAAGTTTTTGATAACAAAACAGGTGTGCTTTCTGAAAATACCTTCTACAAAGATAGATTAAGTTTAGATGGTGTTTCTTATGCATATATTGTAGATAGCACCCTTTTTTACAGGTCTGCCAATCTTGAAATTGACTCTTTGAAGTTATCACAGACTAAAAATTTCTCTAGTTTAAGTTATCCAAAATTTTATGCTAATAAATACGAAGATAGTATTAGTAACAAAAGAGTTAATTATTTATTAATAGGAGTAATAATAATATTGATCATGTCTTATTTTACATTTATTACTGTTAAAAAATCAAAATCAAATGGCTTGATAAATGGAACATTATTAATAGAAAATAAATTAATTTCAAAAAAAGGTTTTAAGTTAAATAGAGAAGAATTAGACCATTTATTAGAAATTACACACCTTAATCAAGATTCTTCTAAAACGATAAGAAGTAGACTTATTAATGAAATAAACGAAAATGGGAAAATTGAAATTAAAAGAGAAAGAAATCCAAAAGATAAGAGATTCTTTGATTATAAAATATCATAGTATTTTATGTGTAAATTAAATTATTTAATAGTTCTATTTCTAAAATTCATCTATATTTTTTTTGTTTTTAATATTCTTTATTCTTGCTCAGAAAATGATTTCATTAAGAACGAATCTTCCAAGCTTATTATTACTGATAATTCTATACAAAATCAATTATCTGACACTATTTCAGATACTATAATAATTTTTGAAAATTCATTTTTGAAATTGAAACTTTCAAAAGCTATTAATACTAAGCAAAATGAATACTACCCAGTTCCAAATAAAAATGGATCTGAAATATATTTTGTTGGGATGGATAGAACAGGGCAATTTTCTACTAAAATTGATTTTACAAAATCTAGAGATTATGGAGGTGAGGATATTTGGTTAACCAAAAGAAAGTATGGGTTATATACAGAGGCTGTTCCTTTAAAAGAATTAAATGATAATTCTCATCAATCTGTTACCAGTATTTTAGACAATAAGCTAATTATATATGGAGGATATGAGGAAACTTATCAAGTAGAAATAGATAAAGGTTTTTATAATGGAGATATTTTTACTTATGATATTTCTAATAGTAAGTTGCAACATTTAGGGCAACCCATCAATTCCATTTTTTTTGAAAGTGATGCTTATATTACCTCAGATGGAAAACATATATTATATGTTACCGACAAAGATCCATTAGGACCCTATAATCGAAAAGGCTATAAGTATCAAAATTCTTTTTGGGGAAATACTGATATTTGGATAAGTGAAAAAGTAGAAGATTATTGGTCACAGCCTATAAACTTGGGGAATATTATCAATACTGATGGCGCTGAAAGAACTCCATACTTATCAACTGATAAGAAAAGATTATATTTTTCTTCAAACGGTCACCCAGGCTACGGTCAGCAAGATGTTTTTGTTTCTGAAAGATTGGATTTAACTTCTTGGACTTCTTGGAGTACACCTAAAAATTTAGGTCCAAATATTAATCAAGAACACAATGATTGGTGTTTCAACTTATATGATAATGAGTCCAAGGCCTTAATGGCTTCAGAAACAAAATTACCTTTTAAAGTAGATGCAACTCTTCTAGGTGATGGAGGTGCTAGAGAACATAATTTACGAAATGGTTATCAGCTTGTGGGAAAAGCTTCTGCAAGTTTTGACTACCGTTGCAGATCAGATATTTATTGGGTGGATCTTGTAAATGAAAATCCAGTAATTTCAATTGAAAATTTACTTTTTGAGAGCAATAATTACTTTATCGATCAAAGCAATATTGAATTATTAGATAGGATGGCAGAGATAATTACAGAAAATAAAAATTATATTATTAAGATAGTTGGACATACAGATAACATAGGTTCATTATCTTATAATAAAGAGCTTTCTTTCAAAAGAGCCAAAACAATATATAATGAAATGATAAAAAGAGGTGTAGACAAAGAGAGAATGAGTTATTATGGTTCGGGACAAGAAAATCCAATAGCAAAAAATTCTGATGATTTAAATAGAAAAAAGAATAGAAGAGTAGAATTAATTTTTCAAAAATCAGACTAAATATATTCTAGCTTAAATACATAAAAAAGTTATTTTTGAAATCTAATATTAAAACGATCTTAACTTATGAAAGTATATAAGATCCTACTAAGTACTTTAATAATATTTATAACCTTTTTTATTACTTCATGCAGTAACAAAAGTTGCGATGATACTATTAATAAAGGAGTATTTATAAATGAAATCTTAATTAATAATTCATGCATTTCCTTTGACTCAGACTACGGAAAATTTTCTGACTGGATTGAAGTTTACAATGCAAATCCAGAAAAGATTAATATTTCTGGTTGGGAGCTTCATGCGGTTAGTTCTAAAAAAAAAATCTCTTGGATTATTCCCTCAGAGACCGTTATTCAAGCGAAAGATTATCTCATAATTAGGGCAGATAAAAGAGATACTTTAAATCATGCTTGTTTTAAACTTAACAAGTCTACAAGAATTTTAAAGTTAGTGAATATGGGTAGGACAGAAGATTCTCTAATAATTCCAAAACAACAGTTCATCAATATATCATATGGTAGGGAAAATAATGGAGGAAATAAATGGGGCTATTTCTACACCCCAAGTCCTGAAAAATGTAATTCTAGTGAACTAGCCGTAACTAATTTTAAAAGAAATGAAGAGCCGGTATTTAGTTTAAATGCAGGTATTTATAAAAACCCTATATCATTAGAAATCTCATCAAAGAATAGCAATGAAATTAGATATACCATCGATGGAAGTAGACCAAATAATTCCTCCATTAAGTATGAGCACCCGATTGTAATTAATGAAATGACCAGCGTAAGAGCAATTGTTATAAACGATTATAATTTACCAAGTAAAATTGTATCTAATTCCTATTTTATAAATCCAATTGGAGATTTGCCTATAGTATCTCTTACAACCGATAAAAGCTCCTTATGGGATGCAGAATACGGCATTTATGAAAACTCATTAATTAAAGAAAAAAGACTTGCGAATTTTGAATACTTTGAAAAAGAGAAGAGAGTCCTAAATCAGGAAATTGATTTAAGTATACATGGAAACGTAGCCAAAAATCATCCTCAAAAAGCCTTTAAAATCTCCACAAATAAAAATTACGATGAGGATTTTTTTAAGTACCAATTTTTTAACAATAAAAATGCAGATGCATTTAAATCTTTACTGCTTAGAGCTGGCGGACATGCAGATCATTTTTATACACAATTTAGAGACGAACTTGGACAACACTTACATGTTGGATTTACCAAATTGGATTTTCAAGGAAGTAGACCAATAGTATTGTATCTAAATGGAAATTTCTGGGGTATATATAATTTAAAAGAAAAGTTAAACGCAGACTACATTACATCTAATTATGGGCTTAAAAAAGATGAATTTAGTATGCTCGAACAAGCATGGCAAGAAATTAAAACAGGAAAAAGAAAGGATTATATTGAAATGTTAAATTTCATTGATTCTTGTGAGAAAACAGATGAAAATTATAAAAAAGTAGAAACTTTAATGGACGTATATAATTTTATGGATTATAATATTTTACAAATTTATGTAGCTAATATAGATTGGCCTAACTGGAATATTAAATATTGGAAAGAAGACAGTGAATATGGAAAATGGAAATGGATAATTACTGATTTAGATTTTGGATTCGATGAAGGTGCTAGAGTGACCAAAAATATGATAGAATATGCTACATCTCCCAAACAAACAAGATCAACCAATCCACCTGCTTCTACTTTTTTACTGAGAAAACTTTTTGAATTTGAGAATTTTAAAGATGAATTTATTCAAAGAATGGCAGTTTCTTTAAATGTAATTTATAATTCTGACAGAGTTGTTAATCGAATTGAGGAAGAAAAATCTTGGCGAAAAGAAATAATGCCGGAAGAAATTAAAAAATGGGGTGGAAAAGTATTTAAAAGTAAATGGGGAGATTTTGCAGTTGTTGAATCAATTAAGGAATGGGAAAAACACATTGAAAGAGTTAGAATTTTTGCTAGAAAAAGACCAGAAATAATTTTTAAAAATTTCAAAAAACATTTTAATTTAAATTCTGAAATTACAGTATCAACATCATCTAATGATGGTTTTGTCTTTATTAACTCCATTAAACTTACAAAAGTTAATAATTCTGGAAAGTATTTTCCTGGAATTCCTTTGAGGTTGAGTATTAAAGAAAAATTGGGCAAGAAATTTTCTCACTGGAATATCAATGGAGAGATTTTCAAAGAGAGAAATTTAACTGTAAAACTAGAATCAAATTCAATAATTATCGCAGTTTGTAATTAAAAAATAATCTATTCAACAGTGATAAACTAATTTACGGAGGGTGGATACCCCATCTATGTTTTAATTCAGAAATTACAATTTCAAAAAATCAACTTTCTTCAAAATTTGAATACCTTAAATTTAGAATTGTTAATTTTAGAAAAAAAATATAATTTATGAAGTATACTATTAAAACATTTGGGAAACCATGTCATTATCAGTTCTCAAACATTAAGGAGATTGAGGTTAACGATATTGAATTTGGTGAGATGGATTATCACGAACTGGAAGAAACCTTTCTTTTGGACAAGTGTTCAGTTGAAAACATGAAAATTAGTCTTGACGATGAGATTAAGTTTGAAATATATAATAGTAATAGTAAAATATTAGATTTTTCATCAAATGATATCGAACAAAGTGATGAAGGTGGGGATTGTTTTTGTCCAGAACCACAGTATAATGATGAGTATGAAAATTGTCTAGGTTCAATACAATATTTTAAAGGAGGAGGTCCAATATTTGAATTTGAAACAGAAAACGAATTAAAAATTGAAAACTTTACATATAGTTTATCGATTTTGGAACTCGATGACGGAGAAATATCATTAATGGATAACTTTTATTATAACAACAAAAAATTAGAAAACATAGATTCAGGTGAGTCGTGGGGAACTAATAGATTGGTAAAAATATGGAAGGAAAATGGAGAAGTTTTTGAGTTTGAGGAATAGATTTTCAAAACCCTCCACAAATTACTCCACCGTAACAGACTTCGCTAAATTTCTTGGCTGGTCTACATTACATTCTCTAAGCAGTGCTATATGATAGCTCAATAATTGTAGTGGAACAGTCGCAAGTAATGGAACTAGTAACTCATCACATTTTGGTATTTCTATAAAATGGTCTGCTACCTTCTTTACTTCTTTGTCGCCTTCTGTAACAATGGCAATTATTTTACCCTTTCTAGCTTTTACTTCTTGAATATTGGAAACAATTTTCTCATAACTTGAATCCTTAGTAGCAATAACAAAAACCGGCATTTCTTCGTCGATAAGAGCAATAGGTCCGTGCTTCATTTCAGCAGCTGGATAACCTTCAGCATGTATGTAAGAAATTTCTTTCAGCTTTAAAGCACCTTCTAAAGCTAATGGAAAGTTAATTCCCCTTCCTAAGTAAAGTGCATTGGGGGATTTATAATAAATTTTAGCAATTTTTTCGATTAAATCATTTTCTTTTAATACTGTTTTTAACTTATCTGGAATGGCCTTTAGTTCTATAAGTAATCGGTTAAATCGCTCGTTAGTTATTGTTCCTTTCCTCTTGCCAATCATCATCGCCATTAGAGTCAAGATAGTAACTTGAGCGGTAAATGCCTTTGTAGAAGCAACGCCTATTTCAGGACCTGCATGCGTATACGATCCGCAATCTGTTTCCCTAGAAATAGAACTGCCAACTACATTGCAAATCCCCATAAGTGTAGCTCCTCTTTCTTTTGCAAGTTTTAAAGCTGCTAAGGTATCTGCTGTTTCTCCAGATTGAGATATGGCAATGACAAAGTCATCTTCATTAATTATAGGGTTTCGATATCTGAATTCAGATGCATATTCAACTTCTACAGGAATTCTAGCCATTTCCTCAATTAGATATTCCCCAACTAAACCGGCATGCCAAGAGGTTCCACAAGCAACAAAAATTAATCTTTTAGCGTTGATTAACTTTTCTTCAAAGTCTAATATCCCCCCCAAAGCGACTTTACTTTTAGAGACACTTATTCTCCCCCTCATGGAATCTAGTATAGACTGAGGTTGCTCGTAAATTTCTTTTAGCATGAAGTGGTCGTAACCACCTTTTTCAAGAGCTTCTAAGTGTAATTCCAGTTCTTGTATATAAGGAGTTATTTCTTGATTAGCTATAGTCTTTAGTTTCAATCCATTTCTGATACTTATTTGAGCAATTTCCCCATCCTCTAAATAAACTACGTTTTTTGTGTATTCGATAATAGGGGTAGCATCTGAAGCACAAAAATATTCTCCTTCTCCAATACCTACTACTAAAGGACTTGATTTTCTTGCGGCTATTAATTCACCCGGGTTTTCACTATCAATTACTACTATTGCATAGGCACCAATAACTTCATTTAAGGCCAATCGTACAGCATTAAATAAGTCATTTTTACTATTAATATGAATTTCTTCAATTAAATGAACTAATACTTCAGTATCAGTTTCACTTTTAAATTGATGACCTCTTTTTTCTAACTCTTCTCTTAAAATAGCATAGTTTTCTATAATTCCATTGTGAACTAAACTTATTTTACCATTTCCTGATTGGTGGGGATGTGCATTGGTGTCGTTTGGCAAACCGTGGGTAGCCCACCTTGTATGACCAATTGCAATTTTACCTTTAGTATCTTTTTCTGAAACAAAATCAATTAGATCTTGAACTTTACCCTTTTGTTTGTAAACATTAACGACTTTATTATTATGAATGGCAATACCTGAACTGTCGTATCCTCTATATTCTAACCTTTGAAGACCTTTGATAACAATTTCGTAAGCATTTCTAGGGCCAATGTAAGCAACTATACCACACATAAATTTTAATATTTAGAATATGAAATTATAATTTTCGCTTTGTCTTTTTTGGTGGAGTTCCTACCATTTAAAACAACTCTATTAGCAGTTACACCATTTCCATTAGGGAAAATTTTAATGGTGTCATTTAGAGTTTTTTCAGCTAAAATCTCATTAACATGTCTAGTGATATTAAACTTGTAATTTTTATTAACTATGTCATAGTTGCCGCCTTGGCTTCCTTCAAATAAATCAGGTAAAAACTCATAATTACCATCACTATTTTTTCTGGATATAAATAAACTTGAAGGTGGGGTATATTCATCATATAAATAATCTTCAAAAGGCAGAACAACTTCTGCTTTATTTAGAATAATATTTTTATTTATTAATGAATCTAAACTAGGAATAGTAAGTCTTCCATTTACTCCGCCTAAGCTTTGAATATAAAATTGGTTAGTACCAAGACCAGGTTGATTAACGGTATTTTCAACATCTGTATTAGAATAATTATGAATTACTTCATGAAAATATGCGCAATTAGAATTCATATTAAAATCAAAGTCTAAAGTGTCATGCTCAGAGGGAAGACCACTGGTATCTCTGTAAAACAACCTAACTCTAGAAAAAGAATTTAACAAATTCACATAATATAAGCCACCATTAATTCCGTTGACACTTGAAATTTTCAAGCCTTTAAAGAAAGATAAAAATTCATCATCTCCATCGTTACCATTTAATGTTGTGTTTCCAGATTCTTCAACAATTGGCTGAGCAAATTCACTGACATCTAAAGTAATTCTTAGTAGAGCTTGATCTACATAAGAACCTGCAAATAATCCCGGGAAAAGAGGGTCTGTTTTTATGCTTCCAGAATTAGAAATATTAATTCCTTTAGTTGCAAGATTTTGATTATTGTAGTAGGAAGAATCTTTGTAAAGATCTTCATCTAAAATTTCCACAGTAAAATTTTGTTCATTTATTTCCCCGTAAGAACCATCTACAGCTAGATACAAGACAGCAGAATCTACAACTATATCATTAATAGTTCCGTTTAGAGGAATGAAATCGTATGCTTGCTCTAACCTTATCTGCGTGTAAATAGATGAATTCACCTCTCCAAACACAGGATCGATGTAATTTCCTAGAGGACTACCGCTTCCATTTATGAACTGACTAGAACCAACTAATTCATCGGTTTTTACACTATCTGAATAAACAGAAAAAGTATGAAGTTCAAAAGTGTCAGAAAAAAGTGCTTCTAAATTGTTAGAATCAGGGTTAATTTCTAATCCGAATTCTTTATTCTTTTCACAAGAAAATAGCCCTATTACCATAACGAACAGTAATCGTAATAGAAAAGAAACTTTTCGAGAAAGTGCAGAAAAATGTTTAGGCAAGAACTCCATTTTCACTAAGAACTTTATCATAAAACTTTTGATGGGCCTCTACCGTTTGTTCTTCGTCGTGATATTCAAGTACTGATTTTTTTGACTTTTCAGTAAGTTCTAAAAGGGATTTTTCAATCTCAGGACTTCCAACAGAAATAGCGTCGCTCCAAGAACAACCAATTTCATGTAGTTTATTTACATCTGTTGTACCTTTAAGATTTAAATCTTTAACAGGTAACTCGTCAAAATCTAATTTAGCTTCGAAATCTTTTGAAAGGTTCAGCTTTTGATCTTGATCGTAAAGTGTATATATTATTTTGGCATTTGAGAAATGAGGATCTTCCTTATATACAGATTTTAAATAAACTGGCATTAAAGCAGTCATCCACCCATGGCAATGTACTATATTCGGCATCCAACCTAATTTTTTAACCGTTTCTAAGACACCTCTGCAGAAAAACATAGATCTCTCATCATTGTCTTTAAAATATTTAGAATCTGACCCTTTGAAAATAAATTTCTTTTTGAAGTATTCTTCGTTATCTATAAAATATACTTGGATTCTGATTTGAGGTATGGAAGCTACTTTTATGATTAAAGGATGATCGTAATCATTAATGATTAAATTCATTCCAGAGAGTCTTATAACTTCGTGAAGTTGGTGTCTTCTTTCATTAATAACACCAAACCTTGGCATAAAGATTCTAATTTCTTTATCAGACTCGTGAACACCTTGAGCTATTGTTCTTACGAAGTTGGATATTTCTGACTCAATTAAAAATGGGTTGATTTCTTGGGTAACGTAAAGTATTTTGCTTTTTTCCATAACTACTAATCTCCTTCTTAAACCTTTTGAGCCACAAAAATATAAAAAAAAAACACATAAACCCAACATTTACAGTAGCTTTAACGCACTTTTGTCTCTAATGCAAGTAGTAAAGAATCTTCAAGATTTAAATAAAGTACTTAAGATTGTATCGAATAAATCTATTGGTTTTGTTCCAACAATGGGTTCGTTACATAGAGGTCATCTTAGTTTGGTCAGAGCTTCCAAAAAAAAGACGGATTACACCGTTGTTTCGATCTTTGTGAATCCTACTCAATTTGATAATCAAAATGATTATAATAATTATCCAATTAATTTACAAAACGACATTTCTTTGCTTAATAATGAAGATGTTGATTTATTATTTATTCCAGACTATGAAGAATTGTATAGTTCTGAAAAATTAATTAAAATAGATTTACACAATTTAGATAAAGTTTTAGAGGGGAAGCACAGAAAAGGTCATTTTGAAGGTGTTGTAAGAGTTGTAAGTATATTTTTTAATCTTATTAAACCCCAATATACTTTTTTAGGAGAGAAAGATTATCAGCAATATCTTATTATTAGCTTACTAGCAAAGGAGTTATTTGAAGAAGTAAAAATAATTCTTTGTCCAACTTTTAGAGAAGAGTCGGGATTAGCTATGAGTTCAAGAAATTTAAGATTGGAGGCAAAATATTCTAATAAAACTAAGAAATTATTTGAATTGTTAACTTATTGTAAAAAGAATTTCAAATTTGAAAATAGAAAAAAATTAGAGCAAATATGTTTTGAAAAATTAGCTCAATTTTCTTCTCCAGAATATTTTGAAATTAGGCAAAGCGTCGATCTCTCAAATGAGGGTGAACATTCTGAAAAATGGAGAGCTTTTACTGCCACAAAATTCGGTGATATTAGGTTAATTGATAATATTGCACTTAATTAATCCACATACGATGAAAGCTAAGCTGATTAATTTCTTAAAAATCTCTTTACCTGTAGCAATAGGACTATACCTAACTTGGTACTTTGTTTCCAATTCTACTGAATCTGAAAAAGAATATTTTTTAAAGTCATTGTCGGATGCCAATTATGGATGGATATTTGTTGCTTTAATTATTGCATTTTTAAGTCATTTATCTAGGTCTTACAGATGGAAATACTTGTTAGAAACAATGGATGTTCAACCAAAGTTAAGTCTAATGTATCACAGCGTTATGATTGGTTATATAATAAATTTGACCATTCCAAGATCCGGTGAATTAGCAAGAGCTGGGTATTTTAGTAGGTATCAAAAAACGTCTTCTGATAAAGTATTTGGAACTATTGTAGTTGAAAGGGTAGTAGACTTAATAATGTTTGCTTTGATATTTTTAACAGCCTTTATTTTACAATCGGATCAGGATGCATTTCAAGAATTAAGACAAATGGGAAGCAGAGAATCGAATTCATTTTTTTTGCCAATTTTTTTAGTCCTTGTTGTTCTTTCAGTTTTTCTTTTGTTCATTTTTAAAAAGTTAAGATTAAAGGTTTGGAATTTTTTAAAAGGAATATATCAAGGCTGCATCACCATTTTTAAACTTAAAAATAAAGCTGCATATATTTTGCACACCTTGTTTATTTGGGTTTGCTACATCGCCATGTTATGGATTACAGCTTTAGCACTACCGGACTTGGAGAATATAAATGTAAATGCTGTTTTTGCTTGTTTTATAGCAGGAACAATTGCGATTGGAGCAACCCCAGGCGGAATTGGTCTTTACCCCATTATGGTAGCTACAGTATTAACAGATTTATATGGTTTCGAAGGACAAATAGCAAAATCGTTTGGAATGTTGATGTGGTCTTCTCAAACATTTTTCATGATTCTATTAGGTATAGTTTCCCTAATTGCTATTAAAAAAAGCTAATCTTCTATTTTTGGTAAATTTATTCCAAGCTCATTTAGTTGCGATAAATCTATTTTAGATGGGGCGTCAATCATGACATCTTTTCCCTGGTTGTTTTTTGGAAAGGCAATAAACTCACGTATGTTTTCCTTGCCTCCAAAAAGTGTGCAGAGTCTGTCAAATCCAAATGCAATTCCACCATGAGGTGGTGCTCCGTATTCAAAAGCCTTCATTAAAAATCCAAATTGAAGCTCTGCTTCACCTTTAGTGAAGCCAAGTATTTCAAACATTTTTTCTTGAATTTGTCTGTCGTGAATTCTTATAGATCCACCACCTACCTCTACGCCATTTATTGCTAAATCATAGGCATTAGCTCTTACTTTGGAAGGGTTGGAGTTTAATAAATCTTGATCTTCATTTTTAGGAGATGTAAATGGGTGATGCATAGCATGATATTCATTGGTTTGCTCGTCTTTTTCTAAAAGTGGGAAGTCAACAACCCAAACTGGTTTAAAATCATTAGGATTTCTTAAACCAAGCCGTTCTCCCATTAAAAGTCTAAGTTCGTTCATTTGTTTTTGAACTTGTAATTTATCACCACTTAATATTAATATTAGATCTCCTGGATTTGAATTGCATTTTGAAGCCCATTTTTTTAAAGTTTCAGTATTATAAAATTTATCAATAGAGGACTTGAAGCTCCCGTCTGTGTTATATTTAACATATGCCAAACCTTTTGCACCTATTTGTGGTCTTTTAACCCAGTTGGTCAGTTCATCAATTTTTTTTCTGGAATAATCAGCGCAATGAGGAACATTAATTCCAACTACAGATTCAGATTCATCAAATACTTTAAATCCACTACCTTTAGCTAAAAGATCCAAATAATTTAGTTTCATGTCGAACCTTAAATCTGGCTTATCTGATCCGTATTTTTCCATTGCATTGTCATAAGTAATTACAGGAAATGGCATTTTGAAATCTATTTGTAATAAGTTTTTAAAAAGATGCTTTACTAACCCTTCAAATGTATCTATTACTTGTTGTTGATCTACAAAGGCCATTTCACAATCAATTTGTGTAAATTCAGGTTGCCTGTCTGACCTTAAGTCCTCATCCCTAAAACATTTTACAATCTGAAAATAACGATCGTATCCACTTACCATAAGTAGCTGTTTAAATGTCTGAGGGGACTGTGGAAGCGCATAAAATTGTTGTTTGTTCATTCTACTAGGAACAATAAAATCTCTTGCTCCCTCAGGAGTCGACTTAATTAGGTAAGGGGTTTCAATTTCTAAAAAATTATGCTCTTGAAAAAAGTTCCTTACTTCCATCCCCATCTTACTTCTTAAGATCATATTCTTTTGAAGTGGGCTTCTTCTTAAATCTAAAAATCTATATTTCATTCTTAATTCTTCACCACCGTCTGTCTCGTCTTCAATGGTAAATGGAGGTGTTTTAGATTTATTTAAAACTTTTAAAGAACCAACTTCAATTTCAATCTCTCCGGTTTGTATCTTTAAATTTTTACTACTTCGTTCCTTGACAATTCCATCAATTTCTATCACCCATTCTCTATTAATTAATCTCGCATCTTGACAAAGAGTACTGTTCACTGTCTCGTTAAAAGTTAATTGAGTTATTCCAAATCTATCTCTTAAATCTATAAATGTCATACCTCCTAAGTCACGAGACCTTTGAACCCATCCACATAATTTCACTTGCAGATCTACATCTTTTATTCTTAATTCTCCATTGTTATGTGTTCTATACATTTTTTTAATATTTAAGAATTAATTACTCAACGCTTTTAAAGCTTTTTCAACGTCATTATCTTTGTAGGTACTCAAAATATATCGAGCTTGATCTGAAAAATAATAACTGCTTAATTCTATTTTAAGACTCCATTTTAAATCCTCAATAGTAGATTTGTCATATGTTTTAGTTTCAGAATAATTGCTTTTCAGAAATTCCTCCAATTCCTTATTTTTGATTTTAAAACCTCTGTAAAATTTGTGGATATCACTATGTTTTGTATAAGGAAAACGTTCGTAATAGTTGAAACAGAAATTCCTCCATTTTCTATCGTAAATTATTCTATTGACTTGGTCGTTATAATTTAAGGTGTCAATAGGTGAATATAAATCTGGTATAATTCCTCCTTTAAATTTGCTTTTTTCAAATAGAGAATCGTGATTTGTTAATTCTCCACTTTCTATTCTATTGAAAAGATCATTTTCATAGTTTATACTGTCTCCGTAAGGTTTCTGAATACATTTTCCAGATGGAGTGTAATATCTCGAAATAGTTATTCTTAACTCAGAAGAATCAGGTAATACTAAAGGCTGTTGTACTAAACCTTTTCCAAATGTTCTTCTCCCTAGTATCTTTCCTCTTCCATTATCTTGAATGGCTCCACTGACTATTTCACTAGCTGAGGCGGTAGAACTGTTTACCAAAATTATCAGTTTTCCATCTTCGAAAAGTCCATTGGATTTCGAGTAAAAAGATCTTCTTTCAGAATGAGCTCCTTCAGTATACACTATTAACTGGTTCTCTTTTAAAAATTCATCAGCAATATTTATGGCTTGGTGTAAATATCCACCACCATTGAATCTCAAGTCTAAAACTAAATTTTTAGCATTTTTTAGCAGTAGGTTTTTCAAGGCGTTTCTAAATTCAACATCAGTTGAGTTTGAAAAAGAGCTAATTTTAATGTAACCGGTCTCATTATTTAACATGCTATAAGCTGGAACAGATTTCAAGGGTATAGTTCCTCTTATAATATTTTTTACTTCAATATTTTTATTGGGTTTAAGAATTGATAAATTAACTGGTGATCCAACAATTCCTTTTAACTTTTTAAGAACATCTTCATTTTTCAGATTTATACCCGCTACATTTTCCCCATCAATATTTATTATTCTATCTCTTTTTTCAATATTTACTGTTTCAGATGGTCCACCAGCAATTACATCAACCACCGTAAGTGTATCGTTGTAAATCATAAACCTAATCCCAATTCCTCCAAAATGCCCAACCAAAGATTCGTTGAGTCTTTGTCTTTTTCTTGAAGGTATAAATGAGGAGTGTGGATCTAAATTTTTGAGAATAGTATTTATGGAGTTTTCAGATAGTTCTATTTTCTCAAGGGTGTCTACATAATTGTTTAAAAGATGTTCTAAGATGATATCTATGTTACTCGATTTGTTGTTGTGAATATTTGGAGATAAATTCTTTCCTTGATGTATTCCTATCCAATAGGTTGCTCCAGAAAAAAATCCTGAAAACAACAATAAACCAAGAATCACACTTCTAGAATTATTTTTCAAAATTTTCAAAATTAATTTGATCAATGATTACCTCTGCTTTTTCAAGGAAATTTAGACCTGTAGTATCTTTATATTTTTTTAAATAAACCAATCTTTTTATTCCCGACTGATGAATTAATTTTGCACACTCTTTACAAGGAGATAATGTTAAATAAAGAGTAGCTTGATCACAACTGTTGGTGCTTTTTGCAACTTTTAGAATTGCATTTGCTTCTGCATGTAATACAAACCAATTAGTTTCTCCTTTTTCATCTTCACAATCATTATCAAAACCCGTTGGAGCTCCGTTAAAACCATCTGAAATAATCATTCTATTTTTAACAATTATTGCTCCTACTTTTTTTCTAGTACAATGCGAAAGCTTTCCCCATTCAAGAGCCATTTTCAAGTAGGCTAGGTCATATCTGAGTTGCTTATCGATGATTTCTCTATGTTATTAGTACCGAAGGTGGGAATCGAACCCACACGCCCTAAGGCACACGAGTTTGAGTCGTGCGCGTCTACCAGTTCCGCCACTTCGGCAAGTGCGTTGCGAATTTAGTTTATGTTTTTATACTAGCAAAATAATTTATTATTTATCGGAAATCGTTTACATTTGCATCCCCAATGTCACATAGAGTAAAAATATTAGCCTGTTCGGCATCTAAAAAACTAGCATCTAAAATTGCTAGTAGTTATGGCCAGCCCTTAGCAGATGTTGAGTTGCAGAACTTTAGCGACGGAGAATTTGGTGTTTCAATTAAAGAAACCGTAAGAGGTTGTGATGTTTTTATAATTCAAAGTACAGTTCCACCACAAGAAAATTTGATGGAAATGCTTCTTATGATTGACGCTGCTAAAAGAGCATCTGCCCATAAAATAGTAGCTGTATTGCCTTATTTTGGTTGGGCAAGACAAGACCGTAAAGACCAGCCAAGGGTAGCCATTGGTGCTAAATTAGTAGCCAACATGTTAGTAACTGCTGGAGTAGATAGGGTGATGACCATGGATTTACATGCAGATCAAATTCAAGGATTTTTTGAAGTTCCTGTTGACCACCTCTTTGCGTCGACACTTTTTGCTCCTTATTTAAAATCAAAGAACTTAAAAAATTTAATTATTGCAGCTCCTGATGCGGGAGGGTCTAAAAGAGCAAATGCTTATGCTAAGTTTTTAAATGTAGATTTGGCTCTTTGCTACAAGCAGAGAAAAAAAGCAAATGAAATTTCTGATATGACTATAATTGGAGAAGTTAAAGGGAAAGATGTAGTTATCATTGACGACATGATAGATACTGCAGGGACACTCACAAAATCAGCTCAACTTTTCATCGATTATGGTGCCAAGTCAGTTTCTGCATGTTGTACTCATCCAATTTTATCTGGACCTGCTCATGACAGAATTGAAAATAGTGCCCTTACAGAATTAATAGTTACTAATACTATTGAAATAAAAAGAGAGAATTCTAAAATAAAAATTCTTTCAGTTGCTGATTTATTTTCAGAAGTTATGAAACAGCACATTAATTTTAACTCTATTAGCAAACACTTTTTGTTTGGTAATTAAAACAATAAATAAAAAAACACAATTATGAAAACAGTATCATTGAGCGGTTCACCAAGGGCGAACGTAGGGAAAAAAGGTGCTGCTAACCTTAGAAAAAACGGAAGTATTCCTTCTGTTGTTTATGGTGGCAAAGAGCAAATTCATTTTTCCATTTTAGAAAACGAAGCAAAAAAAATAGTTTTTACACCAAATGTCTATCTTATAGAATTGGACGTGGATGGAAAAAAATTAAATGTCATTTTGCAAGAAACACAATTACATCCTGTTACAGATAGAATTCTTCATTTAGATTTCTTAGAAGTATCAGAAGAAACACCATTTAAAACAAGTCTACCTGTTAAGTTAGAAGGTTTTTCAAGAGGAGTTAGAAATGGAGGGAAACTAACACAAAACTTTAGAAAATTAAGAGTTTTTGGATTGGCTAAAGATATGCCGGATGCCATCTCTATTGATATAACACCAATTAAAATCGGTGAAAAAATTAGAGTTACTGATCTTAACGTTTCAAGTCTAAGTTTTTTAGATCCGGAAAATGCAGTTGTTGTTGGTGTACAAACAGCAAGAGCAGTAATCGAGGACGAAGATGAAGACGAAGCTTCAGAAGCTGCTGAAGGTGAAGCAGGTGATGCATCTTCAGAAGCTAAAAAGGATGAAGAAGCAAAAAAAGATGAATAAACTAACCAACCAATCTTGAAATTTCTCATTGTTGGACTTGGTAATCCTGGTGACCAATATTTAAACACCAGACATAATATAGGATTTAAGGCATTAGACCATGTTGAAAAACAGGCTAATGCCTTTTTTGTTTCTGATAAATACGGTTCTGTATGTAATTTTAAATACAAAGGAAAGCAGGTTTATTTATTAAAACCAAACACCTTTATGAATTTGTCTGGGACAGCTGTTAGATATTGGATGGATAAAGAGAAAATTATAAAAGACAATATTTTAGTAGTCACTGATGATTTAAATTTACCTTTAGCAACTCTAAGATTAAAGAAAAAAGGATCCGATGGTGGACATAATGGTTTAAAAAATATTCAAGAAAAACTTAATTCTAATGTTTACCCCAGATTAAGAATTGGAGTTGGTAATGACTTCTCTAAAGGTAAACAGGTAGATTATGTTTTGGGAGATTGGTCAGCCGAAGAACTGGTAGTTATTGATGACAAAATTGACACTATAAAAGAGATGATTCTTGGTTTTTGTTTTAATGGACTGAATAATACAATGAATACCTACAACAATAAATAATAATAATATTTCATAATCTCATAATGTTTTGGCATTAATGCCCCCAACTGTTTCAATTGCTGCAAAAAAGAAAGTAGATGCTGAATCTATAAAAGAACAACAAAGAACAGAATAACCTAAATTTTAGAAAAAGTTTTTTTCTTGGTTATTAAAAAGAAAAATGAAGGGTCAAGATTGGTTGATGGTTTGATGAAACAAATCAGCAAAAAAATGCCACATTTCGTACAACCTTAAAATAAGCCATGCAATTCGGCATCTACCTTTGAAATTATTTTTCCAAGATCCTCCTGGTTTTCGTTGAAGTGATTATTATCTACATCTATAATCAGTAGTTTGCCTTTGTCATAAGTAGAGATCCAAGCTTCATACCTTTCATTTAATCTCTTTAAATAATCAAGTCTTATGCTTTCTTCATATTCTCTTCCTCTATTCTGAATGTTATTTACCAGTTTAGAGACAGATGCTCTTAGGTAAATCAATAAATCTGGTGCGGATACAAAGGATTCTATTAAGTTAAAAAGACTAAAGTAGTTTTCAAAATCTCTTGTAGTCATTAACCCCATTGAGTGTAAATTTGGAGCAAAGATGTAGGCGTCTTCGTAAATAGTTCTGTCTTGAATAACTGTCTTAGAACTATTTCGAATTTCTTGTGTTTGTGTAAATCTACTGTTTAGATAATAAATCTGCAGATTGAAAGACCATCTCTGCATCTCATCATAAAAGTCTAATAAATAAGGATTGTCATCAACATCTTCAAAATGAGTGTCCCAATTATAATGTTTAGCAAGTAACCCAGTTAAGGTAGTTTTTCCTGCTCCTATATTCCCAGCAATAGCAATGTGCATTCTCTTAAATTTTGTAACCCTAAATTAGAAAAATAGGACTAAATAATAGGGGAATGTTAATAACTTTTGCCAATAATTATTCTGATAAGTTTAAGATCCCTGCCTTGGATTGATCTCGAGATATTCCAATAATTTTATTTTGAAATCCCAAAATCTTAAAATAATCATTGGTACTCAGTAAAGTATCCAGTTTGTAGTCTAAGAAGTTGTACTTGTAAATATACTGTCCATCATATGAAATTAAATCATCTTCTTTTATAATTAATCCCTTTTTAGCAGATAAATTAAGTGTCTTTAAAAGAGATCCAAACTGGTCAATTATTAATAACTTAGATGGAGTTACTACATATAAATTTCTATTTTTTTCTTTAAGACTAATTACCTGGAAATTTGTTTCAGGAACCAAAACAGACAAATTCCCACTCTTATATGTTATTTTAGAATTTTGGTTAATCTTTATTATTTCATTGACATCTAGGTCATACAACCAAATACCATTATCAAAATTGCTATTTGCAATACAATTGGTTTGGTAGAGTCCCAACTCATTTAATGAAATCTGATTTTCTTGTTGCGACAAGGTGTTGTCTAGTACTATTATAACACCCTGATCTTTGTAAAATAATAAAGGACGAAGAGGATTACTAACATCTAAATGATCTATGTTACCCAATAACTTGTTGCTGTATCTGTAAAGTATAGTTCCGTTAATGTCACTTTTTGTTAAATCATCTTTATCAATGAGATAGAAGTTCCCATATTGGTCAATTTCTAATTTATTTTTTGATTGAAAAAAATTTAATTTCTGACTTTTTGATTTTTGAGAAATATATTTGTTGCAAAAGAACAACCCCAAAATAATTTTAAGTATTATTAATTTGTAAGATTTCATCTACATCATTTAGATTATTATTAATTCTAGGAATTTTGCTTTGTCCACTAAGTTTGTCATGACTTTTTAACCATTTATAAAAAGTTTGTTTTTTTAATTCTTTAATATTTAGTTTTTTTAATGGAGAATTATTATTTCTTTTTGCTTTATAATCTACATTAATTTTTTGTAATTCAAGGTCTAGAATTGTTGAAAAATCAATAATGCAAATAGGTCTTTTTAAGAATTCAATCAACCAAAGGTGATACCCAATTGATTTATTATTTTTTTCAAAAACTGCAGAAACAGTAAATTCAGCAACTTGACAATTACATTTTTTTGTAGCGACCTTCAAAGCTTTTTCAATATGCCCAATCATGACCTCTTCACCAGCTATATTGACAAATTGCTTTGTCCTACCTACTACTTTTATTTTAAAAGGATTTATCGATGTAAATTGGATGGTGTCTTCTAATCTGTACCTCCAAAGTCCTCCGTTAGTTGTTATCACTACTTCATACGGCTTAAAAGCCTCTACTTCTTCAAGGTTTAATGTTTTGGGTTGTTCTTCAAACCAATTTTCTTGTTTAATAAATTCATAGTATATTCCATAATCGAGCATTAATAACATGTCATCGTCATCATTTTTTTCTTGAAGACCAAAGAAACCTTCTGTGGCATTATAATTTTGATAAAAATTTATTTCTCTATGACAAATAGATTTAAAACTGTTTTTATAAGGTTCAAAATTTAAACCTCCGTGTAGATACAGTTCTAAATTGGGCCAAATTTCATGAATAGTATCAATTTTTTTTTCTTCTAAAATCTGATTTATTATAACCAGTACCCATGAGGGTGTTCCGGCTAAAATATGGACATCATCTTTGGAAGATTCCTCCACTATATATCTTATTTTATCTTCCCACTTCTTACTAATAAGGTTTTTAACTTTTTTGGGAGACCTTCGCCATTCGCACCACCAAGGTAAATTTTCCATGATGATTGCTGATAAGTCACCAATAACGGGAAGAGATTTATTAGATAAGCTAGTAGAGCTCCCTCCAATTATTAAATGTTTTCCATTAAATAGTTTGGTATTAGGATTGTTATGGTAGTACAATGAAAGTAAGTCTTTACCTCCTTTATAATGACATTTTTTTAAGGCTTCAAGTGTTATAGGAATATGCTTTACAACACCACAGCTAGTACCAGAAGACTGGGCAAACCACTTTACTTGACCTGGCCATAAAATATTTGCTTCGCCCTTCTTTTGTTTTTCAATGTAAGGAATAATATCAGTATACTTATTTAGTGGAACTTGATTTTTAAAGTCAATTTCTGAAATAATTGTAGCAAACTTGTGCTCTCTTCCAAAAACAGTTTTTTTACCAATTGTAATGAGATCTAATAGGGTATCTTTTTGAGAAAGTATGGGGAATTGAATGAACTTGTTTATTTCTCTTATTCTTTTTTTAATGTACCAGGAAAAAAAAGAATTGAGAGGTTTTCCAATTGAATTAATCATTGGAAAAGATAGTTATCCAAAAAATATAAGACCAGCAATAATAATTAAAGCAATTGATACATATAAATAACCAATTATTCCTGTACTACCGTGAAAATTTTTATCTGAAGACATAATTTTTTTTTACAAATATATAATCATATTAGAAAATTCTTATTTCAAATGGAAATATAGTTTGAAATTTATCTTTCCCATATTTTGAATTAAGAGAAGTCGAAAAGTTTTTATTAATATTTTTAATGAGTTCGTTAATTTCATTTTTTGACTGAGATTGAAAATCAAGATTTGAAAGTAGCTCGAGCAATTCATCATTCTTAATTTTTGGATATTGCTTAATCTTGATGTCCTCTTCAGTAATATTACCTTCTTTAGCAGCATATTTAATAGCTGCCTCTAAGTTTCCAATTTCGTCGATTAATTGAATGTTAAGCGCTTCTTTTCCTGACCAAACTCTACCCTTCGCAATTTCATGAACATCACTTTTTTTCAATCCATCTCTTCCATTTGCAACCTTAGACACGAACGTATCATAAATTTCATCAACCCCTTTTTGAAAAGTAGATAATTCTTTTTTGTCTAATGCACCAAACATTGTGAATGCAGCATGTTCGTTTGTTTCAACTCTATCGAAGGTAACTCCAATTTTATTTTCCATCATTTTTTCAAGATTCGGAATCATACCAAAAACTCCAATTGAACCAGTAATGGTGTTATTTTCTGCAAAAATTCTATCAGCTCCACATGAAATGTAATAGCCTCCAGAAGCAGCTAAATCTCCCATCGACACTATAACTGGTTTTAATTCTTTAGTTTTTTCAATGGATCTCCAAATAACATCAGAGGCTAATGCGCTACCTCCTGGAGAATTAACTCTTAATACGACTGCCTTGATAGTAGAATCATCTTTTGCGCTATTTATAGCTTTAACAATAGTAGCCGAACCCATACTTCCATCGACACTTTCACCACTAATAATATCTCCAATTGCATAAACTACTGCGATATTACCTTTATTAAGATTTAATTTTGATTTAAGATTATTGGTATTTTTCTTTAAATAATCCTTAAAAGATATTTTATGAAGTTGATCTTCAATTTCTAGAGTCATATTTTTTCTAATAATGGAATCAAGTTGATCTTCGTAAACAAGTCCATCTACAAGATTATTATCTAGACACCCTTTAGCATTGTAGCTGTAAATTGAGTCAGCAATTTCATTCAACTCTTCTAAAGAAATATTTCTAGAATTTTTAATATTTAAAGTCATATTACCCCAAATATCGTCCAATAATTTCTTTATTTGAAGTCTGTTTTCAGGACTCATTTGGTCATACATGAATGGCTCAACAGCACCTTTAAATTTATTGCCTTTTCCTCTAATAACCTGTATATCTACGTCAAGTTTGTCCAATGCATTTTTAAAAAACATAAGTTCTGAACCAAGCCCCCTAAAGTCGATCATCCCTTCAGGATACAAATAAAGATTATCTGCTACACTACTTAAATAATAAGCTCCAAGCGAAAGATTTTCTTCATAAGCTAAAATAAATTTCCCAGACTGCTTAAAATCGGATAAAGATTTTCTCAAATTATCAATAGTAGACATGCCCATGTTAACACTTGATATTTTTAAAAGAATCCCTTTAATTTTTTCGTCTTTTTCAGCTTTTTTTAGAACAGAAATCACGTCATTTACTCCAAAACTTTTGGAGATTGGGTTGTTAATATCATTAGTGGTTTCTATTCCTCCTCTTTCTTTTATGTTAAAGTTTAAATCCATTTCTAAATAAGAATTTTCTGAAATTTTAAATTCTTCACTGCTCATAAATGAACCAGCAACTGTAAATACGACGATATTAATTATTAGAATAATAAATGCAGATAAAACTACGTAGGCAAAAATTGATGCCCAAAAGGATCTCCAAAATGGTCTCATAAACAAAGGTTTTTAATTTTTTTATAAAAATATGAATAATAAATTTTTATTTATCGATAAAACAGGTGATTATTTTCTGTTTAGATGATTAAACGGATAAACTTTACTTAAAGTTGGTAATTTATTTTCATTCTATGTTGGTTAAATTTAGAATTTTTTAATCTTTTATTATAATTTCATCCAATGACTTATAATGATGTTGTAATATCAATTGGAACTAACTTAGGAAATAAAATTGATAATGTGCGCATTGCCTTAGAGCAAATAACCAAGTTATCTGATATTGAGTTTAAGTCTAAAATTTATCTTTCTGAGCCTTGGGGGTTTGAATCAAAAAATTCTTTTTTAAATATGGCTGTATTGGTTAAAACTAGTTTTCAACCAAAAGAATTTTTAATGGAATTAAAAAAAATTGAAAACGAAATGGGTCGTCAAAAAAAAGTAAAGAATGAATATGAAGACAGAATTATTGATTTAGACATTTTAATTTTTGATCAAAAAAAAATTAATTCAAACGAACTAATTGTCCCTCACCCAAGAATAAGAACCCGGAAATTTTCAATTCTGGTTCTTAAAGACCTTTTTCATAATCAACGGATTCCAGTCCTTAATAATACTGCAGACGAAATGTTGCAAAAAGTTAACGATCATTCAAAAATTGAAGTTCATCATGTTGAATTATAAATACATTTCAGTAGAAGGAAATATTGGTGTTGGAAAAACAACTTTTGTCAGATCTTTACAAAAAATTTTTTCAGGTTCAATTTTTTTAGAAGAATTTCAAGAGAATAAATTTCTAAAAGAATTTTATAATTCTGGAGAATATTCCTTTGAAACAGAAATGCAATTTTTGTTAGATAGGAGTTTGCAAGTAAATAAATTTTTCAAAGATGAGCACTCACTTATATTTTCAGATTTCCATATAAATAAAAGTTTAATTTTTTCAAAAATGAATTTGAATGATGAAAATTTTAATTTTATTAAAAAAATACATTTTAAATTATTCAATCATTTGCCAAGGCCAGATGTTATTATTTTTTTAGATGGTGATATTGAAACTATTACAACAAATATTAAAAACAGAAACAGAGAATACGAAAGTAATTTTAGTGTTGAATATTTAAAAAAACTTTCGGAGAATTACAAGAGATGGCTTAGTCAACAAAAAACACCAATTTTTAAAATCAATTCTTCTAAATTAATGTTCAAAAATGAGGAAGAACTTAAGAATATTTTTTTAAATATTTTTAAAACATAAGTAGTAATGTTTAGAATAACCTACACTTGTCAACAATTTAGCGTTCTTATTTTAACCTAAAAGGGTTTTTCATATATTAAATAAAGTCCTTATACTTGCATCAAAGTTAAAGCGAACAAAAAAAAACACAATGAAAATCAATAAATTTAACCTCAAGAAAGTAACAATTTTCACCTTGTTATTGTCTATTATTTTTAGCTGTTCAACTATAAAAGATTTAGAATACACAGTCACTCAAAACCCTCTTCACATGAAAGGTGGTGATGTGACATTACAAATAAATGGAAAATTTGTTGAGAGTGGATTAAACCCCAAAGGGATTGCAGAGATTACTCCAATTTTCTTTTGTGCCGATGGAAATGAAATTCCATTTGTTACTGAAATTTATCAAGGACCAAAAGCTGCTGGTAACGGTAAAATTGTTCCTAAAGAAGGTCTAAAGTTTTCATACTCAAGCACAATCCCATATCAAAAAAGCATGGCTGAAGGGGAAGTGAAAGTTAGGATTTTATTTAAAATGGGATCTAAAGAACCACAAGAAATAATGAGTCCTAAAATTGCAGATGGAACTGTTATTACATCACTTTTGGTTGACTTAGATAATCAAGTTATTATGACTGATGAATGTAATTTTAAGAGAACTAACTCGTTCACTAAAACTGCTACCATTAATTTCTCAAAAGGGAAACACAATATTTCTTCAAAAGAAATGAGAGACGTAGATATAAAAGAGTTATTAAATTTTGTAAAATCTTCAATGGATGAAAATTCTCGTACAGCAGTTAAATCAATCCAAATCAATTCATTTGCATCTCCAGAAGGTGAAGTTGATTTAAATAATAATTTAGCACAAGATAGAGGAAACAGCGCCAAGAAATTTTTAGATTCTAAATTCAAAAGAATGAAGTTTAATGCAGCCAAAGAAGAATCTTTTTATAGCGTTGCATCAAAAGGTGAAGATTGGAATGGTTTTAAAGCTGAGGTATCCAAAACTGACCATGAAGACAAAGAACTAATTTTAAGAGTTCTTCAAATGACCTCAGACTTAAATAAAAGAGAGAAAGAAATTAGAAATATGGCTAAGACGTATTCTTTCCTTGAGAAAAAAGTTCTTCCACAGTTAAGAAGAGCTACGATAACTGTGAATTACGATGAGATTGGTTACAGTGATGACGAATTAAAAGAGCTAGTAGCAACTAATCCTGATACTTTAACTTTAGAAGAAATAATACAAGCTTCTTTAAATGAAGACGATATGAATACCAAACTTAAGAATTTTAATAGTGCTCAAAATCTTTTTCCTAATGATTGGAGAATACGAAACAATATTGGTTATTTACTTTATAACATGGGTGATATTGATGGCGCTGAACAGTCTTTTGAAAAAGCACTATCAATTACTGACAACGGTATTGTAAGTAATAACGTTGGTGCTGTCAAACATGTTAAAGCAAAAAAATCTTCTGATGAAATTAAAGCATTATTTGAATCTTCAAACACTAATGAATCTAAATACAATATTGGTTTAATTCAAATTGAAGAAGGTAAATATGAAGAATCAATAACATCAATGGGAGACAACAAGTCTTACAATTACGCATTAGTAAATATATTGGCAGAGCATTATGATGCTGCAAGTGATGCATTAGATAACATAAGTAATGGTGGAAAGTCTCATTATTTAAAGGCAATCATCGGTGCTAGAACATCTAATACTGAAATGGTTATGGAGAATTTAAAAGCTGCTTTTGAGAACGACGCTTCATTAAAAGGTTATGCAAAAAAAGACAGAGAGTTTATTTCTTTCTTTGAAAATTCTGACTTCCTTTCAATATTTTAAACATATATAAGAATATGCTTTGAATAGAGGATTAATTTAATCCTCTATTTTTTTTCTATTTTATATGGGAATTGTTTTCGTACTATTAGGGTGTTTTTAAAAACTTCCTCAAGTTCTTTTTTAAATAATTCTGCATTGTTATAATCTTGAAATTTCCCAGCATAGAGAAATATATTGGGTGCAGTATATTCATCGAACAGCGTTTGTTCAGGAAAGTTTATCATAAAGTCTTTTCGAACTCTTCTAATTTTTAATGTTTCTTGACTAACATAAATTTGGACTGTATAGCCATTATAGCTTCCGGAATTCGATAAAAAACTATTAATTGAATCAAATGCAAAATATTTGTTTTCTATTAAGCACCCTTTTTTAGAGATGTAGTTGTTGATGTTTAATTTTAATGAGTCAGTGTGGTTATTTGATTCTTCTAATGTTGTTTGCTCTTCAATTTCTTGTTCTGCACTTTTTATTTCTAAACTATCAATATTATTTTTTTCTGGGTAAGTCATCCAATTTTCCTGAGATAAAAATGCGGTGCTAAAAAAAACTATTATAATGAGATAAAATATTTTCATTTCCTACAAATTTAGTAAAAGAATATTTATATTATACATGCAATTTTAACATTATTGTTTAGCGTTTTCAACAGAAGATAAAACAAATTATTTAGAAACATTCTAAATTAAGATATTTTGATGACAATTGTTACAACAATGTGTCCAAAATAATAATGACATATTACATTTGTCCTGCTATTAAATGCAATATTTAAGTAAAATTAAATGACAGATAATTACTACAAAGTATTGGGAAAGATAATTACAACGTTAGCCCTTACATTTTCTTTATTTCACTTCAATGCACAAGATGGAGAAAAATTATTTAAAGCAAATTGTGCTTCATGTCACAATCCTATTAAAAATGCTACTGGACCGAAAATGCAGGGTGTCCTTCAAAAGTGGCAAGATGCTGGTGAGGGAGATTTAATATATGAATGGGTTCAGAATCCTTCAAAACTTTATAACAGTGGAAAGTCTAAAATGGCCAAAGCTATTTGGGATTGGTCTCCTACTGCGATGACACCTCAAGGGCATCTATCAAAAGAAGAAGTCGAGTCTATTTTTACTTACGTTGATGGATATGCTCCTCCAGTAGCTGCGGTTGTTGGTGTTGGTGATGGTGGTAGTGCAAGTGGCGCTTCTGATAACTCTTCTGACTATTGGTGGTGGGTAATTTCATTTATTTTAATTTTTGTATTGTTTGCAATTTTTGGTGTTCGTAGAGAATTGTCTGCTGCAATCGCAGTAAAAGAAGGTAAGGAAATCGACCCCAAAAGAACCTTTGCAACAAGTGCAAGAGAATGGTTTTTAAGAAACTGGTTTGTTACCATGTTGCTTATTGTTGGTGTTGCTTTATTTTCTGGAGTTGAATTATTTGGTAGGTTATATCAACTTGGGGTTTATGAAGATTACATGCCTTCACAACCTGTAGCTTACTCACACAAATTACATGCAGGTAAAATGGCTATTGAATGTAAATATTGTCATCACTCGGCAGAAAAATCCAAACATGCTGGAATTCCTTCTGTCAATGTTTGTATGAATTGTCATGCCATGGTTCATGAAGGTCCTCAGTATGGTGCTGAAGAGATAGGAAAGCTTCACAAGGCTGCCGGATATAACAAGAACAAACAGGCTTATAATTTAGATGAATTTGGGAAAAGGATTGAAGAGCCTATTGTTTGGAATAAAGCTCATAACCTCCCCGATCATGTTTTCTTTAGTCATGCCCAACACGTTCATCCTAATACTGCAAATATTGATTGTAGACAATGTCACGGACCAGTACAGACTTACACCCTTGGTAGAGTTTCTACTATAGACGAAGTTAATGCCTATGCTAAGACTGATGAGGGAATGGAAAAAGGTCTCATCCAGCTTACTAAGCCTTTATTGACTATGGGTTGGTGTATTGAGTGTCATAATAAAAAGGAAATTGATTTAACAAGTTCAGGTTACTATGAAGAAATACATAATAGACTAAAACTAAGAGCCGATGTTAATAATAATATTTTCGAAGATGATAAAGTCACGGTTAAAGAATTGGGCGGTTGGGAATGTGCTAAATGTCATTACTAATAGATATTAAAAGTTTATGAGCAATAAAAAGACATATTGGAAAGGTTACGACGAAAAACATCAAACACCTGAGTTTGTTGTGTCAGCTGAAAATGAATTTAAGAATGATGTTCCTGTAGACGAATTTTTAGGATCTCAAGATGCAAATGATCTAAAATCAGGCCGAAGAGATTTTCTTAAATACATGGGATTTAGTGTAGCTGCTGCAACTTTAGCTTCGTGCGAATCTCCTGTTATTAAATCCATACCTTACGTTAACAAACCTGAAGAAATTACTCCTGGGGTTGCTAATTGGTATTCTTCCTCTTATTATGATGGTAATGATTTTGCTAATGTTTTGGTTAAATCTAGAGAAGGAAGACCTATTTGGCTTAAAGGAAAATCTGACGGCTTTACTTCAGGAGGTTTAATTCCAAGAATCTCTACTTCAGTTTTAAATTTATACAATTCTGCAAGACTAGAAGGACCTATTAAAGATTCAAATGCAACCAGTTGGAGTACATTAGACTTAGATATTGCTGATAGGCTCAAGAAAATTGCCGATAAGGGTGGAAACATCAGAATACTTAGCAATACTATTATTTCACCATCTACCAAATCTGTAATTAAAGATTTTTCCACTTCATTTACCAAAACAAATGATGATGAAACTGTAACTAATACAGTAAAACATGTTCAATACGATGCTGTTTCTTATTATGGTTTGAGGAAAGCAAATGAATTAACCTTTGGAGAGTCATTTATACCAAGTTACGCTTTTGATAAATCTAAAGTTGTAGTTTCAGTTGGTGCAGATTTTATAGCTAATTGGTTGTTGCCTACTAAATTTAGTACTGACTTTTCAAAAACAAGAAAACCTGAGAATCAGTGGATGTCTAAACATTATCAATTAGAATCTGTCATGTCGTTGTCTGGTGCAAATGCTGATGTGAGGGGTCAGATAAAACCATCTCAAAAAGGTTTGATTGTTAAATCACTTTTAGGTGCGATTTCCTCTAAATATCAAAAAGTATCTGTAAATGATAAAATTGATAATTTAATTGCAAATATTGCAAAGGATTTATTAGCAAACAAAGGTGAATCTATTGTTATTTGTGATTCAAATGATGCTAATACACAAGTACTTGTTAACGCAATCAATCAGGAATTAGGAAACTATAACAAAACAATAAATGTTGACCAAAAGATAAATCTTTTTCAAGCGAAAGACGATCAGGTCATGGATTTAGTTGACGAAATCAAGAATGGTTCTGTAGATGCCTTAATTGTATACGGAGCTAATCCAATTTATTCACTTCCTAATGTTTCAGAATTATCTGATGCATTAAAAAATATTCCATTATCGATTTCTTTTTCTGAATTCAATGATGAAACTGCTTCGTGCTGTGAATATGTTTGTCCAGATCACAATTACCTTGAATCTTGGTGTGATTTAGAACCTGTTTCAGGACATTATTCTTTACAACAACCCTTAATTAAACCTCTTTACAACACAAGGCAAGCTCAAGAGTCTTTATTGGTTTGGTCTAGAAACGCTACTAGAACAAATTCTGAAAGTGAAGTTTTTCACGATTATATCCAAAATAATTGGATGAGTAAAAGTTTTGGTAATCAGTCAGATTACTTAACTTTTGGTGAATTTTGGAACTGGTCAGTCCACAATGGTTTTACTAATTCAAAATCACCTAAATCTGAACTTGTATTTACAGAAGATATCTCAAATTATTTCAATGCTGTTCAAGTACAATCAGAAAATTCAGGTTTTGAATTATTAGTTTATCAAAAAGAATTAGGTATAGGTAATCACGCAGCAAATCCATGGTTACAAGAACTGCCAGATGCTGTAGCTAAAGTTGTTTGGGATAATTTTATAACAATGGCTCCTTCCGATTGTTTTAAGACCTTCAATATTGACAATAATAACCCTAAGGCCGCCTGGGATGGAATTCACCTAGGCCAAGAAGAGCCTGCCTTTGTTGCTTTAGTTAAATCAAATGAAAGTGAGTTGAAACTACCGGTATATCCTATGCCTGGACAAACTCCGGGAACTATTGGTATTTCAGCAGGATATGGAAGAGCAAAAAATGGCGAAGCTATTGGAAAACCTGCTTTTCAATGTGATGAATTTGGAAATCACCTAGAAGATGAAAATGATAACTTAATTCCAGTTGGTGGTAACGCATTTAATTTTGTAACTTATTCTGATAAATCTTTTAAATATTCCAATAATGTAGAAGTTGTTCCAACTGATGAAAAATATGCTTTAGCATGTACTCAAACTCATCACACCATAATGGGAAGAACCTCGATAGTTAAAGAAACAACATATGATTTTTGGAAAGATAATCATGAATCTAACCAAGAAGCATATAATCCAAAAATAAAGCTACATAGCCATGCTGAAGGTGGACATTCCGAAGTCAATGCTACTGAGTATTCTTTATGGGATGAACATCCAGTTGAAAAAGTAGGCCACAGATGGGGAATGTCTATTGATCTTTCATCTTGTAATGGTTGTGGCGTATGTATAACTGCTTGTCACTCTGAAAATAACGTTCCCGTTGTTGGAAAAGATGAAGTTAGAAGATCAAGAGACATGCATTGGTTAAGAATGGATAGATACTTTTCTTCGATAGAAGATGACAATAGAAAAGAATGGGAGAACTCTAAAAAAGTTGAAGGTGACTTTGATTATGGAAAACTAGAAGTTCCAGAAGAAAATCCTTCAGTTGTTTTCATGCCAATGTTATGTCAGCATTGTAATCATGCTCCGTGTGAGACAGTTTGCCCTGTTGCAGCAACAACTCACAGTAACGAAGGTCTAAACATGATGACTTACAATCGATGTATTGGTACTAGATATTGTGCAAATAATTGCCCTTATAAAGTGAGAAGATTTAATTGGTTTAATTACAGAGATTACAGAAAATTCAAGAATTTTAACCCAACCCAAGATCAAATGGCAAGAATGGTTTTAAACCCTGATGTTGTTGTAAGATCAAGAGGTGTTATGGAGAAGTGTAGTTTTTGCGTTCAAAGAATTCAAGCTGGTAAGTTAACCGCTAAAAAAGAATCTAGGGCTGTTGTTGATGGAGATGTAACTACTGCATGTTCCGATGCTTGTCCAAATAACTGCATAACATTTGGAGATTGGAATGATAACGAATCAAAAATAAGAGAAGTATCTAAGTCGGATAGATCTTACCAAGCTTTAGAAGAAGTTGGAGTTAAACCTAATATTTGGTATCAGTTAAAAGTTCGTAATATAGAAGAGGAAGTAGCAGTAAATACTGTCTCTGAAGAATCACATTCTGAACACCATTAAATAAAATTAAAATGCACAAAGAGTCAGATATACGATTACCATTAATACTAGGTGATAAGTCTTACAAGGACATCACTGACGATGTTATTAGACCAATAGAAGCTAATCCACCAAAAACTTGGTACTTATTATTAATGATTTCTGTTGTTATTGCATTGTGGGGTATAGGATGTATCGTTTATTTGCTTGGAACAGGTGTTGGTGTATGGGGGTTAAATAAAACTGTTGGATGGGCATGGGATATTACTAATTTTGTCTGGTGGGTTGGAATCGGACATGCTGGAACTCTTATTTCAGCTGTTTTACTTTTATTCAGACAAAAATGGAGATTTGCAATTAATAGAGCTGCTGAAGCTATGACAATATTTGCTGTAATGATGGCTGGTCTTTTCCCTCTAATCCATATGGGTAGATTATGGCTTGGTTATTGGGTTTTCCCTTTACCAAATCAATTTGGTTCCTTATGGGTTAATTTTAATTCGCCATTGTTATGGGACGTTTTCGCTATATCAACTTATTTTTCGGTTTCATTGGTGTTTTGGTACATTGGTTTAATACCGGATTTTGCAACAATTAGAGACAGAGTAACCAAACCTATTTTTAAAAAAGTTTATAGAGTTTTAAGTTTTGGTTGGACTGGAGATGCAAAAGCTTGGAACAGATTTGAACAAGTATCATTAGTATTAGCTGGTCTTGCTACACCACTTGTATTTTCTGTGCATTCAATTGTCTCCTTTGACTTTGCTACTTCTGTAATACCGGGATGGCATACTACGATTTTTCCACCTTATTTTGTGTCCGGTGCTGTTTTTTCAGGTTTTGCAATGGTTCAAACACTTATGTTGATTTTAAGAAAAGCATATAAACTAGAAGCTTATTTACATGTTAAGCACATAGAATATATGAATATTGTAATTATTGTAACAGGCTCTATTGTAGGTGTCGCTTACATAACAGAATTATTTGTTTCCTGGTATTCAGGTGTAGAATATGAGTCTTATGCATTCCTAAATAGAGCAACTGGACCTTACTGGTGGTCTTATTGGGCAATGATGACATGTAATGTTATTTCTCCACAATTATTTTGGTTTAAAAAATTAAGAACTAGTCTAATGTTTTCCTTTTTCATGTCTATCATAATAAACATAGGTATGTGGTTCGAACGATTTGTTATTATAGTCACATCTCTTCATAGAGATTATGTCCCTTCTTCTTGGACTTATTTTCATCCAACGTGGGTAGATATTGGTGTTTATATGGGAACATTAGGTATATTCTTTGTTTTATATCTACTGTTTTCAAGATATTTCCCAGTACTTCCAATTGCGGAATTAAAAACAATCTTAAAATCTTCAGGTAAAAATTACAAAGAAGATTACGGAAAAGGAAAAGGCTATTGGGATAAACATTCAGCTCATTAAAAAAAGATTATGGCAGATAAGGTAATATTCGCGATGTATGATGATGATGATAAGCTAATGGATGGTGCTAAGCATCTAGTCGCTAACAAGGTTAAAGTTTCAGATGTTTATTCTCCGATGCCATTACACGGAATAGACTCAATAATCGGAGTTGAACCAACTAGACTTGCAATTACAGCATTCATGTATGGTTTAACAGGAACTATGCTTGCGATTATAGGAATTAGATACATGATGATTATTGATTGGCCTATGAATATTGGTGGTAAACCAAACTTTAGTTTAAAGGAAAACATGTTATCATTCGTACCTATATTTTTTGAGTTCACTGTTTTATGTGCTGCTCACGGAATGGCAATTACTTATTTAATTAGAAATAAAACATTGCCAGGAATGCCACCAAGAAATCCTGATCCAAGAACCACTGATGACAAATTTGTAATGGAGATTAAAACTTCTGAAAACGCACATGTTTCTGAGAAAGATTTATCTAAGTTGATAAAAGATACAGGTTTTATTGAGATTGAAGAAAAAAGCATATTATGAGCAAGACAAATTTTTCAATAGTTAAGTATTTATTTACTGCATTAATTTTGCTAGTAATGGTGTCCTGTGTTAAGCATCCTGACTCACCAGGGTTCGAATATGTAGATGATATGTTCAGATCTCAAGCTATAGAAGCCTATATAGACTATGGCTTAGTAGGAGATAAGACTAACGATTCTTTAAAAAATTCACTTTCTGCAAGAAAACCTGTTTCAGGTACAATTGCTTATAATGTTAATAAAAAAATATCTCAAACAAATATGCCTTTTAATTATGGTTCTTCTGAAAATGAGAGAATAAGAGCTGGCGAGGAAGTATTATTACCTAGTCATTATTTTTCATCATCAGAATTACAAAAAGAAAATATTGCTGAAGGAAAAAGGCTCTACGGTCTATTTTGTGCCCATTGTCATGGGGACAAAGGTAATGGCGATGGAAAAGTTATTACAGTGGGTGGCTATCCTGCTGCACCTCCAGCTTACAATACTTTAAAAGATAGAAAGCCAGGTTCTGTATTTCATACCATTACTCATGGAAAAAATGCAATGGGTCCTCATGCATCACAATTAAACAAAGATGAAAGATGGAAAATCGCAATGTACGTAAGAACCATGCAATTTGATGGAGATTTGAATTTAGAAGAATTAATTTCTGAAAATTTAGAAGAAAAATAAATTATATAAAATGAACTATAAAATTTCAGATAAAGCAAAAAAAGTTACTCTTGGAGTTGCCATTGTTGGTTTAGTTTTATTAGTTATTGGATTCTTTCAACAAAAAGAGTTTGTTTATGCCAATAAAATAGACAATCATTCTGTTGAAATTAAATACAATGGTCATGCTGATCAAGATGCCCAAAATGCTCTTAAAGAATCCATCACATCAAAATTAGCTGATTATGAGATTGAAATTCATGACGCTAATCATGGCCACAACGAGCACGCAACCAATGATGAGTCTCATGGACATCATGGACCTACTTTTTTATGGAATATACATTTTAAACACGCTGAAAATCATTCCTCTCTAATTGGAAGTCATGAAAGTGGTGCAGATATTTTAATTGATAAAGTAAATAACGGTGAAATATCTTTTTTTGACAATGGGCTTAGAAGATTTTGGTCTAACCTTCTTGTTAATGGTTTTTTCTTTTTCGGTATCGCTCTTGGAGCATTATTTTATTTGGCGTTACATTATGCAACTGAATCAGGTTGGGGCGTTGTTTTGTTAAGAATTTTTGAAGGAATTATGTCTGCAATGCCAATAGGTATTGGTGTTTTACTTGTAGTCTTTTTAGCAGGTTCTGTTGGTGCCCACCATATATACCCGTGGATGGATTCAGATCTTTTAGATCCAAATTCACCTCATTTTGATCCTATTATTTATGGAAAAAAGGCTTATTTAAACCTACCATTTTTTTGGATAAGAGTTGTAGCATATTTTACCACTTTTTATCTTTTCTTGAAATGGTTTAAGAAAAAATCGAAAGAACAAGACGAAATTGGTGGTACCGAGAGTCATTTTAAAATGTACAGAAGAGGTGCTTTGTTTTTAGTCTTTTTTGCCGTTTTTTCTTCAACTATGTCCTGGGATTTCATAATGTCAATTGATACTCATTGGTTTAGTACTTTATTTGGTTGGTATGTTTTTTCCGGTATTTGGTTAAGTGGTATGATTATGGTAATGATGATTACACTTTACCTAAGAAAAGGTGGTTTTCTTCCAAATGTCAATGAGAGTCATATACACGATGTCGGGAAATGGATGTTTGCCTTAAGTTTCTTATGGAGTTACTTATGGTTTTCTCAATTCATGCTAATTTGGTATTCGAACATCCCGGAAGAAGTTATTTATTTCACTGAGAGAATTGAAAATTATAAACTATTATTCTTCGGAACTTTTATTGTTAATTTTTTCTTTCCTATGGTTTTCTTTATGTCCAGAGACACCAAAAGATCTGCAGGATTCTTAATTGTAATAGGTCTGATAATTTTTATAGGTCATTGGTTTGATGTTTTCAATATGGTTATGCCTGGAACACTATTTGACCAATGGGAAATAGGTTTATTAGAAATAGGAATGTTTTTAATGTTCTTAGGTGTCTTTGTTTACACTGTTCTAAATGCCATTTCAAAATCACCGTTACTCCAAAAAAACCATCCATTTTTGGAAGAAAGTAAACACCATGAATATTAATTTTTAAAAGATTATGGAAATAAAGTTTATAATTATTATTACAGTAGCACTCTTTTTCATTGCCTTGGTGCAATTAATGAAGATATATGATCTTGCAGCTAAAGTAAGAGGTGAAAAGTCTCAAGAGAAGGTCTCTAGAAGCGAAAACATGTTGATGGCTAATTTAATGTTGGTCTTTATGGTTGTTTTCTTTGGTTTTGTAATTTGGTTGATTTCTAAGTATGGATCAAACTCTGGACTTTATACTTCTGCAACAATTCACGGAAGAGAGATAGATGAATTACTAATGTTCAATTGGTGGATTATTCTTCCTGTATTTTTTATTACGAATACATTGTTATTTGGTTTCTCATGGAAATATTATCACAGAGAAGAAAGAACAGCTCTTTATTATCCACATAACAACAAACTTGAGGCTGTATGGACGATTGTTCCAGCAATTGTTTTAGCGTTCATCGTTATTTACGGTTTAATGACCTGGAATAAAATTATGTATAACCAAGAAAAAGGAGAAATAGTTGAAGTATATGGATATCAATTTGGTTGGATTGTAAGGTACTCAGGTGTAGACAATACACTTGGAAAAGCAGACTATAAAATGGTTTCTGCAACAAATCCACTTGGAGTTATTACAGAAAGTACAATTAAAGATACTTATATTGAAATTGATCAAAGAGTAAATGATATAGATTCTATATTGTCTAATAATATTAATGATGATGGAGAATACTTGTTGCCTGAATCTAAAGTTGATAAGCTTCAAGAAGAATTAGATAGGCATAAAAGAAGGAAATATAGAATTGAAGCATCTATTGACAGAAAAGAAAATAATGTTAACGTATATGAATCTAGCAACGATGACATAATTGTACAAGAAATACACTTAGTAAAAGATCAACCTTATACATTTAAGTTTAGATCAAAAGACGTTATTCATTGCCCTTGGTTTCCACATTTCAGAGCTCAAATAAATGCTGTACCAGGAATGGAAACTAGTTTTGCACTTACTCCTACAATTACTACTGCTGAAATGAGAGCAGATCCAGATGTTCAAAAGCATTGGGAAAACATTAATGTTATTCATAATGAAAGGAAAAGAAGAATTGGTGAAGAAGAAGAAAGAGTTTTGTTTGATTACGTTCTTATGTGTAATAAAATTTGTGGAGCAGGACATTCTAATATGCAATTAAAAGTAATTGTTGAAACACAAGAAGAATTTAATAACTGGATTGAGAATAATGGAGATAATAAACGTTTAACCTTTTCTGGCCAAGAAGTTAGTTGGAGTAAGACAAAAGAACAAGCATCTCTTTGATTTTTAAATTTGTAATAAATAATTTGAAATGGCGCACGACACACATCATCACAAGGAAAGTTTTATAACAAAATATTTATTTAGCCAAGATCATAAAATGATTGCTAAGCAGTATTTGCTTACAGCAATTTTTATGGGAGCTATAGGTATAACCCTTTCCGCTTTATTTAGAATGAAATTAGGCTGGCCTGATGAAAGATTTCCTCTTTTAGAATCTATTCTAGGTTCGGATGCAGCTCCTGATGGTTTATTGGACAGTAATTGGTATCTCGGTTTAGTAACTCTACATGGAACAATAATGGTATTTTTTGTACTAACTGGTGGTCTTTCTGGAACCTTTTCTAATTTGTTAATTCCGCTCCAAGTTGGAGCTAGAGATATGGCTTCTGGTTTACTAAATATGATTGCTTATTGGTTGTTTTTTCTTTCAAGTGCTTTAATGGCAGCTTCCCTTTTTATCGAAACAGGTCCTGCAATGGCTGGTTGGACGGTATACCCTCCACTAAGTGTTTTAGCCGAATTTCAACCAGGATCAGGATTAGGGATGACTCTTTGGTTATTGTCTATGACTGTATTTATCGCCTCATCACTGATAGGTGGTATTAATTACATTGTAACCATACTAAACCTACGAACTAAAGGGATGACAATGACACGATTACCTTTAACAATTTGGGCGTTTTTTATTACAGCTATTTTAGGTGTTTTATCTTTTCCAGTATTATTATCAGCTGCTGTTTTATTACTAATGGATAGAGGATTTGGAACTAGTTTTTATATGAGTGACATTGTAACTTCATCTGGAGCTTTAGATGCTACTGGTGGAAGTCCAATTCTTTACGAACATTTATTTTGGTTTTTAGGACATCCTGAGGTTTATATTATCCTTTTACCTGCATTAGGTATGACATCAGAAATTATATCTACTTGTTCTAGAAAACCAATATTCGGATATCGAGCTATGATTGGTTCAATGCTTGCTATAGGTTTCCTTTCATTTATTGTTTGGGGTCATCATATGTTTTTAACTGGAATGAATCCTTTTCTTGGAGGGGTTTTCACTTTTACAACATTATTGATTGCAATTCCTTCAGCAGTAAAAGCTTTTAACTATATAACAACTATTTGGAAAGGTAATGTGATTATGACACCCGCTATGTTATTTTGTATAGGATCTGTTTCCACTTTTATTTCGGGGGGTTTAACTGGTATTATTTTAGCAGATTCAGCCTTAGATATATCTCAACATGATACTTATTTTGTTGTTGGTCACTTTCATATTGTTATGGGGATGACAGCGATATTGGGAATGTTTGCAGGTATTTACCACTGGTTTCCTAAAATGTATGGTAAGTCGATGAATAAAAGAATGGGAATGGTTCATTTTTGGATTACAATAGTTTGTGGTTACGGTGTATTCTTACCAATGCACTTTTTAGGAGAAGGTGGTTTGCCAAGAAGGTATTATGAAAATACTAATTTTCCAATGTTTGATCACTTTCTTGATTTGAATATTATGATTTCAATTTTTGCTAGTGTTGGTGTAATAGCCCAAGTCATTTTCTTTTTTAATTTTTTCTACAGCATTTTTAGAGGTCCAAAATCTTCACAAAATCCATGGAATGCAAATTCGCTAGAATGGACCACCCCTGTAGAGCACGTTCACGGTAATTGGATTGGCGAAATTCCAACAGTTCACAGATGGCCATATGACTATAGTAAGCCTGGGAAGGATACAGATTTTGTACCACAGCACATTCCTTTAGATGATAACGAAGAAGAACACTAATATCTTCACGTAATTTTTTTAAAATCCGTAGCTTTACTGCATGCGGATTTTTTTTTTATTTCTTTTTTTACTTTTAGAACATAATTCTTTTTCGCAAAAAAAGTTAGATAATATTATTACTAATAATAGTTATGGTCTTAGGCTGGAGGTGAAAAATTTCTTTGTTTCAACGGACAGGTTTAAAATACAGGAGATTAAACCATTTTATAATATAAATGATAAATTTAAATTGGGTTTTGGATTCTGTTTTTTAAGAGAAAAGAGTTTTAATGCTCATGATTTCGATTTAAATATTAATGCGTGTAATTTTTTTCTTTCTTATTCAAGTAAATTATCTAATATATTTTCTGCAGAGGTAACCATTGATTTTGGTATGGGCAGATTAAAGACAATATCATTTCTAAATGAAATCAATAAGTGTCCTTATTCATTTTTAGAACCAGCATTAATTTTAAATTATGATGGTTTTAATCTTTTTAGTTTAGGTCTTGGAAGTGGTTTTAGAATAACAAAAAAAAGCGATTTTATTCTTAAGGAAAATTTGACTTTACCAACCATCATATTAAGATTTTCCTTAAAGTTTACAGAAATATATAATCACTTTTTAGATCGTTCAAATACATCATTATATTTGAATAATGATTGAGGAATATGATTTCAGGTCTAATGAACAAGACCAAACGGATAAGACCTACGAAATTGCTTTAAGACCTAAATATTTAGAAGATTTCGCTGGGCAACCTCTTGTGGTAGAGAATTTAAGCATTTTTGTTTCAGCTGCTAAGATGAGAGAAGAAAGTTTAGATCATGTTTTGTTACATGGACCTCCAGGACTTGGCAAAACTACTTTAGCTCAAATTATTGCAAATGAAATGCAGGTCGGTATTAAAATATCCTCTGGTCCCGTATTAGATAAACCAGGAGATTTAGCAGGATTACTCACTAACTTGGAAAAAGGAGATGTTCTATTTATCGATGAGATACACAGATTAAGTCCTGTAATAGAAGAATATTTATATTCCGCAATGGAAGATTATAAAATTGATATTGTCTTGGATACCGGACCTAACGCAAGAACTGTCCAAATAGATCTTAATCCTTTCACTTTAATTGGAGCAACTACACGAAGTGGTCTGTTAACCGCACCTTTAAGAGCTAGATTTGGTATTAATTGCAGACTGCATTATTACGATCAAACCACTTTGAAATCTATTATCAACAGATCTGCTGGGATATTGGATATTCCTTTAAAAGATAAAGCTGCTGTAGAGATATCTGGTAGAAGCAGGGGAACACCTCGAATAGCTAACGCTCTTCTTAGAAGAGTAAGAGATTACGCTCAGGTAAAAGGAGATGGGACGATTACTAATGATATTACTCAACTAGCATTAACAGCTTTACAAGTTGACAAGCATGGTTTAGATGAAATGGATAACAAAATCCTAACAGCTATAATAGATAAATATAAAGGTGGACCTGTTGGAATAAACACCTTGGCTACTGTGGTAGGTGAAGAATCTGGTACCATTGAAGAAGTTTACGAACCTTTTTTAGTTCAGCAAGGATATATGGTTAGAACTTCGAGAGGAAGAATGGTAACAGACTTGGCCTATCAACATTTAAATAGAGTTAAAAACAATCCTGGCCAACAAGAAATATTTTGAATATTTTTCAGAGAACGAAACTTATTAAAGACAAAGCTTTTTCTTTAGGATTTTCTCATGTAGGAATTTCCAAGGCTGGTTTTCTAGAAAAAGAAGCCAGAAATCTAGAAAAATGGCTCAATAAAAATTACCATGGAAAAATGTCTTACATGGAAAACTATTTTGATTTAAGAACTGATACAACAAAACTAGTTCCTAATGCAAAGTCCGTTATTACTTTTTTATTTAATTATTACAATCCAAATAAGCAAGGCGATGCTAACGCCCCAAAAATCTCAATGTATTCTTATGGGAATGACTATCATAAAGTGATTAAGAAAAAGTTAAGAACTTTACAAAGTTATATAACAGATAATTTTGGAGACATTTCGATCAGAGGTTTTGTGGATTCTGCTCCAGTTATGGACAAGGCATGGGCTGAGAAAAGTGGGTTAGGATGGATAGGCAAGCATAGTAACTTAATTAATAAAGATAAGGGTTCATATTTTTTTATTGCAGAGTTAATTTTGGATCTAGAATTAGAAACAGATTTACCAATTAAAGATTATTGCGGTACATGTACAAAATGTATCGATGCTTGTCCAACGGAAGCAATTATAGAACCATATGTAGTTGATGGCTCCAAATGTATTTCTTATCTAACTATAGAATTAAAAAATGAGATTATTCCTCAAGAGTTTAAGGGTAAAATGGATAACTGGATGTTTGGTTGTGATGTTTGTCAACAAGTTTGTCCCTGGAATAAATTTTCAACGCCTCATGAAGAACCATTATTTAATCCTTCTATAAATTTATTAAATTATACTAAAAAAGATTGGGAAGAAATTAATGAGGAATCCTACAAACAATTATTTAAACATTCAGCAGTGAAAAGAACTAAATATAAAGGACTTAAAAGAAATATAAATTTTTTAAAATCTTAACTATGAGATTCCATTGGGCTACATTAATAATGATTTATTTGGTAATAATAGCAGGTTCTATTGTTAGAATAACAGAGTCAGGAATGGGCTGTCCAGATTGGCCTAAATGTTTTAATCAATATATTCCTCCAACTAGTATATCGGACTTGCCAGAAAATTATCAGCAATATTATTCAGCTGTTAGAGAAAAAAAAATTAAAAAGTTTACATCTTTTTTAATCAGAGTAGGTTTGGAGGAAAAAGCAAAATTAATTAATGCGGATAAATCCTTATTGTACGAGCAACCTTTTAATGTATGGAATACTTGGCTGGAATATATTAACAGACTAATAGGTGCTTTAGCTGGATTATTCATCCTTGGAGGGTTTATATATGCGTGGAGACAAAAAGAAAAGAAAAGAATTAAAATACTATTAGGTTTAGGACTTATTCTCTTGACTTTTTTTCAAGCTTGGTGGGGTTCAATGGTAGTGGCGACTAATATAGTTCCTTGGGTTTTGACAATTCACATGGTAATTGCCACCATTATGATAAGTTGGCAGGTTTTAATTATTTCAAGCTGGAGTAATTCTTTAATAACGATATCACGAACTCTAAAAATAATTGCTTTTGTAGGACTCATAATTTTTTTATTTCAAATAATTATTGGCACACAGGTTCGTCAAATAGTTGACCATTGGTTAGATTCAAGTTCTAGATCAGATTTGGTCTTAGAAAAGTTTGATTTATTTTTATCTCACAGAAGTGTGGCTTTATTTGTAGTCCTATTTAGTGTTTTTTTGGGTATATATTCTTACCTAACTAAACAACAATTAGTAGAGATTAAAATTTTAATAATATGTGTATTGATTGAAGCTTTAGTTGGCAAAATTTTAGCAGATTACAGCCTTCCTTATATTTTACAACCTATTCATTTATTATTGGCGATGGTATCCTTTGGCTGTATGTCTAGCATTCTTTTTAATTATAAGCTTATTAAAAATTGAAATTTTTAAATTTTTTAATAGTAATTATTTTTTTTTCTTCTTGTAAAAGTAATGTTGAAGAAATTTATTCAAATATAGATGGTTTAGACCACGGAAAAATTTTAAAAGGACCAGAAAGTGTAGAAAAACATTGTTTGAAACTTATTTATAAAATTGATACTACTTTTTCCGATAAGTATTTTAAAATTCTACTTGATAAGCTAAATGCGGGTTCTCAAATTTGGCGCCCCTATTATTTTAATACTTTGTCTATATACTGTGATAATGTTAATGATGAAAATAAAAATTTATTGGAGGCTTCTATTTTTAATTATTTCATTCACAATCCGAAAGAATATTTAGAACATATTAAAAAAATGAATTTTAAGAATAGTGATTGTATTTTACAAAACATTTCCAATTACATACAACAGTATCTAAAAGAAAGTAATATTACCATAATAAGTATGAAAAATGTTGCACGTAAATATTGTGAAAACTGTTCAAATGAAGAAACGGAGGTTCTTTACCAATACTTAGATCTTGCAAGCAAGTATCAGTCTGAGTGATTTACTTACTATTTAAGAAAATAAACGGAATTAGCATCTCTTCTAATGAAATCCCGCCATGTTGAAATGTGTCGTTATATAAGTTCGCAAAACGGTGATAATTATTAGGATAAACAAAAAAGTTATTTTCTTTGGCAAAGACATATGAACTACTTAATGAATTTTTAGGTAATAAAAACTCTTCTGGATTTAAAGCCTCCATGACCTCTTTCTTATTGTAAGTAAGGTTTTTAGAAACTTTATACCTCATATTGCTATTGATTTGTTTGGGTCCCATTATTTTGGAGGCGTTTTTGACTCTTATCGTTCCATGATCTGTAGTTAAAAATACCTTACATGATTTCTCACTCATTTTTTTCATCATTTCATATAAAGGAGAATGTTTAAACCAGCTTAAGGTTAATGACCTGTAGGCTGATTCATCTTCAGCTAATTCTTTTATTACCTCCATGTCTGTTCTTGCATGAGACAAGGTGTCTACAAAATTATAGACAATCGTATTCAAATTATTTTGAAGTAGATTATTGAATTCGTTTAGTAGCTTTTTCCCTTTGTTAAGATTGGTGATTTTATGATAAGAGGATTTTAAATTTAGAGAATTTCTTCTAAGGTTTTCATTTAACAGGAACTCTTCGTGTAGGTTTTTACCCTCATCAGATTCTTCGTCAACCCATTTTTGACCAAATCTGTTTTTAATTTCTAATGGCATTAGTCCGGCAAATAATGAATTTCGAGAGTACTGTGTTGTAGTTGGTAAAATACTGCAATAAACATCTTCTTCATTAACAGTAAACAATTCCTCAATAACCGGTTTGATGATCAACCATTGATCAAGTCTTAGATTGTCAATTACTAAAAGAAAATAATTTTCTTCCTTAAGCTTGGGAAATAATTTTTTTTCTAAAAGATTATTGCTTAATATTATTTCTTTTTCTTCTAGTAAATCTAAATAATTACGATCTATATATTTACTAAATAATTGGTTTGCTTCTTCTTTTTGCATATTAAATATTTCAGACATATTTTCATCTGATGTCTCTAATTGTAGTTCCCAATAGTTTAATTTTTTAAATAGCTCTATCCATTCTGATAAATCCATAGATCTATTTAAATCATTACTAATTTCTCTAAAGTTTTGCTGATAGGAAACAGTATTGGTTTCGCTTATAAGTCTTTTACTATCTAGTTGTTTTTTAATCGCCATTAATATTTGGTTGGGATTTACAGGCTTAATGAGATAGTCAGATATTTGCTTGCCGATGGCTTCTTCCATAATCATTTCCTCCTCACTTTTCGTAATCATTATTACCGGAATGGTAGGGTGTATAGTTTTAATTTCTTCTAACGCTTTTAGCCCACTCATTCCAGGCATATTTTCATCTAGAAATACAATGTCAAAAGAATTTTCTTTAAATTCTTGAACTGCTTCATTTCCTGAGTTAACAGCAAAAACTTCATGGTTTTTCTTTTCTAAGAAAATAATGTGAGATTTTAAACTGTCTATTTCATCGTCTGCCCAAAGTATTCTTGCCACTGTTATTGATTTAATTAGATTTGCTTAAACTTAAAGATTCAATATGAAAAGAAATTCAATAAGTAAAATATTAAACGATCCAGTTTACGGATTTATTACACTAAATAAAGGAATTTTATTGAATATTGTAGATCATCCATTCTTTCAAAGATTATCAAGGATAAAACAACTGGGATTAACTTATTTAGTTTATCCGGGGGCTCATCATACTAGATTTCATCATGCAATAGGGGCATCTCACCTAATGAGTCAAGCTATTCAGACATTAAAACAAAACGAGGTTGCAATTAATAAAGAAGAAGAAGAAGCTGTCATTCTTGCCATATTACTACACGATATTGGACACGGTCCTTTTTCACATGCTTTAGAAAACAGTTTTATAAAAGGTGTTTCTCATGAGGATATTTCCATTGAATTCATGAATTCTTTAAACAAAGAGTTTGACGGAGCTCTTGATTTAGCCTTAGAAATTTTTCAGGATAAATATTCAAAAGGATTTTTGCATGATTTAGTTTCTTCACAGTTGGATATGGATAGGTTAGACTATTTAAAAAGAGATAGTTTTTTCACCGGTGTTTCTGAGGGTGTAGTTAGCAATGAAAGAATAATTAAAATGTTTGCTGTAGCAAATGATGAACTTGTTGTTAGAGAGAAAGGAATTTATTCTATTGAGAAATTTATTGTCGCTCGAAGACTTATGTATTGGCAAGTTTATTTACATAAAACAGTTTTATCTGCTGAATTTTTATTAGCTAAAATTTTAGAACGAGCTAGGGAGATTTATAACGAGGATAAAAAATTATTTATGGTCCCAAAAATGTTATATTTTTTAGAAAAACAAATCACAAATGAGAATTATCAAGACTTTGATTTCTTAAAACATTTTTCAAAATTAGATGATTTTGATGTTTTTACTTGTATTAAAGTATGGGCTGAGAGCAAGGATAAAGTCATTTCAAAGTTAAGTAATATGTTGATTAATAGAAATCTCTTAAAGGTTCAAATAAGCTCCAAAAAATTCTCTTCTGAAAAGCTTGAAAAAATTAAATTATCCCATCAAAAAAATCTTGGTATTACGGGTGAAGAGATAAATTATTTTGTATTTCAAAAAGAAATGACCAATAATGCATACGATCCAAGAAAAGATAAAATTAAAATCCTGTTCAATAATGGACTTATAAAAGACATTACTTTGGCTTCTGACAATTTAAATATAAGTGCATTGTCTAAACCTGTTAAAAAATACTATTTATTTGCACCAAACTTCTAATTTATAGTATCTTTTAGTCATATTACTTATTTTTAATTTTAATGGAATTCACATCTCAGCAAATAGCAGAATTAATTAATGGAAAAGTTGAAGGAGATAATGAAATTTTAGTAAATAAATTTTCAAAAATTGAAAATGCTGAGTTCCATTCCTTGTCCTTTTTGGCTAATCCCAAATACGAGAATTATATTTATCAAACAAAAGCAAGTGTTGTTCTTGTTAATAACGATTTTATTCCTTTAAAACCTTTGCCAAAAACACTTACCTTAATCAAAGTAGAAAATGCTTATGAAAGTTTAGCGAAGTTGCTCAACTTTTATGAAAATATGGGATCAAAGCCTACTGGAATTGAGTCCCCAGTATTTATTCATGATTCTGCAAAAATTGGTAAAGCTGTTTATATCGGAGCTTTTTCTTACATTTCCGAAGGTGTTGTTATTGGAGATAATGCACAGATTCATTCCCACTGCCACATTGGTAAAGCTTCAACAATTGGTAAAAATTCTGTTTTGAACCCTGGTGTTAAAATATATAAAAACACCATTTTAGGTGAAAATTGTATAATTCATTCTAATGCAGTTATTGGATCAGATGGATTTGGTTTTGCTCCAAATACCGAAAATGAATATAAAAAAGTTTCTCAAATTGGTAATGTCATTATAAAAGACCATGTTGAAATTGGTGCTAATACTACTATTGATCGTGCTACTATTGGTTCCACCGTTATAAATAAAGGAGTTAAAATTGACAATCTTGTACAAATTGGACATAACGTAGAAGTTGGTGAAAACACCGTAATTGCTGCTCAAACTGGTGTTGCAGGGTCTACGAAAATTGATACTGATGTAATGATCGGTGGACAAGTGGGGATTGGTGGTCACTTGAAAATTTCAAAAGGAACTAAAATTGCGGCTCAAAGTGGTATCTCTAAATCTGTTGTAAAAGAAAATACTGTTTTACAAGGCACTCCAGCTTTTTCTTCTAATCAATTTAAAAGAAGTTTTGTTTTATTTAAGAATTTCCCAGGACTAAAGAAAGAAATTGAAGCGATACAGTCAGAACTTAAAAAAAGTTAATTAATGAGCAATCAAAAAACATTAAGAAATTCTATCGATTTTGAGGGCGTTGGACTTCATACTGGAAATAAAGTTAAAATGACTTTAGAACCAGCAAAAGAAAATTTCGGAATAAAATTTCAGCGAATAGACCTTGAGAACTCGCCAATTATTCCAGCTTCGATTGACTTGGTAAATGAAACTCAAAGAAGTACTACTTTAGAGAAAGATGGAATAAAAATAATTACTGTTGAACATATTATGTCTGCCCTTTATGCTATGGGCGTCAATAATGTTTTAGTAAAAATAAATAATCCTGAAATCCCTATTTTAGATGGGAGTTCTCGGTTTTTTGTGGAAGAAATTCAAAAAGTAGGTTTAAAGAATCAAACGGCACCTTTAAACTATGTTAAGTTAAATAAACCTATCCATTACGTTGACAAGGAAACAGGTTCTGAAATTTTATTTGTTCCAGCAAATAATTTTATTCTTTCTGTACTTTTAGACTATGAAAATCCAGTTTTAGGGACTCAATATGCTGAAATTAGAAACTTAGATAATTACTCAAAAGAGATAGCTAATTGTAAAACATTTGTTTTATTAACAGAGTTAGAGAAACTTTCTCAAGCAAATCTTATAAAGGGAGGAGATTTACATAATGCAATTGTTTTAGTTGATAGAAGTGATATAAAGGATGAAGAAATTAGAAATTTAGCTCATCTTTTAGGCAAGGATGCTACTGATATTAAAGTAAATGGAAATATTTTAAATAATTGTGAACTACAGTTTCATAACGAACCAGCTCGACATAAATTACTTGATGTAATCGGTGATCTTGCGTTAATTGGAATGCCTATTGTCGGTCACATAATCACTAAAAAACCCGGACATAAACTAAATACCTCATTTGCTAAAATCTTAAAAAAAGCCATGAAAGAACAAGAAAAGGAACCTAGATATTTTGACTTAACTAAAAAGCCACTTTATGATATAGTTGATATTGAAAAAATGCTTCCGCACAGATATCCCTTTTTACTGATTGATAAAGTTATGGAAATCAATGAAAATGGAATAATAGGAGTGAAGAATGTAACGATGAATGAAAATTATTTCATGGGACATTTTCCAAGTAACCCTGTTATGCCAGGTGTTCTTCAAATTGAAGCAATGGCTCAAGCAGGTGGAATTTTTTCACTAAGTAAGGTTGAAGATCCGCATTTATACTCTACCTATTTTATGAAAATTGACAATGTAAAATTTAAGAAAAAAGTAATTCCTGGAGACACGTTAGTTTTTGAATTGAATTTAATTACTCCAATAAGAAGAGGTCTTGTTCACATGAGAGGAAAGGGATATGTTAATGGTGAGGTTTGTATTGAAGCTGAAATGCTTGCTTCAGTAGTAAAAGATAGAGAAGAAAAAAAATAATTTTTGGTATTTAAAAAAATAAAATGAATAATAATTTAACAAACGTTCATCCCAAAGCTAAAATTGGTAGGAACGTCACCATTGAACCTTTTGCTACTATATATGAAGATGTAGTAATTGGTGATAATTGCTGGATTGCTTCGAATTCAGTAATTATGAATGGCGCTAGGATAGGGAATAATTGTAAAATCTTTCCTGGAGCTATTATTTCAGCAGAGTCTCAAGACTTAAAATATAATGGAGAGTATGCAATTACTGAGATTGGTGACAATACAACTATTAGAGAATACGTTACTATTCATAAAGGGACTTTAGATAAAAAAACTACAAAAATTGGTAGTAATTGCTTGCTTATGTCTTATGTTCATGTGGCCCACGACTGTATTATTGGAGACAATGTAGTCATTGCGAATTTAGTTCAATTAGCTGGTCACGTAATAGTTGGGGACTGGGTTATAATCGAAGGTACTGCTGCAATTCAACAGTTTGTACACATTGGCCAACACGCCTTTATCGCAGGGGGATCGCTGGTTAGAAAGAATGTTCCTCCATATGTAAAGGCAGCAAGAGAACCGCTTTCTTATATTGGTGTAAATACAATTGGGTTAAGACGTAGAGGCTTTAACGACCAACAGATTATAAATATAGAAGATATTTATAGAGTTATCTACGTTCAGAATAGTAATATGACTACTGCTTTAAGAGTAGCAGATTTAGAAATTCCGATTTCAGATGAAAAAGAAGTGATATTAGAATTTATCAGAAATTCTACTAAAGGAATTATGAGAGGTCTGAGTTAAATAACCTATTCAAGTTCTTCATTAACAACTTGCAATATTCTCATATTGTCTCTGTTTAGAACATAAGCAATTATTGATAAATTCTCTACATTATAGGATAGATCAATAGCCGGATCAGGTAGTTGATATGAAAAATCATTATATATAACGGAGTCTTTTAACACAGCTCCATTTATTATTTGTGTTCCCCAAGTTCCATTTATATTGTCTGAAAGTATGGCGTGGTGGTGGTAATTAGTGTCAATTATCCCTTGATCAAATTTTTGAGGTGATATAACATCATTTCTAATTAAATATAATATTAGATGATAATTTCCTGTTAGATCATTTAATACAGAAGTCTCAGTATGTACGTATAAGCCATTTGTTTGCGAAAAATTAAATGATTTGATTTGAATATTAATATTAAGAGAATCATTGTCATTTTCATCATTTACTCCACTAACCCATTGAGACTTCAGGTACCAAACACTATTTGATAAACCACCATCATTTCTATTTATTGTTCCCATAGGATTCCCTAAAAATCCGTTCATTTCACTACCTCTTACATATTCATTACCTGCTTCAGTCTCATAATTATTGGTGAATAATGCATCTGTTTCCTGAAACCCCCCATCTATACTCGCATGAATTGAAGCTACTATAACATTAAGACTGCTATCCTCTTCAATGCTTTTAGCAATTAGCCCTGCTTCAGGACAATTTGTACAAAGATGCCCAGTATAATCTTCTAACAAAATTCCTTTTTCATTGAGATTTTCTCCCCACTCATTTTGAGGATTAGCGATATCATAATAGTTTGAAGCATAGTCAGCAGGATCGCCTGGAAAAAAACTCCAATCAAATTTACCATATTCTTCAGCTACAGGTGATTCGATTTTATCGCAAGCAAATAAAAAGAAGGCTAATAAAGGAATTAATATTTTTTTCATTTTAAAAACTTGAGGTAAAGGAAAAGGTTAAACCATTTGAGGCAGGAACTGCTCTACATACACCACCTACACAAAAAACACCAGCTCTTTGCTTTCCATATTGTAATGAAAACCTATGTGATCCGTTTATGAAACCTGCAGAAATTAGCCCGTAATGAATTCTTTTATTTAGGTCACTGTTCCCAGAATTATATTGATCAAGAACAGCGACATACCAATGCGGACTAAAAGTATATTCGACTTGGCCAAATAACCAATCTCCTTTATCATTATCTGTCCACATTGCTTGAGTTTCAAATCTTAGAGAATGGTGTCTATTGATTTTATAAGTTAAATCAAGAACTGCAATTTGGGTGTATATCATTTTATAATAACCAGCTACTTTTACTGCATCGTCATTGAAAACGAAGTTGAAATAGTTTAAGTTAAGTTTGACTTTCTTATTTATCTTTCTCTTAATTTCTAAATTGAAATCCTGAAACAAAATACTATCAGATCTTGAGAATAATGATGTTGTGTAACTGTTTCTACTACTACCCATATCTGAAACGAAATCTCTTTCAGGAACATAAGCTGTTGCGAAATTTAATGCCACTGAAGTTCCGTACTTCCCGCCTAAAATAGTTTTTTTTGGGATTTTATAAAGAACATCTAATTGGTAAGCAATTTCTCCATAAAAATTAGTAGCATATGGGTAAAGTGTCGCTGCTAGATTATAGGTGTGTTGTTTAGTTAAAGCTGGTAAGTAACCTATCAATAAGTCAGTTGGCCCTACATTTACATTGGTAGATCTCCAGAGCATATTATCCATGTGCTTTGCTGAAAAATCTATAGCAAAACCTTTAGTTGAATATCCAAGATTTAATAATAAACCTTCTCCATTTTTATATATATAATTGAAGTTTTTATCTTGATCAGGGTATGGGTCATTTATTTTATGCACATATTCTCCACTAAAACGAATCTTTTGATATCTTAAATTCATCCTAAAACAGGTTGCACCTACATTTTTAGGCATATTATAAAGAGTTGTGTTATTATCAGTATTGAATTTACTAACAAAACTTCCACCTAAGGTTGCTTTTAATTTCCAGGAATTGCTACTATCCAATAGTTCATTTAAATTTAATTCTCCATCAATAGCTCTAATAATGCCGTTTCCATTTGTCAATTTATCGTCGAATGAATATCGTTGTTTCCCAATCATACCTTTAAGGTAGATTCCTTTTGTTGGTTCATAAGTAAGCCTTATTCCATCTAAAGCATTATCGATACCTAATTGTCTTTCTTCATAAGCTCTAAAAATCATTCCACTACCAAATTGATCATAAAAGTTCCCAATAGTAACTCCTACACCATCTCCGCTCCAAGACATATATCGGTAGCCTAAACCTGTTCCATTAAAAGTGGTTGGATAGCCTTCTAAAGTATTAAGATAACTCTCGTATCTAATACCAGATCTAAAATTCCCTTTTTGGTAATTTACATTAGCAAAACCATTGAAACCATACAAGTGTTCAGGTAATGCAGCATTTATTAAAGTATCTTCTTGATAGTATTGTCCAATTGCCTGAATATTTCCTGAGACAACCCCAGCTTGTGGATTCTCTTGACCTTTAACAATTAATAAGCTCCAAATAAGTAAAAATAATAATAAATAATACTTATTTATCATTTAGATATTTTAATTAACTCTTCATAAAGCTCTTCCTCATCCCCAGGAGAATAATTATTATGATCCCAAACTATTTTACCACTGCCGTTCACCAAGAAAGTATGAGGGACATTGTTAACATTCATAGCTCTCTTGTAATCTCCATTTGGGTCAAGCAACACCATATATTCCCAACCTTGAGCATTTATGTAAGGCTCTACTCTTGTACTTGATCTTGCGTCATCAATAGAAATGGCAATTAGCTGAACACCTGTTTCGTCAACCCAGTCGTCATATTCTTCAGCTATAGTATTTAATTCTGCTTTACAAGGTTTGCACCATGTTGCCCAAAAACTAATGATTACAGGTTTACCATTATTAGAAAACTTGGATAAATTCTGGGTATTTCCATTGATATCTTTAAGGTTGATATTAGGTAATTGTCCGTAGTTAATTAGTGAAGCAGAACAAAATAAAAAGAAGAAGATTTTTTTCATGGGAATAATTACACTTATTTAACTTGTAAAAAGATTAATGTTTTGTGAATATAACAATAATCTTACAATTATAATTTAAGATGATTAACCATTTGAATTAGGATAATTAAAATAGCTATATTTGAAAAAATTAAATCATGAAGCAATTTTTACTATCCTTAGTAGTTACTATTACAACTCTGACCTCTTTTGGACAAATTGACATTTTATGGGACGATGATCCTGGAGTAAATTATAATGGACAGACAATCAATATTACAAAAGATTATGCCGGATTTGATGTTTATATGCATTGTCAAAACACTGGTTCTTCACCCTTAGATATAAAGTTCAGAAGAGTTGTACTAAGTTCAAATGACACACTTTTTAATGATCAATTTTGTGATAATAATTTATGCTATTCTTGTTTTGGAGATGACTGGACGACTCCTGCTTCAAATCCTTTACAGACAGGAGACTCCTGTTTAATGAAAGGAACTTTTTATTTTTATGATGGTGGTAATGTACTCATCAGATACTACATTGTAGACGTGTTTGATAATCCTATAGACTCAGTAGATGTCAATATTACTAATACCGTCGGTTTTCAAGATAAATTTGATAATATTTCTATTTATCCAAATCCAACTAAGGATGTGATCAATATTAATTTTTCTAATAAAAATTATGAAAAATTAAATTATCAGTTATTTGACATAAATGGTAGAGAAATCATTAATACACTGTTAACGCTAAATCAGAATCTAATTGATCTTACGGGACTAAACTCTGGCATTTACACCCTTAAAATTTATAACCAAGAAAATTTACTAAAAAAGAGTAAAATCATTAAAAGATAGTCTTAGCTATCAGTAAATAATTTTTAGAAAATACTGTACTTTACTCAGTATTTAAATAAATCACTCCATTAACATTTAGATGTTATAGTTTTTGTGCATTTAGTAAGTTGAAATCTTATTAGATGTTTAATTTAGCTTATTATACGTTAAATACATGTCAGAAAAAAAATTTAAAAAAGATGCTCTTGACTACCATAGTTCTGGAAGAAAAGGTAAAATTGAAGTAATTCCTACCAAGCCTTACACTTCTCAAAGAGACCTTTCTTTAGCTTATTCACCTGGAGTAGCAGAACCTTGTTTGGCAATTAATAAAAATAACGACAATGTATATAAATACACCGCTAAGGGAAACTTGGTTGCTGTAATTTCTAATGGAACTGCAGTTTTAGGTCTGGGAGATATTGGTCCAGAAGCTTCTAAGCCAGTTATGGAAGGTAAAGGTTTGCTTTTTAAAATCTTTGCCGATATTGATGTTTTTGATATTGAGGTAAATGAAACAGATGTTGATAAATTTATTGCTACTGTAAAAGCTATTGCTCCCACTTTTGGAGGAATAAACTTAGAAGACATCAAAGCTCCAGAAGCTTTTATAATTGAAGAACGTTTAAAAAAAGAACTTGATATCCCAATTATGCACGACGATCAGCATGGAACAGCTATAATATCTTCTGCTGCCCTGCTAAATGCTCTTGAAATTGCCAAGAAGAAAATAGAAAAAGTTAAAATAGTTGTAAGTGGAGCAGGTGCTTCCGCACAATCTTGTGTTAAATTGTACATTTCTTTAGGGGTGAAAAAAAGTAATATTTTCATGTACGATTCTAAAGGATTAATTCATGAATCCAGAAAAGATCAATTGGATGAAAATAAACAGTTTTTCATGCAGCATGGTAAGAATCCAAGTCTCCAAGAAGTATTTAAAAATGCCGACGTTTTTTTAGGTCTTTCAAAGGGTGGTATTGTTGATGAATCAATGATTAAAAACATGGCTAAAAATCCTATTGTTTTTGCTTTAGCGAATCCAAACCCGGAAATTGAGTACGATTTAGCAATAAAGACTAGAGAAGATTTAATTATGGCTACTGGAAGGTCAGATCATCCCAATCAAGTAAATAATGTTTTAGGTTTCCCCTATATTTTTAGAGGTGCTTTAGATGTTAGAGCTACTATGATTAATGAGGAAATGAAGTTAGCTGCAGTAAAGGCCATTGCCCTTTTAGCAAAAGAACAGGTTCCAGACGTAGTTAATGAAGCTTATGACGCAAAAAGTATTTCCTTTGGAAGAACGCAAATAATTCCTAAACCACTTGATCCAAGATTAATATATTGGGTAGCACCAGCAGTAGCTAAAGCTGCAATGGACTCAGGTGTTGCTAAGAAACATATAAAAGATTGGAAAAAGTATGAGTTAAATTTAATGGAGCGTCTAGGTTTAGGAAATAAGCTAATTAGAAACTTAACAGCTAAAGCAAAAAGAAATCCTAAAAAAGTTGTTTTTGCTGAAGCAGACCACTATAAAATCTTGAAGGCTGCTGAAATGGCTCTGGAAGAAGGCATTGCTATACCTATACTTTTAGGTAAAAGACAGAAAATTCAAAAAATTATTGATGAGTACAACTTAGATTTATCTAATTGTGAAATTATAGACCCAAGAAATGAGAGTGAATTAAAACATAGAGAATCATTTGCAGAAATTCTTCATGAGAAACGCAAGAGAAGAGGTCTTACTTTTTATGAAGCAAAAAAATTAATGAGAGAAAGGAATTATTTTGCAGCTGCTATGGTAGAAACAGGAAGGGCAGATGTAATGATTTCCGGACTTACGAGAAGCTATAAAGATTCCATTCGGCCAGCTTTAAGAGTGATTGGTGTAGAAGAGGGGATAAACAAAATCGCTGGAATGTATATTTTAATTAGTAAAGATGGTCCTATGTTTTTTGCTGATACAACAATTAATATTAACCCTACGGTTGAAGAAATTATTGATATTACTTTACTGGTTGCAAAAACAGTAAAGCAGTATAAAATTGAACCTAAAATTGCACTTTTAAGCTATTCAAACTTTGGTTCAAATGAAGGAGAAGACGCTATAAAAATGAGAGAAGCTTCTAAAATTCTTCATCAAAAGCATCCAGAATTAATTGTAGATGGTGAATTACAAGCCAATTTTGCTGTAAATAAAGAATTAATTAATGATTTTTTCCCATTTTCAATGTTGTCTGGAAACAGTGCAAATACTTTAATTTTTCCAAGTTTAAGTTCTGGAAATATCGCTTATAAATTAGTTCAAGAGATGAGTCAAAATGAAGCAATTGGTCCAGTTTTATTGGGAATGAAGAAACCCGTTCATGTTTTACAAATTGGATCTTCAGTAAGAGAAATTTTAAATATGATCACACTTGGTGTGGTTGATGTTCAAAACCGTAAATAAATATTATGATTGCACATATAGAAGGTATTCTTGAATCTAAAACAACATCCTCTGTTGTTATTGACGTTAATGGAGTTGGCTATATGCTCAACATCTCTTTGAATACTTTTGAATCTTTACCATCAAAAGGAAAGCTAAGACTCTACAGCCATTTAACTGTAAGAGAGGATGCTCATATCTTATTTGGATTTGCTCACCAAGAAGAAAGACTTATGTTCAAAGAACTAATAAATGTTTCTGGTGTTGGTGCTAGTACTGCTTTAATGATATTATCATCAATGAAACCTTCTGAAGTTGTTACAGCTGTAAGCCAGAGCGATGTAAATGCGTTTAAGAGTGTGAAAGGAATTGGGTTAAAGTCTGCACAAAGAATTATAGTTGATTTAAAAGGAAAACTAGATAAAATAGAAACTAATAATGAATTTTTATCCTCTGAGGGCAATACCTATAAAAATGAAGCGTTATCAGCATTAACAGTTTTAGGTATTGATAAAAAGAAAGCTTCAAATACTATAGACGAAATTATGAAAAACAACGAAATTTCATCTGTAGAAGAGCTCATTAAAAAAACTCTAAAGGCGGTCTAAAATAACAAATTGCATTATAATTCTATTCTTAGAAAAACATTTTCATTAATTGTTTTAGTTGTCCTAACAGTGAACAATACTAAAGCAAATAATGTTCCTAGTGCACCAATTATAGCGCTTGACTCGCCTGATATAGATTTAATTTTCCCTATTAATGACCCTCTAGACCCAACCAATTTTTCTCTAGGATTAATTGATTTCAATCTTCCATTAAATATTCAAAATAACATACATTTTGATCCAGTGACAGGTAATTATGTATATAATTCTTTATTGGGAGACAGTTTAAATTTTAGACCTTCTAGTGAAGTTTCACTATCAGATTATTTGAAATTACAACATCAGGAATCAATGGATGATTTTTGGAAGAAAAAATTAGACGAAATTTCTGATTACAAGTACAAAAAAATGGAAGATGAGATTAAGATAAATGGACCACCAGAAAAGAAAATGTTTGGTAGTGATTTTGTTGAAATTAGACCTCAAGGATCTGCAGAACTAAGTTTTGGTCTTAACTCTTCAAGAACTGACAACCCTGTACTTCCAGAAAGAAATAGAAGTTTAACAACATTTGATTTTGACCAAAAAATTCAGATGAATTTGACTGGGAAAATTGGAGATTTAATGGACTTGGGATTTAATTATAATACTGAAGCAACCTTTGATTTTGACAATCAGCTAAATCTTGATTATTCAGGTAAAGAGGATGATATTTTACAAAAATTAGAAGCGGGAAATGTCTCTCTTCCTTTAAACAGTACTTTAATTTCTGGAAGTCAAAGTCTGTTTGGAATAAAGTCTGAGCTGAAATTTGGAAAACTAACTGCTACAACTGTGCTGTCTCAGCAAAAAGGCCAGAAAAAAGAAATAGAAGTATCTGGTGGAGCCCAGCTTAATGAGTTTGAAATAAATGCAGATAATTACGAGGAAAATAGACATTTTTTCTTAAGTTTTTTTTTCAGGGATAGTTATAATCAATCTATGAAAACACTTCCTATGATTACTTCTGGGGTTCAGATTCAGAGAATCGAAGTTTGGGTAACAAACAGAAATAATACGATACAAAATACAAGAAACATTCTTTGTTTTTCCGATTTAGGAGAACCTAAAATTAATCAGCTTGAAAACCCACTATGGATTTCTGGTGGCTATTCAGTACCAGATAATTCACATAATTCGCTCTACAATAATATAAATACCAACTCTAATATTAGAAATTATGTAAATGCTAGTAATGAACTCTCTGGATTAAATTATAATATGAATCAAGGAATAGAGTTCGAAAAAGTGGAAAATGCAAGAATGCTAAGCTCTAACGAATTTTCTTACAATTCAGTCTTAGGTTTTATATCTTTAAATCAGTCATTAAACAACGACCAAGTTCTTGGTGTTGCCTACCAGTATACCTATGCTGGAAAAACCTATCAAGTAGGAGAGCTCTCTACGGATGGTGTTGCTGGACAAAGCGCGCTCTATTTAAAGTTGTTAAAATCTACCATTAGAAACCCAAAGAAAAAATTGTGGGATTTAATGATGAAAAATGTATATTCTCTTGGCGCTTATCAAGTATCTTCTGATAATTTTAGACTAGATATTTGGTATAATAACCCTTCAACTTCAATTGATATTAATTACATTCCTAAGCCGGGGGTTGATGATAAATTATTAATTCAGCTTTTAGATCTTGACAGACTAAATCAGCAACAACAACTTTATCAAGATGGATTATTTGATTTTGTGCCGATTACATCTGCTCAGGGTAAAATTGCAAATGGGGGAACTATAAATCCTAGAAATGGAAGACTTTATTTTACAACAATTGAGCCTTTCGGTAAAAGTATAGAACAAAAAATGTTGAACGAAGGTATTTCTAGTTCTATAATTGAAAAAGTAGCTTTCACACAACTTTACGACAGTACCAAGACTGCTGCTCAACAACTTCCTGAGTTAAACAGATTTAAAATAAGAGGAACTTATCAATCCTCTGTAAGCTCTGAAATTTCTTTAAATGCTATGAATATTCCTCAAGGATCTGTTGTTGTAACTGCTGGTGGTCAAATTTTAACTGAAGGAGCTCAATATATGGTTGATTATAATCTGGGAAGAGTTAAAATTTTAGACGATGGTATTCTTAGTTCTGGAACTCCAATAAAAATTTCTCTGGAAAGTAATTCTCTTTTTAGTGTTCAAATGAAAACTTTACTGGGAACACATTTAGATTATAAAATCAATAAAGATGCCAATATTGGAGCTACAATTTTAAAGTTAAAAGAAAGACCTCTTACTCCTAAAGTAAATGCAGGAGACGAGCCAATATCTAACACAATGTTAGGAATTGATGGAGGGTTTAAGAAAGAAGTTCCAATTTTAACGAAATGGGTCGACATGTTACCATTTATTGAAACTAAGAAAAAATCTATTTTGAATTTTTCTGGTGAGGTTGCAGCACTGATCCCAGGTCACAATAAGGCCATTGATATTACTCAAGAAAATGGATCTTCTTATATTGACGATTTTGAAGGCAGTCAGAGTGCTATTGACATACGAACTATTAATAATTGGGTACTGGCCTCAGTTCCTCAAGGGCAACCAGATCTTTTCCCAGAAGCTTCTCTTTATAACGATATCAACTACGGAAAGAATCGAGCAAAATTTTCTTGGTATGTGATAGACCCTTTGTTTCACAGTAAAACTTCTTCGTTAACACCAGGACATTTGAAAGGTTCAGCATTTCAAAAAAATCATTTAATGAGACAGGTTTTAGTAGACGAGGTTTTCCCAAATAAACAACTAGGTACAGGACAGCTGACCAATATTCCCATTTTTGATATTTCTTATTACCCTAAAGAAAGAGGACCTTATAATTTTGATGTTCAACCAGGAAGTTACAGTGCAGGTTTAAACCAAGTTACAGGTCAGTTAAACAATCCTGAAACAAGATGGGGAGGGATTATGAGAACATTAACTACCAATGATTTTGAAGCAGCAAATATAGAATTCATTCAATTTTGGGTAATGGATCCGTTTAATGAAGATTCGGAAAATAGTTCTGGTGGTGAATTTTATTTTAACCTTGGTAATGTTTCTGAAGATTTGCTTAGAGATGGTAGAAAATCTTTTGAAAATGGATTACCACCTGACGGTGATTACGACGCTTATTCTAATGAGTTAGAATATACTGCATGGGGAGTAGTTCCAAATACTCAAGTTATAGTAAACGCATTTAATAATAATTTATCTTCAAGACAATTTCAGGACATTGGTTTTGATGGTTTGTCGGATAGTCAGGAATTATCCTATTTTGATAATTATGTATCTAAAATTCAAAATCATATTTCAGATCCAAATATTATATCGAAAATCATCAACGATCCATCTGGCGACAATTTCAATTACTACAGGGACGACGATTATGATATTCAAGAGCTAAGTATTCGAGACAGATACAAAAACTACAACAACCCCGATGGGAATTCTCCAACTTCAGAGATGTCAGATACCATGAATGCTGATAAATATCCCACTTCCGCTTCTACTTTACCAAATGTTGAGGATATTAATCTGGACAATAATTTGAGTGAGTCTGAAAGTTATTTTCAGTACAAAATAGACTTCAAACCAAATAAAATGGAGGTAGGTAAAAATTTCATTACCGATAAAGTACAGCATATTGATCCAGAAACTCAAAAAGAAGTTTATTGGTATCAATTCAGAGTTCCTGTAACTGCCTACTCTAAAAGAGTTAACGATATTCAAGATTTTAGATCTATTCGTTTTATAAGAATGTTTTTACATGGATGGAGTGAAAATGTAACATTAAGATTTGCTAGATTAGAATTAATTAGAGGAGAATGGAGAAGATATTTAGGTAGTTTACTTGCAGACGGAGAATATATTCAAAATGAAGAGGCCAATACATTTTTTAATATAAGTGCAGTAAATCTCGAAGACAATGGTACTAGAGATCCTATAAATTATGTTTTACCAGAAGGAATTATTAGGGAAACTAATTATCAGACTGCAAACCTAGCTCAACAGAACGAACAGAGTTTGGTTTTAGATGTATGTGGTTTAAAAGACGGAGATTCCAGAGCAATCTATAGAAATGTAACCCTTGATATTAGGAATTATAATAAAATTCAAATGTTTGTTCATGGTGAATCTAATGCAGGTTCAGAACCAATTAACGATAATGAAGCTACTGTATTTGTAAGATTGGGTACTGACTTTGTGTCTAATTATTATGAATATGAAATGCCTGTTAAAATATCAAGTTGGGGAAATAATTCTGCTAATTCTGTTTGGCCCCAAGAAAATAATTTAACTATTAATTTAAATCATCTTAAAGACTTAAAGAAAAATCGAAATGCTACAGATTACAGCAATTTTGATAGATTTACAAGAGAAGATCCTGATAACTCCAGTTCTAATATTACTGTGGTAGGTAATCCAAACCTACAAGGTGTTAAGACCATTATGATTGGAGTAAGAAACCCTAAAAGTAACGATCCAAATAATCAATGGAAACCCGACGATGGTTTAGAAAAATGTTTGGAAGTCTGGGTTAATGAATTAAGACTTAGTGACTTTAATGAGAATGGAGGGTGGGCTGCCATAGGAAGACTGACTGCAAATCTTGCAGATTTTGCTGATGTAGCATTGTCAGGTAATTACTCAACACCTGGCTTTGGAAGTATCGAAAAACGAGTAAGTGAAAGACAACAAGAATTCATTTACGGTTTTGACGCTTCAACAACTGTAAATTTGGATAAGTTTTTTGGAGATCAATCGGGGATCAACTTACCAATGTACGTTGGTTATTCAAGAAATATTATTAAACCTTTATATGACCCCCTTAGCCCAGACTTGTTATTTGAAAAAGGAATTACTGAACCAGAAAAATTATGGAATGATCGATTTTATAATGGAATTGACTTAACGGAGAGAAAATCCATAAATTTTACGAACATTAAATTTAATACCAAGAAAAAAAATAAGTCTCCGAAAAAAAAGATAACTAAAGAAGAAGTTCTTAAGGAAAGTGAAAGTGAAAAAGAAGAAATAACAGAAAAGACAAAATTTAAAAAGAAGAAAATTAATTCACAGCAAATTGCCCTGCCTTGGGATATTTCAAATTTTAGTTTTAACTATTCTTTTACGGAACTTTCTCATAGAGATATCAATACGAGACAAGACCTACAGAGAAATTACTTAGGTTCTGTCAATTATCTTTACAATAGTAAGGTTAAAGCCTTTGAGCCGTTTAAAAAGAATAAATTTTTAAGAAAATCAAAATGGCTAAGATTAATAAGAGATTTTAATATTTATCTACTACCCAAACAAATTGCAATTAGATCAAACATGAATAGAACCTATAATGTTTTTTCTACGAGGTATAATTTTCCTGGTGGAGAAAATTTTGAAGTTCCACAGTATGGTAAACAATTTAATTGGGATAGAAATTATGACTTTAAGTATGATATCACAAAAAATTTGAAATTTGATTTGCAGGCTACAAATGGTGCTTTTGTTACTGAAACACCAGGCAGAATCGATTATGGAATTTTCGGATACGATAACCAAGACGATAAAGACGTTGTAAATAACAGCTTGAAAACATTTGGTGAAAACATGAATTACAATCATGTGGGAAATGTTTCGTTTAAATGGCCTTTGAAAAACTTTCCTTTAACTGATTGGATTTCTTTAACAACGAGGTATACTGGAAATTTTGATTGGACAAGAGCTCCTTTGGCTCTTGATAACGATACATTGTCGGTAGGTAACATTCTTCAAAATTCAAGAGTTTTAGCATGGTCAGGCAAATTAAATTTTATTACCCTTTACAATAAAGTTCCTTATTTAAAAAAAGTAAATAAAAAATACGGAAATTCCAGAAACTCAAGATCAAGGAGTAACACAACTAAAGGTGGTAAAAAAGATAAAGTGAATCCAGAAAAATCTGAGATCGTCAAGAAAAAGAAAGAAGCAGAGTCTAATAAATTAATCGATCAATTTGCTAGGTTACTAATGTCTGTAAAAAGTGTAAATGCAACATTTAATACTAATGATGGAATCATGCTCCCAGGATATGCCAACAGAACCAATTTATTAGGAATGGATAATAACTGGTCAGCTCCAGGGATTGATTTTATTTCCGGAGGATACCAAGAAAGAGATTTATTAGGAAATAAAACTGACTTTATATTCGCTCACTATGCAGCGGGAAACAGTTGGTTGGTAGACACTAATAATTACCAATATATCAGCACTCAATATACGGTAAACCACACAGAAAACATGACCTTTAAAGCTTCTGTAAAACCTATTAAAAGTCTTAGGATAGATCTTTCGGCTGATCGTAATTTAATGGAAAATAAAACTTCTAATCTTGGATTAGATGACGATCGTTATTTTGAACTATTAAATAACCAGTTTAACGGATCTTTTAGCACTTCAATAATTTCTTTGAAAACAGCTTTTGGACCTGATAAAATGAATGATACAACATTGACCAACCAAATTTGGGAAAACTTACTTTCTTACAGGCAATCGATTTCAAAACTAATGTCCCAATCCAATCCTAATTCAAATAATAATTTAGAAAATTCCGGTTATTACACAGGTTATGATAGTACACAACAAGATGTAATTATAGGATCATTTATGTGTGCTTATCTTGGGGAAACACCTAGTTTAAGTAATATTAACCCTATGAGCAGGAAAATACCAGTTCCAAATTGGAGAATAACTTTTGATGGATTAGGAAAGATTAAATCTCTCAGAAAATATATTAAAAAGTTGTCTTTTACTCATGCCTATAGATCTAATTTTTCTGTTGGAAATTATACTACAAATTTAAGTGGTCAGTGGGATGAAAATGGCAATGCAACAGAGACTGATATTGCTGGAAACTATATTTCTCAAAAACAAATTATGACCTTGAATATTCTTGAGCAATTTGCGCCATTATTGGGTGTTGATTTAACATTGTCAAATAATATGTCTGTAAAGTTTGAGGTTAAAAAAGACAGAAATATTTCTTTAAGTTTAGCGAATAATCAAATAACAGAAATTAAAGGAAGTGAAATTAAGTTTGGATCAGGGTATACTTGGAGAAAATTATCTTTGCCTTTTAAAATTGCTGGTAAAACATTAGATCCTAGTGATTTAAGAATGAGATTGGATGTTTCAATAAGAGATAATAAAACCATAACCAGGAAAATTGTCGAAAACCAAAATCAAGCAACAGCAGGACAGAGAGCTGTAAGTATTCAATTTTCTGGAGATTACAATTTGACCAAGCAATTAATGTTGAGAATCTACTTTGACAGAAGAGTAAACACACCTTTTGTTTCGACTTCTTTTCCAACTGCAAATACTAATGCTGGTTTTGCAATTAGATTTCAACTTAGATGATTTTTTTTGTTAATTTGCCATAAAATAATTGACCATGAATATTCCTAAAGACTTAAAATATACTAAAGATCATGAATGGATTAAAGTAGACGGAGACATTGCAACTATTGGAATTACCGATTTTGCTCAAGGTGAGCTAGGAGACATTGTATATGTAGAAGTAGATACATTAGAGGAAACATTGGAAAAAGAAGAAGTTTTTGGAACAGTTGAAGCTGTTAAAACAGTATCTGATTTATTTATGCCTATTTCAGGTGAAATTATAGAATTTAACGAATCCTTAGAATCCAACCCTGAGAAGGTGAATGAAGATCCTTATAATGAGGGGTGGATGATAAAATTAAAGATGAGTGATTCGTCTGAATTAGAAGATTTATTATCTCCCGAAGACTATCAAAATACCGTAAGTTAAATACACTTTGGTATGATTTTTGGATATTTATATTTAAATACTAAATTTACCATCTAATATGAAACCTAAAAAGAATATAGAAGTAGATGCAGAAGATATCAAATCAAGAACGGTTTATGTTCTTTCTGGTTTGGTTCTAGTAACAGCATTTATTTTATGTCTTGTCGAGTATAAAAAAATTGATTTAGCTGGAGCAAGTATCGAATCTTCATTAACTGCATTGGAGGACGAAGAGGTTGTGGAAATTAATCCCAACACACCACCACCACCACCACCGCCACCGCCACCACCAGCTCCACCAGAAGAGGTAGAAGTTTTGGAAGAAGAAGATGAAAGGGAAGAAACGAACGTTATAATTATAGATCAAGAGGCTGATATTGATATTGTTATTGAAGTTGAAGAAGAACCAGAACCAGTGGTAGAACAAATTTTTGATGTTGTTGAAGAAAACCCAGAATTTATTGGTGGAATGGCAAAATTGTATGAATTTTTAGGTAAAAACATACAATACCCCGAAATGGCAAAAGAGAATGGTATTCAAGGAAAAGTTTTTGTTCAGTTTGTAGTTTGGAAAGATGGAACTATAAAAGACGTTAAGGTAGTTAAGGGCGTCCATAAAACATTAGATGGGGAAGCACAAAGAGTTGTAAAATCTATGCCTAAGTGGACACCAGGTAAACAAAGAGGAACTGCTGTAAATGCAAGATTTACACTACCTATCAAATTTAGAATAAGTTAAATAATCATTCCTGCACCAACTGTGCTGTTGGTATTTTCGTCAATTAAAATTAGGCTTCCAGTAGATCTATTTTTACTGTACTTATCTACAAATAGGGGTTGAGTCACTCTAATTGAAATTCTGGCAATGTCATTACAGTTAATTTCCTTATCCTTTGGATTTCTGTGCAGTGTATTAATGTTAACCTTGTATAGAATTTCTTTTACAATTGCACGAACTTCTTTAGTAGTATGTTTGACAGCATATTTACCCTTCTCTAATAAAGGTTTCTCCCCCAGCCAACATATCATTAATTCAATTTCTTGAGTAGATTTTGGTTGATTGTTTGGTCTCACAATCATATCTCCTCGACTAACATCTAAATCATCTTCAAGAGTGATGGTGGCAGACATGGGCGCAAAAACCTCTTCTAATTCTTTATTTAAATTCAAAATAGATTTGATTTTAGATTGAAACCCAGAAGGCAATACTACTACATCATCTCCCTTTTTTAATACTCCACTAGAAACCCTTCCTGCATAACCTCTAAAGTCGTGAAAATCTGTTTTTTGAGGTCTAATAACTTGCTGAATTGGGAATCTACAATCGATTAGATTGTAATCCGAAGCAATGTGGATGTTTTCAAGTAAGTGTAATAAGGTGCCTCCTTGATACCATTCCATTTTTGACGATCTGTTAACTAGATTATCTCCTATCAATGCGCTTACTGGAATAAAGTTAATATCTGTAGTTGTTAATTTTGAACTGAAATTTGCCAACTCTTTTTTGATTTCAATGAATTTGTCTTCCTTGTAATTCACCAAGTCCATTTTATTAATACAATAAATAATATGGGGAATTCCTAGTAAAGACGCGATAAATGAATGTCTTTTAGTTTGCTCAACAATTCCTTTTCTTGCATCAACAAGGATTAAAGCTAGGTTAGCAGTACTAGCTCCGGTAACCATGTTTCTTGTGTATTGTATGTGTCCAGGAGTATCAGCAATTATAAATTTTCTTTTTGGGGTAGCAAAATATCTGTAGGCAACATCAATGGTGATGCCTTGTTCTCTTTCAGCTCTAAGCCCGTCGGTTAGTAAAGCAAGATTTACACGTTCTTCTCCTTTTTTGGCACTGACTGTTTCGATGGCCTCCATTTGATCTTTAAATATGGATTTACTGTCGTATAGTAATCTGCCAATTAATGTGCTTTTACCATCGTCAACACTACCAGCTGTGGTAAATCTAAGCAAATCCATTTTTAAGTATTCAGTGCTCATATCCTTAAAAATATCCCTCCTTTTTTCGATCTTCCATAGCTGCCTCGGATCTTTTGTCATCCGCTCTTCCTCCTCTTTCTGTAATTCTAGATGCAGCAACTTCTGCAATAACTTTCTCCAAACTATCTGCTGACGAAACAGTAGCTCCTGTACAGGTTGCATCACCAATAGTTCTAAATCTAACTTGCATTTTTTTTACTTTTTCGTTGGGCAAGGTTTCTATAAAGTCTGTTTTTGCCATGACTACTCCTTTTCTTTCAAAGCAATTTCTTGTATGAGAAAAATAAAGTGAAGGGATTTTTATATCCTCTAACATAATGTATTGCCAAATATCCATTTCCGTCCAATTACTAATAGGAAATGCTCTAAAATGCTCTCCAAAGTTTTTTTTACCATTAAATATATTCCAAAGTTCGGGTCTTTGATTTTTAGGATTCCATTGACCAAATTCATCTCTATGAGAAAAAAATCGTTCTTTGGCTCTGGCTTTTTCTTCGTCTCGTCTTGCCCCTCCCATTGCACAATCAAATTGATGTTTTTCGATGCCATCTAATAAAGTAGTTGTCTGAAGTTTATTTCTACTAGAGTTGATTCCTTTTTCTTCAACTACTTTTCCTTCATCTATTGATTTTTGTACAGATTCAATAATTAAATTTCCATTCGTTTCTTTTATCAATTGGTCACGGAATTCATATAATTCGTCAAAGTTGTGCCCTGTGTCGATATGCATTAATGGAAATGGTACGTTCGCAGGATAAAATGCCTTCCGTGCCAAATGGTAACAAACTATAGAATCTTTACCTCCAGAAAAAAGTAAAACTGGATTTTCAAATTGTGCAACTACTTCTCTTATTACATATATTGATTCAGCTTCAAGTTCTTTTAAATGTGTTAATTGGTAATTATTCAAAGTTTATTTAATTATTTGTAGAGCAAAATTATATAAAATTCTGGACGAATCTTCTGCAGATAAATTTTGGGTAGGTATAATAAGTTCAGCGGAAATAGGTTCTTCAAATGGAGCTGAAACTCCTGTAAAGTTTTTAATTTCTCCTAATGCAGCTTTTTTATATAATCCTTTTGTATCCCTTTTTTTACAATCCTCCAAACTAGTATTAACAAAAATTTCATTAAAATCTTTAGAACCGATAATTTTTTTTGCTAAAGACCTCAATTTTTTTGTGGGACTTATAAAACAGCAGATGGTTACCACTCCATTTTCTATAAATAATTTAGTAATTTCTGCAATTCTTCTAATATTTTCGGTGCGATCTGCTTCACTAAATGTTAAATTATTATTAACACCCAATCTTATGTTGTCACCATCTAAAACTTGTGTAAGAATTCCATCTGAATGTAATTTTTCTGCAGTTAATTTTGCTATAGTAGTTTTCCCTGAACCAGACAACCCAGTAAGCCAAAAGCAGGATCCTTTTTGACTTAAAAGAATCTCTTTTTCCCGCCTAGAAATTAATTCGTTTTTTGATGAAAATAGATTTTTCATTTAGATAAAATATTACCAAATCTATAAATAAACTAGATTACTTATGGGTTATTACTGGATTCATTACCTTTGATAATTAAATTTTCATAAAATTTTGGTAAATTTTTTCTCAAATACTAAGGTAGATAAAGTCGGAATTGAAGATAGAGTCAGTAGAATTTCCAAAAGAAGTTTAAAAAGTGATGCTAAACTAGATGGTTTAAAAATGATTTTAAGCATGATAGACCTAACAACATTAGAAGGCATGGATACGGTACTTAAGGTCCAACAACTCTGTTATAAGGCTACTCATCTACATTATCAAATGTCTAATCTCCCAAATGTAGCAGCTGTTTGTGTTTATCCCAATATGGTCAAGACGGCTGTAGATGCACTTAAGGGAACAGATGTTAAAGTAGCAAGTGTTGCAACTGCATTTCCTAGTGGAAATTCCACTTTAGAGATTAAAATTAAAGATACAAAAGAAGCTATTATTAATGGAGCCCATGAGGTAGATATGGTTATTAGTAGAGGGAAATTTCATTCAGGTGAATACAATTATGTTTACGATGAAATTGCAGCTATAAAAGAAGTATGTGGTGAAAGAATAAGACTAAAAGTAATATTAGAAACTGGTGAACTTGGAGATTTTGACCACATAAGAATGGCTAGTGAAATAGCAATTAACGCAGGTGCAGATTTTATTAAAACATCAACTGGTAAAATTTCACCCGCTGCTACCTTACCGATTACTCTTGTAATGTTAGAAACTATTAAGGATTATTATTACAAAACAGGTAAAATTATTGGTATGAAACCAGCTGGTGGAATATCAAATTCGAAGTTAGCATTGCAATATTTGATGTTAGTCAAAGAAACCTTAGGGCCTACTTGGTTAGATAAAAAATGGTTTAGATTTGGAGCAAGCAGCCTGGCTAACGATGTTCTTATGCAGATTGTAAAACAGCAAACCGGAAATTACCAATCCAAAAATTATTTTTCAAACGATTAGATAATGAATTCAAATATTCAACCTTTAGAATTTAATGGAGACTGGAACTTATCTCCTTCATTAGAAAGCACCGATCATATTGACTTAAAAGATAAATACGGTCTTTTCATAAATGGAGCTTTCTTAAAACCACTATCAAATAAATATTTCTCAACAATAAATCCTTCTAATGAAAATCAAATCTCATTAATTGCAGAAGCAGGATCTGATGATATCAATTTAGCTGTAAAATCAGCAAAAGATGCTTATGAAAATGTATGGTCTAAGATGCCTGCAAAAGAACGCTCGAAATATATTTACAGAATAGCTAGATTAATTCAAGAAAAGGCCAAAGAATTAGCTGTTGTTGAAACATTAGACGGAGGAAAACCAATTAGAGAGTCTAGAGATGTTGATGTACCATTAGCAGCAGCTCATTTTTTTTATTATGCAGGTTGGGCAGATAAGTTAGATTACGCATTTCCAAATAGAAACCCTAAATCTATTGGAGTGGTAGGGCAAATAATACCATGGAATTTCCCACTAATGATGGCAGCTTGGAAAATTGCACCTGCATTGGCTACTGGAAATACGGTGGTTTTAAAGCCTGCAGAATCTACTTCTTTAACGGCATTAAAATTAGCTGAGATTATTCAACAAGCAGATTTACCACCAGGCGTGGTAAATATTGTGACGGGAGCTGTATCAACAGGAGAATTAATAGTAAACCATAATGATGTTAAGAAAATAGCTTTTACTGGTTCAACATCAGTAGGTAAATCTATAATGAAAAGTATTGCAGGGAATTCCAAAAAATCAACTATGGAACTAGGGGGTAAAGCAGCGAATATAGTGTTTGATGATGCTCCTTTAGATCAAGCTGTTGAAGGTGTTGTGAATGGCATTTATTTTAATCAAGGCCATGTCTGCTGTGCAGGCTCTCGTTTACTGGTACAGGAATCAATTAATGAAATTTTTATTCGTAAGCTAAGAGATAGAATACAATCATTAATCTTAGGAAACCCGCTGGATAAAAATACCGATATAGGAGCTGTAAATTCAAAATCTCAGCTGGACACTATTAACAAATATATTGATATTGGTAAGAATGAAGGAGCAGAAATTTTCCAATTAAATTGCACTATTCCTGATAAAGGCTTTTGGTGTCCTCCCACTTTGTTTACTAATGTTTCACAATCTCATGTAATTGCTCAAGAGGAAATTTTTGGTCCTGTTTTAGCTATTCAAACATTTAGAACGATTGATGAAGCA
>Ga0209716_1000107_pt1 | contig 86329 bp, 63 predicted proteins | sample COGITO_mtgs_1205_FD_184811 | JGI IMG/M metagenome (GOLD analysis project Ga0209716, IMG submission 184811) | Pelagic marine microbial communities from North Sea - COGITO_mtgs_120531 (SPAdes) (version 2) | ecosystem: Environmental > Aquatic > Marine > Epipelagic ... | reverse complement strand
ACGAATCAGTCAATGATGAAATACAACGTTTACAGCAAACAGTCACTCGGGCTGAACTTGAAAAAACGCATATGCAGGATGAGTTGGAGAAAGCAAAGTCAACCACAGTTGTTCAGAATATTACTTACAACATTCAGGACAGTGCAATCGCTGGCGATATCAATGCTACCGGATTGAAGGAAAAGGATGACTGATTCAATCAGTTGTGCAGTGAATGGTTCATTCAGGCTTTGGCCATTTTTTGGCAAGGGCCTTTCGCAATTCGTCGTCCATGGTGGCGTTCCACCAATCGCTACCCTGCCAGATCGCGTATTTGCCTCGTATTCCACGTAAGTCGGCACCCTTGAATTTACAATTCTTAAAATTTGAAAGGTTCAGTCTTGCTTTTCTCAAATCAGCACCACGGAAATCCGAGTGGTCGAATGAAGATTTCATCAAATCGGTATCAACCATCGAAGCACGACGAAAGTCACAGTGGGTAAAATCCCCTTCGGTTAGGTCGGCCCTGTCAAAGATGGTCCTTCGGAAATTTGAACCGGTGTGACGCCCCTTTCTCACGAGCGATTCGGTCTTGTTTTGAAAAGACCAATCCAGCACTTCGGCTTCTTCAGAAGTTGTCTCATCGTCCCGAGGATCGCCTTTTCCTCCACCGGACATGACCATTTGAGCACCTCAAGCGCCGGAGCGCTTGTCCAAGTGTGCTTGGCCTTCGGGTGTAAGGATTGCGAATCGATTTTTCTCATCCTTTCCACGAGGGACGATGAGGAAATTCCTTTCCTTCAGACGGTTGAGGTAGAGGGAGAGGTTGCCTGGTGGGTCAATGCCTGCATCACTAAACAATTGGTTGACCACACGAGGTGGACTGTCGCTAATACCCTCTACGTCGCGCAAGTAGTGTATGGCGCCCAACACTTGGTCAGGTTTCCGCGACAATGCACAATTGTCCAGAAGGGCGCGGAACGCAGACCCTCGTTCTGGCAGTCCGGCATCTCTTGCCGCATTCACAGCGGCTTCAAGTGCGTTTTCTCTTGCCTCTCGGATGCGTTCGAGGAGCATGGTCCATGTGTGGTCAATCTTGGCCGCAGCCAATTGTTCGTCAATTTGAATGGCGGCGCCTTCGAGATTAATCTCAATGTCACCGGCTTGAACTGTAAGTCGCAAAAATAATCGCCTCTTGACCAATAACGACACTCAATCCTTCATAACCTTATGTTGTGAAAAATGATACATTTTTAGAAAATTTAAGCGTTCAACGCGACAAAACAAACATAACAGGTAATGCGCAGCCAACCTTGAGGCCTTGAGATGAAATCCCGTCAAATTCTGGGAACCCTGCTTGTTTTGATGATGGTTGGCCCTGGCTGGTCAGTTATGTTTGCTAGCGCCCAATCCACCACCATTTCTGTTTTTTCCACGGGTACAGCCCAAGAAACAATCACCATGAACGGGGGCACACACACCTCAATTGGGTTTGATTTGGAGCGAAACACTACGATCGAACAGTCTCTTTTCTTCCTCTCTCCCGATTCTGGAACAACCCAGTCGCCGGGTAAGGTTTGGCTGGACCTCGACCAAAACGGAGAGAATGAGTGGGAATTCAATCAAACCGGTTACGGAGACTTTGGATTGCAGACGATGTTTGCAGATGGAAACAACTCATCTGCATTAGCCATCGAACCAAATGGGCCCATCCAAGCCAGTACCAACACTTCCGACTTCCTTCTTCCTTACGGTTCTGCAATAACCGATGCTCGAATGACCGTTGGGTTTGAACCTACTTTGACTGGCGGCTTCTTTCCATTGGGGCCGATAACCGATACGGCCATTGGTGACATCGAAAACAACAGTCTGGCAGACGCCATCCTTCTTTCGTCCTCAAATGCAAGTACCGGAGTTGGGACCGCCTTCACGGTCATGAGTTATACCAATACTACGGGCGTTTCCAACACATCATGGGTTCCAACATGTACGAATGCTACCCGGGTGATGGTTGCCGATTTGAACGGTGATTCCTTTGAAGACGTGGTCACGTATGCACCGGTGGACAGTTTGCTCTGCATCCACATCTACAACGGCACCACAGGTAACTTTCCAACCCGGGCCAATTTTACGCTCCCCTCTTCAGTCATTGATTTGGATATTGGAGATGTTGCCGATGATGGATATGCAGACTTGGTAACCATCCGAACCGGTGGAGGAGTTGATATTGCAGAATTTAGCACCAAGTCCAACGGGTTTTCAAGCGTAGATTCGGCCGTTGTTTACGAAACTCCTCAAGGCACTACAACAGCCTCTTTGACGGCAATGTACCTGGCTCGGTTTAATGGTGAATTGAACCCATACAAGTTGGTCGTGGTGGATACCACAGGCCAATGCATCCAACTGCAGTATTCGCCAAACGGGGCCTTTGCAGAGCTGGTGACGCGCTTTGATGGACTCGGAACGGATTCAGTGTACGGCGATTTTGATAACGATGGAGACCTCGATTTCATTGCCACACGTAGCACTGGACACCGCTCAATTGAAAATCGCCTTACATCTTGGAATGAGGAGAATCACAACGGTCTCTTGGACCTCACCAATGCGACCATCATCGATCACGATTACGACATGGACAGTTCGCTCCTCCTTCCTCAGTTGACCCAAGGCGATGGCATTTCGAGCACATTAGATGGCAACTTTACTGCTTACAATTTCCGTACTTACGGCAGCAACAAGGGACGAGTTAACTCATCTGCTTCAGCAATATTGGAACCCTGGACCATGCCCAAGTCCATCGATTTCGGAGACTTTGATGGCGATGGTATACGCGAACACATTGTCGTCGCAGGTGAAGGTTCACAGCACGGGGTGTTCATAGGTGCCTGGCACGAAATTGGTTACGATGTTGACCATAATTCAATGGCTGATTACACCGCATCAGGCTATGCTGGAAACGGCTCAAATGGCCTCGCACCGCTTCAGATACTCGACCCAGTCAACAACTTGAGCACGCAGTTGAGCGCTATGAGTTTCAGTTGGCCGTGGATTACCGATGGATACGGCATTCAAATGTCTCCGGTCAACTTTTCGTTGAGCACATTGGCTGGGGGCATGTTCACCTTTACAGATCTCAACATTACATATGATGCAGAATTTCAGGTGAATCTTAATCCACATCCCTCTCGTAATCTCACCAATGTATTGAATCAACAGATGACCGGTGGTTCAGGAACGTTAAACGTACCTCTGCTGTTTTCCTCAACACGAAACGGTAGTTTTGAGATTTCCAACCCCACCATTGCCTACACCGAAGGCGCACCTAATATCGCCCTACCGCCAACTCCGATATTGCAAATCAATCAACTGAACAGCACGAGTTTGGAACTTGGATGGCAGAATCAAACCGATTTTGGTGACGACCTGCTTCAATTCATCATCTACAGGGTGGGCCAGAATCAAGACTTAGATCTCCTTGATACCTATTCAAGCAGCATCAGCAACTTCACGATCGATATGAATTTCTCCCCCGGTGAACAATACGACTACTATGTCCGCAGTGTCCATCAATACGGAGTGACCAGCAATCTCTCCGCCCCTCTTTCAATCACCGTCCCCTACCCTCCCCCTCAGTCCTACATACCGAACGTGACGGCTGTAGACCGCCCCAGCGATTCTGGAGGCGCGTTGGACATCACTTGGTCCCCGGGACATTCATCCGTGAATGAACATCAGATTTACGTCAGTGCTGTGAATTTCACTTCACTTAACGGAATGAGTGCCTCCATGACAACAGCGGCTTCAGTCTTTAATTCCACGCTGAGCGTTGACAATGAAGGCAATGCCCTCCTTGATGGAACGCCTTACTTCGTCACCGTTGTTGGCGTCGACCAGTTTGGTAATTTTTCATACGATGCGACAGCGTTTGGCCCAGTGTTCACCAGAAACGACTCGGCGTTAACCACCTCGCTTGACGTGACCTATCTTGGATTTACAAGCGATGAAACCACCTCACATGTCTTGTTGAAGAAGAATGGGGCGTTGGATGTTACCGCTCATTTGCATGAGAACGGTTCGGGTGTTGTTGGAGCGGATTTAACATTGAACATTCTCGGTGAAAACGATAACTTCACGCTCGTTGAAACAACAAATGAATCAGGCATAGCGGTGTTTTCAATCCCTAACCTCACCACTCTGGGCCCAATTGAAGCGCTTGGCCAAATGACCCTTTCAGTTTCATACGAAGGAAGCCAAGGAGGACTCATAGACCGCCCACTAACCCCTGCATTCAACCAATCTTCTGCTTTTGGCGTCGTTGATGTGTCCTTCACGACCGTCGAGCCAATCCTCCTTACTGAGAACGCATCATTCTCAACGGTTCTCCTCGTCAATGCAGACATCGCCGAACAACAGGTACTGCTTGCAAACATGGTCGTTGGATGGATTGCGAACGATGAAAATGGTTCAGAGGTATCAGCGGGAATTGGAGAGGTGCGTGGAAACGAGATGGAACTCTCTGGAATTGGCGCATACGGTGGATTCTTACACATTCATCTGGACACGTTCACTCCGTACTATTACACCGAAGGTATGGCGGTCATGATCGACTTTGAAGGATCACCTGCCGTAGAAGAAAATCAAACCAACTCCTCCTCCAACACCAGCAACGAAACGACATTCCCGGATGCAACGCTGGCTGGAACGATTGACTGTGGAACTGCAACCTACGCATGGGAGCAAAACAGTACCGACGAGCGCATTACGTGCACCATCACCAATCCGAATCCGTTTGATGTGCTCCTCGGGTTTTCCTGGAAAGTGACTCCAACAACCCCTCCGCCAGTCACCTTTGAGGCGCCTTTTGGTGTGGGCAGCGCGCCAATCTTCACCATTTCTGCGGAGGCCTCAGTCCAAGTGGAATTCTCGCCGATCCGCAATGGGCCATCCGATGGTTTGTTCCCTGGAATTCAAGGTGTGGGCTACGTCGTTTACTTCTCATGCTCTGAGTTCGGCGGAGCCAATCAGTGCGATTCCATGACCACGCCTACAGCCAGCACTGAAGGTGAGTTACGGTGGACGCTCTCGGAGAAACTTGTGGTTGATACAGACAATACCAACGACGGTCAGAGCAACGATGAAGGTGATGGAGCTTCGAGTTCCATGACCCCAGTATTGGTCGGAATCGGCATTGTTATCTTCGTGGCTGCCGCCATTGGGGGAGCCATCTTCATGCGTTCAAGACTCGATGACGATTTTGACGAGGACGACGAGGAAGATTACTATGCTGAAGCAATGGCTGCCCCAGACGTTAGCCCCGGGCCGAAGAGTCTTGACCTGAACGCCTCCAAATCTCTTGATTCACTTAAGGCAGAGGGTAAAGAATTGCATGAAGAAGCCCCTGAAGGAATTGAATCCTCAATGCTTGGAAGCAGTGCTGATGCCTTCCAATTTGGCGCAACTGCTGAAGAGACCCGCCTCGAAACGGGTGCTGAAGACACCCATGAGGAGGAACATTCGTCCGAAGAGGAATGGACTGAAGAAGCAACCGAAGAGAACGATGGAATCTCAATGGACGAGAACGGTACCGAATGGTGGGAAGATGAAGAAGGCGTCTGGTGGTACCGCGAAGAAGGCTGGGAAGACTGGGCTGTCTGGGAAGATTGATTCAGGCGCGAGTCTTTTGATGGGCTGACGAGTGGATGCAAACCGGAGGGAATGCTATGGATGCGAATCTTCAATCGTACGCGTTGGTTTTGCACCAAGATGCTGACCCAAGAACCGGAGGCGTTGCAATCTGTGGATTCACCACTGCAGGGATGGTCGGGGTCATTGCCACATCTCACATCATCAAAGAGTTGAAATTGAAACAATTAGGAACCGTCATGCATGCTGATTTCCCTGCCGTTGCCCTCATACACAACGAGATTCCAAAACATCCTGTACGTGTTTATCAGGGTGAGGGAGTAGGCGTGTTCACTTCCGAAATACAGTTCGGAAATGAAACCGATATCACCTTTGCATCCACCGTTCTTGAGTGGTTCACAAAAGGTGGTTTCGACCGCCTCATTATCATTGATGGGCTCGTTCGACCGGAAAAAGAATTAACCGAAGGAGCTTTGTTTGGTGTTGGTTCAATCCAAGCCTCGAGAAACCGGTTGAAGGGTTTGGACATCGAACCCATTCAGCAAGGCATCGTTGCTGGAATTACCGGATTCTTATTGGGTGAAGGTGACCGTTTGGGCATTGACATCACCGCCCTTCTTTCTGAAGCAAACCCAATGTATCCAGATGCTCGGGCCGCAGCTATTGCGGTTGAGGCTATTGGCGAATTGACGGGATTAGATATTCCATTGACCGACTTGTTGGAAAACGCCCGGGACATTGAAGACAACGTACGCAACATCATAGAGAATGCCTCACAGATGCTCCCAGCACCCGAAGCAACCAACATCACGGACATTGACCCATCATTCGGATGAAAGGTTCCCGTCGGCGTTATCCAACCAGCGAGCGCACCCGCTCAAGAACCGCCTCAAGTGGAGCATCAGTGACAAAGAACGGGTCGATATCTGGAACTCGAGCCGCACAATGTCCGTGCTCTCTGAGGGAAGAAAACAGGACTTCCAACTTTGGAGCATGCGTCACACCCGCCATATTAGGAAGGTCGTCAATATGCAACAACAAGTGGTCCCGACTCATCAGATCTGCAGCGTCGGCAATGTAACGAACACTTCGTCGCAATTCCCGCTGGGAGTATTCTTGGTCTGCGTCGTCCCACTCCAAACCTGAAGTTCTTGCTCGTTCAACTTCGTCCAACGACGGCGAGCATAGGGCAAGGGCACGCTCTTCGGTCATTCTACCAGCGATGTCTTTGCTCCAAAGAGGGCCGACCCACATTGGGCCGCTTCCCCGCTCGACCTCTTCGGGAGTTGGATGCTGAACAAACCGATAACCGCCATGAGGTTCACGAATGCGCCAACCCATCATGTCCATGACATCGGATGCCCGTTCCTTACTTCGTCGCACCTTGACGCTTACACGAACATGGTGGCCATCAAAGAGTGCTAAAACGGGTTCAATGAATCGGTCATGACGAGCAGCGGTAGTTGCTACGAGGCCGAGGAGAACGCGCACTCCATCGTCATGCGCATAGGTATCAACGATTCCCTTTGCACCGTAACGGCGCTGTTGTGACGAAGCGCTTGAGCCCGTTAGCGCAGCGGTATCGGTGGCCGTCACCTCGAGGAAGCCGATTCTTGCAAGTCCTTGGATGGCCGAATCCAGGAAATTCACAGGAGAGCCGAAGGGGTCGAGGTCAACCCACTGGTAGGCTGCTTCCATCAAGGCAATACGGGCGTCGTTTTGCATGACAAAAATTCCGTTTTCCATGGTTCCTTCAGGTATCCGCTCATATCGGTCGTCTTCAAGAGCGTGACCTACGGTAATTTTTGGAGGGAACGCACCATGGGAGCGCTTTAACCAATCAAGAGCGAAGGCGTCAAGATCGTTTGCTGCAATACGAAGGCGGGGTTGGATTTCATCAGGAAGTTCATTTCGCCACCGTCGAACACGCACTCCTGTTGCACAGAGGGCATCAAGAGCGCGAAGATCGTGACCGGGCTTGACCAACCAATCGTGTTCCAACGCATCTGCAAGCAGCATCACCGAGCGTGTTCGGGCCGGAGCCATTGCAGGGTTGAGAAAACCAGGCCCCGTGCGCTTTGCAGGTCCTCTCGGCATGTGTGTTGGGCGCTCTTGGTCTTCACGCAGATGGACCAGCGTCCTCCCCTCAAGCCAAAGGTGACCGGGAGATTTCGCCCCTTCAGGTTCTCCGGTCATAAATCGGGGAAGAACCTCTCCCTCAAGACCGCACCGACGCGAGCCAAATCAATAATGCGAGAATTCAACGCCTTCGATGGCGTGAGTAACAACATGGCCGTCATTGGTTACCGAACCGACAATTGCTGTTCCAGGAAGGCGGTGAGAAATCCATTCAGTGATGCTTTGAGCGTGGGCTTTGTCAACTGCAATGACCATTCCCATTCCCATATTGAATGTACGGTACATCTCTCGGGTTTCTACCCCTCCGGCTTCTTGCAACCACTTGAATTCTGGCAGTACGGGAAGAGGAGCATCAATGGACCATCCAAGTGTGTCGTGAAGGCGAAGAAGATTCGAGAGTCCACCGCCAGTTACATGGCAGATACCATGGATATCAGAAATTGAAAAGGATGACCCGTTTCGTGCTTCTGAGAGTAAATCAACGACAGGGTCGCAGTAAATTCTTGTGGGGTTCAGAACAACTTCGCCCATGGTTGGTTCACCCTCAGTCCAACGGATGAATGTCCTGTTGGGGTGGTTGCTGTCAAAAGGGGCAGGGGAGCGATAGTCAATTCCAGCATGCTCAACGATTCGACGAACCAATGAGTAACCGTTTGAGTGAATCCCTGACGCAGGTAGGCCGATCAACACGTCACCCTCTTTCAGATGTTCTCCAGTGATGGCTTGTCCTTTCGGCAGCCATCCAAGAGCGGTTCCAGACATGTCCAATTCAGTGACAATACCCGGCAGTGATGCAGTTTCTCCACCCGCTAAGGTCACTCTTGCTTGCCGGCACGCTTCTGCAAGCGATGCACCCAAAGCCGCATGAATGGCCGGGTCTGGTTTTGGAACAGCAACATAGTCAACGAAGGCGATCGGTTCGGCTCCCACGCACAACAGGTCATTCACGTTCATTGCCATGCAGTCAATGCCTACTCCAGACCATTGTTCGAGCATGGTTGCGATTTGCAATTTACTCCCGACTCCATCGGTAGCCATTGCCAACAAATTATCTCCAAACTCAATGAGTCCACCAAATCCGCCGGGGAGGTCGACAGGCGCGCCAGGGGTCCCGGGTTTGCGAACGCTCTTGCTTAGGGCTCCGATGAGGGATGCGACTGCAGAGCCTTCAAGGTCAATATCAACCCCAGCACTTGCGTAGTCCATGGGCTCGTCCATAGCGCGACCACAAGTCGGCGCCTCAAGAAGAAACCGCTTGATTTTCTTGCTTCATTTTCGCAGTGCTTTTGAAAGAAGAGGAAACGAAACGTCAAGACGATGGTCAATTCCGCTGTGCGTCCCAACAAATTCTTCGTACCGATGGGGGACTGAAAGAGCGTCAAGCCTTGCGACAAATCGGCGAGTTCCATAATGGATATGATACTGGTCTTGCCCCCCACAATCGACAAAGCACAATTTCATTCCAGCCAAGGCTTCGTGATGGTGTTCAACCATTGAAAGCGGGTCAAAAGCCATCCATCGCCCCCAAGCTTCAGCATCAACGATGCAGGTGGAAAGGTCAACGGGCAACTTCACGCCCAAGTTAAGCAACCCACCGATGGGGCGCGGGTCGTAGGATGCGGCAAGTGCACACATCATCATCGTATGAAAATCAGAGGAACGCATTGACGGCGCATTTGCCAGACGAGCAAGATAGGCTTCAGCCGACCCGTCAGGCGCAATGTGGGTGACGGTTTCCCCCCAAGAGCCCCCGTACATCAACTCAAATCCCACGTCGCCAGAATGCGAAGCAACAGCAGACCAAGCATCGGGCCGAAGCATGCCGTTGACCATCGATCCGTATCCTCCAGACGATTTTCCAACAAGTCCGAATTGTTCGTTAGTGGAGTATCTGCTTACAATCTCGGGCCGCAGCCCATCGGCCAACCACGAAGACCAGTTTCCAAGAACAGGGGAGTCGACGAATTGGTTGCCTCCCAAGGACGTGAATGTGTCGGGCATGACCAAAATCACGGGGTCCATGGACCCATCAGCTACCAACCGTTCATGCCGTTGAGGCAGGGTCTCTCCGAACGCCTTCCAACCTGCACGTTGCGGGCCACTTGATGTGAACGGTGCAAGGTAAACGACAACAGGTAGCGCCCCCCCCGCCTCAAGTTGTTGAATTCCTTCGGGGGTAAGGTGTACCATAATTTCCCGTTCAGTAGGGTCGCCCAAACGATTCGCAATGAGTTCGGAATCAAACGACCAGCGGTCAATACGGCCACGAACGGGAGTGAATTGGTGCTCAGGCATGGCAAGGGTAAGGAGCGGTGATTCATCTGTCCTGCGGTTCTGGCTTGGTTCCAATGGACACATCACAAGGTTGCAAAAAGGGGCCAGCAAAACGCATGTTCTCCAGTGGAAACCAAGGGGTGGTGTTCCTTTTGGGAATTCATTATGTACCCTAGGCAACCGAGTAGGATATCTACGGGCGGGAAAGAGATGGTCTCAATACAAGAATTCGATTTGCCCGCTCGTTGGACTTCATTGATTCAGGACAACTTCTCTGAGGCCGTACATAATCTTGCACACATGTGGCCAGATGAGCAATCAATGACGATATCCTATCGTGTCATAGAAGGATATGATCACGAGTTTGCTCAAGATTTACTTGCTAATCCAGACCTTCACTTTTCAGCTGCAAATCGAGCCCTTCATCAATTTTTATTGGATGCAGGACACGGAACAATTCTACCGTTTGTGCGAATTGAACACCTCCCAAGCGACCAAATTCGTACCGTATCTCAATTGCGGGCGGATGATATTGGCCAAATGGTTGCCCTTGATGCTGTAACGACCAAAATCTCAGGAGTTCGTCCTCGGTTGTATTCTGCTGTGTTCGAATGCATTGCCTGCGGGCATACGATTGAAATCAATCAACCAAACGAGCAAGAATTGATCGAACCGCTCGAATGTTCCCAAATAGACGGTGGCTGCGGTCGTCCAAAACGACAAACACGATTTCAGTTACAACAACAAGCATCCCACCTCATCAACTCCCAATTTATTGAATTACAAGAATTACCTGAGCAAATGAAAGGCGGTATCCAGCCCGAACGCATCATCTGCATTGGTGAGCAAGATTTAGCAGGCAAACTCAACCCTGGCGACCGAGTCAAGGCGAACGGAGTCCTGTTCATCCGTTCTCAACGAAAAGGAGGAAAAGACACTCCAGTCTTCGATATATTCCTCCGCATCCACTCTCTTGAGCGGCAAAACATTCCGTTGGAAGAAATCATCATTTCTGAGGAAGAAGAATTGGAAATACGAAGCATTGCTCGGAAGGCTGACGTTTACGATTTACTTACACGAAGCATTGCACCGTCGATTTTTGGCATGACCCATATCAAGAGATCCCTGATGCTGCAGTTGTTTGGTGGTGTTGCACAGTTGAATTCCGACGGAACACGAAACCGGGGCGATATTCACATCCTGCTCATGGGCGACCCCGGTGTTGCAAAGTCACAACTTCTCAACTACATGGCGTCGATTTCTCCTCGTGGAAGGTTCACTTCTGGGCAATCAGCCTCAGCAGCAGGTTTGACAGCTGCTGCGGTTCAAGACGCCACTGCAGATGGCCGCTGGACGCTTGAAGCCGGAGCGCTGGTCCTGGCCGACCTTGGCCTCGCAGCGATAGACGAATTTGACAAAATGAACAGCGCCGATCGTTCCAGCATGCACGAAGCCATGGAACAGCAACGGATTTCAATTTCTAAAGCAGGGATCAATGCAAGCCTCAGAACACGATGTGCGGTTCTTGCCGCTGCAAACCCGAAGGCAGGCCGATTCGAACCGGTGAGCGACCTCCCGTTCACTGCTCAGATCGACCTTGCACCGCCCTTGGTTTCTCGTTTTGACATCATTTGGCTCATCACCGATACACCAGACGGGGACAATGACCAGAAGATTGCCAGGCACATCATCGCGAATCGGATGCAAGGTAGCAGCGAATTGTTGGTCAACGAAGGTTCGCTACCCGACCCATCGCGACCAACCGCCTTGACACAAAAAGTCAGCAAGAAGAAAAATGAAGATTACGACATCTTGTCGAGAGAAATTCTACGCAAGTACGTGGCCTACTCCAAGAGAAACATCCACCCCAAACTCACAGAAGACGCACAAGAAGCCATTGTTGCCTATTATGTTGAAACCAGAAAAACCGGAGGAGAATCCACCGACAGCGTCGCCATTACAGCCCGTTCTCTTGAAGCACTTTCACGCCTATCAGAAGCGAGTGCCCGAATCCGGCTTTCACAAGATGCGAATCTGGAGGATGCAGAGCGAGCCATTCGCCTCACCAAGACTTGGCGCCACGATTTGATGGGCGAACATTTCGATGAAACGACCATGCAATCTGGCAAGAAGGGGACGGTCCGAAATCAGGAGAAAACCATTCTGGACATTGTCTCAACCCTTCAGAATGAATCAGGAAGTTCTGCTAATTTGCTTGATGTATTGACTGAGGCTGAACGTAACGACATCAACCGCGGGAAGGCTGAGGACATCATCGACAAACTGTGCCGTGAAGGCCGAATGATGCGCCCGTCCGGCTACGAGACCCTGCAAGTGGTTTGATTCCGATTGAGGGTGGTGCTCATGAAGGGTGAGCCCGTCGCAGGTTCATGGCCGGTGAACCCGAAGGCGATGTTGACCGCTCCGACCTGTTGGACCCTGTCCAAATCGGCTTCATGTGCGGATTGGAAGTGCATCAACAATTAGCAACGGGAAAACTTCACTCACGCCAAACGGGCGAACTGTACGACGTGACCGTTGAAACCGTCCCTGACGATTGGCCACGCTTTGCCCGAAAATTACGGGCATCTCGGGGAGAAGGTGGGGCCATTGACATTGCTGCACGCTTTGAGGCAAAACGAAACCGCTCGTTCATCTATGCGCAATCACCCAATTCAGGCTTGATCGAACTTGACGAACAACCACCGGTGGACCTTGACGCTGATGCAGTTGATATTTCACTCACCGTTGCTGCTTTGATCGAAGCCAACCCCGTTTCACTGATTCAAACCATGCGAAAAACCGTTGTTGATGGTTCCAATACCAGTGGGTTTCAACGTACCTCACTGATTGCTACAGGCGGTGTTTTGCAAACTGCGGAGGGGCCCGTAGGGGTCGACGTCCTTTGTTTAGAAGAAGACAGTGCTCGGAAATTGGATACGATCGATGTTCCAGGTGGCCAGCAAGTCCTCTACAATCTTGACCGTTTGGGGCTACCTCTCATTGAGATTGCAACCTCTCCCGAAGTTCAAACGCCAGAGCATGCAAAATCAACGGCAATCGCTCTTGGGCGAGTCCTTCGTCAAACACGAAGAGTTCGTCGTGGACTTGGAAGCATTCGTCAGGACCTGAACGTCTCCATCGGCGCAGGTGATCGAGTTGAAATCAAGGGTTGTCAGGATTTGGATTGGATTCCGCGAATTATTCGATTGGAAATGGCCCGTCAACTCCACTTCTATCGCCTTGCAAATGACCTCAGAGCGAACATGGACCTTCCGAGTCTTCCTTCGCACAGGGAAGAAGACGATGCAGGCGTTGAGCAACAGGTGGCCAAGCGGGTTGAGGAAGCGCTCCCATGGATCTCATACGATGTTTCCGACGCCTTCTCGGCATGCGATTCAAAGATGATTCAAGAAGGTTTGAACAGCGGTTCACGCATGGTTGCCCTTCCTCTTCCAGGCCTCAAAGGGAAATTAGGTGTCAAAGCAGCCGATCCTAACGGCGCTCAACTTCCACGATTGGGACGCGAACTCGCAGGAGCAGCAAAACTCGCAGGGGTCAAGGGGATTTTCCACGCTGATGAACTTCCAGCTTACGGCATTACAGAAGAAGAAATTAACAGTGTTCGTACATCATTAGACTTGAATGAAGAAGATGGATTCGTGTTGTGTTGCGCTCCGCTCTGGCAGGCAGAACTGGCATTGGAAGCAGCGTTAAATCGCGCTCGACTTGCCTGGCATCGTATTCCTCAAGAAGTCCGAAATGTCGTCGTCAAGAAAGGGTCTCCTGAAGACGGAACAACCGCTCCCATGCGACCTCTTCCAGGACGGTCCCGAATGTACCCCGAAACCGATGTTCCTCCCCAAGCCGTCACGCCCTCACATTGGGACAACATTCTCGAGAACCTCCCTATGTCGGACAAGGAACGAGCCGAGCGACTCTCTGGGTTCGATATTTCAAACGATCAGGCATCTCAACTGTTAGCACGAGAACTGGATGATGTCTTTTGGAATCATATGGAGGGCATACCGGCAAAGGGATGGGCCTCTTTGCTATTGGTTCATGACGAAGAACACCCCGCTCTTCTGGTCAACGTTCTCAAGTTGAGGGAAGATGGCCTCCTTTCACGGGAGCATGTTGAGAGCGTTATTGAAATCCATGGGGGGCAAAACCCATCAATGGAAGCCCTAGGTTCGTACTGTCAAACCAACCAACTCGCCCCTGCTGATGTCAGTGGGCTTGCGGACGTGATTGACAAAATCATCGCTGAACGTCTTGACTTTGTCAGAGAACGCGGCATGGGTGCTATGGGCCCGCTCATGGGCATTGTCATGCAAGCCGCAGGCGGCGCCGATGGAAAAGAAGTCAGTGCCCTGCTGCGCGCAGCGATTCAATCGGTCACGGAGTGATCGTATGGTCAAACGAACGGTCTTGGCCTGCCTTCTCCTCGCAACGCTAAGCCTCCTTCTTCCAGTTCAGGCAACGACACCAGAATCATGGGAATTGGAATGGGAAGTCAACCTTGCCGACGGTTACATAACCACACATCCGATAATAGACGATGACACCGTCTACGTTCGAACTTCTGGATTTTGGACCGGAGAAGAGCGGCCGCAAGTTTTCGCGTTTTCAACCGATGGCGAAGAGCTGTGGAATCGAACCAGTGCAACAACTGTTCAACACGATATGAGTCCACTTCTCCTTCTTCCTAGCGGGTCAGGGGCATGTGGTGCTTGGCCGGAACTTGTTGTTGTAGGGTGGGCAGATGGCACGGTAGAAGTTCTACGAGCAGACAATGGAACTTCGATTTGGAACCGTACATCTACAACCCAGGGCTGGGGCATCACCGGAGCAATAACTCTGGATGGTGACCACTTGGTCGTCCCGACTCGAACCGGTATGATGCGCCTCTGCATCTCAAACGGCGAACTGGATTTCGAAGTGGAATTGGGACTCGGCTGGCGTAACGGAATATTGGTCACCAGCGACGCGTTCTGGCAGGGAGATGAATCCGGGAGCATATGGAAAGTTTCGCGGGAAGGTAACGCATCGTTGGTTGCTGATTTAGGCGGCTCCATCCGACATACTCCAATCCAAACACCATCCGGAATTTTTGTTCATGTCCAGAGAGGAGCAACGAGTACGGTCCATTTGCTGAATACGACACAAGCCACAGCCGTCACCGTTCATCAAGGCGGAGCTTCACCGGCAATGCCCGTTTCTAACGGGCGATATGTGGTAACTGGAGACAGTTTATTTCTCTCAACTTTTGATTGTCAACGCAACTGCTCTTTGGTTTCAAAGCACCCGACGACAACCAACGGGGAAATGGCATGGGACAGCAACCAAGCACTCTGGTACCCCGTGAATCAACCCGACGGCAATTGGGCCGTTACAACCATCAATGAGAGCGGGAACATCACCTCCACGTTTAATTTTTCAACGCCTCATGACGGTTACGGGACAGCCGCTCCATCGTTTGGTGAAAACAGAATGGTGATGGGAAATGATGCCGGCGTCCTCATGATGTATGTTCAAGAACTTACCATCACAGCCAACGCCCAGCCATACGATTGGGTCCCTGTTGGAGGTGCCGTTCTGTTCATTTCTCTTCTTTCAATCGGCGCCTACGCCGCCTCCATCAACCGTATTGATTGGGCGTGGAGGCTCGTCCTGCTCGTCTTCCTCGTTTCGACAATCGCCATCACCCCAGACCTTTCTTCGCAATGGTCAGAATCGCTGACTGAAGACAATTCAAACGGTTATTCAGATACCTGGAATGATTCGTGGCCCGAATCTTGGAAGGGCACACAAGTGGTGATCGTTGAAATCGATGGTGAACAGCAGATTGCAGGCGGGTTGGTTGGTTATGAAACGGCTCTTGACCTCACGCTAGCAGCAGCAAACGAAATCTCATGGGAGGTGGACGTTGAATCCACAGAACTTGGTTCATACGTCGTATCCATCAACGGGGAAGAGGGCTCGGGATGGGAATATTTCCTCAACGGGGAACGAGCAGGACAATCTTCTGACCGTCAGCCCGTTTCCGACTCCATCGTCTTGCATTGGCGCCTTGTTCGTCGGTAGGCTCAAGGAGGAACGCCCTTTCGGGTTGAATATGTTCCAAGCCTTTGGTGTTCACGGGCCCGAATTGACCCCGTTTGCGGATACGGTTATTGATGTGCTTTTGGTGGCTCTCGCTTTTTCACTTCTTGTGACTGCACCACGGACGTCTCGACACGATGTCTACCTTCTCGCCACCTTTGTTGCCGCCGTGACAGCCCTACGGGTCCTTCTACAACCGCTTCCGAATGTGCAGCCCGTAACAGTAGCCGCTCTGCTGGTGGGCGCACAATTAGGGGCACGCCGCGGCGTTGCCTTTGCAGTTCTCGTCACGTTGCTATCAAACCTCTTGATCGGAGATGGTTGGTGGACGCTGTTCCAAGCCATTGGGTGGGGCGCTGTGGCGGTTATTGGTTCTCAATTGAACCTCGGAACCGCTGATAAATTCCGTTCAGGACACCTCTATGTTGCAGCGATTTGTTCAGCCTTTGTGTTTGATTTCATCGCATCACTTTCCATCGTCACGACAGGAACGACGCTCTCGGATTTTGCTGTTTATCTAGCACACGGACTTCCATTTGATGTCTTACACGCTTTGGGTAACCTTACCTTTGCAGTTTGGTTCGGACATTTCGTTTTCCGGGCATTGGAAACCGTTGCCTCGCTAGAAGAATTGGAACAATCGGTGGCTGAGGACTATGTCGTCGAAGGATGATGCTCCCTCCATGGCGTTAATCGTTCGGGGTGACCTTTCGCTCTCCGCTGGTAAAACAGCAGTTCAATGTGCCCATGCAGCAGTTCAGTGTGCCTTTCAAGCACGCCGTCAACATGCCCGCCTCATGGAGCGCTGGCGAAGGGCAGGGGCGCGAAAAATTTGCTTGGTTGCTGATGACTTGCCTTCCTTACATCGCCTAGCGAATGAAGCACAGCAAGCGAATTTATCCTATTACTTGGTCCAAGATGCAGGGCATACTGAAGTTCCTGCTGGAACCGTAACAGTCCTTGGAATTGGGCCAGCGCCGCGAAGATCATTGGACTTGATCACCGGTGAGTTGTCAACACTTTGAGGTGAGAATGTGGGCTTTCGTTCGTTCATCCACCGCATGACTGCTCCAAGGGTGAATGGACAGATCGTTCATGGGAACATGAAATTGGTTTGTGTTGTTAACCAATCCTTGAAAATGGGGAAAGGGAAAATCGCTGCCCAAGTAGGGCATGCTTCGGTGGAATCCTTTCTTCGCGCTGGAACGACACACCCTGATCACCTGGAAGCTTGGCTGTCTGGGGGTCAAAAGAAAATCTGTTTGAAAGCCGAGGATGAAGGCGTCTTTACAGAGCTCATGCGGGCGGCAGATAAGGAACAGATACCGGGCCACATTGTGCGGGACGCCGGCCACACCCAAATTCCCAGTGGCTCACAGACCGTTCTTGCTCTGGGCCCTTACGATGAAGAACACCTCGACAAAATCACCGGCCACCTCAAGCTCTTGTGACGTTACAAGGCATTGATGAAGGAGAGCGTGGAGGATGAATCATGCGCGAGTATCCCTCAGACCGCATCGATTTTCGCTCGGACACGGTGACTCAACCAACACAAGCCATGCGGGAAGCCATGATGGCAGCCCCTGTTGGTGACGATGTCTTAGGTGACGACCCAACGGTTATTGCCCTTCAAGATCGGGTGGCGAAGATGTTTGACAAGGAAGCCGCTCTTTTCGTTCCATCAGGGACCATGTCAAACGCAATTGCGCTAAGGACGCATACCGTCCCAGGCGATGAAATCGTTTGCGATAAAACCGCACACATTTACCGGTATGAAGGTGGCGGTTATGCAGCACTTTGTGGGGCATCTATTGCCCTGGTCGATGGAGAGAAGAGCCTGATGACTCCAGAGCAAGTTCAGAAGGCTATACGAAAATCTGAAGGTTCCGGCGGTCACTATCCAAACGGCAGTTTGGTTTGCATTGAGAACACGACCAACCTTGGTGGCGGCTCATGTTACGACCAAGAGATCTTTGACCAAATCGCTGCAGTTGCCAAAGCGAACGATTGTAAAACCCATATTGATGGTGCACGTATTTTCAATGCGGCAATCGCCACAGGTGTTGATGTAGCAACCATGTGCAAACATTACGACTCAGTATCAATTTGTCTTTCCAAAGGCCTCGGTGCTCCTGTGGGGTCGGTCTTGGTGGGCACAACAGCCTTCATCACTCGAGCACATCGATGGCGCAAATTGTTTGGTGGCGGCTGGCGACAAGCAGGCATGCTCGCAGCCGCTGGCATGCACGCCCTTGACCATCACGTACTCCGGCTGGAAGAAGACCATCACCGTGCAACAACCATTGCTCAAGCACTTGATTCAATGGATTCCTTTTCCGTTGACATGGAAACGGTACAAACCAACATGGTCTATGTCCAATGCCTCAGGCCAGCGAATGAGGTCGCTCTTGAACTGCAAAACAACGGCGTTGATGTGTTTGATGTGTCTCCAACGCACATCCGTATTGTCGTACATTTGCACATCACGGATGAAGACATTGAGCGTTTTATCGATCTTTGTAAGCGCATCTTTTGAGGTGCGGACTTCATAACAGGTCGGCATTTTTCTTAGGCATGAGTTCGCACTCTTCTTACATTGACTGCAAGTATAATCTGGACTCAAACGAGGCGGAAATTGTCTGCGATTGGTGTCAATCAATGATCGACTTCAATCCTCGGGAGGGATGGTCTGTCCCCCTTACTCCAACCGATCATGAACGTGCTATTGCGTTGTTCGGAGGGCCATCCGTTCACGCCTCAGGTCGCTGGAAACGACTGGCTCATTCACTGGGGGATGGTGAGCATGCGAATTGGGCTAAATTAGAACATGAAGCAATGGAACCAATTGCCGATCTTCCCTGCAGTGAGGCTGAGTTTCAAGAACTGGGAGATGCCCTCGTTAACGGTCATGTGTTGTCAAACTCCCAAATCAGATGGTTGGCTCAGGGAATTGAATTCCAAGATGGCTCGTGTTTTCGAATCATGGACGGCCGCCAATATTTGGATGATGTAGAACTTCCATCCGTCATCAGTCTTCGCTCATTTTTCCCCATCATGACCGATAAAAAACTCCGGAGCGGATGGGATCTCGCGAAACTCATCGTAGGCCTTTCTTGCGCTACGCCGGCCGCAAACAGGAATCAGGACCATCGTGAAATTCGTGCATTGAATTATGTTTTTGCGAACGGTGATTCTAATTCTCGCCCGATGGCCTCAATGCTTGCTTGGCTTTCCACCAAGGTCAAGATTGACCGGCTCAAAGAAACAGGAGTGTCTGGAAAAGCTGGCTTCATCTCCTGGGCTTACGATGTTCGAACCGAACTGATCCGAAACGGAGGTCGAACCAACATGCAAGACCTCCGCAAAGCATTTTCAAACCACCCTCGGGGTTTGTTTGACTGTTATGATACGCCATGGATGAGGCACTGGAGGGACCCGAAAGAGTTCAAAATTCCAGCGAACACCCTCGATTGGCCACTGCGAGTTTCAGAAAAGCACATTTCGCTTCGCGTCCGCAGTCAAGTTGGCCGGACCCGCCTCGTTCAAATTCCCCGTCAACCGGTACACTTGGCGATTCTCGTCTCACTTGCGCTATCGCCGTTGAATTCCGATGCAGGAAAGATTCTTCTGGGCTTGCAGCACAATTGGTCACAAGCTTACCTCAAAACCGATGCTCCGACCGACCAAATGGTCCGTTCTCTGGAATTTTGTCATGGAATCCTCAACGGGCTTACCGACCGAGTGTATGTCAAGAACGCAACGGTTCTTGTGGTTGGAAAATTAGGGCATTGCTACGAGGTCAATGTGACAAGGGGGCAACACAGCGCGCCGTATCTAATCTCCCACCTCAGCGGATTTGGTCGAGAGCACAAAGATGCGATTTGCATTCACAACGGCCACTATCATTCCACGGTCCCTCTCGGAGATACCATGGGTTCTGTAGTGCTCTCAATGTACAATGATACCACTGCAACCCTCAACATTGACAGCTTGAATGATTTGATACGCAACCGTCCTCCGTTTGGTTTTCTACGGCCAGTTCCAAGGGAATGGATTGCTGTTCTTGACCAAGAGGCCCTCAAAGAATTGACCTACCACCATCACAATTATGTCGCTGATCCATGGTACGAGCTTCGAGGCCGTTATGAGCCTGAACCGGAGCGAGGGAACCGAGGCTTTCGCGGCCTTCTGCAACGTCAATTCCGTCACGGTGAACGAATCAGTGAACGCCGGAACACCGAATGGAACGAGATTTTCCAAGAACATTTTGAGGAGTCCGGAACGTTTCCAATTCATAACGTGATTCAGCGATGGGCAGGAGGCGTCAAACCTTACCGAGCTCATGCGGTACATCGCTCATCCGCAGAAGAGCGAGCCTTCAGATACGGTGACTTCCGAAGACAGATTCATCATCGGCGTCATGCGGTTATGCCGAGGAGAAGAGACGATGTCCACCAGATTGGAGATATACGCGACGGTGAACGGCGTTGGTGTGAAGTATATTCCCGAATTTGGAGCGTTTTGACATCTCAACCTCTGGGCTCAGATTTCCTAATCCCTGCCAAATACGGTGCTGCTCTTGAATTCGGAAACGTGGACCTTAAGGTGACACTGCGCAATACGGTAGAGCGCCGTTTCGTGCGACAAATTGCATCAATTCTTGGCTATGTCAAAGATCTCGAGGGGCCAAACCATACCCACTACATTCGTCGGGATCATCCACGCCCGAATGCTCGCCTCCGTCTTACTGACCTCCTTGGAGAAAGTCAACGCCGACAAGGCGTCCGGGGAGCCCCTCCTCGATGGTGGAATTATGCCAATGTGGAGCGTGCCCCTGATACGGTTGAGCGTTATCCCTGGCAGTTGCATGAAGACTTGACCGATGAGCCCCGAAAACAAAAAGAATTCACTGAACTCACTGGTCTTGGCGACCTTTTTGGTTAACGTTGCCGCCGTGTGCCCAAGCGGCTCCCAAGAGGACAGTGACTGTGGTCAATCCGGTTAGAAACGGTACGGATTCCGAATCGTCCGAGTCTTCAACTTTCACATCATCCGTTGGCTCTTCAACCAAGGGTATGATTTCGTAGATGAGGTGGACTTGGAGGTCATCACCGTCGTTTGCTTCCGGAATCTGTATTGCAACGCTTCCCTGGAGTTCATTTCCTAAGGAGACGATGTCAAGCACGATGTGGGGATAGGTTCCCAGTCCGTTAGAACCTTCTTCAAACTCTGCACCTGCTTCTACGATCCAAGCCGTAACATTGAGCGTTGAATTTTCAAGATGATCAGCATCGATGTCGAGGTTCCAAGTGACCGTTCCAGAACTGTCGGTGGTAGGAGTCCAACCAAAACTTGTTGAACCAGCACCCAATGCTAAGTCAGTGTTTGCTAAACCAGTGAATTCATCAACCAACGTTGCCTCATCGGCAACACTGCCTAATTTCTTCATGGAACCGTTGAATACCACGGCAGGAGGGGCGTTTTGGCCGTATTTAGAATTCCAACGAGCATCTATGGCTTCACTTCCAAACGGGTCCTGAGTTTCTCCGATTGCTCGATGAATGTGGTACTGTTCCAACAAACCAGCTTCCTGGACTTCGTCCAATGCGTGCTCAACGTCAACGCAGTTTTCACACCAGGTGGCTGTATAAACTTCGACGACAGCAGGCAGGTCGGTAAGATTTGAGAGATCCGTCGTGGTGTTGTTCACATCAGACCATTGGCCGCCAAACATCATTCCCTTGTCGAGAGATTCAGCAGGTAGTGCTGGTGCAACAGGGGCGAACAATGCGAAAAACATCAACGAGGCAAACACGGTGAGAGCGGGGCGCATGGATTGTCCAACGAGGGAGGAGATATGAACCCGTCTTCCAAATGGTTCATTCTTCTGCGCGTTCTTCTGCACCGGATGGCCCAGAGTCGCCATCAACTTCATCGAGAACAAACATGCGACGTGCTTCAGGCAGCTGTCCAGCATTCACTTCAGCCTGGATGCTCTTGAGGCGGTTGGTCAAGCCGGCGGGGGAGAGTTCTACAGCCTCAGCTACTCGGCCCAAGTTTCCATGACTCAAACCGACGAGGTCAAGCGCTGCGTACATGGCACACCCGGCCACATAACCCATGGCTACATTGGCCAGCGGGCCTTCAGCAGTAGGCTCGTTCAAGTCGGTCATGGTGTTCCAGAACAGCTCAGCCACGACCTCAAGTTCACTTGGCGCAAGCCGCTGGGAGAGGGCGCGGTCAAGGTTCTCTGCGACGATGTCAAGTTGGTCAGCACGAAGAGCCCCTCGAGCCATTACACGGGGTATGGCAGCCCATCCTCTGCGACATCGTGCTTTGTAGGATTTGCTTATGGTGGACTTTGCGTTTTTGAATTGAGACTCGGAAATACCATATTCGGCCATGACAATTTGATGGTTGAAAGCAGGGGTATTGAGCCACTCGTGGGAGAGCACAGCGATGGCCAGTGCTATGATTTGGAGGTTGTCTTGGTGGCTTTCACCACGAATTCCCACTTCCTTTCGTGTGATGGAGGTCTTAGGGCAGCTCAAAGCGGCACGCTCCCCAGAGGTAAGGGTCTTTCGAACAGCTTCTTGTTCAGGAGACAATTTTCGGCATGCGGCATCGGCCAAATGAGTGGTGGCGCGAGCAACACTGTCGCCGAACATGCGACACAGAGTCAGCTTCACCTCGCGGCACATAGGGTCCTTTTCACGCTGACTCGAGCGGTCAGCACGGCTCAAACGAATAAATCTACGACGTTGAGACGGAGAAAGACGGCTCCCTGAGTAATCGGTGCGATCTCCAAAAGGATTCATCCGGCCACCTTGTGCTGCGTTTGGATTGTTCGCGAAGACATCCAAGGATTCAGTTTGTCGTGTGTCACCCAGCCCAATTGAACTGTTGGTATCAGCATCGGTGGTGTAGTGTGGGTCAACCAGGCCACAACCATCGCAAACACGCTCTGCTCGAGCTTGGTCAATCGTAAAATTCATTCCACAGCAGTCTTCACATTCCATATTATCGCTCATTTTCGCTCACTTCCTCTAATACATGTCGTTAAGGGGTTATAAAGAACGGGTTTATTCCGCTCTCCAATCGCGCCCCCTACAATCATGACATATTCTTATTGCTACAAGCACTATATAAAACTACCGGTGCTTTTACCCCAAAGGCGGAACCAAAACCGCCCTCAGCACACTCAAATGAACTGCATGCGCTTCTCGTGCTGGAAACTGCTACATGACCGCCTGGGGTTCAAAGATATAACATGAACGGCTCAAGACGCAATCATTTTCTAGGGCGCCCGTAGATTTCTTCTCGCCACCTTCAATAAGGGTCACCAACACCTTCTCAGCGGGGGATAGGTAGTGGAAGATTATACCATCACATCGGAGTACACCCCCCCTGGTCAAGGTTTGCCCGATTGGCTGATTGCTGGACTTTCGGCATCGACGGAATCCAATATTATGGTCGTACATCCAACAGAGCAACACCGTAAGTCCACCCTCAATGCACTTGGCGAACGGGGCGTCGCTGCACAACCTCAAGAACACGTCACGATGAATCAACTTCTTCGCTTGCTGCACGTAGATTTCCGGCTTCCGGTCCTTCTTGACGACGAAGCATCCTCTTTCATGGGCATTCACAGCAAGTGCATGGATGCAGGTGAGAATTACAAATTCCCCCTCCTTCATAGCGGGGAACACGGATCTTGGGGCATGAAGAAAACACAACGATTGGAACGTCTTCATGCGCATTTGAGTCCCCTTCTCGACCCGTTCAATTGGGAGAATAACCCAGGTCTTGAGACCTATGAAAACATCCTGCTTGCCTTTGAAAAGGAGCGCGGGGGAACGCTCCCCGTTTTACTTCCAAAACACGTCCTTAGCGCGCTCAATTCAGCTAAGTCGGCCCCGTTTCATTTTTCCCATATTGAAGGCATTCTTATCCTTGACCACGCTCCAGACTTTACAGAAATAGAACGGGCAATTCTGTGTTCTCTTTCACGCTTCACCCCCATTCATCAGTTGCTCAACCCTGGTTCGTTCCGCCTGGGATTCCATGGAGCATTTCTCGTCGACGAGTATCCATGCACACAGGAAACGCTCCCATCATGGGTCCCGCCCCACGAAGTATGGAGTGAGGCGCACCCTTCCTGGAGGTCCAATGTTGGTCGTTCTAAAAACACCCAATTTACCAGAGTAACGGTCGACGAACGCGACCATATTCTCAATTCTACAATTGAACTGATCAAGCACTTCCGTAGTTCTTCTCAAGGACGAATACTGGTCATTGACGGCTCTGTCCGAGACCGACAGCACCTTTGGACGCAGTCACTCGGCTCACTTGGCATTCAATGGAATTCGAACACTGAGTTGTTGGAAGACCAACCGCTGTTCCACGCTCTCCTACAAGCATCCCGCTTGTCTCAAGGTATGAGTGCGTGGGGGATGAACGCTCTTCACTCCGTTATGGACTCAACGTCTCTTCCTCTCAAGGAAGATATGTTCCCCGAACTCGTTCATCCAACGCAGGAAGAATGGCGACCTCGGCCTCACCAAGAAGCACTCCAAAGTATTGCCCAACAATTTCATGTCCTCGGTGGGCCAGGTGCGATTTCAAGATGGGTAGGCGCTCTTTCACGAGCCAAACCATCAGCTACAGAACGCAATCCAGAGCAACGAAGGCAAGACCTTGAGGAAACCCAATGGTGGCTTTCATGCATGCTTCATGCGTGGAAGCCGTTGCTCATGGGAGAAGACGTGCACATGTTACGGTACGATGTAGAGGGGTGCAGCACCGGTGAGTTCCTCCCCCTCCCGCCAGCACCAAAAAATGGGCCCGCATGGATGACACAGTTCGTCAAATGGTTGGATTTTGAGGCCTTAGAACACCGGCAATCCCCCTACAATCGCAGCCTAGGTACCTTCCACGCTATCTTAGAATCCATTCAAAAGATTCAATCTTCAATGGTCAGAGTACAAAGCATCACCTTTGATGGAATGGACTTTATTGACCTCCTCACGTATGTAGGGCAGGTCACCACACTGTCTCAAACCAAGATGAAAACAGCAGACATCGAGGTACTTACGCCAAAAGAGGCATTGGGGCTCGAAGCTGATTTGATCATCTTTGCAGGCCTTGATGTTGACGCCTGGCCCATGAAAACATCCGTTGTACCTTGGTTGGATGCCAAAGCCCAACTTGAACTTGGAATGTTCCAAACGGACTTGCTGATTCGGCAAGGACGTCACCACCTTCGGCATCTCCTCAATGCAGCCCCTCGTATTGTCATGTTTGATTCAAGCCCTGAAGATGGGGGCGGCCCAAGCGCTCCTTACGCCGAATGGTTGTCGGACGTGCGACGTTCAGGGGAGTGGGATGCTATGCGACCAGCTCCCGAATTCTTGCCACCTGACACTTACCAAGGAACATCGGGCTTACGCCATTGGGAGTGGGTTTCGCGAGAACTCGGACAGGGAAGTTGGTTGACGCCCGTCTCCTCTTGGACAGCAGAAGAAGCAGGAACAAAGCGATTGATTCGTCACGGGCACCTTCCAAGGGATGCTCGCCAGCAGTTGGGTATGGACCTCAAAGAGTCCATCCAACCCCGCGAACAACTCAACCATCGCCCAACACTGACTCATTCCTTTGAGGGCGTGATTCAGAGTGATCGTAAGCAGAGACAACCCTCGTTGAGAGGGCTCACCGAGGGGTCGTCGCTCTCTTGGAGCCACCGCACCCACCTCCTTGGAATTGATGCAGTGAGGTTGCGCCCAGAGCACGCTTCAGTCAAAGCCCCCGGAGTTAGCGCAGCACAGTGGCCTCATCTCGGTCATAAGGAAGAGAAGGTTGTCTCGCTAAGTGTTGACCCTCGTCCTCTTCCCGCCTACGCGCCAACAGGGCTTTCACTCAACCACCGCTTCGGCAAAATTGATGCTTCGCTGGTTCGAAAGGTTTGGTCGCCAAGCCGACTGGAAAAATGGCTTCATTGTCCGCGAAGCGCATGGATGAATCAGTTTCTGAACGCTAAGAGCGAAGATGAAGGCGTCTCTGAGGATGTTGACCTGAGGATTCGCGGAATTCTCGCTCACGAGGTTGAAGGAGCCCTCCTTTCTGGGCACGGCGTCAATGTGAGCGGCTCAGACCTTGGACGGATTGAACCCCTCCACCTTGGGCCAATGGGAGATGTAGGGGCAGGTTGGAACGTTATCCTTGAACACTTGAACGAACATGCACAATGGATGGGCAGATACAATGCAGTTTCTGTCCACCGAACCCGCGACCTCATCGACGCCACACCAGCAGAATGGAACGATTACCAGGAGACAGGAACGCCGATTTCTCCCGGAGGCAGACTTTTCAGAATGTATCAATCGGATTTGACGCTAGAACATTCAGCCCCGATTGCCTGTGAATGGAAGACCTTGTCCGAGGGGACAAGCATCGCCTTGGATACAACCGACGAACACGAGGCTGCAGCGTCATTCGAAATGTTTGGCTATGCCGATCGCGTCGACGTGGTGGTGTTGAATAAAGGGCAACGTGAGGCATTGACTGCACTTGGTATATTGGACGAATCAAGTGAGAAGACAACTCCAATGCCTCTTGATGGAACGCCTTACGCTGCTCGGCGGCTGGTCATCGTTCGTGATTTGAAGACCGTTCGCGGCCCACAGGTCAAACAACGTGGCTTGCGCCATCTTCGCTGCTTGTTTGAAGAATTGCAACTTGCATTGTATGCTAGGGCTTGGGAGGTCGCCCACCCAGGTGACCGCGTCATCGGTGTCGGCGCAACAGAAATAGGGGAGTTCACTGCTCATTATGTTGAATTGGATACCGACATTGATTCGGTGAAAGAGGAATTGCACTTGGGACAAGCAACCGGGCATTTGCCCCTTCACTTCCTTCCTTTGAACGGGGAAGGCATCCACCGTTCTCCGTTCAGGACATGGATGTATGAGCGATTAAAGGCAGCCCAACGCGCTGTGCAGGCGGCTCATGACGGACAGGTTAATCCAACGCCGGGCACACATTGCAACTACTGTGTCCTCCGCCAATCGTGTTCGGTCTCGTCGTTTACAGGGGGGTCATTCTAATGGTTGACTTCAACAACAGCCAGCGACTTGGTCTTGATTTGGACAAACACATTGCCCTAGACGCAGGAGCGGGTACGGGTAAAACAACCGTCATGGCTGAGCGCTACGTTCAACATTTGTTGGCTCACGATCAACGGGCAACTCACCTGACTCCTCCGGGTCCACGAGTCCCACTTTCCGGGCACGGCTCCTTACGCGCTCCGAAGAGGGAACGCACAGAGGTTGAGGATTGGAACGGCCTCTTGCCGTCCGAAGTCGTCGCCATCACCTTTACCAGAAAAGCTGCGGCTGAACTCAAGGCTCGAATACGCCATCGTCTTGCTCAAAGCCGTGCTCAACCTCCTAAGGAAGAAGATATCGAAGGAATATTTGACCCGAGACTCCGAGATGACGCAGATGTTGAAATGCTCTTGTCAAGCCTCGATGAGGCTCCAATTTCAACCATTGACGCCTTCCTCAACCGGTTGGTGCGACCGTACATCGACACCGTCACCCTTTACTCAGCAAGCGACCAAGTTCCCGAAGAACGAGCACCGCTCATGCTTCGCGATACAATGCATGCTGTCTGGCGAATACGCACGACAGACGATGCCTCGGATGCCGGTGTGCTCAATCACCAACATGAATTCATTCAATCTCGCAACCGGCTGGTCACGCGATTGGGAGGGCAAGAGCCTGCGGAAGTGGTCCTCAATGGACTTCTCAACACATCTCTTTTCGTAGAGCAATCTCACCGTTCGATGATTCAGCGGGCTCAAGATTTGGGCATCTCATGGAGCGGCCGAGGACCTGCTCCGGTCTCGCTTCTTCTGGACATGGTCGCACAACCCATTGCTGCCGAACTTCCTGGCTTCATCAATCATTTCGCACCACTTTTGCACAATTGGGTCAGTCTGTTCTTGCCTTATACAGAACAATGCGCTGAACCCATTGAAGAAGAGCACGACACCGTCCTCACCCGCTTCAACCATCTTGCCCGTTTGGTTAGTGCCCCGCTTCCCGACCGGCCTGCGGACCAATTGGTCTGGATGTGGAAAGCCATGATCGGCATGGCGGGTTCTTCAGGACTCAACAAAAACCCATGCACGTTTTTCCCCCGCAACAATCTCCCCTCAACGGATAAATGGCATGGTGGATTGCTGGCGAAAGGGAAGGTAAAAGGAATGAAAGGGACCGATAAGGACGCGTTGTTTTCCGCAAGCGTGGCCTTGCAAGACGAACTGAAAAACGAACTTCACTCACCGCTGGGCATCTTGATTCGCCTCTTGGCTGAATCCGCTTTCTTACTCAACCCCGGGGACGGTTATGATGGAATGCCTCTTGACTCCCCCCTCCGGCTTGTCCCGCTCCCCCCCTCCATTGGGCCGACGCCGGTTGAAGGAGGGACCTATGTCTCTGCTGATTTACAAATGGAAATTCTCAGCGACCTCATCACGGTTCATCGAGGATGCCATCAAATTCTTGCTCGCCGCAAATCGCTCGAAGGCATGCATGATTTCGATGACATTCAACGCTTTGCAGCCGACCTTCTTCTTGCCCGATGTCCGGATGTCTGCCGTCACCGCTACCCTCCAGAAGTGATTGACGCGTTGGACGGGTTAGGCGACAATCCATGGAGCGATGAACACGTCTCCCGGGCGTTAACACTGCTCAACGACCAACCGGATCTCCAAGACGACCTTCACCGGAGATTTGCGGTATTAGGGGAATTGCGACGTCAGTTCCGAGCCTTCATCATCGACGAATATCAGGACACAAATCCATCACACTACCGATTGCTTGCACGGTTGTGGGGTCGGAGAGCGCGTTATGGTGACGACCCACCAAGGCCCAGAGGATATTGGGACCCAACGGTTTGCATCGTTGGTGACATGAAACAAAGCATCTATCGCTTCAGACAAGCAGAGGTATCAGTCATGCGACGAGCGGTTGCTGCCGTGCGTGATTGCAACAGAATTGAAGCCGATGAAACCAGCCTCAACCATCTGCGCAAAAACGGAGAAGGAAGGGACCCGCGACCAATTGGGGCCGGAGGGGAAACAGGCTCGTACACCAATGAACATGATGCGGAAGGTTCAGCCCCACACAGCTACGTCCCCTATGCATGGGAGGATGGACAGACCACCTCAACCATCACGGGTGAGCGGCTTGAGCGGAGACAGGAAGGGCACATTGATTTGACCTCAAACCATCGTACTCGGCCAAGTTTGATGGAATCGATGAATGACATCTTCGACGAAGTATTTTCTCCTCGTCATCATGCATTACCTGGCGACTGGCATGCTGAAGCCCAGCGTTTGCATCCTGCAAGAGCGAGTGAAGAGCCAGGGGTATTGGAGTGGCTTCTCCCCATACAAGGAGCGCTTCAACATGCTTCGTATGACCTTGATATTCCACTCAACACCTTTGAGAACCCAAACGCCTCCAATGTCCAACTTGAACATGAATTGCTTGCAACCCGCCTCCATTCGTTGCTGAATAGAGAGGGTTCCCGCGTATGGAATTCATCTGAAGCGGATTGGAAAGAGATCACAGAGACCGGACCCGAAGTCCGCCCGGAGGACGTCATGATTTTGATCAATTCACGGAGGCACCTGCCGGACCTGCTTGAACGCTTGCGGGCGCGAGGGATTCCCGTCATGGCCGACCGGCAAGGATTGTTGCTTATGCAACCGGTTGTTCAGCCCTTGATGGCGGTGTTGGAACTTGTGGCGCATCCCCATTCTCGGAAAGCGGGCATTGAGTTGGCCCGCTCCGCTGTTGTTGGAATGAGTGAATCTCAAGTTCATGCCGCTTTTTATCGTCTCGCTGAAGAGCGTACAGCATGGGATGCTCTTCTTGAACATGCACCGAACGATGCGATAGAGGCCTTACTCAACCACCTTCATCACCTCGCATCTTTGGGGGCTATCTATGACGTGTTGGATGCGGTGCTCGATCATTCCGACCTTCTCGTTGCGTACAGTGAAGACTCCCAGCGTCAACATGCAGAGGCATGGCTTGGCATGATTCATAGCATCGGAAATGAAACAGGCCATTCAGTTACGGCAATTTACCGGCGCTTAAACGAATTGATTGGACTTGAAAAGAGGGGTCCGCAAGCCATCAGTAAGCCTACGAAAGCCGCCGTACAAATCATGACGATTCACGGTGCAAAGGGACTTCAAGCCCCAGTTGTGGCTGTTTCAGGCATCTTTACAGCGGGTATGGCCGACGTTACGACCTCGGTAAAAGACAATGTATTGGTTACGCCACAAGTTGTCGCTGGAAGGATTCAACCCTGGCATGCTCACGCTCGCCCTGTAGACGGCCTCTGGGCATTTGCAAGTCAAATGAACACCGCCCAGGACAAGGCGGAACTGCGAAGAAAATTCTACGTTGCCCTCACCCGTGTAAAGGACCGCCTCATCGTCACCGGTAGGCCTACCGATACCTCGACCTTCAATACCGAATCCGGAGAACTCTCCCTCACTGTAAAACCCGACCCGAGGACCATGGGGCGGATGTGGGTGGAAGGATTACGACGTGCGTCTTGGTGTGCTGGTGATGAAGACAGCCCGTGGCTCTTGCCAGGGGATGCAGGAGCCCATTCACTCCCTCCATACACCTCTTCCAAAGCACCCGTCTCCCTCAACCCAGCCATCCTTTTGGAAAACAATCCTCTGGGTGAAGAGGGCGTTTCAGGAATCCGGCTCTATCACCATCCCGATTGCTTTCATCAACCGACACCGCCATCCCCTCAACAACGTCTCCGAATGCTCGATGAGCACCTTGATGCAACAACGTTGGTTGCCGACAAGAACGAGGTCGTGCTCCAACCTTTGCGAGAGACGCTCAAAGGCGCAGCCCACCACTTGGATGCTACAGACGCTTGTCCCCGAAGGTATTGGTTGGAGCACATGAAAGGATGGGCATCCGAACCGTTTACAATTCCAAAGGGGCTCACAAAACCCAAGAAGAAGCGATGGCCTCTGCCGACTGAATTTGGATTGATGATGCACCGAATTGTAGAGATTGGACTCCGTAACCCCCTTCAATTCTCGAGCAGTACTCCGAAGTTACCCCAAGACTGGCATCATGCCAGCGAAGGGGCGCTTGCCTCTGAAATTACAGTTGGAAGGGTCATGGCCGAATTCGGATACGGTGAAACTCAACGGAAGGACAGTACAGAATATCAATGGAGGGAACGCATGCTCCATTTGAGTTCGCTCATTGATGCTGGCCTTCTTGGACAGTGGGTAGCAGGAGAATCCCTCCACGGATTCAGGGTTGAAGCGGTTCGAACCGAACTCCCGTTCATCCATTCGTATCCGATTTCAGTCGATTCGTTCAAACGGAGTCGGTTTTCACCTAAGGGCCCCGTTGAGCAAGCAACCATTGAACAAGTCGATATGGATTTCAACGGACGTGCTGACTTGGTGTTGGCGCTTGTTGATGAAGGCGGCCGAGGATGCCTCCAAGTGGTTGACCTGAAAACCAAAGGATGCATGGCTCCGTTTAACCCAACTCTTGCAGAGAAAGGCCATGTTTTACAAGCGGTCGGTCCTGAAACCACGAACCCGTTCCCGCAATCCGAAGCAGAAGCCGAGATTCTCCACGAACATCGCCTTCAATTGACACTTTACTCCGTCGCTCTTGAAGCGATTGAACAGCTTAAGCCAAAGGAAGAGCGCCGACGCATACTTCCGCCATCACTGCTGTTGGGTGCAAACGGACGTATTGTACAAATGACTGAAGAAGAGTTTGTGTTTGCAAAGGCTGACCTTGACCAACATCTCCACTGGCGCACCATGATGCACCTCACGAACGGCAGTGATGAACCCGAGCGTTTGGATTCAGATTCCACCGTTTGCGCAGGCTGCCCGTACTACAAAGGCGATGTTCGACGCTGCGGTCCAAAGGGCGAAGTGCTCGGCTTCATTGAGGACGCTGAGGCTTAGTCCCGGACAGTACAAGCGTTCCCGCCCAGTCTTCCTTCGCTCCGGTTTGAATCGCACTTACGTTCTCAAATCCTGCGTCTCTCATTCCTTGCAACCATGCCTGGATCGAGAGGGTTGTCATGTGCACGTTGAGGGACTTGGGCCAATCATGACTGGCCGGGTTTTCCTCGTAATGGTCCATCCCAATCACAAGTTTGCCTTCTGCCCTCATCCAGTCATCATGTATGATTTGAAGAAAGTTCAACGGGTCATGCAGGTAGTACAAACATTCCATGCTGTGGACCAGGTCGACGGGTTGCTCGGGTTTCCAATCAGGAAGTTGGCCGTGATGATAACTTCCATTAGGGTCGATTCCATTCGCTTTTTCAATCATAGCTACGGCTCCGTCAACTCCTGACGCGTTGGTACAGTGTTCATGACTGGAAAGTTGTCGAACGACCCATCCATTTCCACAACCAATATCGACGGCAGAAAACGGCATTGATACGTTGTCAAGAAGAAGATTTAGCATGACATCTACGCTTGCAGCATGGCCTTTTTCCATGCCGATGTCCTTGCCTTTTTCAGCCCACTCATGAAAGACATCGGTCGCTTTCCTTTGGTCCATGATGGAGGTTGGAGGAACCCTGTCTTTGAAGGTGTCCATGACGAAAAGAACATTCATCACCTCTCCTTGGGAAGTTCATGCTTGACACCGTGACCACGCTTAGCGACGTTCTTTACTCACCCTGTGAACCTTATCAAAAAGGAACGTTATCCGTTACTGACCTCCATACCATTGCATGGGAGGCAAGTGGAAATGCCGATGGAATTCCTGTCGTCGTCATACATGGCGGTCCTGGCGGAGGTGGGCAGCCATCGTACCGTCAATATTTTGACCCCGGTGCCTACAACATCGTTCAATTTGACCAACGCGGATGCGGCCAATCAACGCCTCACGCTGAACTCGAAGACAATACAACCCAAGCATCCGTGGCAGATATTGAGACGTTGCGGCAACATTTGGGAATTGAATCATGGCATGTGTTTGGAGGTTCGTGGGGTTCGACTCTTTCGTTGATTTATGCCCAGGAGCATCCAAATAGAGTTGAAAGTTTGATTCTGCGCGGAATTTTCATGTGCAGGAAAAGTGAACTTCAGTGGTTCTATCAAGATGGTGCGAGCCACATCTTCCCTGACGCATTTGCTCCGTATCGGGACCACATTCCCTTGGAGGAACAGAGCGATTTGATCAAGGCATATTATCAGCGACTTACCAGTCCAGACGGAGCGATTCGTCGCGCTGCAGCCAAGGAGTGGACGCGATGGGAGATGGCGACCAGCCGTTTGTTCCCCGACCCAAGTTATCTTGAGAAAGCAGAAGACCTTGACTTTGCAGTCGCATTTGCTCGCATTGAATGCCACTACTTCATCAACGGAATTTTCCTTGAAGAAGCGCATATTTTGAACCATGTGTCCCTTATTCAATCGATTCCAACGGTCATTGTACAAGGGCGGTATGACGTTGTGTGTCCTGCTCGTAGCGCTTGGGAATTGCACCAAGCCCTACCCAACAGCACCTTGACCATCGTACCTGACGCAGGACATTCAATGGGAGAAGTCAGCATTGCCAGAGAGTTGGTTGCAGCCACCGATGCTCTCCGCTGAGTAAAAACCCCACAAGCCCCATATTTCTGGACCCGTACAAGCGTCGGCTTGATAGGGAGGAGAGGACTCGGAGAGAATGGAGGCTTGCCTCCGGGTGAGAAGATGACTGAAGGAACCATCACGCCAGAGGTACAAATTCAACAATTGCAAGACTCCCTTGCAACCGAGACAGACCGTCTTCAGAAATTGTTTGCTGCATACGAAACCCAAGAGAAAGACTTGGTTGACGCACGTGCTGAAATTGAAGTTCTAGAAAAGGAAATCATTGACCGAGAAATCGATAAAGAATCTCTTGAATCAATCATTTCTCAGAAGGAAGTTCGAGTTCGAGAATTGGAGATGAAGGCTACCAAGGCTTCCAAGCGTGTTGAACACTTGGAACCTGAACTTGACAAGATGGAAGAGAAATACTCTCGAGAAAAAGACCGCTTGGGCAAGGTGTTCGGCATTGCAGAAGAACTTGACAACGATCTGCGTCTTGCTGTTACTGAAATGAAATCTCGTGACGACTGGTATGTTGCTCACATGCAAATCTTTGAAGACTTGAACAAGGCCATCAAAGAACGCTATGAAATGATTGAGCGTGCCGTTGAGACCGAGCGCAAGTCCCAACACATGTCGAGAGCGTTCAACGACCGCATGGACGAAATGGTCCAAGCGCGAACCGAGGAAATGGCCACCCAAGAGGCGGAAGCAGAAGCAGCGAGCGAAGCAACATCATCGATTGAAGTTGTTGAGCCAGCACCAGAAGAATCTCCTGAAGAGGAAGCCCCCGAAGAAGAGGCTGCAGAAGAGGACGAATCTACTGAGGCTGCTCCAGCGGCATCTTGGGGCGATGGCGAAGACCCCTGGTCTGGACAGTAGGTGTTGACATGGCTGGTTTGGCCCACGGCGGCCACGGCCCGGTATTCATGATGACTGCAATGGGCGTAAGCGCTCTGTTTGTAGGGGCGTTCATCGACCCAATTCTTGGGCTGGTCCCTCTTTTTGGAATCTCATGCCTGATGTTTGCAGCTTTTCTCGTCAATTTCTGGCGCGACCCTGACCGACCGATACCCAAGGAAGAAGGGGTCTTGGTCTCTCCAGCCGACGGGCACGTTATGTTTGTCCGCAGAGAGCGAGCAACAGGACGCCGACCTTCTAAGGCTGAACGCGAACAAGGACCGATTGAGTCCGATTCACTCACCGGAGATTGGTATCCCGAACCCCTTCAAGAACCGCTGACCTTTTCTACGGAACAGCGGTATGAGGCTGTGGAAAAAGGCGAAGAACACGACTTGGACGTGATTAGAGTAGCCGTGTTCATGTCGCCTCTTGATGTCCACGTGAATCGCGCTCCAGCGAAAGGTACCTTGGAGCGCCTGGAACATCGCACGGGAAAAGGCCTGAAGCGCGGACCTTTCGCCTTTGCCTTCAAAAAAGAGAGTCAATACAATGAACGGGTTCGTTCCGTGTACCGCTTAGAGGATGATACGTTGATTGAGATGACGCAGATATCTGGGGCATTAGCACGGACGGTCATCCCTTGGGTCGGAGAGGGCGCGCCCGTCCGACGCGGTCAACGCATCGGAATGATACGCCTCGGCTCACGAGTGGACGTTCGAGTCCCAGCAAACCGTTTCTCCTGCGACCTTATTTCCGCCGAATCAAAGGATTCTTCTCAGCCGAAGGGCGCATTTGTTCAAGCCGGTTCAACCGTGATGTTTCACCCTAAAGGAGATGAAGAAGAATGAGTCGATGGAAGAGAAGCATACCCGCCATACTTATTTTGCTCATATGCAGCATGCCTGTTGTGTATTATCAACTTGGGAGTCTGGTTTACACACAGGCTGCAGCAAGCAATCTGGAATGTTCCGACCATGCGCCGTACAATACCCCGGACAACTTTACTCCGCATCTTTGGGACGAAGGTTTGGAAGAAGGGATGATGGAAAAGAATGCTACGATTGCCTCGGACATGGAATCGTTTTGGTTTGACCAATGGGATAACGCTACGATTGATGTGCCCGATGAACCGATTACCTTGGCCGCCTGGGTCATGGAAACCAATGCATCACAGCCCTGGGTTATTCTCGTTCATGGTATTCGTTCCTGTAAGGCCAATCACGAGGTATTGATTCCTGCAGCCATGCTGCATCAAGCGAATTTCAACGTCATTCTTTTTGATTTGAGGGACCATGGTGACAGTACCGTAGAAGACGGGCTGGTTTCAGCAGGGCAACGAGAGTACCGGGATGTTCTTGCTGTTTGGTCGTGGCTACAGGAGGAGAAAGGTGTGCCTGCCCCTTCAATCGGAATTATGGGAATTTCTCTTGGAGCAGGAACAACCGCCATCGCTTTTGACCAAGAGCGGGACATTGAGGCGGTATTCTTGGACTCCCCGTTCTCCTCTATGGATCGGATCATATCCGAAGAATTGGAGTTTGCCGGATTCCCCACCTTCCTCAAGGATGCAGCAGTGTTCGCTGGGAAAATCCAGAGTGGGGACAACCTTGTCAAATTTGAACCGTTATCTGGTGCGGAAAACATTGGAAACCGCTCGATGTTCATTACGCAATCAAACGACGACTATCGCATCAAGATTCACCACGGCAATGCCATGTGTAATGCAGGAAAGAACAACGTCAAGGAAGGCGGTTTCGTTGAGTGCTGGTTTGGCAATTCCTCAATTTCGCATCAAGATGGGGATGAGCCAGGTGTGCTTTCACACGTCACGCTGATGATGACTCAAACCGAAACCTACCGAGGGCATTTGGTGTCCTTTTTCGAAAATAGCCTAACACAACCCGCTGCGGTGGTTTGAAACCTCAAATGCCGACGGCACGTCAGTGGAGCACATGTCGGAGCCGCCCAACCTGCATCTTCTCGGTCAAGGTAAGAAGGGCTTGCGCATTCACGATTTGGTCAAGGCTCCAGCCAATACTCCGTGGGCAAAAGCGCGCCAGCAATCTTGGGATGCGAGCGAACCTGCAACAGTATATACTACCCCAGAAGCACTGCCAGACGGCACTCCATGTACCGCCGCAACCGTCATTCTCCGGACCAAGGGCTGCCATTGGTGGTGGTCATCGGGGTGCACGTTCTGCGGCTACTTCAACGATACCAGGGACGATGTAACCAACGATGACCTTCATGCTCAATGGGCCTATGCAAAAGAGAAACTGGACGGCTTCGAAGAACACGCCATGGTGAAGGTATACACTTCAGGGTCCCTGCTCGAGGATAGAGAAATTCCCGTTGAATTCCAAGAAACAGTCCTCCGTGATTGCGCTGAACTCGGAAAAGAATTGATTGTAGAAAGCCGATGTGAACAATTAACAGAAGCTAAACTTGAATGGGCCACATCGATCAACCCTTCCTTCACCGTTGCGATTGGACTGGAAGCTTACGACGACGAAGTGCTTCGGTTCCATGTGAACAAGGGATTCTCAACGGCTTCTTGGGATCGCGCCGTGACCAACCTGGAAACGTTCAATCTCCGAGTGAAAACATACCTCATGTTCAAACCCCCATTCATGAGCGAGGCTGACGCCTTGGATCACAGTATCAAATGGATTGAAGCGGTTGCAGAGCGTTCTGATGAAATTTCAGTCAATCCAATGAACATCCAACGCGGGACCGTCATCGACCGCTTGCATCGCCACAATGAATACCGGCCTCCGTGGCTTTGGTCACTTGTCGCCATGATTCAACGGGCGCACCCCTTCATTCATCCCAAAGGCGGAATGAACGGAGAAGAAGACCAAGTTTCACGCTTGATCGTCCACCCCACCGCCGGAGGAAAGATTCGAGGATCGCACAATTGCGGTTCGTGCGATGGAGAAGTTGTTGCAGCCATCGAACGCTATGCCGTCTCGGGCAGCCTCTTGGAATTTGACGGGTTGGAATGTGAATGTCAAAAGAAATGGCAGACTGAGTTGATGCTCGAGCGCCAACTTCCCCTTCCTTTGGGACTTTCAAAGCCTCGACGAGCCCCAACCCTTGAGACGTTGCGTTCACCGTGAATTCTTTGGCCACAGGCACCCCTTTTCCTTCGCCTGTGATGGTGAACGTTTATGACCGCCCGGCAAGTCGGAGGAATGACCCCTATGGGGTCAATTTGAGGTGAGGCCCGTGTCAAATTCCACAACCCTTCCAGATACAACCGTCGGAACAGGAGAACCAACATCAAGTCGCGTGATTCTCACGTTGTTCTTTGTTGGCCTTTTGGGCCTCTATTCTTTGTTTGCAAATGTCTTCGGTTGGGACAACCTTCCGTTGCTCGGAGAACTCGTTCCTTTGGTGCAGAATTTGGGCGGTAGTGGAATCTGGTACTACTTGATTGGATTCCTTGTTGGTGTTGGTGCAATCGTAGCAACACTCGTGGGTGAGGTACTCGCAGAATGATGGAGGTGTGATGTATGGAAATTATTTTTATCACCGGCACGCTTCTCATCGCTACGCTCTTTTTCCTTTCTCAAACCCTAGCACGCGGTGCTGGGGACGTGGGCGGGGCGCTCCAGCAAATCGGGTTGTTCATTCTCAGGAAGAACCCTCCAGGCCTCGTAGATATCTTTGATGACAAAGATGGCAGCGGGTCGCGTACATGGATGAACTTCGGAATGCTCTGGTTTGTCTTCGCTGGTATTCTTGGATTTTTGGCCGCTTGGCATAACTACGACCCTCGAGCTCTTGATTCGCTAGCAAGCATTGGCTGGTCTTACGACGACGGCTCCTCCCTTCGGGACGCTACGCAGAGGCTTCTTGGCTTGGCTCTCATCTACGGCCTTGTCGGAGGAGGCCTCGTTGCAGTATCTCGAAACGGAAACGGGCGTCTTGCAAGTGAAGCAAATGCTTCAATGGTGGCCTTGTTGTTGACGGTCGTTCTCATCGTGAGCGTTCTTCTCCCGTTCATTTTCGGTTTCCTTGATGTTGACACAGAATCTTTCGCCGTCTCTACGCTCCTGCTCAGTTTGGAATCGCTTGCCGTAGGTTTGCTTCTTGTCCCGGTGCTCATCAACGTCTTGATCACCGCTTCTACTCGTGGAGAACAAGAACTGTCAACCAGTTCTTGGTTCCTCATTATGGCTCTGGTTTCCAAGATCTTCGCCATGATTTACATCTTCATTGGCGAAGTTGCAGACTCGACACAAACAGTCTGGCTCGGAGAGCGCGTCTCAAACGGCTGGGTCCCTCTTGCACTGATGTTTTCAGTGGGATACTACACCGTTCCTATGGTTGCCAAGCAACCCATCTGGTCCGGTTCGATGCGCTCTGCAAGCATGCTTCTGCTCTTTGTGACCCTCCCCCCGTTCTTCATGTCAAGCGCTGATGGTAGCAACGTTTTGGTGAACTTCGGAGCCATCCTTCTCACCTTAGGATTGCTTCCGGTCTTCGCAGCCTCTGTTAACATCATCATGACGGCGAATTCAGGAATGGATTCCGTGGTAAAGAACCCTGGCTCGATGGCTGGTTTGCTTGCATTCGTCCTCCTCCCGTTCTTTGCTATCGGCGGATATTTCACGGCGATGGATATCTTTGTCGGAACTGGAGAACTTGGAAGCATGGCGCACAGCGTGGACATGGGAATGATGTTCACCGTTGGCGGACTCCTCATTCTTTCCTCCGTGTTCAACAGTTACCCAATGGCGATTGGAAAACCACTCGCTACTCCATCAACCGCTAACCTGGCGGTTTGGATGGTCCTTGTTGGTGGCGTGGCCTCTACCGTGACCTTCCTCGTAGGGGATTTCACAACCAATGCAATTGCAACCTCCGGCATCGAAGATGCAGTGGCTCCATCAGGTGGATTCTTCCTCACTGGAGCGGCTATGTTCTACCTTCTTGGAATCGGAACAATCCTCGCAACCCTTGTGACCATACGAACCGGGATCTCCTCAACAGGTCGTTCGGTTTCCTCTGAAACGGTTTCTGATGTGAATACCTACACCTTGATAGCAGGCTCATCAACCACCATCCGCACGCTCATCGGTCGTGGTGTTGGCGTTGACACGGAATTGGTTGTAACGCAAACCGAAGACACCGAGGGCGGCTCAACCATCATCGCCGTTGACTCCTCACTCCACAACGATGAGATCACAGAGTTCCCTTCAAAGGCCCCAACAGAAGCCATGATTCAACTGGTGCAGTACCTTGCAGACAAAGGCCAATCCGTCTTTGACCTGTTCCGGTCCATGGATTTGGATGCTTCAGGAAAAGTTGACGAAGAAGAATTCCTTACCGCCCTTCAAGCAACAGATATTGATGCTCTTTCCTCCGTTGACTCGGGCGAATTGATGCAGATTATGGACCTTGATGGCGACGGAGAACTCAACCTTCCAGAACTTGATATTGCTATTGCTCAAATCAAGCGAGACTACGACATCACTCCCTCGGCAGGTTCCGAGGAAGAATGAGGGTCTTCATCGGGCGTGATGACGGTGCGCATAGGCCTCGTTGGCAAACCGAATGTGGGCAAATCTACGTTTTTTAGCGCAGCAACACTCGCTCAGGTTGATATTGCGAACTATCCGTTTTGTACCATCGACCCTAACGTTGGAGTTGCTTTCGTAGAAGCACGCCTTCCTTGCCCGTGCAAAGCCTTGCGTGAGAAATTAGAATCCGAAGGACGCCTTGAACCCACTTCAACAGAAGATCCGCGTCAAGGAAGCCTCTGCCAACCGAGGACGGGTTCTTGTGTTGGTCACCGTCGTTTTGTCCCCGTAGCCCTTGTTGATGTAGCAGGTCTTGTTCCAGGGGCGAGTGAAGGAAGAGGGCGGGGCAATGCCTTTCTTTCAGACCTGGCCAATTCGAACGTTCTGATTCAAGTCGTCGATGCCGCTGGAACAACCGACGTAGAGGGGCAGTTTCTTGGCGGTGCTTCCTCCAAGGAAAATGCGGTCAACGGTTTGAAACAGGAGATCGCTTTTCTCGAGGAAGAACTTGATGCCTGGATTGCTGGCATTCTCAACGAGGGCTGGACCCGTGGTGTCCGCAGAGTCCAAGCGGAGGGAGAGAAAGGCTTGGCTTCATTCGTTCAAGAGCGATTAAGCGGGCTAGGGGCTACGACTCAACTCGTTTCCCAATGCATGCTGCAATTCCAGCAAGAGCAACGACCTGAAGGGCAGCCTTGGGATTGGAATGAAGAAGTTCTTCGAACATTGGCAGCGACGCTACGACAAGGACTGTTCCCTATTGCATATGCAGCGAACAAATGGGACATTGCCCCAGAAGGTGTGATCGACGACCTTTCATTGTATTCGATTGAACCTTGCATGGCCGACGTTGAACTTGCGCTTCGGAGGGCGGCTAACGCCAATATCATCTCGTACCATCCCGGAGAAGCAACGTTTTCAATCAATGATTCTTCTTCGCTGAATGAACCTCAAACCAAAGCCCTGGCCCACATGCTCGCTCGTATGAAATCGTCGAATGGAACTGGAGTTGCTCGCTTATTGGACCGAGTGCTGTTCGAACTTCTCAATCAGATTGTAGTGTACCCCGTACAAGATGAAACCCATTGGGTGGACGGTGACGGCAAAGTATTGCCCGACGCCTTTGTTGTCTCATCAGGAATTCAAGCCAAAGCTCTTGCTTACCATGTCCACACTGATTTGGGAGATGGGTTCATTCGGGGCGTTGATGGAAGAACACGCCGAGTTGTTGGCGCAGACCACGAATTGACTGATGGCGACGTCCTCAAAATTCACGCTAAATCGTGATTCAGTGGCCTTTTGGACGATCGTATGCTGGACTCAAGCGAGCCATATCTCCGGAATAACGTCCACCGCGATAGATGAAGATGACCGGCGCAAGAAGCGTAAGGACAATCAACAAGCCGAGGAAAAAGAGTCCCCACGGCTTAATGTCAGAGAGAGTGAATCCCCAAAGAGCCCAAAGGAACGGGACATAGAGGAAGATACTGTAACGTCGAGCTACGGCGGAAAACCGAGCGTTAGCAAGCTGTTTGTCAAAGAGAAGGGGGACTTCTTCCTTGGTGACCAAGCCTTTGTCTAAACCGCATTGTGCACACACCTGTGCACGAGGTCCAACCCCATGAATGAAAAATTCACGCGGATAAGTGCTTCCACAATGTCGGCATGCTGGCATGGCGTCCCCTCAAGTTGGCCAACGGCAAGGGATTCTTCAACCATCCGATGGATTCAGAAGAAATTCTTGAATGATAGCCCGTCCTTCCGGTGAGCCAATTGACTCTGGATGAAACTGAACGCCATGAATGGGGTGTAAAGGGTGACGCACACCCATCACCAACCCCGTCCCCTCTTCTCGAGCGTTGATGATGAATGACTGACCGTCTTGCTCGTTGGCGATGAGAGAATTGTATCGGGTGAATACTGCAGGCGATGCTGAAGTTGCGAACAGACCCGTGCCGTCGTGGTCAATATGAACAGGAACGCCATGAACAGGGCCGCGTGGAGAGGGGAGCACTTCCATTCCGTCTGCAAGGGCAAGTGCTTGGTGACCTAGACAAAGCCCCAGGACAGGAACCGCTAGTTGGCCTGCAAGGGCATGATGAGCGAGAGCCATCGTCAGAGGCGCATCCTCAGGAGTGCCCGGGCCAGGGCCGAGAACGATGTGCGTCGGTTGAAGGCGGTCAAGAAGGTCAAAGAGCGCAGTAGGGTCTGACAACATTTCTGCATGATTGTTACGTCCAGCTAGGACGGTAACATCGTGTCCCGACTGAGCGATAGCGTCTGCAACATTGAGTGAGAAGGAGTCCAAATTGTCAATAAAGAGTACGCCGCAATCTCTGTTGTGTTCAATGCACTGTTGCAGGGTTTGAACCGATGATAGCGTTCTGATGGCGGTTTTTTGCTTTTGATGAGCAATGGGGTGAATCTCAAGTTCACCTCGCGGGACGGGACTGTCGTCGGCTTTCATCCACCCCGAAGCAATTCGCAATGCTGCACCTTTCCAAACCGCTTCTGAAACTTCCTTTGCTGCATCTGAAGCAATGGTAATTCCTCCACCAGCCCCAATGCTTCCGTTCCATCCAGATGCGGTTCGATGCGCCTCAAGCGTCCTGATCAAGATGTTCCAGGATGAAGAACCGGTGTGAACGTCCACCCAGCCTGCTGAACCGGTCCAAAACGAACGTGGATGCTGTTCGAGTTCATCGATCACAGCGCAAACCATCGTTCTGGGACAACCCGTGATTGAGCCTCCTGGAAAGATGGACTGAAAGGCAGTTTTTCCATTATGTTCGGTTTTGAATGTCCCTGTGATATGGCTGACAAGGTGCTGAACGTTGGAGTACACTTCAACATCAAAGCGGTCAATGTCAACCGAACCTACCTCACACACACTGGACAGATCATTTCGCATGAGGTCAGCAAGCATACGATGTTCCGCACGTTCTTTTTCATCTTCGAGCATGGCTTTTCGTAGGGCTGCAGCGTCCTCAGCCGTTGATCCCTGCAGACAGGTTCCTTTGATTGGAGACGAGCGGATGTGTTGTTCATCGCAATCCAGCAGAGACTCCGGTGACGAGCTGGCTAAGGCCAATCCCACATCAACCGCTTCAAGGTAAACAGAATACGGAGCAGGATTGTTTTGTGTCAGGTGCTTAAACACATCAAAAGGATGGCCAATCGGCCCTTGCCAGTGCTTTCCAACATTGACCTGATACACCTGCCCTGCAACGATTCCTTGGCGAACGCGCTCGATGTTCTCCATATGGGTTTCATCATCGTGAGTCGTCGTCTCTACGCGTTGCAATGGAGTGCCCTCAATGAATTCAGAGGGGGCTGCAGTGAGCGCTTTTTCTGCCTTTGCGGTCCAGGGTGATTCCGTGCCAAAAACGCTGACTTTGTCCTCGTGGCGGTCGTGACAAACTCCTCCTTCAATCAGCCACATAACACTCAAAATCGTGCCCTCACGAGGAGGTTTTTGGAGGAGAAGCGGTTGGGTCCACTGCATCATATCGTAGGCCATTGCCCCGGACCAGAAAGGGCCAGAAGCCATTCCTTTACAACCGGGTTTGTCAAAAGGTTCAGGAGATGTAATCGGTTGCAATTTGTTCAGTAAATCGGCGATGTCAGAGGCAACAAGGGTTACGCTGTGATACCAACTGCCGTGTTTCCATTCCTCAACTTCGGCTCTTAAATCACACTTTTCTTCCGTCAGTCGTATGGTTCCGGAGAGTGGAGAATGCTGTTCTGCTGCTGGCATTTGTGAGCGGGGTGGTTGACGGATGATCGCTCGTCTTTTTGGAGGTGAGGCAAGCATCGACCAGTTGGCGAGATGCGACGCAGGACCTCCAGAAACCAACAATACTTTGTCCGGGGAACCGTGTTGAAACGCTCCCTCTCCGAGTAATTTATGTTGGCTCAAGTGGGTGGAAATTTCGGTCATGTTCACCGACATACGACCGCCCCGTCTAGGACCACGTTGCCTCTTGGGTAAAATGTTGGTTGATAATTTTTTGACATTGTTCCGATAAAACAGTGGACTGCCCCACGCGTTCCCCGTCAATGGAGTCCACCCGACAAGCCCCGAGTCCGGATCCGACAACCACCAGTTCATGACATCGGGCAACGAGACGCTCGTTCAACCTCCCTCGCATTACAGGCAATCCAAATTCCGGAAGTCGTGCTTCGAGGAATGATGCGGTGATTCCATCCACTCCTCCATCATCGTCAGCTGGCAGCCAAACCGTTCCGTCTTCATCAAGCAACAGAGGTGTGCCACGGTCACCGTCAACCAATGCGTGTTCATGAACGAAGAGAGCAACATCACAGCCGGCCTTCTCCGCCATTGCTCGGGCGTCATTGTAGGGCGCCCAGTCTCCATGCTTGCATCCGTTTGTTTTTGGATTCCACCGTGGGGCGGGAGTCGATATCGCATCCAATGCTTCGTTGCGAACGGTGAAAGCTCGGTATTGAACCTTCCAACCGGTTTGGCTTGAGTACGACAGTCGAACGAGACCCATTTCCTTTCCTTCAAGTCCCGTTGCTGGAAATTCATCGGGTAGGGCTATTCTCAACCGCTTAGCGTGGTCCTTCATACGTTTGAGATGTGCAGGAGCGTCAGCAAGCTTTCCTTCTGAATTCACTACCGCGGTGGTAAAGACCTCATCCCGGGGTCCTCTGACTTGACTCATTCCTTCGCCTCAGAGAAGATCGTCTAGGAACGACGTATCAATTTGTGGCGAAGGGGGTGGAGTTTGTTCACCCAAGAGGTCATCAAATACATCCGTACGTACCTGGGGCTGCAATACCGGCTGAGTTTGTTGGTATTCGGAACGGCCGTAATTGTTCCCTTGAATTTGGTTTGCAGCAGTGTAGATGTCAGTCGCTTGTTGCTGAGAAACACCTTGTGGTGGAGCAGGTGCAGGTGAAGAAGGTGCAGGAGGTGCTTGATTCGGAGTGTTCCCCCAGCCTTGGTCTTGGATACCCCAAGTTGCTTCTTGCAGTTCCCAACTCTTCGACCGGCGACTGCTGCTTCCTCTTGAGCGGACAACAAGTACGACCAAGAGCAACACGATGATGAGCATACCCGCCGCAATCAAGTTCGGTCCGGTGAGAAGGGACTCTAGCGACAATTCACCAGAACCGTCTCCATCCGTAGAGCCGCTATCTTCATCTCCGAGTGCGTTCAACTTGACCGAAATTACAGACTCCTTGCTGAGGCTTTCGTCGTACGGTGTTACGGCGACGTACCACGCACTGCCGTTGTCAAGGGCTTCAAACAAGGAGGGGGTAATCAAGAATGAATTTGACGCCTTGATATCGCCAACCATCGTTGCATCTGCAATGTCTTCAAACGCCGAGTCTGAGATGTAGATATGGTAGCCGCGAACTTGCGCATCGGTTGAATGGTCCCATTCAACGAAAATATTGGTTTCATCGTCCCATGAAGCGGTGATCGATTCAATATCAGGGAGGTAATTTCCAGGGTCCGTGACGCCATCGTCAATCGATTGTGCTTTGACAACGGTAAGGTCGGTTGTGTGTGCATTGCCAGATGTATCCACTGCAACCACTGCCACCCAGATGTCTTGGCCAGGGATGACTGGAGTGTCGCCGGCAACCACATCGATGGTGAGCGGAAGTGACGGATTTCTGTCCAGGAACGCGATGGCCGTTAGGGCTTGACCGTTCGGGTTTGCACCAGCAAACTCAAACGTAGCAGCATAGACATTATAGTAAGCAATATCATCAGCATTTGACAGTTCAAAGTCGAGGAGAAGGGCACTTCCATCATCGTTTGGGCGGTCGGTCAATTCCAGTTCAGTCAATCGGTCGGGGGGTGTTTCGTCGTTGACGTTGTCAATCGGTGTGACCGTCGCTTGGGTGAGTTCCGTAAGATGCACGTTTCCTTTGATGTCGTGCACGGTAACCGCCACAAACAGTTCAATATCCGGTTGTATGAGTTGAGGTGTTGATGAACTGAGGTCCGTCAATGTTTCACCGTCGCCGTACAAAGCGGATGAGATGGTGAGTTCAATCGGGTTGGTTCGTTCATCGATCCATTGCTTGTTGAAGGTGAAACAACCGCATACATCTGGATTGGTTCCAAACATAGCGTAAGCCACTGCTAGGTCACTGACGGGTTGGTCTGCAACCCATACGGTGTAGGATGCGAAGTCATCTGCGCCAGAAGGCGTCCAAACCACATCGATGGCTGTACCGTCATCGTTTGCATGGTCGAAGGCGAGCAGAGACGAAATTCGCTCAGGTGCGCTACCAGAGCCAATGAGGTTCTGGAATGGCGTGGCTGTTACGATTCGTACTGAGTCGGTATTTCCGTTCAGCCATGCATCGTAAGCAACGACACCAATGGAGTAAATCTGCCCGTCAATGAGCGGCACGCCGTCCAATGATGAAATGATGGTTTGGTTATCATCACATGAATTAACGACAACGGCTTGTGAGAATCCATCGACGCTGCCAATGATGCCGTCATCACCCGCATCTCCTCCTTGTTTCATGAATACGGTGTAAAACGCACAGTCTTCAGCCAAACTTTGGTTCCAGTTCACCGAAATACGACCGCCTTCATCATCTGCAACGTCAGCAGCAAGAGTTCCCTCAATCGGTTCGGGAGCTTCGTTGTCGTTGAGTTCTCCTGTTGGAACAACAGGGCCGACAACGGTGACATCGGAGAGGTTCTCCTGTCCCGCTTCGTCCACACAGGTGAAGCCGATCCAAACAGGAACGGCGGGTGTAAGCGATAGGATGCTTTGGTTTCCTTCGTTGGGGAGGTACGATGTTTGAACCGAACGTCCAAACGCATCGGTCATGACAGATGTTGAGACGTACACATTGGTTCTGGCCAGGTCAAGAGCGGTACAGCGTGCCCATTCCAATTCAAGGTCTCCGTCTTCTCCATTGCTTCCCATGGCGCTTGCGGTAGCCCACAGCGGCGCACTTGGAATTTCATCTGATGAAGAGGCTGGGCCAAACGGCGCAGAGACTTCGCCCCATCGCCCGTCCGTGTATTCGACGACGATGACTCCGTAGTATTCGGTGCCGTCCATGATCGGTTGTCCATTTGCGGTTTCAATGTCGGCACTGAGGCGACTGTGAAGCGAAACCGCCTTGTCTGGAGCTTGCCCCATCAAAGAGAGTTCGTTAGGAACGGTAGCCCATGGGCCTTCGTTGAGGAAAATCAGGTAGCGAGAAAAGTCCTCGTCATGGACCAAAGACCAGGATGCGGTCAAAGCACTTCCACCATCGTCTGGCCGGTCAACAAGTTCTTCCATGTCAACGGGCGTGTCAGTGCGAACATAATCGTAGGTAATTCGTGCTTCCATCGAACCGTTGGACGGAGAATAGAGTCGAAGTTTAACGTGACGGGTGTTGTCGTACAGCATTCCTTTGTCAAGAGCCAGTTGGAGTGTTGAACCCAAGTTCGGGTCTTGGCTAAGGTCAACGGTTGCATCGTATTTGACCGACACTGACCGTGCCCATACCGCTGCACCGCTTACAGAAGAGGTGAAGATAAGTGGAACGTTTTGCAACATAATTCCATGAGGTCCAGCGCTTCCTTTTGAAGCGTCAAGAGCGTAAGGGCCAGTCGGGTCTACCAAAGTGATGTCAACACCTGGGTGGGTCAAATCGGTGATGTTCAGGCCGCCACCGTTGGTAAGGGCTCGAACGGTTAGAGGATGGGCCCTTCGCATGGTGTAATCGTCAACTTCAGTATACTGCCCGTTGGTCTGCCATCCAACCAATCCTTCCGTAGTTGTCAGCCATACATGAGAACCGGTTACGATTCCATCGATGATGTTGCCCTGATTGAATGAAGTGAGTCTGGCGTGGCTGCTTGTTCTTGATTCACTCAAGGTAGCCGAAGAGCTGCTGAATGCGATGAGTTCATCACCGTTGCTCATCATTCCTTCAACGGGCCAAGTTGGTGTTTGATACGAGGCTAAACCGTCTTCGAAATCTGCACTTGAGGCGTTCCAATGGGTCATTGGGCCAATATCGGTAGCGATGTGCAAGCCCCACCAATCGCCAGTAAGGGCGGTGACCGTGTTGGACGGCAGTTGGTCAAATCTGTGGGTGGAGATCACTTGCATGGTCCCGGTGTCAATCATTGTCACGCCGGGGCGGTCTGCTCCACGGCCATCATGGCTCAGAACAAGAACAGGGCTTGCTCCGGGTGCGTTTGTTGGAATGACAGTAAGGCCCCATGTTGAAGTGGCCATCAGTCCGTCGGACGTGTCCATTAACGTGGAAGTCTCTGTCAATTCATCCCAAACGATGAGTCCTGAAGGCGTAGCCAGATAGACATCAGTTCCGATCACCAGCACATCTTCAATGACATTGTCTTGTAGGCCGCTGTTGGACGTTACCGAATCCATCCAGTCGTTTGTTGATGTGATGTTAAATCGGCCAAGTCCTCCGTTGGTTCCGATGTACATGATGTTGCTTGATTCGTCAAAACCGTTGACGATATTGGAAGGTAAGCCTGCAATGAGCCGTCCTCCGTCAAATTGTTGTGTGTTGAGGTCAAAGGTTTGAACCCCTGGAGGGCTTCCCCCTTCACCCGCCAAACCGATGACGAGATGATTGTTATAGAGTTGCATTTGGTCAAATTTGTCGTGAAGAGCGCCAGTTATTGCGGCTAGGTTTCTGTTGGTGACGTCGAGTTTCATCAGCCCAGTAGGATTGCTTGCAATGTAGAGTTGGTTTCCTTGGAGGTGGAAATCAGTGGCCCGAGAGTTCGCAGCCATCGCCCATCCGTATTCCCATTGAACGTCACCGTTGGGCTGGAAGGTTCCCTGAAGAATACCTGCACCGTTGCCGGAGAATTGGCCTTGTGCCGACTGACCGCCTGTTGCAGCCCAAATGTGGGTGGAGTTTCCAGCCATGGCCGTAATTTGGCCGCTAACAAGCCCCGGGAGGTCGACGATTTTCTGCATGCCAAGCGTGGAAAGTGTAGACACGTGACTGTAACCGGATGAACCGCCAGCTTGACCCATCATCCACCCTGTTGTGCCGCCGAGCCACTGGAAGGAAGTTACGGATGAACCTCCGCTTTGCACGTTGGCCTGGGTGGTCGTTGCACCGTTGGAAGACATGATGGAATATCCTCCTCCGATCAAATTGGAACCACCGTTCCCAATCCCATGGCCTACGATGAGTTGTCCGTTTGCATGGGCGAGAGAATCGTACCAGATTCGGTCACTCGGCAAATTGTGGCTTGCCGTTGTTAAACTCGAGAGGAAGGCATTTGAGGAAAAACTGTACTTGGAAATGGGCTGATTGTCGTTGTAATATCCAATGTAGAGGGTGTCGGAGGAATCACAGGTGACTGAAGCGGGAGCAGTCCCGTCGAGTTGTGACCGGTCAAATCCAGGAAGCACGGTTTGATTCTGAATATCAATACGAGCTACCCCGCCGTTGTTGTTGTACATGGCAATGTTGAGTGCTCCACCGCACATCTCCATTGAAATGGGATATCCGTCGGGTATATTGGTGTATGAATCAGCTGCATACGATGACCACGCGCCTGTGCTGTCACGGAGGGAAATAATTCCCTCGGCAAACCCTCCCCATCCTTGGAAGCGAGCGCCTCCAACAACCAGGCTGGAGCCGTCGGTCCAAAGTTCGTAGAAGATCGTTCCTGCATTGGTTGGAAGTCCGTTTCCAGCCGTCCATTTTGCAGCCCATTGGTTGGAGGTTTCGTTGTAACGATGGATACCATCTTCGGCCGCAAAGAGCACATGGCCGTCGTACTCTACGATTCCCCTAACAGGGAGTTCGTAATTGTCCCAAGAGCTGATAAGGGTTCCATTTGGTGCATAAAGGTCAAGCTTGAGTTCACCCCAAGCCACCCATGTATTGCCGGTCGTTGAGCGATAGGAAGTGACGCGGTCAATCGACCCTGTTGGTAGGATGTTATTTTCAAATGAATTGCTCGTAGTGTTCCACCTTCCGATGCCTCCAGAGCCATCAGCGTTCCACCATTGAGGGGACACTACACTGGTCATCAGAACGTCTCCGACGAGATTCATCCCAACGATGTCTCCTTGGTTCTCGCCCACCTGCTGGCCAATGTCGAGGTTCCCTAGGTTGGTCAGGTTCAAAACATCGAGACGGCTTACTTCGTCGCTTGCTGTTTTGGAGTGATAATACATGATGTTGTTATGGATAATCATTCCGAATGGATCTCCATTTGCGTCGTAGAGGCCGCTTGATTTCTCAATGTCGTATGCCTCGCCTCCGGTGGTGACGTTGATGAGTTGGAACCCATCACTTCCTCCAATCCAAAGGAGGTTTTGACGAATATCTGCAACCATTCCGGTAACATCGTCGTTACCCCCATCGAGAACACCGTTATCTTCATTGAACGGAGTAAGCCACAGATTCGATGTGATGTTGTAGCGCAATACGCCTAACCCATCGGTTCCGATGTATGCGATATCGCCCATCACTTCAACAACTGCATTTTCAGTTTGGGTGCCTTCTCCCCAATTGAAATCGTGCTGGAAGGTGGACTTGGTGATGAGTCCTACGCCGCTGGTCGTTCCTCCGTAGACGTAATTGTTGTCGTAGTGAACACTGTAAGCGGCCCAATTTGGCATGCCGTCTTGGACGTTTTGACAATCATTGATGGCCATCGTTGCGATGCTGTACTTGCAAACGCCGATGTTTGTACCGGCATACAACGAACCACCGCTAATGCTCGCCTCCACGGCGAAATCGTAGAATTGAGTTGGCCGGGTCTGCCAGGATGAACCCTGGCCGAAATTTGTCATTTGGCTTCCATCCCATTTGCGAGCACCTTGTTGTGTGCCGATGTAGAGGTTGAAACCGTCGCTTGCTAGGGCGTATATGTTGCTGCTCGGCAAAGGAGCATTTCGGCCGCTTGCAAGGAATGGGGATAGAATTTCACCCGTTGAGATGTCTTTGCGAACCACGCCGTATCCCTGAAGACCAAGGTGGAGAATGTTTCCAACCATCGCCACACCTGCATAATCAACCCCGTTAATTCCAGTAGAGCCCCATGGCTCCAGCCATGAATCATTGGCGATGTCGTATCGCAGTATTCCTTTGTCCTCAGTAGCGACATAGGCTTTCCCACCATTGAGCACAACATCTCCAAGAATGGAGGAGGAATCCCAGTTTGTACTGTCGTAGCCTACGCAGGTAGCCGTTGAGCGGTCGATGCTCGCAAACCCACCGTTCTCCAACGACACCACGATTGAATTTGCATTGATGTCAATGCTTAGGAAATCAGAGCCGGTCGCCCAGCAACCTTGTCCATTCCACTGATTGAGGACGGTACCGGAAGATGAGTGTTGTACTACGGTGCTGTTTGATGTTCCAAGGAAGAGATCGGTTCCATCAGAGCCCATAGCCAAGACATCGCCGGCCAGCGGCCAAGGTGCCAGCCACAGTGTATTGCCTGTATCGAACCGGTTGATTCCAGCCCCATCGTCACCCGTGATGTAAAGGATACCATTGATTTCCTCAATGAGGCCCATTTCATCGGTAGTGGGCCCGCTTGAAAGAAGAATACTGCCCTCCATTATCGGGCTATTTCCTGGGGTCAAATGTGCGAGTGTTCCCTCGCCATCGCTGACGAGCAATCCCGTTTGACTCGGAGATGCTGGGCCGAGGTTGGTCCAGAGCATCATGGATTCTGATTCCGACTGCAACCCAAAGTCGGAGAGCGCATGGGTCGTGGAGAATATTCCAGTCGTAGTGTTGTAGGTATGAAGGGATGGGCCGTTCAAAATGAAGAGCTCGTCTCCCACCCTTGCGAGGCCTGCGATGTCGCTGCTGTCAAGCCAATTTGAGTCGCTCCATGTCGACAGCCAGAAACCAGAACTCCAATCATAGCGGGCAAGCCCTGCATCAGAGGAAGCAAAAAGAATTTGATTTCCAGAGATCATGAGTTGGGTCACTTGGTCTGAGTGAAGGTTGTTCGCAGTCGACCATGTCGAAAGCATCTGTCCCGAGACAAGGTCGTATCGGGCAACGCCTGCGCCCTCCATAGAGATGTACAAAACCCCGTTGACTTCCAGCATGGCAAGGCAAGCACCATTCATGTCGCTGACTTTGGTCCACGCTACGCCGTTCCACAGCATCAACTCATCTTGATTTGCGGCATACACGTCACCGGTGCTTGCGATGGCGAATTCATCGAGTTGCTCAAAGGCGGCGTCTGATGCCTCGGGGAGAACGACTTGGGTGCTTGAGTCGGTGAGCGACATTGCAAAGAATCCGTCCTCTGCTGTGAGGAAATGAATGAGATTGTTTGTCGCATCCAGTTCCATGTCCACTACAGCGCTGTCGAAGGTTACCATGTCAATAACCGTTGGATTAGCGTTAGCATCAATCATCAGAAGGTCGTTGTTAGCAGCGACGTACATGAATCCAAGTTCAGGATGAATGGCGTAATCGTTGATGGTGGTTTCAACCGGACGCAGTGATACAGCAGGGTCAACGGGGGCGAGGGCTTGAATGACCATCTCTGTGATTTCTGCATCCGAGGGTAACGTCCACCCAGCATCTGAATTGCTGTTGGGATTCAAGCGGCCTTCATACACGGCACCACTGTCAAATTGATTGGATTCACCCATCGTTCCAAAACCGGACCAATCAAACAAACTCGTTCCCATGCCGTCCACGGCAAGCAGTGGCTCTTCGATAACCATTCCATTCTCTCCACTCACTCGGATTTCGAGTGTAACGTTTGACAATTGTGCACCGGGAGCGAAACTCAGATTCCAATCCGCAGTTGCTTGTGCGCCTTCACCCGGAGTATTCGCTCCAGTAGCGTCGAGTGTCACCCACCCTGTATCGTTGCTACCTTCAAGCGGCCATGTCACTCCACTGGGTTCAGCGTGAGCTGAAACCGTTGGAAGAGTAAGCAACGGAGCCATTGACATCAACACCATGAGCAGCACCATCGATAAGGCGCGGCCAGCCGCTCGGGAGTCATTCACAGCCCTTCGGGTTGGATTCATAGAACGCACCGGTCTTTCAGGGTATTTGAAAGGGGCTCCTTCTTGACTAAACAATAATTCAACAAAATCCTTTGAAATCGCGTTCATTTAGCCCATAAATCGGTTTCGCCTCCACATCAGAGCCTCCAAGAATCGCATCTCATGAGCGATGTTTCACACAAGACTCAAACCCTAAGTGTCTGCCGTTGGATAAGGGGTCCTTATGGAACGAGAAGCCAAAGAGCGACTGCTTCGCAAAGAAGCACTGGAATACCACGAGGCTGAACCGCGTGGGAAAATCAAGGTCGTACCAACCAAACCGCACGCTACTGCCCACGAATTGAGTCTCGCTTACTCCCCTGGCGTAGCCTATCCCTGTTTGGAAATAGAAGAGCGCCCAGAAGATGCTTACAAATACACCTCAAAGGGCAACCTCGTTGCTGTTATTTCCAACGGAACCGCCGTTCTTGGCCTCGGCAATATTGGTGCTTTAGCCAGTAAACCTGTCATGGAGGGGAAAGGCTTGCTTCTGAAGACGTTTGCCGGAATTGACGTATTTGACATTGAAGTGGATACCGAAGATCCTGAAGAATTCATCAGTACAGTTGTCAACATCTCCAAAACCTTCGGGGGCATCAACCTTGAGGACATCAAGGCCCCAGAGTGCTTTGAGATAGAACGACGTATCGCAGAAGCCACCGATGTTCCCGTCATGCACGACGACCAACACGGAACGGCCATCATCTCTGCAGCAGCGTTGCTGAATGCAGCAGAATTGCAAGGCAAGCCCCTCGACGGGCTGAAGGTTGTTGTCATCGGTGCAGGAGCTTCAGCCATCGCATGTGCCAACCATTACATCGCCATTGGAGTGAGCATCGAGAACATCACGCTCGTTGACAGTCAAGGTATCGTCACAAAGAAGCGACTGGACGCCGGTGAATTGAACGAGTACAAAGCGCCTTTTGCTCATGACCGAGCGCCGGGAGATCTTGGTGACGCTATGAAAGGCGCCGATGTGATGTTGGGTCTTTCACGAGGCGGTTTGGTTTCCCAAGACATGGTTAAGAGCATGGCGGACAAACCGATTATCTTTGCATTAGCCAATCCAACACCAGAGATTCTGCCGGAGGAAATTCTTGCCGTCAGGCAGGATGCGATTATCGCCACAGGGCGTTCCGATTATGTGAATCAAGTGAACAATGTGTTGGGCTTCCCTTACATTTTCCGAGGCGCCTTGGACGTGCGCGCCCGGGACATTACTCAAAACATGAAGATGGCCGCAACCCGTGCCCTTGCTCAACTCGCCAAAGAACCCGTTCCAGACTACATCTCAGCAGCCTATGATGGCGTTGTGATGGAATACGGACCCGAGTACATCATACCGAAGCCATTTGACCGCCGTGTTTTAATTTGGGAGGCTGCCGCCGTTGCACAAGCTGCAGTTGATGAAGGAATCACCGGAGTGAGTGCGGAAGATTTTGACATCAACCGCTACAAAGAAGAACTTGAATCACGGTTAGGTGAATCGTATTCAGTCATGCGCCAAGTCATCAATCAGGTCAAAGGAAAGGGCAAGCGAATCGTGTTCCCCGAAGGAGATAACGAAGCCGTTCTTCGCGCAGCTGCACAATTGGCTGAACAGCGTATCTGTATTCCGATTCTGCTTGGACCAATTGACCGCATCGACCGAATGGTTGGAGAATTGGGCCTGCACTTTGAGTACGAACGGTACGACCCAAGGTACGATGAGCGACGAAAAACCGTCTACGCCGATGCATTTTTCGAGCGGAGGCAGCGTAAAGGAACCACATGGCCGGATGCGGCGCGGTTGCTGAAAAGCCGACCGTATTTTGCAAGTCAGATGGTCCAATTGGGTCATGCTGACGGGTTCGTAGGCGGGGTAAGTCGAAACTATGCTGACGTGCTGCGCCCACCCTTACAACTGATTGGGAAATCAAAAGGCAGTCATTGCATTATTGGTTGCTACATGATGAACATCAAAGGACGAACAATTTTCCTGGCTGATGCTACGGTGAACGTCTATCCTGACAGCAGAACACTCGCAGAGATTGCCGTTCAGACTTCAAAGGTCGCTCGTCGCTTTGGCATCATACCAAAGGTCGCTATGCTTTCGTTTTCGAACTTTGGCTCCACCCGTGCCCAACGAAGTGAACGCATCGAAGACGCCGTTGAATTGGCGCGTGAACTTGACCCATCGCTGGTTATTGATGGGCCCATGCAGGGGGACACGGCCCTCAACACTCTCGTTCAAGATGAATATCCGTTCATGAATCTTGAAGGTCCAGCCAACGTTTTGGTTTTACCTAATCTTGCAGCAGCCAACATTGCCTACAAATTATTGGAGGAACTTGGAGACGCTGAAATGACTGGACCGATTCTTGAAGGAATGGACCGGCCTGTTCAATTGGTGGCGCGACAAGACGGTGTTCGACACATTGTCAATATGGCAACAATCTGTGCCGCAGATGCCATTCGCGGCGAGTCTTATTGGGACACACTATCGGATTCTACCACCGAGGATTGAACTTCTTCAAACCGTAAGGTAGGGCGCTTTGGTCTCCAAATTGCACCGGTGATGAATCCAGCACATAACCCTCCGAAAAAGAGGTTGAACCATCCGTCAATGGCGTAAGCCCCCATGCCCCGTGCTATTGGTATCGCAAAGGATGGAACAATTCCAAGAAGCGTGGTCCAAAGCAGTTCAGAACGAATGTTGGCCCATGCATCGGTGGATGAAGGCACACGTTTAGGCGGGGCCGTTCGGATCGGGGAGAGCACCAATCGAGCAAAGACGCCGGGAAGGGGTCGTTGCGATGGAACCGTTCCTTTTGCAAATACTGCTGCATTGCGAGGGTGGATGGCCATCACTGCGGATTGAGATGATGCCGGACCGATGAATTCGTTTGGGCGAGGTCGTCCGTCCATCATGGCCCCGCGGTTGTTTGACGCTGGGCCGTCGGCAAGGCGTTCGTTTGTACCCGCGCTCAGCGCTAGTACGCCTTGTTGTTGAGCGAGATACCATTCTGATTCAGAAGGAAGGCGGACTTCCCAAGAACCCTCGTTAGCGTCAGAAAAGGCTTTGAATTCTGTAGATTCCATGATCGTTTGACACAGCCCTACAACGTCGTTTGCCGTCAGGTCGTCCATCGGAAGGTTGGCTTTAGACGATGGAATAGGGGCTTCCAGTGCTGTTGCGACATCCGCATGAGTGAGGAATTCATTCATGATGAAAAACGCCGGCAAGCGGACTTCGTAAGCGGGGCGTTGACTGGAGTAAATCCATCCACCTTTGTTCGTTCCAAGAACAAGTGTATCCGACGCGACTTCTTGAAAGCCGATGGATCCAAGGCGAGCCATGTTCTCACTTCACAAGCGTGCGTTCCATACGGTTGTACCATGAGATTCCAGCATCATGGTCGGTGAGCAGTTTGAATTGGGGGAATGGAGAGACTGACCGCATGTAACCAAAGGCTGCGAAATCGACCAAATCGGGGCTTGAACCCCCGAAGAAATCTTCACCGTCGTGCGAGTTAGTAAACTCGCTGAGCAAATCATGCCAGAGTTGTTTGGGTTTCCGACCGTCCTTTTTGACGCGCTTTCTTGCGATGATTCCCCACATGATCGGAAATCCAGCCCACGCATACAGGCGCTTAGAGATGAAGCCGAACTTCTCAATTTTAGAGATTCGAGTTGTCGTTTTGAGAGCAGAACCAAGAGAGCCATACAGAATGGGTACGGTTGCTTTAGACATGTGAAGGTCAACCCATTCAAGCCACTGCTTTTGCCGATCAGCGTCACCCATAGCAGCCAGTTTCCCGCCGTTGTATGCAGCATCTATGTGCTTCAAAAGCGGTGTTGAATCAACAAAGTACTTTCCGTTTTCGTCCGTGAAGACGGGAACTTTCCCCCAGTTGTCTGTGAACGCAACCTCCTTCTTGATTTTCATTCCATTGACCGGAATGTATTCGATGTCCATTCCGAGGTGTTCAATTAATCCTCGGACCTTCCAACAAAACGGGCAGGTGTAGAGCATGTGTAAGGTTGGGGTTTGACCCATGGTGAAGGCTGAGGACTGCCCTTATTCAATTCTCGTTCGCTTCAACGTTCTCAGGCTTCCACCCTGCTTTCCAGAAATCAAGATCATCCAGCCACGCTAACCACTCTTTGTCGGTACATGTCAAAAGACGGAAGGCTCTGCTTTCCAATCCCTCGCGATTGGATGGATTCAGCATACCTTCTTCGGTAGCGTCTCGCCATTCAACTTGCATGTGTCGAATTTGTCGGCGCGCTTCTTCGGGTTGGTCAAAATTCATCTCACACACATCGCGCAGTTCGCTGATCCATGTTCGTGTATCTTTGAGAAGAGGGTCGTTTACAACAGGTCGGGACGGCGTTGATTTTTTCCCGAAAGGCCACCATCCCATGGGGAACCACCTGTGCTTTTGGTTAATTGACCTGTTCATCGCGCAAGGGATTGAAGAACTCAACCCGAGAGGACCGGGCATGGGCCGAATTACCGTTCACCTCCATGGGAAAACGAAAGACAAGGCCTCGGCCATGCTGATTGAAATGTATGGCAAACGCTTGGAACAGCGGTCCATTCGTTGTGTTATGCACTCGGGGAAACTCACCCCACAATCCTACGTCACTCAACTCCTTGCGATGAGCGGAGAACTTGTTCTCTTGGACGAGGGAGGCATTCTTGAGTCGTCAATTCCGTTCTCAAAACGCGTGGAACAATGGGGTTTGTCAACCGGAGATGTCCACCTCGCCATCGGTCCTGCTGAAGGATGGCCAAAGGATGATACCGTCACCGGTCTTTCCAGACTCTCACTTTCACCGATGACCTTTCCTCATGAACTTGCATCGGTCATGCTCGTTGAACAACTCTACCGGGCAACGGAAATTTCCCGCGGTTCGGGCTATCACAAAGCATGATATTCAACCGATGATTCACCTCGGTTGAGGAGATGTAATGATCATCGATGCTGCCGTTGGAAAAATCCTCGTATTCATCTCGATGGGGGTTGTCTCAGCCTCTCTTTTGGCCGGTAGCAGGCACCAACCTTTTCCTGAAATTTCACGACGGTTTGGATGGCTGCTCGCTTCCGTAACGGCCCTTTCGCTCCTTGGAGAATCTGCGCCTCGCCCTATGGCACTGAACATTTTGCTCTCCCTTGTTTTGGTGATGGGGTCTTACGGAGTTCTTGTTGGGGTTCACCATATGGTCCAAACACGACGGGACGTGTTCATTGCTCCAATGTCTGGGTTTCTCTTTTGTGTCGGAGCTGGCGGACTCATGGTCCTGACGTGGCCCGACCTCAATCAGCTCGAACAATGGGCAGGTTTTCTCGCACTGGTCGTTCTCGGCGGTGGGCAAACATGGATGGTTTTCAGAGGTCTCTTGATCGGGCGGCTTCCACTCGCATGGAGCCAAGCTGGAATGGTCGCTCTGCAGCGCGGTCAGTTGGAAGGTCCACAAGGTGCGATTACCTGCTTTGAGAAAGGCTGGGATGCTGATGAAGAGCATTTGAACCCGATGGCTTACATCGCTCTAGCTTCAATTCACAGATTCAACGGTAACGCTACCGAAGCCCAAAAATGGCAGGAGTCCTTTGAGGACGCAGGGGGTCAACCTTCTGTTGCTAGCGAATGGATTCTGGCTCTGAATGAGGCGCTTCGTGCCCTAGGGGGCTCGGAAGAGATGTTCCCAAGCCGTTTTGATGACTCCGAATAGGATATTTGTTTCCGGTTTCCTGCTCTGAGGCGCTCAATAGAAACGAGGACTTATATCCTTCAAGGTTGATTTAGTAACATGAAAGAACCACAAGAGGCGACAAACGACTGGCCTGCTGGTAACATCCTCTGGTTTGCAGTCATGATTTGGTTCTCTTCAAGCCTCCTTTCCCAAACCGCTTACCTCGCCATCTACGGATTGCCCTATGATGCGACAGCACTGCTGAAATCCCTCGGCCCAATCTACTACTTTGTTCTCGTCCTTGAGCTCGCCATGTGGGGTGGCCTCTTTGCTATGGGCGGCTACAAGTTCTACCGTTCCCGCCAAGTTCCGATGAGCAACCCTTTGACAATCCCGGTGGGTCAATGAAAGCGGAGAGCCGATTTACGTCCAAAAACGGCGTTCTTACATTCGAAGCATCCGATGAACCTAAAGGTCGCCAAATTAAGGAACACCCGTGAGTATACACCAAGACGAACCATTGTTTACAGGGCTTCCAATGGAATTGGACGCCTTGGAGCCGGAAGTAGAATTGCCTTATCCACTTCCAGACGGGGCGAAAATTGTCACCATTGAGGAAGCGAGGCATTCCCTCAAAGAAGCGATCAATGTTCTCATGGTTCTTCAAGCGATGAGCGATGAGGCTCACGACCTAACCGAGGAATTGGAAGTGTTACTCGACCAATTCCCCATGGATCATCCACACGTGATGGAAGTTGCAGAACAACTCGGTGGATTGGTCGGCCAATGGCAGGGCAATGTTGCCCGGTTGGAAGGAATCGGTGCCCGTATTGTTTGCATGGATCCAGGGCGATTGGAATGGTACGGCGTCGTCGACCGCCGCATGGCCTTGTTTTCTTGGGGGATGGGTGAAACCGACATTGAATGGTATTACCGAATGGAAGAGGGATTCCCTTCCCGTAAACACCTCATAGAGGCGTGACCTCCGGTAACTTGAGGCAGACCCATGGTTCGCATTACACGAGTGTATACTGGAGGCGGCGATAAGGGTGAAACTTCACTTGTTGATGGGTCGCGACGGATGAAATCTGACCCTCGCTTTGAGACGGTCGGTACGTGCGACGAACTCAACAGCATTCTTGGCTGTGTTTTGATGGAAGTCAAGAGAATGCCTGGCCACGAAGATGGCGGCGACCGAAACAACGTACAACGGGTAGAACTTGTTGTGGTTGAGGCCATTGGGCGTCTTCAACATGAATTGTTTGACCTGGGTGCTGAGTTGGCTTGCCCGCCGGATGAAGTGCCCGAATACATGGCGCTTATCGGAGAGGAGCAATCCAACCTACTCGTTATGGAAATGGACGCTTGGCTCGAAGATGTCACGCCACTAACGAGTTTTATTCTGCCAACGGGCGAAGGCCCAGTGGCGACGATGCATGTCGCTCGTTGCGTTGCCCGTCGCCTGGAACGTTCAATGGTACAGTTGCTTGAAACCGAAGGCAATGATGCTATTCGCCCTATTGCCCTTGTTTACATCAACCGTTTATCGGATTGGTTGTTCGTTATGGGCCGTTGGGTGAGCGTTATGTTGGGGGAAGACGAAACACTTTGGCTTCCACTTGGCAAGCGCTCTTCCGAAAAAGGGGTGGCCGACCGAGTGAACAAGATGCGTTCATACGACGACGCGTTTCTTGATTTGTGATCATTGTTTGCTGTTCAAGCGGTGAAAGATTTGGGCTTGCCGTACGACGGTTCGTGTTTCCTCATGAGTAATGGTCTCCAATGCTTGTTCCCAATCCAACCAAAGATAGCCTCGATGTTCGTGGGAAAGTGAAACCGTCATTTCCTCTGTTTCAGCAATGTACCAATAGACTTGCTTTTGTTTTCGCTTTCCTCGGTGGCGAAAAGAGTATTCCGTCCGTTCCTCAAAACCCGGCAGGAGGTCAACGTTTGAGATGCCGGTTTCCTCTCGGAGTTCACGCAACATGGTCGAGTGTCGGTTCTCATCATCCTCCTCAACATGGCCTTTCGGCAAATCCCAATGCCCCTGCGGGTATTGAAGCAAGAGAATCGTGCCGTAGTTGACCAAAACTACGCCGCATGAGGTCTCCATGAACCGTGTGAGGAGGTTCCTGTTCATGGTCATAGCGGAAGAGCCACGCCTAAATTTCATCAACGGGAAACGAAAGGGACTACCATGACCGTTCAGCCATTGCAAGCACATGAGGTCCCCGATTACGTTAGGATCGTAGCTGATTCCGACCTTGATGGGCTGTGTGGTGCAGCGGTTTTGAAGGCTTTTCGCCCGGAAGCTGAAGTCGTTTTTTCTCATGCAGCCCTCATTCGGTCAGGGCAAATTGACCATCTTATTGACCGAGAAACTGTTCTGGTTGACTTGCCCTTCCACCCCAACTGCGGATGGTACGTCGACCACCACCTCACAAACCGGCCGACGGCAAGCGAAGCGGAGACCTTCAGTACCGATGGAGGGACGAGCCATTGGGAGGCCACTCCATCTGCTGCCCGATTGGCTTACGATTTGCTTCGCGAGGTCGTCAACATGGACCATCTTTCTGAGATGATGCCCATCGTGGATGCCCTGGATTCGGGGGGCATCTCACTCGAAGCGTTCCTCGAAGACGGCCCTGTCGTACAATTTGCCCGTACATGCTCACCTCGTGAGCCCGAATACATGCAGGAAGTCGTGACCTTACTGAGCGGAGGAATGACGCTGGAAACCCTGCTCAAGCATCCCTCTGTCCAACCTCATTTGCAGCGGGTTCAACAGGAGAGGAAATCGGCTGAAGAGCACATTGCATCTCATACTGAAATTCACGACCGGCTGGCCGTGTGCCGTTTGGATGAAACCCCTCTTCGAATCAATGGATATCTTGTTACAGCGTGGGCCGGAGAGGCTGTGGATGCATGCTGCATCATCCACGGGTTTGCAGATGGGTCAATTGATACCCCTGGGCGGCCAGCTCTTTCTGCTAGTTTTTATGCCAACTCGTTCCTCAAAGAAGGCCAAGGTCGTTACGATCTGTCTCGCATGGCTACAGCACTTGACCCGACGGGAGGTGGGCACGCCAATGCATGCGGGTGTCGTATCCAATCACCGGGGCTTGAAGACAACTTGGAGCATTGGCTGAAGATGTGGTCTCAACGGGAAACCGTTCTAGCGATTCGCTAACTCAAAACTTCTGAATGCTGGAAGTGTTGGAGGCATTTTCGAGGTCCATCTCGGGCTCGGGGACTTCATCCACTGGGGCATCGTCCGACTTGAGGCGCTTTACGGCCGCTTTCAAGACATCAAACTCGATTTCCAAGTCTTCAAGGGCGTCACGGGTCGCTTCAATGTGCTTCTCAACACGTTGAAGCAACTTGTTCACTTTTTTCAGTGTACGGTCCCTTGCCATAGTGAATCCTCCGGTCGTTCTGTTTTGAAGATTTGCCCAATCAGGAAGCATCACTCATCTTCATTGGAACCGCTGGCTTTCAAGGCTTTTTTGCCCTTCATGAACGCTGGCGCCCACCAATTCCACTTGCCCATTAGGCGCATGGTGGACGGGACGACGAGTGCACGGACCAGCGTTGCATCAATGAGAATTGCAAGCGCGAGGCCAAGCCCGATCTGTTTGAGAATAATGACTGAAGAGAGTCCAAATGCTCCGAATACGACGACCATGATGGCGGCAGCTCCCGTGATGAGGCCACCAGTTTTCTGCAAACCGTTGGCCACAGCCAGCGTATTGTCACCGGTACGCTCCCATTCTTCGTGGATGCGAGAAAGCATCAGAACCTCATAATCCATGGACAATCCAAAGACGATACAGAACATGATGACCGGATTCCCGGAGTCGATGGGTTGAGCCGTGAAGTTCAGCAGTTCCGCCCCGTACCCCCACTGGAACACCCAAACCAACATGCCGAAGGATGCGGAGATGGAGAGGATGTTCATGGCGATGGCCTTGATGGGTATGACAATGGATTTGACTTGCATGAAGATAAGGAACGATGTGGCGATGAGGATGAAGGCCAATGCTCTGGGGAGATTGTCCGCAATCGCTTCCAAATTATCAGCGTTGTAGGCGGCAAATCCGGCGACCAACAGTTGGTCGTCTTCCCCAGTTAATTGATCCAATAAGTCGTCACGGTCGCTTCGGATATCCTCAACGGTTTCCCTTGAATCCACGTTGGTTTGTGCTCCAACGAGTTGAATCGACATCATGGTAGCGTTTTCACCAACAAAGGCTTGCCGGAGGCTGTTTCGTATGGCCTGTTGGTCTTCTGGCATGAATTCATCAGGCGCAGCCCAGAACTGAACGACATCATCTGCACTCATGGCTAAATCCGGTAGGCCAACTCCAATTCCACCTGAGACTCTGGAGTCGTTAAGCAGGTCGGTGATGTAGGCATGTTGAGCCCGGAGGTTGACCTCGGAGAGCGGGTCGGCGCCGTCGGTTTCAATGACGATATAAATTGAGTTCGCAGCCTGATCTGGCCACAGTTCGTCGATCATTTCCATGCCTTGGCGAGATTCATCGTCGGGGGGAAGTGCCTTCCAAGACGATAAGGAAAATTCAGCGTATGCGAAGGGAAGCCCTGCTCCGATGAGGAGGATGAGGGTTGGTATGAGTACGGCCCACGGTCGGTCCATGACCTTCTTTGCAATTTTTGCCCACAATCCGTCGTCTTTTGCTCGCATGTCGAAGGCGTAGGGAATTTTGAGATTGTTGATTCGTGGCCCTAAAGCCGCCATGACCGCAGGCAGTACGATGGTGGAGTAAATCATGGCGATGGTCACGGCAATTGTTCCACCTATGCCCAAGGAAGGAAGCGAGGTGTTGGTGAAGAACAGCATCCCCATCAAGCCGATTGCGACGGTAATTCCGGAGTAAAAGATCGCTTTTCCAGCGGTTGCGCAACTCATGGCAGTTGCAGTTCGTACATCGTGCCCTCGGTCCAATTCTTCTCTGAAACGATTGACCAAGAACAGAGAATAATCGATGGAAACACCGATTCCGATCAGGGAGACAATGTTTGTAGCGTAGACGGTAACATCTGTAACATTGGACAACCAAATTGTCATCCCAACCGCAGCCACCAAGGTTCCTCCACCGACACCCATCGGTAAGATTGCAGCAATGAACGAGCCGAAGATTAACCCCAGTATGAGGAGGGTGAGGGGGCCGGCGACAACTTCTGCCTTGATGAGGTCCTTTTTGATGCGGTCGTCAAAAGTCCAGTCGAGGAAGATACCATCGGTCATCCATCCTGAAAAATCACTGTCAATCTTCACCGTCGTCTCCAAATCCGTAATCAGGATTTTAGCCTCTTTTCGATTCGTATTGAAGACAATTTTGTTGATGGCGTACGTTCCGTTTTCATCGGTGATGACAACATCACCTCGGTCCACTTCAGTGGTGTCCCAGGAATAATCAACGGTTGCATTTGGGTGTTGCTCAAATTTGCTAAGAGCATCCATGACGGCCTGCTTCCATTCAGATGACGTGTCGTTGAGCGAGGGGTGGAATACCACATATCGGAATGATGGCCCGCTTTCATCGGATTCCGAACCAAAGCGCTCAGAGATCAAGCGTCCTGCGTTGACGGATTCAACGTCGTCCTCGCCGAATCCTTCAGACCAATCGGGCCCAATAGCGATGAGGCTGCCCATGAGTATGCATGAAATGAGTCCAAAGGCCATCATCATCTTGCGGCGGTCATGGATGAGCAATCCCATTTTGTAAAACAGCCGGTTTTCCAGCATTTTGGGGTCGGTTGCTCCTTCCATGTTTCGGCGTTATACAAGGTGTATATGAATCGGCGTTTTGGGACTACAAGCCGGAAAGAACATCAAAGGTGTAAATGAATCCTAAGAATGCGTGAATGAACACGAGATAGATGATGATGTCGGCTGCACGCCCGTGCTTGAGTTTGGACGTGGCAAAGGATTCACCCGCCTTTCGCTTGTCTCTTGCTTCCTTGCCCATTCGGGTTAGAATGACCATGAGAACAAAGCCCACTGGCCCCATAAAACCATGAAGGCTTTGGGGGAGCAAATTGGATGTGAAATCTCCGTTTGAATACCAACCACTTACGGCCCTGCCTGTGAATGCGACGAGAATAACGACTCCCGTCGCCCAGAGCAACCGTTCACCGTTGCGTTCGTGACGTTCAAGGTAGGCTGCCCTGGTTTCGCCCTTCAATTCATAGGACTTTTTGCGCCATGAATACTGCCACCATATCCACACAACCAAGCCACTGGCTAGCAATGGATGAAGTAAAAGTGCAATCATTGGGACAAGTTCCATGAGGCTCCTCGCAACACCGTAGAGGCTTTTGTTCATTGAACTATGTGTTCCCCCTAGGTCGTGAAACCAAACATCAGCATCGGTGCATTCAAAGCGGCGCGTATAGGCCCCAAACCGTAAGGGGGCTCGCTGTTGGAGGAATCGTACATGGAAACCTGCCTCAAAGCGGCATTCTCCAAACCGATGTCCAACAACGTCAAAGTCGCCACAATGAACAAAGAAGCGGCCTGGCAGATGCTTGACAAACCTCTTCGTTCAATTCTCGTCTTCGCAGCCCATGAAGCAGAACCTCCTGCGGCAGACGATGATGATGACGATTCACCCACCCGCCGACCTTCCATGCCCCGACAACGAGGACGCATGCGTCGCAGTGGTCGTAGCAGCGGCTCATCTCACATGGATTGGCTTCCCAAGCCCGCTGAAATCATTGCAGACCAGCCTTATTCGACGGCGTTTCAACTCGCAGCGCTCCTCATTCACAAGCAACTGGACGCCGATTCTTGGGACGAGGCATGGGACGGTGAAGAAACCAAGTTGCGAGAAGTTTGCATGACCAAAGGCGTACACCCCGTTTGGCATACGGTGGCCGAGAAAACAACGCTCCTAGCACAATTTTTGGCCTTTCCCAAAGGCAAGGCGTCCAAGAAGTCGGCCAAGAAATCAATGGATTCAGAAGTGTTCCGGATCGACCCCTTGGATACTCAATCTCTCGCAGCGGTGCTTCAGTTGGCGATGAAGGCAGCAGCCGATGCAGAAACCAAAGTCGCTTTGCAGAAAGTGATCAACCAACTTTCAGGAGGGCGCCCAATTCAGCCCGATGCCCACCTGATGAACCTCAAGGGAAGCATGGCTTTTGTTAGCCTTCACCTCTCCATCCATTCAGGGACATCATTAGGTAAAGCCACTCTCAAAGAATGCACAACCGCCAATAAGGACCTCACGGAAGCACTTCAAGACTTACAGATGCTGCGTGAAGGGACCGTTTCAGATTGGGCAGGCATCCTCGCACTCTCCGATGATGACGCCTTGACGCTCTCTCGTCGTCGCCTAGCTTGGTCACAAGTACCTGCCTCGGCGGAGGAACTGAGTTCCAAGCAACTGTCTGAAGGATTGAGTTTGTTGAGTGACGTCGGGATTACTGATTCTGTTGACCGATTGACGTGGTGGCAACTGAAGGCGCTCCATAACGAAAAGAAAGACAAGCAAGCCATCGAAGTCCTGCAAGGGCTCAGTCTTGATGCATCATCCGATGTATCAGAACTCCTCCCGCTTATCGTTTCTCTGGGGAGCCAAGATGCAGATTCGTGGTTGATGAGCCATGTTGATAATTTGGACGATGGGTCTTGGTACACCATGGTCATCTCCGAGGGGCTTTCCAACGAAGTTCGAACCGCCGTAGCACAGCGCCTCTGCGACCAACAAGGGACCTTCTGGGAGGAAGCAAAATCAGCCATCATTGAATTGTTGATGGGCGCCCTTGACCTCGAGCGTCTTTGCCTTGTCTTCTCTGAAGATGAGATGCTCCCCCTCACCCACCCCTATGAGGCTCTCTTTGTGTCGCACGTGACAACTGCCCACCAGTCGGTTACAATTGGTGAGAAGCTCAAACAATGTCGACAACAAGCTCTTCAAGCCATTCATGGGGCCGAAGTACCCCATGTCTTCAGTCCAGTTGCTGAGCACCTGCTCCTGTTGCTTGAAGGCATCTACAAAGAGACCCCAGAAGTTGTTGAAGTTCTCAACAAAACAGCACTGAAAGCCTATTCCCCAATCAAAGCTGCCCTTTCTCAGAACGGCAGTGGCGGCGTTGTCAGTCTGACCAACATCAACAAGATGCGGAACAGTCTTGGGGAATTGGAACTTTCACCTCTTGAGCATCGTCTGTTTGAAGTCATTCTGCTGACCCTGACGATGAACGGCTTCCTGCAAACCTATCACATTGGCCTTGCACGCCCCGACGATTCAGCTTCGGTTGACGCATTGATTACCGAAGAGGCGCTTCCTGTTCGCCTGATACCTTCGTTTTCTTATCTCGCTCTGGACCACGACCTCGGCCTTCCTCTGTTTGTTGATTGGTATCAACAGGCCAATCCAAGGTCGCCTTGGGCACCTCTTGCTCGCGCAGCCTTATTTGCGTCCAATGGCGATGAATTAAACTCCGCCCGTGAATATTCCAGGGCCGCTGAATTGTTTACGGGCGTTGCAAGCAAAGGGACTGATGGCGATTCAAACGGCGAAGACGATGACTCGGTTCTGGCCCTTCCCATCACGCTTTACAGGAAATCCTTGATTCACTATGCTCACGCAAAACAATGGGATGAAGCCATCGCCCTGCTCAACAAGGTTCCAGCACTGAAAGCAGCCATCACCGAGCGTTTCAAACTCTACCTCAATGTCTGCCATACTGCGCTCACCGATACGGATGGTGCAACCCGTTTGATTCGTCGCTTTGTCCAGCGCAAGCAGGCTTACGAAGAGGAAGATGTTGAAGGAAACATCATCCAGAAAACGCGAACAATTTACCTCGAAGAAGAACTGGACCTGTTGCGAAACTACCCGTATGAAAAGGCACACGTTCTTCCTCCGGACCCGTTCCTCGGTCGGGTTACTGCAGCTTCCACTCGCATCAGCAAGGACAACCGTCGCTCACGCAACCAATCCGAGCAACAATTCCGTCAAGCCATGATGACAAGTTCCCCTTCGATGACCGAAGTGTATGACATCGCAAAATCTGCCGCTGAAGACGGGGCCTTTGAGGGACTCATGTACCTTGAACGAGCCCAGAATTCTACGAAATTCACCATTACAGACCGCAAGCGTTTGGCCGGGGTTGAACAGACGCTCTTCTCTCAGTACAAGGAGAGCATCCCGACCTCAAAGCGTCGCTTTTTGCACAATTTGAAACTGGCTCCACTCGTGATCCTGGATACCAACATTCTCGTTGATGCCCTGGTGGAAAAGGTGTATGAGCATATGGAATTGGTCTTTGGAGCGAACCTCAACACGATTGGAAGCAACCGCTTCCACGATGTGCTGCGCCACCATGCAAGTGCAAAACGACTTCACCTCATGATACCCGACGATGTTCGCGGTGAATTGAAACAGTTTGCGAAGGACAACCGCATCAGCTACCGATTTAGAAGCGCCATGATCGCTTCCGATAAACTTGAGAATGCACTCAGTGAATCGGTTCTTCTTGGACTCGTTGACGAAATTCTTGTAGAATTCAATACGTGGTCCCCCACTTCTGAAATGTTGGAACAATTGCCTGAAGAATCCGAAGAATTAACTGAATTCTTGCGCAAGCACGACGATGTATTTGCCGACCTGACCGAATTGAAGCAAGCACGAGGCCCAACCTACCGAACCACAATGGACAACCGGCATATTTACCCCGAAACAACAGATTTGGACATTTACCGATTGGCCACACACCTTGCCACTCAGCCGCTTCCTGAGATTGGTGCAGTTTTGGTCGCGACAATGGACGGCGACTTTACCCTTCTTGACCGCGCCATCGAAGAGAAATTCGGATTCAGCGTGGCTAAGAACCATCGTACGCTGAAGCCGTGGTTGAAACTCAAAGCCAACTGAGGCTTTTACGAATCAATTGTTCAACCTCTGCGAGGTATTCATTATCTTTGGCCGATGATTGAACGATCACATATGAGCAATCATTGTTTCACCGAAGGCACTGCATGAAAGCAGGGTTGCATCGTCCATCAATCGTTCGAAGTCATAGGTCACGGTCTTGTTTGAGATGGCCCCTTCCATTCCTTTGACGATGAGGTCAGCAGCATCTTTCCATCCCATGTGGCGTAGCATCATTTCGGCGGAAAGAATCAACGAACCGGGGTTTACCTTGTTTTGACCTGCGTACTTTGGAGCCGTTCCGTGAGTGGCTTCGAAGATTGAAATTCCAGAGTCGTAGTTGATGTTAGCGCCTGGTGCAATACCAATACCACCAACTTGAGCAGCGAGAGCATCCGAAATGTAATCTCCGTTGAGGTTCATGGTGGTTAGCACACTGTACTCAGCAGGGCGGGTGATGATTTGTTGAAGCATAGCATCAGCGATGACATCTTTGATGAGGATGGTGTTTCCAGTGATTGGATTCTTGAGGGTGCACCATGGACCTCCATCGAGTTCAGTGGCTCCAAATTCTTCTTTGGCCAAAGCGTATCCCCAATCGCGGAAACCACCTTCGGTGAACTTCATGATGTTCCCTTTGTGAACCAATGTCACGCTTGGCTTATCGTTCTCAATAGCATACTTCATGGCAGCACGAACAATACGAGCGGTTCCTTCTTGAGAGACCGGCTTGATTCCAATTCCTGATGTTTCGGGGAAGCGGATTTTGTCAACTCCCATTTCATTTTGCAAGAAATCGATAACCTTCTTCACGTCGTCACTGCCTGCTTCCCATTCAATTCCAGCGTAAACGTCTTCGCTGTTTTCTCGGAAAATGATCATGTCGACATCACCAGGGGCCTTTACGGGTGAAGGTGTTCCTTCGTACCAGCGAACAGGGCGAACGCAAGCATAGAGGTCCAGTTTTTGTCGAAGAGCGACGTTGAGTGAGCGTATGCCTCCGCCAACAGGCGTAGTGAGCGGTCCTTTGATGGACACCAATCCATTTCGCATAGCATCCAAGGTTGCTTGTGGGAGCCATTCGCCCGTTGCATTGAATGCCTTTTCGCCAGCCAGCACTTCCTTCCAAACGATGGCTTTTTCCCCATTGTAAGCTTTGTTCACGGCAGCGTCGACAACGCTCATCATGACCGGGGTGATGTCAACACCGATTCCGTCGCCTTCGATGTAATGAATTACAGGGTCGTTGGGTACGTTAAGTTGACCGCTTTCCATGGTTACTGGTGTTCCTGACATGTCTCTCAGCAGAAGCGAGATGCATCTCCTTCAAGAATCAACCGCCCGTAGCATTTGCATGCACGGGAGAGTAGAATGGGTGAAAGGGTCGAAGGCATTCGGTGTTAATGATACAGGAGATCGCTTGGATTTTGACTGGGATGACGGGCCAACACCAATGCAGGTCACCCTGCAAATGATTGGTTTGTGTTCAATGGCCGACGTTGTCCTTGGATTGAAGGAACGTGTCTTTGACAAGGTTTGGGTAGAAATGAGCGCAGAGCGGGCTACGGGTACTCCTCGGGTTTTTACAGCGATTCATCTGGAATACCATGTCCGTGGTGACGTTCCCCTCAAACTCGTCGAACGAATTGTCAAAATGAGCCATGATAAGTATTGCAGTGTATCTCACATGTTCAACGAGAAGATCACCATAACACATGGGTCAGTTCTTCATCCTCTTTCAGAGGCTTGATGGACGACCTTGCTGCATCAGTGCATTGGTCAGCGCCTTTGCTAGTGAATGGTACAACGGAAGCCAGCCCTGATGCAATCCCTTTGGAGGTTGCATTGGAGCCCACGTGTCACCGGATGCTCGAACGGTTGCGAAGGGCTTGATCTGTTCTCCTCCCATGTCGATGATGAGGGACAAATGGTAGGCGTCACGGTCCTTTTTGACGAGTGTTGAATCAAGATCTACACGAATTGAATCGGAGGGGAGGGTTTGTTGGATGGCGCCATCGTTGAGCGTATCTTTCACGAGAACGGCAAGCAGTTCTTCAACGGGTACATTTGCGGGGCTGGTTTGTCCAAACATGAGGGGCTCTTCGGCACCGTCATCGTCGTCATCGTCCATGAAGGCAGCGAGAGGATCCGTGGGGTCAATGTGGAATCCGGATTGTGATGTATTTGCAGACACACTTGGTTCAACGGGAGTGTTGAGCCCAAGAGCGGCATAAATATCCATTTCCTCTTCGTCTTCATCAGATCCAATCATCGGTTCTTCGTTAAACATATTACCATCTCCCGTTCTCATCATAGTTAAAACATGGTTTTCCACGAACGCTCATGCATCATCAGCGAAACACCATCGAGAAATCCGGTGGAAAGCATCAAGGAGAACGGCGAACAGGGAAAATCATGGGTGACATCATACGCAGCATGGGCCTGTTCGTGATGTTAGCGATTCTCCTCATGCTCCCATCGGTAAGCAGCGTACCAAGTGGGGTTGGTGAAGGGGGCAATGAAGGGTGTCTGTGTCATTCCCGGGCGGATTCCACCGATGTCAGTTTGGTAGGGCTCCCATCGGAGTACGAAGCGAACATCACCTACAACGTTCAACTTCACCTCAGCAGTTCTATTGCAGTTGATGAAGAGCATTCGCAAGGAGGATTTCGAATCACTGTTTCCAACGGGTCAATGATGTTCAACCAAAGCGAAGCCCAATACCTCGACAATGGATGGACTCATACAGAAAACGGAACCTATCAGCGGGTCTGGAATTTCACGTGGACTTCTCCGACGGACAATACAAGCAGGAGTGAGTTTTCGGTTTACGGCAACGCAGTGAACGGGAACGGTCAGCAAACAGGAGACGGTTGGAATGAATATTCAGTTGTCTTGCCAGGAACTGAATATGAAGGCGATCTTGACCAATCTCCATCCATTGATGGATTGGATCCGTTCGATAAGGTACTTTTGGCCGTTGGGCTTTGTGCACTTGTTGGAATGCTCTGGTCAGCAGGGCGTTCGTAATCAATTGACAAATTCAATTTGTCGGTTTCTTAGCGCTCTCAATTGACGGTTTTCAGTAGCCCCATGAATTTGGTCACTCTTTACTCCAGTGAGCACAAGCATGACTCTGATTTCATCGGTCAACGATTCATCAACCGCTGCTCCCCAGATGATCTTGGCATTGGGGGAGATTTGTTCTTGGATTAACTGGGCACATCGCTCGGCTTCTCCAAGCGTGAGGTTGTTGCCTCCTACCACGTTGATGAGTGCTCCACGGGCGTCGCTCATGTCAAGTTCAAGCAAGGGTGAGTGCAAGGCTTCCATGGTGGCTGCCTCCGCTCGACCGGCGCCCTTTGCAGCACCAAGCCCGATCATGGCGACGCCTCCGCCTGAATTGATGACGGCTTTGAGGTCCTCGAAATCGAGATTTACCATTCCATCGGTAGTTAGCAACTCGGTGACACCGGTTATTGATCGGACCAGCAACTCATCTCCGACACGGAAAGCGCTTGCGATCGGCAAGTCCTTGACACCTTCTATTTCCAACAAGCGTTCGTTGGGAATGACAAGAATGGTATCGCAATGTTCTCGAAGTCGTTCAAGGCCCCATTCAGCATTTTGCTTTCGTAGAGAGCCTTCGGATTTGAACGGATAGGTGACTACGGCAATGGTCATGGCTCCTTGAGCTTTAGCAAGTCGGGCGATATGCCCTGCAGCACCTGTTCCAGAACCGCCACCCATTCCCGCGGTAATGATGGCGAGTTGAGTGTCGTTGGTGATTCTTCGCAAGACCATCTCAGATTCCAATGCAGCAGCTTCCCCTTTGGTGGGATCGCCACCTGCACCACGGCCGCGGGCGGTTCTCCCGATGAGAACCTTCTCCTGGAGAGGTGATTGCAACAGGGCTTGAGCATCGGTATTGATGGCGTACCCGGTCACGTAAGATGATTCAAACAAACCCTCTTCGAAGAGACGATTTATGGCATTGCATCCAGCACCACCGGCACCATAGACTCGAATTCGGGGTTGCAAGGACTCAAGCAATGCTCGCAATTCTTCCTCGGACCCTTGGTCAGGAACTTGTTGGTGAGTTACCACCCGTTGTTCGTCGTCCGACAATTCGAGCACACGTTCAATCAAATGGCGCATAAGGCTGATTCTCGTTGAAGAGAACTTGAATGTGCCGCCCTAAAGGTGGGGTCTTGATGCAATTTGATGGCCTTTTGAATTCCACCGTCAGTCACGTAGACCTTCTTCTGTTACCTGATAGACGCATTCACCGTCAGGAAGGTTTGGGGAATCGACCAATCGTGCAATACGACGGCCGCCCTTTGCCTTTCGTAGGTAGAGGCGGAAGGTGCTTGCGTGCGCAAGAATGTGGCCACCGATTGGCTTGGTGGGGTCACCCCACATTGCATCCGGTTTTGCATGGACCTGGTTGGTCACGAGTACCATGGCGTTGTTGATGTCAGCGAGCTGCTTCAAATCCTTCAGATGACTGTTGAGTTTCTGTTGGCGTCGAGCAAGCATTCCCCTTCCAATAAATTCTGCACGGAAGTGGCTGGTCAATGAATCAACAATGATCATCTTCACGTTGAGTCCCTTGCTCATGCGCTTAATCTCATCTGCGAGAAGCATTTGGTGAGCTGAATTGTACGCACGTGCAACGTGAATTCGTGACAGCACGTATTCAGGGTCCACGCCGTGACCTCGGGCCATCTGTGTGATTCGCTCTGGACGGAACGTGTCTTCTGTGTCAATGTAGAATACATCTCCATCCAACCCCCCTTGTTCAAGCGTCATGGTGCAGTTCACAGCGAGTTGGTGGCCGATTTGAGTTTTTCCGCTACCAAATTCTCCGTAGACTTCAACGAGGGCTTGCGTCTCAAATCCGCCTCCAAGTAAATCATCAATGGATTGTACCTTGGACGTGAGTTTCTGTACTTCACGGCGTCGCTCCAGGAGTGCGTCACCCGATACGAATCCGCCAATGTTCGCCATTTTCTTTGCTGCTGCAATGATTTTACCTGCAACGGCTTCACCGAGTTCTGCTTCTTCTGCAAGGTCTGCAGGTGACATAACCGCCAGTGCAAGGAGTTCATCAAATCCTGCTTCACGTAGTTTTTCGGCCGTTGCGGGTCCAACACCAGGCAAATCTTCGATGGTGATCTTCTCCTCTTCTTCTTCGGGCATTGTTTCTTCTACCGTTGCCTTAGGACTTTCATTCTTTTCAACTTCAATGCTGACTTTCTTCTTACCTTTTGCTGCCATTTCTGTTCACTTCCATGCAACAGGACTGGCCTTCCGTATATGAATGAACGATGGACGGCGCGAGAAGTGAGAGGGTTGATTGTTGGTTTTCTTGCTAACTGAACGGTTGTCAGTAACCCGTTTCCTTCACTTTTAGTTTTGATTTCGTGGATGTGAAAGTAAACATCTTCACGCTTCTGGAACATCAGAGGTGAAGGGTCGTGGGTCGGATTCCAATGCCTCATACACTATACCTACCGTGTGGGCGATGTCGATGGTTCCATCGCCGGCGTCAATGGTGACCTCGAGCGCCCAATCTCCACCTTCTACGTTGTATTGGCCGTGTGTCCATGAAGCGTCTTGTCCGTCCCCGATCTGTTCGGTATGGAAGGCTTCCTCATCGCCATTCGGGTTGTTCAGATGCCAGGTTACGGTGATGGTAGCGGGTGTAGGGAACGAATTGGGGTTGGTAATGGTTGAATCAATGTCGATCTTCTCAGGGGTTGGGCATTCGCAATCGGGCGTTGTTTCAATGGCCATTGGACTTGGATTGTCCGTGTTGGTCTGCGTCCATTGGATTTGCTTATCGATGCGGATTTCCAATGTGATGTTTGCCGTGTTGTCGCTTTCATCCACCGCGGTTAGTATTGCCGTAAACAGCCCGTGGGTTAGGTAAGTGTACGAGATTTCAGCCTGGTCGTTAGCGTTGACTGTTACGCTATTTGAGCCATCATCATCATCTCCAGGGTCGTAACTGAACGATTTCATGTTCCCTGCCTTTGACGTGACCCGTGCGAAGTCAAAACTGAGTTCCACTCCACTTTGAGACAGCACCGCTCCATTTTGGACGACCTCTTCGATGGTACCGGAAGTAGCATCATAGTAGACTTCCATGGAAATGGGATTCTTATTTTCAGGACCTTCGCTGTCCCCAAGGCACCCCGAAAGGCCACATGATACCATCAGCGCAAACATCAACCAAGGTCGAAGAGTTGGCCTGCGCATGAATAAGGGTAAACGTTTCTTGTTCATCAAATCAGTGGAAAATGAACACTTTCCGTCAGCCATCGTTATCGGTGGTTTCAAAACAGTGAACTGTGGCGCAATGGTTAGCGAGGTGGGGTAGTCTGGATATCCCGTCGGGCTCATAACCCGGAGATCGATGGTTCAAATCCATCCCTCGCTACCATCAACCGTACTGGTAATAGTCATGCTTTGGCTTGAGATTATCGAGAGCCGATTGGAGGCGCTCGTTTGCCGCCTGTTCCCCTTTTGATATCGCTGTTTGTTGGTCTGAAAGGTTCTGAATGCTCGCGTTGCACTGCGGTCCATGAGACGGCAATTGCTGAGCCGCTACAGACAGGGCCTTGTTGATGTCATCCAATCCCGCTGAGGGGGCATGTTCAGGATTGAGTTGAAACACTCCACCAGCGAGGATGACAGCGCCTGCTTTTTCCACAGCCCCAAGTAGCCGCTCAACGTGTTTCTTGTTGGGAAGCAGGTGGACAGCTGCGATGGCTGCAGGCAAATGGCCGGGGACCAAGGCTTCACATCTTGCGAATGATTTCTTGGCTGCACCAACCTTTCCAGCCAAGGCGTAAAGACGGCCTGCTCGAAGATGGTCTTCATGTTCTGGTTGCATCGATGCCAGCATTGCAGGGGCGTTCTTCTCAAGGATTTTCACCAGACTCTTGCGTTCACGATGCATTTTCTTGATGGCCGTCATGCTTTGACTGGCTTTATCCCGGAGCATGTACACGTCGCACATCAAACGCAATCCCTTGAGGAGGAAGATCTGTTGCTGAACGTCTCGCTTTTTGTTGGCCAACATCATGTCGCAAAACTGGGTCGCCATCACTTCTGAGAGTTCCAATCGTCCCCCTTGCATGTAACGCTCTATTTGGAGGAGCGTTTGTGAAGGGTCTTGCATACCAAACATAGCAACATGCACCGCTGTCGGTTCTCTCCTATGATGCCTTTCATCCAATGAGCCGCTCCTCTCTTTACATACATGAAGCAGGAGCAGCGACCATGAGCGAAATACGGACCATCGCTGTTTCCGGCACCCCTGGCGTTGGGAAGACTGAACTCTGCGCTGTTCTGGAGCGCTCTGGATGGTCTGTTCTGAGTTTGCGAGACCTCGCACAGTCGCTCGATTGTTTGGGGGCTGAAGATCCTGATGACGGCGCCTCACCCATCGATATACACGCGCTGGCTGATGCATGGGAGTTCAACGGGGACAAAAGTACAGTCCTTGACGGCCACCTGTCCCATTTGATGGATGTTGATGGCATCGTTCTTCTCCGCTGCGCTCCCTCAACCCTTCAGCAACGGCTCTCAAAGCGCGGTTACGGTGAGGGAAAAGTTCGTTCGAACGTCGAATGGGAAATGACATCCGGCCATTGGTCGGAATTGGTGGAGTTTGAAGTGGACATCCCTATCCTTGAGGTCGACACGACCTCTCAATCCGCTGAAGATGCAGCTGCAATGGTCATGGATTGGTTGAACGATGGTTGCAAAGGCGCTCCGTTGGAAGAAGCAATACGTGGAGCCATCGATTGGCTCTCATAATGCCCCTTTTGTTCCTTGTTAACTCCACAAACCATAACAGGCTCAAGGAGGTGGAACAAGCATGGCCCTTGAGAAACTACGTCGTCGTTGGGAAGCCGCTCTTGGACCGATGTTGAAGATTGCATCAAACGTCTCCCCCATTACCATCACCTGGGTTGCGCTTCCTTTTGGCGTCGCAGGAGGCCTTCTGGCCATGTACGCTCCCGACCAAACCAGCGGCGGTTGGTGGATGCTCGGGGCAGCCTTGATGATTGGACTCGCCATGATCTTTGACGGATTGGACGGCTCATTGGCTCGTGCTAAAGGCGAAGTCACACGATGGGGCGATTATCTCGACCACACCATTGACCGCATTTTAGATTCGACTTGGGTGGTGTGTTTGAGCGCATCAGTCTTTGTCAATGACCTTGCTCTTGGATTTGCAGCAGCGTTGCTCACGTTGTTGGGTTCGTACATGGGGACTCAGGCTCAAGCCGTAGCCGGGACCCGAAATTACCGTGGTTTTTCTCGTGCAGACCGAACCGTATTGACGCTTCTTTCGTTGGTAATTATGGGCGTAATGCTCTTGATGGGTCTCTCAACATCAACAGCATTCCCCGGGCCATTTGACCACATCAACGTCAATCCGCTCAGCATCGTCGTCTTCATCTCCGCCCTGGGAGGGATATGGACGTTTTTTGTTCGTTTTAAACAAGCTCAAGGCGACATTCAAGCCATCGATAAGGCCAACCCGCTCCCCCAACCCGCTGCCAAAAAGCAGGATGAATAATAGGAAAAGCGGAGGTGGCAAAACGCCCCGTTGATGTGCACTTTTTGCTTCCGAGAAGCGACATAGTCATAACGGACGAATGCTACATAGACACTGATGGGTAGTCCAACGGCTGAACGAAACGGCATTCAACGCGCCTTTTTTTTGACATTGTGCATGTTGCTTGCGACCTTGCCTTTGTCCCACGTGCAAGCCGTGGATATGGGCGATCCTTACAACCTGCAGGCTCAAGGCATTCAGGCTGTGTTTGACCCTACGACAGAGACCACTGTCGTGACCTGGCAGAACATTGATTCAAGCGGGTCAGAACTTCAAGGCATGTTCAGTGCAACATACAACTTGTACCGCCATACCTCCGCTATTGACGCCATGAATGTAGGAACGCTTACTCCGTTTGCAACCGTTCCAGTTTGCGACGTCGCCGATGCATCTCAAAACCCCTTCAACTGTCAAGCATCAGTGCATGCAGGCCATTCGAAGTCTTTTCTTGTCCCGCCGGGCACCAATGGAAGTTTCTTTTACGCCATCACCACAACCCTCTCAAACGGAACTGAAGCGGGAGAATTCATCATCAATGGAGCCCACGTTGAATTCCCTGTCGTCGAAACAACAACTGCAGTCTACACGCCTTACATTCTTGCTGTGACCTTTGACGCTCCAAGCAGTCAAACGACCATCAATTGGGTGAACTACAACACCTTCTCTCAAACACTTCCGGAAACCGGCCCCGATGCGCTAACCATCCGGATCTGGCAAACCGATTACGAAGTGACCCGATTGCTTGGGCCTTCGCTGCTGACTTCTGAAACACCGATTGCTGAGTTGGATGCTTCGGCCACCTCCTATGTGGTGGACGTGCCTGCCGAAACCCAGCGTTCAAGTTACTACTCCATCACCTATCTTCTTCCCAATTACTCAGACCCTGGTGTGGATTATGAAGACGTCCGCTTCCTTGCTCAAAATACCATGAGTGAACCGGTGGTTGAGGACAACCTTCCGCCAGCACAACCCACCCTCTTCACCGCTGAATTTGAAGCAGACCCGCTCAGCGGCGCAGGCTACACCAACATCTCTTGGGGAGATTCTCCATTGGAAGAAGGTGAGACATACCGCGTTTACCGTTCCGACCAACCCTTTTCTTCGATTCTACGAAACGATGTGGAATTGATCGTCAAAGACATTCTTGAAGGCATTGGCTCTTACCAAATCCCAGTCCCCCAAGGCTACCTCGGATATTCATACTACTGTGTCGTGACGGTGGACGAAAACGGCGTCATCAATACTGCTACTGACGGAAACTCCTGTACGGGGTCCATTGAAGAAAATGCATTTTACAACTGGGTTGCTGAACCAACCAATGTTTATGCTGAATTCCTTGGTGACCGAACAACCCGTGTGACATGGAACGATCAAATGGGCGTTGAAGGCGAGATCTACCACATCTGGCACGGCACCTACCGCGTCTCAGGTTCCCAATTTGTTGAGAATCAATCCTTGCAATGGCTCGGCACCGTCTCCGACGGTGTTGGTACATTTGACGTTGAGATTCCCGATGACGAACTTCGTACCAATCAGTTCTACTTTGTGACTTCAGAAGCGCTTTACGGCAACGTGAACGGAACCTACCACTACACACAACTGGTTCAAAACTACGCTCAAGTTTTGTTTGAAGACACCCGAGCCCCCAATCCTCCTCGGATCAAGCAAGCCTACACCATCGGAGCGGACAATCTCGTCAGTTTGGAATGGTTTAACGAAGATGAACAGAATGAGTCATACGCTATTTGGAGGCACTATGGAGAACCGTTCGGAGTCGATGAAAACGAGATTTCCAACATTCAAGGCGATGGATGGGAGATTGTTTTGGACGACATTGGGACCAACGAATTCACCACCGAAACACTCGTTCGCCAATTCCTGATTCCAAGCAACGTAGACCGAGATGTTTGGTATGCAATTACCATCACGGACGAGTGGGGCAACTTCAACAGTGAAATCTATGCTGGATTTGGTGCTAACGCATTCAAGGTTTCAGAAGATACGCTGCTCCCGAATTCAACCCTTAGCATCCTTGACAGCGACGGAATCCCCTATGAAAGTACCACTTTGGTCGCAGGACAATACTCAATGCGCTTACAAGTTAATGAGGACCTTAGTACGACACCATCCATCAACATTACAACGGTCGCAGGAGCACAACTTACTGACTTTGATGAACCGCTCACGGAACTCAACAACAACGCTAACAACGATAACCTCGGACCCTTGTATTCTTTTGAATTCTCAGTTCTCTCTAACACTGACGCAGGAGCCATGATCATTCAGGTTACTATGAAGGATGAATCTGAAAACGAAGTCAATCAATTCTGGGACCATCTCTCCATCGATGCACAAGTCCCTCAAATCACGATTTTTGCACCGTCTTCTGGCGATGACGGTTCGAAATACCTCTATGGAAACCGAATCAACATTCTTGCAGGAGTTGACGATGACGTTGTTGTCACCTCGTTCCAATACCGCTTCACTTACCACTTCGGTGGACAAACCGGTTCCTCACTCTCAACACCTTGGGCTGACCTGACCGGCGTTACCGACATCAACGGAGACAACAGCTCGCTTACCGCTGACATGGAAATCAACACAGGCAACTTTGAGCCGGGCTACCACGCCTTGTATGTTCGGGCGACGGATGGTGCTGGAAACGACCTCCAAGAACAGGTCAAGTTCACCGTGGACTTCTGCCGAAACCGTTTGGATGGAACCACATTCTGTGCTCATGAAGAAGCGCTCCAAGCCGAGCCTGAGCCCGAAGTGATCAAACCCTCCTTTACCGACCCTCCGTATGTTTTTGTTTGGGTCATTGCGGTCATCAACATCCTAGCGATTCTCGTGTCATTGCTTGTGATTCGAACCAGTATGGCCGGGCCGAAGAAGAAGAAGTCCGGGGACGAGGAAGAAGACGATGATTGGATGTCCGAGTTCATCGGTACGTCACAAGACCTTGACATGGATTCCGTGACCGATACCCAAGGCAAAGAAGAATCTGCTGCCGAAGATGAAGAAAAGCAGGTTGAGGAAGAGGAAGATGACCCGTTCGCAATCAATATCATTCAACGCAAAGAACGCCGTCGAAAGAAGACTGAACCCGAGGATGACGACGACGACGACGACGATGACGATGACGATGACGATGACGACGACGACGATGAGGACGAGAGGCCCAAGAAGAAGGCAGTCCGTCGTTCAGTTGGCCGTCGCGCTGCTCCACGCAAGGCTCCAGTTAGGCGCCGTGCTGTGAAGAAGTCTGATGACTGAGCAGCATACGCGTGCAACCGTTTGAAATTGAGGAATCGCCATGTCCGAAGCCCCACAATCAATGATTATTGAAGCAGAAAAAGAATCAATCGAGGAACTTGCTGAGGTTGCCGAAGCACAGTTCAAACGGCTTGTAGATATCTTAAACCCGAAGAATAACACGTTGAACTGGCTGCTTTTAGCGCTCCCCATCACCCTGTACTTCAACTTCCAGCACTCGCTCCAAATGGCGTTTGTCTTCTCAATGATTGCCATTGCACCACTTGCCTTCTTGATGGGCAAGGCCACAGAAGAAATCGCTCTACGAACGGGAGAGGCTGTGGGCGGTCTCCTGAATGCGACGTTTGGCAATGCTGTTGAGATGATCATCGCGGGCATGGCGCTCTATGCAGCCTCTCAGAATCCAGCCGTTGTCGATACCATGGTTACCGTAACACAGGCCTCACTCATCGGGTCAATCTTGGGCAACCTCTTGCTTGTTTTGGGCTTGGCCATGTTGTACGGGGGAATTAAGCACAGTGAGCAAACCTTCTCAAATCAAAGCGGACAAATGAACGGTGCCCTGTTGGTCTTGGCGGTTGTTGCCCTCATAGTCCCAAGTGCATTCCACTACAACGGTGGCTCATCGGACGCCGTCATGAAACTCTCGTATGCTACGGCGCTCGTGTTGCTGTTCATTTACGGTTGTTCGTTGTTGTTCCAATTGAAAACACACGTCAATGAATTTTCATCGGGCGGCCACGGCGAGGGACATGAAGACCCAGAAATGAGCATCAAAGATGCGTGGGTCCTCCTTATCCTCGCCACTATTCTCGTCGGATGGATGGCCCATATTTTGGTCCACAGTCTCGAAACTACAGTTGAGAAATGGCACTTGCCTGAACTCTTTATTGGCGTCATCTTGGTGCCGTTCTTCGGCAATGCTGCAGAGCATTTTACCGCGGTCCTGGTCGCTGGAAAGGACAAGATGGACCTCTCCATCGCCATCGCTATTGGAAGCAGTGTTCAGATCGCCCTTTTTGTAGCACCGATTATGGTCCTGTGGGGCTGGGTTTTGGGCGTCCCCCTTCCTCTTGAATTTGGCCTCCTTGAAACGGTAGCTGCCTTTGGCTCAGTCTTCATCACCATCTCTATTCTTGCCGACGGAAAGACCAACTGGTTGGAAGGTGCCATGGCCTTGGCGTGTTATGCTATTCTCGGGATGGCTTTCTTCTTTGCATGATGAGGTGAGACCATGGAGCGTCAAGAACGAATTGGCTACTCAATGATGGGGGCAGCTTTGATTCTTGTTCTTGCAGGAACCGTTGGCTTCACCGTTGAAGGGACAACGAGTATTGATGTGGTCACCACCGGCGGAAAAACTGTTTTTTCTAACGAAGCCCTTCCTGAACATTCCTTGGGCGCCATTGTTACGGCCGATTTAACCCTCAACTGGGACCGAGATGACATTTACGTCGTCATTGTTGACGAAGATGAAAAATTAAGATGTGAATCATCAGGAGTCCTTGGTGGATTCGAAACAGGGAGCAGTTGCACGGCCAACGATGCCGATGTTATCGCTGTAGGCATGGACGGCACCGAGGGGTTGCAATGGACCGTAGCACCGGGGATTCATTATGCAGGGCTAGGAACCCTTCCCGGAGCACCTTCATTCTCGAGTTCAGAAGTCATGTTTGACTACGAAGTGCACCTTCATGCGTCGTTCGGTCTCTATTTCCTCTTCTTCCTTCTGGGCATTGCAGGTTTTGCATATTCCCGAATGAAGTGATTATTCAACACCTTCGTAATAGGTTGCTACAGCACCGTCGATCTCGTCCAAAATCGACAGTTCGTCAAGCGTGAGGGTCGTTCCATCTTTTCGCACTGCTTGTCCGTTTACCCAAAGGTCAAGGCATTCCGCTCCATTGAAAATCAGGTTGGCCAAGTGACGGTTATCAGTACGTCCTCTTGGGCGCATTCGGACGTCGTTCAAGTCCCAAACTGCCCAGTCCTTGCTCCCTTTGGTGGCGAGGCCCATGGCGCCGACTGCTGGCAGGATGGTTGGGTCCCAATGGTCATGCCGTTGAACAAGCGAAGCGAGTCGAGCTTCTGCTTGCATGTTGAGTCCGTTTCCAGAAGATGCCGCTCCATCGGTTCCGAGCCGAACGTCAACCCCAGCTTCCATGTATGCAGGGAGGGAAAGTGTGCCCCCGCAAGCAAGTTTCATGTTAGATGAGGGGCAGTGGACGGCCGTTGCCTCGTGTTGCTTCAGCAACCGGATTTCGTTTTTCTTTACCCACGAGGCGTGAGCGCATACGGTCCCAGGTTGGAAGAAGTCAATGCTGTCAAGATACTCGATGGGGTACTTGCCGGTACTTTCGTGGCAATCAGCAATTTCTTTTCGTGTTTCACTCACGTGGATGTGAAGCCGAGATTGTCGCTTTTCAGCCAATTCTGAAGCACGGCGCAACGTGTCTTCAGTGCACAAATACACAGAGTGTGTTGCGATGGCATACTGAACCAAATCGCTCTCGTTGTTGGTGGCAAGAAGGCCGTCCAACTCACTGAGTGCCGAAGCCGCATCGTCGTGGCTCGGCAATGCAGAATCGCTAACAGGTCCCCCGATGAGGCCTCGGATTCCTGCCTCAGTAAGGACTTCCCCAGTCACTGAAGGAAAGAAGTACATGTCTGCAGCAAAGGTGCTTCCAGTTCGAATCATCTCAGCAGCAGCACAGCGAGAACCCATGCGAACATAATCCGGTGTAATGCGCGCTTCAGTAGGAAAGATGGCTTCATTGAGCCACCGGTGGAGGGGAAAACCGTCGCTAAAATCGCGTGCATTGAGTTGCATAGCAAGGTGCGTATGCCAGTTTTGGAAGCTTCGAGTGATCAAGCGTTGGGAACCGTCAATATCGTCCACGACATCTTCGTCTCCGTTCGACGCAGACCACGTTCCGTCGTGATGAAGCAAGATGTCCCCTGTGACTTTTTCCCCACCATGGTCGTACAATACCGTGTTGCGGTATCGGACGGTGGTTGCATCGGTCATGCCCTCTCCTCGGAGTCATGCTTCAAGAACGCTAGTGTTCTCACCGAGCCCCTTATGATTGATTGGCTCGGCCGTGAAAACGCCGCCACTGTGGCTTAGCTGGTAGAGCATCTGATTCGTAATCAGAAGGTCGGGAGTTCGAATCTCCCCAGTGGCTCCTCAAACACTGTCAACCGTGGTTGTGATGTCCATTGAGAAGGCCAGGGCACTCTCTTCCAAACTCACAACGCCTGGGAGGGGCCTGCCTGCAATATAATCCAAACACGCTCCACCACCGGTGGAGACATGCCCCATCTTGTGTGCGATGCCGCGCTTTGCAACCAAGGTCGCTGTATGTCCGCCGCCCATGACAGCATAGCCTGAGGATTCAGCACAAGCGTTGAGCATCTCAACGGTTCCAAAGGCGAAGTCAGTGATTTCAAAGACTCCAGCAGGTCCGTTGAGCACGATGGTTCCTGCACGCTTTATTGCAGCAGAAAGGTAGAGAATGGATTCGATTCCAAGGTCAAAGAGTGGTGCCTCAATGGGGAGGTCCTTGACCTTCAGGTCAACGCGATTCCCTTCAATGTTCGCGGCCACATCAACAGGCAAGTGGATCTTGGACCCGTAATCATCGATGAGGGTTCGCGCTTGAGCAACGGTCGTTTTCCATTGGTCTCCCAGTTCATTCTTGAGGAACTTCCGGTTGATGTCTCCGATGTCGATTCCAGCCAAATCAAGCAGCAAGTTTGCAACACCTCCAGTCGGCCACAATTCGTCGGCAATTCCACCGCGTAACATGTTGTCAGCTACTTGTATGGAATCGTCAACCTTGACGCCTCCGAGCACTGCTAAACAAGGTCGAACGGGTGTTTCAAGTGCCATGTCCAACTTTTTGATCTCGTTGCCCATCAATTCACCAGCAACACAAGGAATCAGGGTAGAAAACCCAACGATGGACGGTGTTGAACGGTGAGCGCAAGCAAAAGCGTCGTTGACATAGAGGTCGGCAACGCTAGCCAATTTTTGCACGAGTTGAGTTTCTGCGGATGCGACGGGGTCATTTTTGACGGACTGTTCCTCTTCATCCATTCGTACGTTATTGAGCATCAGCAGTTGTCCGTTTTCCATGGATTCAATTGCTGCCATGGCTTTGTCGCCGTGAATATCATCGGTCCACTTGACCGGCCGTCCAAGCAATCTTCCCAACTCGCGAGCGTGACCCAAGGTACTGGTGAAGTCGTTCTTTCCCGGGCGGGATTGGTGGGCGAGAATGATGACCTTTGCTTTCACCAGTCGTTGAATGGTTGGCAGAATGGCCTTAATTCGCGTATCGTCAAGAAAGGATTTGGTGGCCGGGTCAAGCGGGCTATTGATGTCGACACGCAACAAAACGGTCTTCCCGTCTACGTTGACATCGTCCAAAGTCAGGACATTGGCCATTGTCCTTCCCAGGGCCCTTGGGCTTTTCATCCCTCCCGTTGAATTAAGGATTGGAAATCTCCAAAAAAGGAGTGGAAAGAACTTACTGAGCGTTGATGAGGTCGTTTGTATTGGAAACGGTACAAAACTCACCGTGCAAGCTTGTAAGAGCCGTGTCATGAATCAAGTCTGCTGAATATTCTGTTCCGTCGGGTGAATGGCGGGGGAACGTAGCGCAAGCATCTCCAACTAATGTCACATCAAATCCAAGGTTACCAGCCATGCGGACACTGGTTGAAATGCAGTGGTTGGTCGTCAGTCCGAGGACGACCAGTTGATTGAAGCCGTGATGTTTGAGGTGGTCGCTCAGACCTGTTCCAATGAAGCAACTGTTGACCTGCTTGACCACCTCCATTTCACCATCTTCAGGGGTTGCCCAATCGTAGAATTCGTAGCCCTGCTCAGCAGGAGCAAGTGGGCTACCCGGTTCGGTTGAAGCGTGTCGTACGTGAACGATGGGTTGTTTGGTCGCTCGCCAATGAGCAAGGACTCTTTTTGCATTATCGACAAACTCAGGATTGTTTCGCGCTCCCCATTTCGGATGGTCAAACCCTTTTTGCAGGTCGATGAGCAGAAGAAGAGGTTCGCTGGTTTGGCTTGACATGCGAGGACCCTTATTTTCCGGCTGATTTACTGGTTCATAGAGTCAATGGTCGGGACCAAATGCAACTGCGGATAGGCATCTTTTGGCTTCGCATGTACAATGTTCACGATTGCCACTTTTGCCACGATTGATTGCTGTGGGCAACACGGTACCACCAAACGCCGCTGGCTTGGGGGGATTCCAACCATTCAAAGCCGTCATCTCTGACAAGGCCACTTGCATTGACCGGTGGTTCCGAATCATCTGTAACTTGAGGGGCGTAGTGATCGGTTGAATCTGCTGCAGCCGGTTCAGAAAATTCACTCATTGCGATTTTTTCCTCAAGGAGTTTGCTGCGGTCCTCAGAATCCAAGGTGCCCGCTAAGCCGAAATAGGCATCGTTGTGAGCAATGCGATACAATTCCTGCGGAGGGGCGATGAGTAAATCATCGATGAGGGTAAACAACTTTTCGCGGGTGTCTTTT
>Ga0209716_1000102_pt1 | contig 88223 bp, 87 predicted proteins | sample COGITO_mtgs_1205_FD_184811 | JGI IMG/M metagenome (GOLD analysis project Ga0209716, IMG submission 184811) | Pelagic marine microbial communities from North Sea - COGITO_mtgs_120531 (SPAdes) (version 2) | ecosystem: Environmental > Aquatic > Marine > Epipelagic ... | reverse complement strand
TTGTTAAAGATCATCCGTCCTAAGTTTCACTGTGTGTCACTTAATTTGGACGGGAATTATAGGAGATTTCTTACCCTTTGTCAAGACCTAGCACTTAGAAATAGCTTAAATTTTGGAAGTTTTTTTCTTGGCCACTTTTTTGCTTATTTCTTTACATTATTTCTTACATAGTATAAAAAGATATATTATTAAGAATTTAATATCCTTTTTTATTTAAATCAGCATAGTAAGCACAACCTTTTTGATTTCCTAATTCACAAGCTTTACCATACATTGTTCTAGCAATAGAATAACTTTGATCTACACCTTGTGCATTATCATACATAAATCCAAGATTAAAACAACCTTCTGCATTTTCACCTTCACAACTTTTTTGATAAAATTTCACAGCTTTAGAAAAATCTTTTTCTATCCCTTGACCTTTTTTATACATCGCTCCAAGTTTATTACACCCGTTTATATTATCATTATCACAGCTTTTTTCATAGTACTCTACTGCAGTAGAGTAGTTTTGTTTTACCCCTTGACCTTTTTCGTACATAACTCCTAGATTAGTACATCCCTCAAAATTACCATTATCACAGCTTTTTTGATAATAAGATACTGCCTGAAAATAATTTTGGCTTACACCTCTTCCTTTATCATACATAATTGCTAAGCTTAAACACCCTCTATCATAACCACTATCACAACTTTTTTGATAAAGTTCAATTGCTTTTAAATAACTTTGAACAACGCCTTCACCTTTGTCATACATAAACCCTAGATTAAAACAACCCTGTGCATTTCCAGTGTTACAGTCTTTTTTAAATAAATCTGCTGCTTTAGAATATTCATTATTTTGATAGGCTTTAAACCCATTATCAAAAAGATTAGCAAATAAAAAAGAACCTAAAAACAAAATACTTATAATTACTTTTTTCATGTTATTACCCTTTATTAAATTTATAGAATACAAAAAGATATATTAAATTATTATTAAATAAATATTAGCAATTTTAATTAGTTTTTGATTATATTCATATAATGGAGGAGCTAGTCGGACTCGAACCAACGCATACCGGATTTGCAATCCGGGGCATTACCAGCTTTGCTATAGCTCCAATGTTTGAAGAATCATTTTAATATTTGAAATGAAAATGATTTGTAAAATAAAAGTGGCAGAGAGCAAGGGATTCGAACCCTCGGAGGCGTGAACCTCGCCGGTTTTCAAAACCGGTCCATTCGACCAACTCTGGCAACTCTCTACTTTTATATATTAGTGGTGCGAATGGTCGGAATCGAACCGACACTCCGAAACCGGAATTGGATTTTAAGTCCAACGCGTCTACCTATTCCGCCACACTCGCACATTCTTTATTGGTAGAATCTAAGATCTTACTCTTAAATTGGAGTGGAATTATAATAGATTAATTATTGTTTGTCAAGTATTTTTTGGAGAAATATTGAATTTTATAGTTTTAGCTAATTTTAATAAGAGTTAAAATTAATAAAAAGTATAATCTAGGCATAAAATATAAATATATTTAAAGGATTACGAATGAGAAGTGATGAGATTAAGAAAGGCTTTGATAGAGCACCACATAGATCGTTATTAAGAGCAACTGGATTAAAAGATGAAGATTTTGGAAAACCATTTATTGGAGTAGCAAATTCTTTTATTGAATTAATTCCCGGACACTTTTTTCTAAATAAAGTTGGTGCAATTATAAAAGATGAAATAAAAAAATGTGGTTGTGTGCCATTTGAATTCAATACAATTGGGGTAGATGATGGTATTGCAATGGGTCACGACGGTATGTTATTTTCACTTCCATCAAGAGAATTAATAGCAAGTTCGATTGAAACAGTAATGAATGCGCATAAATTAGATGCTATGATTGCTATTCCAAACTGTGATAAAATTGTACCAGGTATGATTATGGGTGCATTAAGAGTAAATGTTCCTACCATTTTTGTATCTGGTGGTCCAATGGAAAAAGGGTATACTAAAGATGGTACTCCAATTGATTTAGCTACTGCATTTGAAGCTGTTGGAAAGTTCGAAGCTGGAGATATTACAGAAGAAGAATTAACAGATATCGAATGTAATGCATGTCCAAGTGGTGGGTCATGTTCAGGTATGTTTACTGCAAACTCAATGAATACACTTATGGAAGCTATGGGTATAGCACTTCCAGGAAATGGGACTATATTAGCTTTAACTCCCCAAAGAGAAGTGTTATATAGACAAGCTGCAAGAAGAATTTGTGAGATTGCATTAGACAAACAATCAAGAGAAAAATATTTATTAAGAAATATTTTAAATGAAAATGCTGTTAGAAATGCATTTGCTGTAGATATGGCAATGGGTGGTTCTTCAAATACAGTTTTACATATGCTAGCAATTGCAAGAGAAGCAAAAGTTGATTTTAACTTAGCAGATATTAATAAAATATCTAAAAGAGTTTCACATATTGCAAAAATTTCTCCATCTTTGTCAACTGTACACATGGAAGACATAAATAAAGCAGGTGGTGTTTGTGCTGTAATGAAAGAGATGACTAAACGAGGTGATGATATATTAATTGATAACTTAACAATAACAGGTGAAACTACTTTAGAAAAGATTAAAGATGCGTATATTAAAGATACAAATATTATTCACACTATTGATAATCCTTATTCTGATGTTGGAGGATTAGCAATTTTATATGGTAATTTAGCTGAAGAAGGTGCTGTTATTAAAACAGCAGGAATCACTGGAGCTAGATCTCTTACAGGAAAAGCTGTATGTTTTAATGGTCAAGCTGAAGCAATTGCTGGGATTGTTGGTAAAAAAGTAACTCATGGCGATGTTGTAGTCATTAGATATGAAGGTCCAAAAGGTGGTCCAGGAATGCAAGAAATGCTTGCTCCTACTTCACTTATTATGGGAATGGGAATGGGTGATACTGTTGCATTAATTACTGATGGTAGATTTAGTGGTGCTACAAGAGGTGCTTCTATTGGTCATGTAAGTCCAGAAGCTGCTGAGGGTGGAATGATTGGATTATTAGAAGATGGAGATATTATTAACATTGATGTTGATGCATATTTATTATCTGTAGATTTAAGTGATGAAGAAATCGCACGTAGAAAAGCAAACTTCAAACCTATTAAAAAACCTTTAACATCTAGTTGGTTAGGACAATATAGATCACTTGTAACAAATGCAAGTAATGGGGCTATGTTAAAAACTGATTTATAATTTTATTAATAAAGCGTTAACTATTGATTGAAAAATAGTTTACGCTTTTACTTTACAATTACTTAATCAAAAAACAAAGGACATATTGTGAAGAAAAAACTTTTATTTGCATCAACGTTAATTGCCAGTCAATTATTTGCTGAATCAATAAATTTTAATATAATGGATAAAAATCCAACTAGAGTTGCACCTAATACAAATAATCAAATCTTATCTTTTAATAATGCAATTAAACAATCATTAAGTTCTGTTGTAAATATTTCTACAAAAAGACATGTAGATTCATCTGTGGAAAACCTTCCTTTACAAATGTTTAATGATCCATTTTTCAAACGATTTTTTGGAGATCAATTCGGTAATCAATTTAAACAAAATAAAGTACAAAGATCTTTAGGTTCAGGAGTTATAATTTCTAAAAATGGGTACATAGTAACCAACAGTCATGTGATTGAAAATGCAGATGAGATAACTGTAACTATTGGAAATGATACAACTGAATTTAATGCGAAATTAATTGGTAAAGATTCAGACAGTGATTTAGCAGTAATCAAAATTGAGACTTCAAATTTAAAACCAATTAAATTCGGTCATTCAAAAGAATTAGAAGTTGCAGATGTAATTTTTGCAATAGGTAATCCATTTGGAATTGGAAGTACTGTAACACAAGGTATTATCTCTGCACTTAATAAAAATAAAGTTGGAATAAATAGATATGAAAACTATATTCAAACTGATGCATCAATAAATCCAGGAAACTCAGGAGGAGCACTAGTAGATAGTAGGGGTGCTTTAATTGGTATAAATACAGCTATTATTTCAAGAAGTGGTGGAAATAATGGAATAGGTTTTGCTATTCCTGTTGCAATGGTTAAGGATGTTGTTCAAAAACTTGTAGCTGATGGAAAAGTTACTCGTGGATACTTAGGCGTTGCTATTAGTGATTTAGATAAAGAAATGTCAAAAGTTTATAATCATAAAAAAGGTGCATTAGTTTTAGATGTATCGGTTGATACTCCTGCATTTAAATATGGTGTTAAAAGAGGTGATTTAATTTATGCAATAAATAACAAGCCTGTTAAAGATAGAACTGCTTTACAAAATATGGTAGCATCGTTCAAACCAAATCAAAAAATTGTACTTAATGTAGAAAGAGATAAAAAAGATATCAAACTTAATATAGTTTTAGGAAATAGAACAAGCTTAGTTAAAATTCAATCAAATAATGGAAGAGTTTTAGGTGGACTTAAACTAAATACGATTACGAAAGATATACAAAAACAATTTAGATTAACACTTGATACAGAAGGTCTACTAATATCTGACGTTGAACCAAAAAGTAAAGCTGAGAAAGCTGGCTTTGAAGCTGGGGATATTATTATTCAGGTTGAAGATATTGAGATTAGGAATTTCAAAAATATTGAATCAGCATTAACAAAATATAAAAATAAACATAAGAGAGTTTATGTAAATAGATATGGACAAACTATTCTATTTGTTATAAAATAAAAGGATTTCCCATTATAAAAGTACTAATGATCGAAGATGATTTAGAGCTTGCTCAAATAATCACTGACTATTTATCATCGTTTGATATCGAAGTTACAAATACTGATAGCCCATACAATGGGTTATCTATGCTAAGTATTGATAAAGAATTTAAGTTACTTATTTTAGATTTAACTCTTCCCGAGATTGATGGATTAGAATTGCTTCCAAAAATTAGAGAAAAATCAGAGATACCTATCATTATTAGTTCTGCTAGAGATGATATTTTAGATAAAGTAATGGGACTAGAGAGAGGGGCAGATGATTATCTTCCTAAGCCTTATAATCCAAGAGAGCTTCAAGCTAGAATAAAAACTATTCTAAAAAGAGTTGATGGAGTTGAATTAAAAAAAGAAACAAAGGTCTCACCTTTTTCAATAAAAGAAGAAGATATGCAAATATCTTTTAAAAATATTTCTCTTACTTTAACACTTGCCGAGTATGACATATTAAAATTACTAATCAAGAGAAATGGAGGAGTGATTGCTAGAGAAGACTTTATATATGCAAGTGATAGCATAGAAGACGATTCATCATTGAAAAATATCGATGTAATAGTTTCAAGAATTAGATCAAAGTTGTCTAAGATAGATAGTAGTGCTACATATATAAAATCTGTTAGAGGTATTGGATATCAGTTAGTATGATTAAAAACATATCTATTTCAACGTTTATTAATATAATATTTTCCTTGGCTTTTATAGCCACTATTATTACATTTTCTTTATTTATTAGTTTTGATAAACAAAAACATGAAATTAATCAACAAAATAGATATGAATTAATTGCAGAAAACTTTTTAAGTACTTTCCAAAATTTACCAACCGCCGAATCTTTAATAAATTTATTTAAAAAATTTCAAGTTAGACCTCTTGAAAATAGAGATGATAAGCTTGAAATTATCAAAAATGCTCAAGAATTAACAATAACACAAAATTATTTAGGGACATATAGAGTTTATAAATATGATAGTCAATATTATATTTATGTTCAACAATATGGCTACAATTTAATGCTAAAAGATATTAGAAATAGTAACTATAGTATGGTAATTATTATCACTGCATTTGTACTATCTCTTATTATAATCTTTTTTTTATATGCAATTTTAAAAAGAAAACTCAAACCTCTTAAACTATTAAATAAGCAAATTATAGAGTTTTCAAATGGTAATAAAGATATAAAAATCAAAGCCATTTCAAATGATGAAATTGGAACAATTGCAAAAAGTTTTAATGAAGCTATTAGACTCATAAATAATCAAAGTAAATCAAAAGATTTATTTATGAGAAATATGATGCATGAACTTAAAACACCAATTACAAAAGCTATGTTTATAGCTGAAACTTTGGATAATGAGAAAACAAGGGACAATCTCCAGAGAGCTTTTAAAAGAATGGATGACATTATAAAAGAACTTGCTACTGTTGAAAAACTAACTTCTGTGAATAGTATGATTTATAAAGAACAAACATCTTTTTTTAATATTTATACTAAGACTTTAGAAATTATGATGGTTAACCCTGAAAATATTGTTTCTAAAATAAAGAGTTTTCAATTTGAAGTTGATGTATCTATGTTTTCAATTGCACTTAAAAACTTAATAGATAATGCTATTAAATTCTCACAAGATAGCAAAGCAATTATCACTGCATCTAAAGAACAAATTGAAATTAGTTCACTAGGTGAACCTTTAAAATATGATTTAGATTATTACACTGAAGCCTTTTCACAAGAAGAAAAAAGAAGTGATGGATTTGGATTAGGCCTTTATATTGTGAAGACTATTGTAAACTTACATGGTTATAAATTCACTTACTATTATAAAGATGGGAAAAACTACTTCAGTATAAGAATGTAAGAGTTTACTTTAAAGGCTCTCTTACATCTTTCATAATTTCAAACCATGAGCGATTGAAATTTTTCTTAATATATTTTTTTTTATGTGGAATAATACAACCTGAACAATTTTGATGAATGTAGTCATCTCCTATATACTGAGAACCATCTTTAGAGTTAATACTACAAACAGAAAACAATGTTTTCTCTTCTTTTTTTTCAAAACCTTCATCTTTAAACCTAAAATTTGGACAAGCACATAAATAACAGTTTAAATCTTCCATATCGTGACATTTTTTGTTATCTTTATACAAAGGACAAAAATCTGGTTCATTTTTGACCATATTTTCAAATTTAAAGTATTCTATAACTTCATCAACACTTTTATCTTCTAATTTCTTCATCACATTTGCATGAAGATTACCTTGCTTTGTAAACCATTCACTGTAAGTCATTGTTACTCCTAAAATTAATAAAATTATTTATATATATTCAAACGACACTTTAACTAAAGTGTGTTTAAAACACCAGAAAATTTAGTACTATAAAGATATTAGATAATTCTAAAGAACATTATCTAATATCTTTTGTATATTTAGTTTTATTTTCATTTGATCTACAAAAGTATCAATTGAGTTCTTTTTATATTCTTTAAAATTATATCCCTTATACTTATGATTTATTGATTTAAAATATTTTGTTCTAAATTCATCATTATCAAATATTCCGTGGACAAAAGTACCTTTGAGATTATTCTTTTCATATGATAAAGAATAGTCTTTACTAACTCCATGATGTATTTCAAAACCATTTATTTTGCACCCAAATAATTCATATTCTTGTTTCTTAAGTATTTTTTCTTTTTCAAAAGTAATTATTGAAGGAATAAGTCCGAAACCAAGTTCAACTAAGGGTGCACTATTTTCTACAGTATATTTATCATCTAAAGTTTCAAACATCATTTCATAACCACCACAAATACCACAAATATCTTTTTTGTGATTTTTAATTTGTTCAAATAATCCTGTCTCTTTTAACCACTGTAAATCTTTTATTACAAGTTTTGAACCAGGAAGAATAACTAGATCAAACTTTTCTAAGGAAATATTTGAATTTACAAATTCTACAAATACCTCATCATCAGCTATCAAAGGCTCTATATCATTATAATTACTCATATGAGGATAAGAAATAACTGCAATATCTAGTTTCTTATGTTTAGGATATTGAACAAAGTTTTTCAAAGAAGCCAAATCTTCAAAACCAAGATTAAAAGGAAGATAAGGTAAAACACCAAGAACAGGTATTTTAAACTCATCTTCTATTATTCTAATACCTTCATCAAATAAAGATAAGTCACCCCTAAATTTATTTACAATCACCCCTATTACATTATCTCTAAGCTCTTTTGGAAGAAGATTATAAACCCCATAAATTGAAGCAAATACCCCACCTTTTTCTATATCTGCAACTAATATAATTTTTGTATTATACTCTTGTGCAATAAAGATATTTGATAAGTCTTTATCCATAAGATTTAGTTCAACAGGACTTCCAGCCCCTTCATTTACAATACAATCATATCTTTTATCTAAATATTCATAGCATCTTCTAACCGCAGGTTTTAATAAGTCTATATCTCTATAGTATTCTAATACCTCTTTATTTGCTACTACTTTACCTTCAACAATTAAAGAAGCAGAGTTTCCTTTTCCTGATTTTAGTAATATAGGATTTAAATGATACGAAGTTTCACAGTTTAAAACCTCAGCTTGAAAATACTGAGCTATTGCTATTTCTCTTCCATCATCACATACATGAGAATTATTAGATACGTTTTGAGCTTTAAAAGGTACTACACTATGCCCAGCTTCTTGAATAATCTTTGCTATTACAAAAGTAAGAGTTGATTTTCCAGCATCTGAGCTTGTACCAAATATTGATATGTTATTCATTTATTAGGATTCCTATTTCTATGAAGTTATTGATTTTATTAGAAATTTGATTATTAACATCTTTAAGGATAAAATCTGTTTAAATAGTTATCAATTTGTATTTCCAATTCTTTATGCTGTGCTAATGTATTATAAAACTCTTCATCGTAAGTACTTGATGCTAAACCAACTATAGTTCCAAGAACTGATCCTCTATGTGCATTCTCTCCACCTAAGTTTGTGTTTATTAATAATGCTTCTTTAGGATTCTTATAATACTTAGAAGCCAAATAACATGCACTTGGCCATGAATCAGTTATATAACAAGCAAGTGAATAGATACGACCTACGACATAAGAATCTTCTCTTTCCTCATTTAGTAGTTTTTCAAGTTTTGTTCCAGAAATAACATTTCCAGCTTTTATAACTATCTCTTCAACAGAATCCTTATCATCACGATTAAGTAAAGATTCTAATAAACTTACATAACTATCAATAACTTTCATTAAAACCTTATCAGGGTGTGTTAAAGACACATGTTCTCTACATATTTTTTGTACAACATCCAAAGGTTTTGAAACTAATAATGCCAAAGCTAAGGGTGCAACTGTAACTAATGCTCCCATTGAGGGTGTATCATGAGTTTTAGCAGCACAATTGTTTAAATCTTTTCCTAAAGAATAATTAGCAAAAAAACCACGATGATAACTTTCTGCATAAGTATCTGGATGTTTAGGTGTATCTGATGTCATTAAAGAAACATACTCTTCTAGCCATTTATTACTATTGTAATCTCCATCTTTATTAAGAAGATTCATCAACCATTTTGAACACCATGCATTTAAGGTATTTTCACCTGCTGGTAATTTATGATGATAATGACCATTTGTTCGTCCCCATAAATGACTTTTTCCTTTTAAGATAACATTTCCTACAATTTCATTTTGTTTTGTGTCTTTTTTATCTTTTCTACCACCACTTGTTGTTGAATGTAAATTCATAATTGAACTTGGATGATATCTTGGAGCTGCTTGCATTTTTGTAATTCCATTAGGAGGAAAAGTTTTTTCAATATCAAAGGGATTGTAAAACCAATGCACTGGCATAGAAAGTGCATCTCCTACATATAAATTTACTAAAGCGGCCTTTACTCTTAATCGTTTTATTTTATCAATATCCATGATTTAATCCTAAAATATTTAATATTTTTTGTTATTTTATCTTAACTTAAATATTTCAATATGCTTTTTATGTTCTTTAATAGAAAGGATTATAGTTAATTCTTATCCAAGCTAGATTTTAGTCAAAAATTATCTTAATATTAACACACTTCTTCTAAGGCTTTTTTTAGTATTTGTATCGAGGTTCTTGATTTAACTGTAACTTGTACATAATACTCATCTAAATAATCAAAAACAGAACAGTCATTTATCATTATTTTATAAGGTTTTAATTTTTCTTGTAGTTCTTTTGCTTTTATACTTTTTAATTTTGCTAGTACATAATTTGTTCTACTTTGATATATAGATTCTACTAAAACAGAATTTTCTAAGATATTTTCTAACTCAATTCTATTTTTAATATTTATTGCTTTTGATATTCTTTTAAAGTTTTTATCCTCAAGTGCAGTTTCTAAATAGCTTGAATCAAATTGTGATAATTTACACAAAGGTTCAAATCTTTTTAAAGAATCAATATTTTTTTCATTTGAAATTATACTTGATACTCTAACTCCTACGCTTGAATAAAAGTCTGTGATTGATTTTAGTATATACAATTTGTCATATTTTTTAAGATGATCAATTGCAGACTTTCCATCAGAAAAATCTAAAAAACTTTCATCAATTAATATAGTACAGTCTTTTTCAATCCAATAATTCATTAGAATGTCTAAATCATAATATGTTCCATCAGGAATTGATGGATTTATAAAAACTACTAAACTTTTGTTTTTTACAGGCAAACTTATGTTTTCAAATCTATTTATAGTACGTAAATCATATCCAAAGTTTATACAAGCTCTTTTATATTCTAAGTAAGCTGGAGAATAGATAGTACAATGCTTTAAGTCCAGATGTTTAAAAAGAGTAAAAATACTAGAACTAAGACCATTAAAAAGTTCAATTTGTTTTGAATTTATTTTATAGTTTTTTGCTACCTTTTCATATAATTTATCATAAACGGGATAAGAAGAAATATCGAGATTATTAAAATCAACATTTATCTCTGGTTTAATAAAATTTATACTTGAAGAAAAATCTATTATATCTGTAATTTTACAGTTTAAATTTTGAGCAAAAGATGATATTTCCATTATAATCCTAAAAAGTTTTTAATACCAGTAAATACAATTTGAGCAGATAAGGCTGCTAAAAACAATCCTGTTATTTTAGAAATTACTAAAAGTCCTTGTTTTCCAATTATCTTTTCAATAATGCTTGAACTATATAACATAAGCCCTATTACTAAAACAGCACAAATCAATGCAAAACTTCCCATTAACATCGAAGATTTATTTTCAAAAGTTGCACCCATTACAAGTAAAATACCAATAGTTCCAGGACCAATAGTAATAGGAATAGCAAGTGGTACGACCGCTAAATCTAAGATATTTTTATCTCCTACTTTTGCAGTTGCTTTATTTCCCTGAATCAATTCAACCGCAGATAAAAACATCAAAGAACCTGCCCCAATTCTAAATGCATCTAGTGTTATTCCAAATACTTCAAATATATGTTTTCCAAAAAATAGTAGAATTAAACTTGTTACTATTACTGATATAGTAACCTTTATGGCTAGAGCTTTTCTCTCTTTTGATGTTGCATCATGTGTTACTGTTAAAAAAACTGACAATACAAAAAATGGTGTCATTATAAAAAACATTTTTAAAAAAGTTGAAATAAATAATTCCATTTTATTCTCCTAAAAAACTATCAATTTTAGAAACTAATTCTTTTTTATTAACACCATTTATAGATGCATAACATAAAGCAGCACCATACCCAACACTATCTTCTAATTCATTCGAATCAAAAGTTGAACTATAAGTATTTATTGGAAAATTTAACTGCTCCAAAAGTGTTTTAATATTTTTATTATCTTTATTTTTACTTGTACAAAGAGCTATATTTGAAGAATCAACTGCACCTTGCATACTTTCTAAAATAGAGTTTACTATAAGCAATACTGTGGCCATTTGAGTACCCCCTGCAAGTATTACTTTTAAATTTTTTGAAGTACTCCCTAAAATAAATCCAGCGTTGAAAATAAGCATATTATCACTTACCTTTGAAAGCTTTGTAAAAACATCATCATCTAGCTGAATTCTCTTTAATGCAGTTTCAATCGTACTATTTTTAATATCCCTTGAAACGTCTTCAACAGAACTAGAAAGAAAATCATCACATTTATAACCAAGAGCTTTTGCTGTTGCTACAGCAGTTATATCTCCACTTATTACAGATTCGCTTAAAATTATATAATCATCTTTTGACTCATAATTTGTTCCAAACTCAACACCTTTTTGAAAAATTTCCATAGCGTTTATTTTTGCACCATCATCAATTCTTGCACTTGGTTTTATATCAAATTTATGTACTTTGAAATAGTTAATTTTTGGTTTTAATTCTAATCCTAAATCTAGTATTTCAATATTTGAAAAAGGTTTTAACTCATGTACTGCACGAGTAATAAAAACAGGCTTTAAAATATTTTTAGAAGTTTTTGTAATATTTTCTAAAGATTTTAATTCTTTTGAACATAAAAATTCTGCATTTAATGTTGGCGTTAAATACAACTTAGTAGAATTTTTCAATTGTAAAATATGTGGTATTTCGGAAGTTTTAGTAACACTTCCTGCTAGTAAAAAAGTAGCTTGTTTACCTCTTAGGTATTCAAGAAAATCTACACTTCCTAAAATAGTGTCAAAGTTCATTTAAAACCTTTATATAATTTTAGGAAGTATAACAAATATGTGCTTATTTAAAATATTTATTTACAATTTCAAGAAAATCTTTAGGATTTTTATATCCTACTATTTTAGAAGCTTTTACTTCTTCATTATTTTCATCCCAGAAAATTAATCCTGGAGGTCCTACAATTCCATATTTTTTTTGTAATGCTTTATCATCTTTATTATTTTTTGTAACATCTGCTTTTAAAAGAGTAAAGTTTTCAAGCTTATTAATTACAGCTGGATCTTTAAAAGTAATCTCTTCTAATTCCTTACAAGAAACACACCAATCAGCATAAAAATCTAGCATTACAGGTTTAGATGAAGCCTTTATTGCTAAATCTAACTCTTCAATATTCTTAATATAAGTGAAATTCACCGCTTTTCTTTCACTAATAACACCTGAAGTATTTGTAAACTTCTCAAAAGGTTTTAAAGGGTTTGTTGCTCCAGAAACTGTACCTAAAAATAAAGAAACTCCATAAAGGAAGATTAATACGGTTAAAACTTGAGCTAGTATATGCTTGTAGATATTTAAATAAATAGCGGCACCTATAAATAAAGCAGCCCATAAAAACATTACAATACTTGCATCTAATACTCTATCTAACATCCATACAGCAATTGCTAGCATTACAATACCAAATACCTTTGATACTGAATCCATCCAACCACCAGGTTTTGGCATAAATTTTCCAGCACCAAGTCCAATTAATAATAATGGCATTCCCATTCCAATACTTAATACAAATAATGCAAGACCACCTAAAATAGCATCACCTGTTTGACCTATATAAACTAAAGCACCAGCAAGAGGAGGAGCTACACAAGGTCCAACAATTAAAGCAGATAAGAATCCCATAATTGCAATGCCTAAAATACCTTGTTTTTCTTTCCCATCTGTAGATTTATTTATCTTATTTTGAATACTTTGTGGTAATTCAATTTTAAAATATCCGAACATTGAAAATGCAAGCGCTACGAAAATTGCTGCAAATATAGTTAATACATATGGATTTTGAAGTGCGACTTGTAAGTTTGCACCAAATAAACCTGCAACTATTCCAGCAATAGTATAAGCCATAGCCATAGATAAAACGTAAATTAGAGATAGAAAAAAACCTTTTCCAGCTGTCATTTTTTCATTTTGTGATGCACCTACAATTATTGAAGATAAAATAGGAATCATTGGAAAAACACAAGGAGTAAATGAAAGTAATAATCCGAAACCAAAAAAAGTAGCTAAAACTAATAACATATTTCCTGTTTTTAATGTATTTGCTATTGAGTCTGTTTCATTTAATTCAACTTCTACCATATTATTATTTGTTTCAATATTCTTATTTAAAACAGTTGTATTTAAATCTAAACTAAATTTTGAATTCATAGGAGCATAACAAAGACCTGCTTTTGAACATCCTTGAAATTTAACTTCAAGTTCATATGATGAAGAATCTACTTTTGATTTTAGTAATGAAAAAGGGATTTCTATTTTCTGATTATCAAAATGAACAATAAAACCATCATATTCAATAGGTTCAGGAATATTTACATTTTCTGTAATATCAATTTTTACTGGTTTTGTGATAAATACTTTTAACTTATCATCATAAAGATAGATATCTTTTCCTAAATTTAAAGTAAAAACTACTTTATCATTATCTTTTACAAATTCTTTTTTGAAAGCATCATCTGGATCTAAAAAGTCTTGTTGAAGTTCTGATGAAAAAGCATAAAAGCTCATAAAAAGTAGTAATAGTATTTTTTTCATTAAATGTCCTATGAAATATTTTTTTTATTATATTAAAATTTTGTAAAGAGTTTGTTAATTAATCATTATAGCAGAATTTAGTATAAGATTTTATTATATTATATTCTAAGTAATTTATGTTAAAATTCTATTCAAATAAAGGATACATATGAATAATTTAGTAGATTTACAACCTAGAATAGTAGAGAAAATGCTTGAAGATAATATTGTTATGATTGATGTAAGAAGAGAAGACGAATTTAAAAGAACTGGCGTAATAAAAAATGCTCATTTAATGACATTTTTTGATGCATATGGCAATCATGATATAAAAAATTGGATTAGTAAATTTGAAGAATTAGTAACATCAAAAGATCAAACTTTTGTATTGATTTGTGCACATGGTAATAGAACAAGAACAATAGGAGACTTTTTAATCGAGCAAGGTTATAAAAACACTTCTCACTTATTTGGAGGAATGGCTTTGTGGAAACAAGAGTTAAGAGAAACTACTGAATATAAAATTTAGTAGATTTCTATTTTATAAAATAGAGAGAAACCTCTATTTTTTCTGATTATGAATTTTTCTTATCTTCACTTGCTTTTTGTAAAATAGCAATTATTTCATCTAAATTTTCATATGGAATATGTGATTTCCATTGAATATCTGTACCATTTAAAGAAACACCAATACTAACTATATCTGAAGTATCTTTTCCATAAGGTTCTGTAACATTTGAAACTGAAATAACACCCTTTTTTGTACCAGCTAATGGTAATGAACCTAGCTTTGTAATTGTAGACATTTTGTATCCTTATCTTTTATTTTTATTGCTTAATTTTACAAGAATAAACTTTTGTTTAATTAAAACTGATTAGTACTTACCGCATCTTTTGCAATTACTTCTCCAAATTTTATATTTTCATTTAATAAATTTTCAATATCAACACTTCCTTCTTCCCATAGCATAACTACAGTTGAACCCATTTTGAAATATCCTAAACAATCTCCTTTAGAAATTTCTATGTTTTCATATTCATATACTTTTAATTCTGAAGTATTAATATTTGTCTCAACTCTTGGTTCAAATTCAAATACCATTTGACCAACATTTAAAGCTCCAACAAATATCATATAAAATAGCTTGCCATTATTTTCACATTCTATAATAACTCTTTCATTTTGTACAAATAAATCAAGTTCTTTATTTAAATATTTTAAATTTACAGGATAAAGTTTTCCAGGTACATGAACAAGTTTTTTTAGTATAAAATCACTTGGAGCGTGGTATCTATGATAATCTTTTGGTGAAAGATAAAAATTCATAAAAGAACCATTTTTCATTTTTTCTAATTTATCGTTACAATAATATGTTAATAAGTCTTCAATACTATATTCCATACCTTTAATTTGTAAAGCAATATCATTTTCGATTTTTCCACACTGCGTTACGAAACTATCTGTTGGAGATACAATTACATTTTTTTCTTCGTTAATTTCTCTAGAAATTTCTAGTTCTCTTGTAAATAAGGCATTTAAAGATTTATAAAACTTTGGTTTTTTAAATTCACTCATATCTAAGCCTAAAAACTTAACGTATCCACTGTTAATTATTTTTTGAATGAATGATGGGAATTCTTTTTTGGCAAACTTTCCAAAGTTTTGAGAAATTAAATTTGTAATGTGCATTATTTTCCTTTTGTCTATTAATTTAAGTATTTTATCTAGATTTACTTCTTAAATGGCTTTAATAAAAAACAAGTGATTTTTTGCTACCCTAAGATAAAATTTAACGCTAATATATTAAGGACAATTAAATGTATAAAATTATTGTTTCAAATCAATGTGCTTGCTTTAAAAGAAGTAATTTAGAAAACAACTTAAAGTTTCAATCAAAAGATGATGCCTTATTAAAAGCAATTGAGATGAAAAATACTATGAATAATGATTTTTGTAAAAAGCACGAATTTGATTTACAAGAAATGTATAACAATTTCGTAATAAGTTTTTATTCAGATGCAAGAGATAACTGTTGTGGAAATGGATGTTGTAGTTAATAGATTTTAATCTATTGCTACATCTTTTGGAATTAACATAAAAAGTCTTCCTTCTTCTTTCATCAATCCAGCTAATTCCCTAGCTTCCTTACCATATCCAAAAAAATAATCAGCTCTTATTTCACCTTTTATAGCACCACCTGTATCTGCAGCGATAACAAGTTTATTTATTGCTTTTTTCGTTTTGGGATTTTTTGTTTCTAAAAAGACTGGCATTCCTAAGGGAATATATTTCCTATCTACTGCTATATTTCGCTTTGGAATCAATGGAACATTTAAACTTCCAGTAGCTGTTTCTTCTTTTTCTATAAAGAAAACATAACTCTCATTATAATTTAAAACTTCTTCAATTTTATCTTCATTTTCTTTTAAAAAACTTCTTATAGTTTGTAAGGTAACTTCTTCTCTTTCTAAGTATCCATCTTCAATTAATTTTTTACCAATTGATTTGTATTCTCTACCATTTTGATTAGAATATCCAATATTAATTAATTCTCCAGTATCTAATAATACTCTACCTGAGCCTTGCACTTGAAGAAAAAACAAATCAATAAAATCATCAACATAGCAAATAATATCAAAATCATTTTTTTCTTCTATTTCTGCTCTTGTATCATAAGGAATATATCTTCCATTTTCTATTTTAGCTTTGTATCTAAAGTTTTCGAACTCTGGGTATTTATCTTTATTTTTTATAGTTATTAAATCTTTTGGAGTTTTATAAACAGGATATTGGTATTTACTTGTCTTTTGACGGCTACCTTTTAATAAGGGTTCATAGTAGCCAGTAATTAATCCTTTATCTCCATTATTTGAGACTAAGACTTTTGGAGTAAAGTTATTTGTGAAGAATAATTTTCCATTTGTAGAATCATAAGAGTTATTACACACATCTTTAAATAACTCTTTTTTACCAGATTTTTTACAAGCTTTTTTAAAAGCCTCTAAAGCTAAATTTAAATCATCATCATAAAATCCATTTAAATAATCAAATGCATCTTTTTTTGACATTTGTTCTTGTTTTACAGAACATCCAATAAATAAAAGTGTTATAAATAATAAAGCTAAATACTTTTTCAAAATAATAATCCAAGTTTTTAAAATTATAGCAACTTAAAGATTACATCCTGCACTAGATACTTGATGAACTTCTTTTAAACCACAAGCGCTACATCTATATTCTATTTCAGTAACTCCAGAACATCCATGATTCTTAAGAATTTTACTTCTTATTACTTCTTGTCTAAAAGTTGTTTTTGTAGTTTCGTCAAAAAAAGTTTTTGCTTTTGCTCCACATGATGGACATGTGCCTTCATTTAGTTTTGTTTCTCTTGTTTTTTTGCTTTTGAAGTATTGTAATACTGAGAATATTACTATTAGAAAAGTAAGTAGTAAAAATATTATAGTTTGCATGAAGCAGAGTTTTACTCTACTTCAGCATCGATAACATCGTCATCATCTTTTTTAGCTTTTTTATTTGGTTGTTCAGCACCTGCTTGGTCACCACCCTCTTTTTTATACATAGCTTCTGCTAATTTATGAGATTTTTCAGTTAAAGCTTTCACTTTTTCTTCAATTTGCTCTTTAGTAGCATTTTCGTCTTTTAATAATTCTTCTAATTGGGCAGCTGCATCAACGATAGCTTTAGATTCTTCTTCAGAAACAACATCAGGATTTTCTTCTAAAGTTTTCTTAGTTGAATGTAATAAAGCATCAGCTTGATTTCTTACTTCAATTACTTCTTTTTTCCGAGCATCAACTTCTTTATTTGCTTCTGCTTCATTTACCATTTTTTCAATTTCTTCATCAGAAAGTCCAGATGAACCAGAAATAGTAATTTTATTTTCTTTACCAGTTCCTTTATCTTTAGCAGATACATTTAAAACACCATTTGCATCAATATCAAATGTTACTTCAATTTGTGGAACACCTCTTGGAGCTGCAGGGATATCTGATAATTCAAACATACCTAAAGATTTATTATCTTTAGCAAATTCTCTCTCACCTTGTCCAACGTGAATAGAAACCGCTGGTTGGTTATCTTCAGCTGTTGAGAATACTTGTGATTTCTTAACAGGAATTGTTGTACCTTTTTCAATTAGTTTAGTTAAAACTCCACCTAAAGTTTCAATACCTAATGATAAAGGAGTAACGTCTAGTAATAATACATCTTTAACATCACCTTTTAATACACCAGCTTGAACAGCAGCACCAGCAGCAACAACTTCATCAGGATTAACACCTTTATTTAAATCTTTACCAAAGAATTCTTTTACAATTTCATTTGCTTTTGGTAATCTAGTAGATCCACCAACCATAATGATTTCATCAATTTCATCTTTATCTAAACCAGCATCGTTAAGTGCAGTTTTAATATGCTCTAATGTTTCAGAAATTAAATGCTCAGTCATAGATTCAAACTTAGCTCTTGTTAATGATTTAACTAAGTGAACAGGACCAGCAGAACCCATAGAGATAAATGGTAAGTTAATTTCTGTTGATTCAGCAGAAGATAATTCTTTTTTTGCATTTTCAGCAGCATCTTTTAATCTTTGAAGTGCCATCTTATCATTTTTAACATCGAAACCATTTTCAGTTTGGAATTCTGCTGCTAACCAATCAATAATTGCATTATCAAAGTCATCTCCACCTAAAAATGCATTACCATCTGTAGAAAGTACTTCAAAAGTTCCATCTCCAATTTCAAGTGCAGTAACATCAAAAGTTCCACCACCTAAATCATAAACAAGAACTTTTTCTTCACCTTTTTTATCTAAACCATAAGCTAATGATGCAGCTGTTGGTTCATTAATAATTCTTAAAACATTTAAACCAGCAATAGTTCCAGCTTCTTGAGTTGCTTTTCTTTGTGCATCATTAAAGTATGCTGGTACTGTAATAACAGCATCAGTAACAGGAGCTCCTAAATATTCTTCTGCATCAGCTTTTAATTTTCCTAAAATTTTTGCTGAAACTTCTTGAGGAGTATAAACTTTATCCCCAATTTCAACAGCTGCTGCACCATTTCTATCAACTATTTTATAACCAACTTTTTCTTGTGCTTCTTTAGCATTTTCTTCATCCATCATTAAACCCATAATTCTTTTTACAGAATAAATAGTTTTTTCAGGGTTTGTAATAGCTTGTCTTTTTGCAGGATCACCTACTAAAACTTCACCTTTATCTGTGAATGCTACAATTGAAGGAGTTGTATTTTTTCCTTCTTTATTAGGTATAATCTTAGCTTCTCCACCTTCGTAAACTGCCATACAAGAGTTAGTTGTTCCTAAATCAATTCCAATTACTTTACTCATTTTTCTTCCTTATCAAGTTTTATTTTTTAATTTAATTTTTGTCTAATTCATTCTAGTTTTTTGACATTACGGTCAAGCTTATTAAATCTATTTCTTACAAATAGAAACCATTGCAGGTCTTAATAACCTATCTTTTAACTTATAACCCTTTTGAAGTCTTTGAACGATATGTCCATCTTCATGATCTGGACTAGGTATTTGCATAACTGCATCGTGGAAATTTGGATCAAACTCACCATCTGTTTCTACCACAGTAATATCATGCTTTTCAAAAGCTGTGTAGAAGTTTTTAATAGTTAATTCAACACCTTCTTTTAATTTTGCTAATAATTCATCACTTGATAAATCAGAAGCTGCTTCTTCTGCTGCTAATGCCATCTCTAATGAATCAATTGGTGATAATAAATCTTTTGCAAATTTTTCACTTGCATAATCAATAGCATTATATTTTTCTTTTTCTAATCTTTTTTTAATATTCTCAAAATCTGCATGAACTCTTAAATATTTATCTTCTGCTTCTTTTAATCTGTCTTCTAAATCAGCTTTAACACTCTCAATTGTTTCTTCAACAGCTGAAACTTCTTCTTCAACTAATACTTCAGTTTCATTTTCTAAAACTTCTTCTGTTTGTATTTCTTCTTTTTTTTCTTCGCTCAAGTTCTTCTCCTAAAAAGTTGTTATTTTTTTATAAAAATATTCATAATTTTTTGGAAGTTGCCCAATTACAAGCATCTTCACATCTTCGTTATCAATTTTACAATAATGACAAATACCTATATAACCAATTGGTATGAAGTTTTCAAAATACAAACCTTCTTCTAAATTATCTAAAATTTGTCCTTTTAGAAATCTATTTATAGTTAATTCATCAAAATTATAACTTAATGCCAAATTTAAAAATTCTTTATAATTAAAGATTTCAAAATCTGAATTTTGTAATGTTTGATTAATTGCATCATAAACATCGTATGCTCCAACATCTTTTGAAATTCGTAAAATATGTTTTAGTGTTAAACCTCTCATATCTTGTAAAAATCTAAATAATGCATCTGTAAACTTAACAGAAATTGCAAACGATGTAAATTCTAATATCATATATTTATTTTCTACATTTAAAATTTCTTTTAAAATATCAGATTTTTCTTTTTTGATAAAAACAGATACTTCAACTTCAGATGAATAATATTGTAATGCTTTTAAATTTATATTTGATACATCAAAATTGAGTCTTGTTTTCCAATACTCTTTTAAAGCTTCAGTAGTTGGAGTTCTTCCACTACTAATATGTTCTTGCGCTAAATAACCTTCATCGCCTAATTTTTTAAAGTATCCTCTAATTGTTGCAGGAGAATAAGTGATATCATACATAGACTTTAACTGAGTAGAACCAATTGGTTCTAAATGTTCTATATATGCTTTAATAATAGACTGTAATAAAAACTCTTTTTTATCAATCATTTTACAACCATTTAAATTTATTAGCACTCATTGTCTTAAACTGCTAAAGAATTATAACCTATTGAGTGTATATTTGTCAAGTAGTTTTAAAATAAATCTTTTAAATTTGAAAAATGTCATTTATCCAAGCTTTGATTTAGGATTTTTACTATGTATATTTAATATGTTATAATTAATAATATAGATGTATTTACTGATTTTTGATAAATAATTGAGGAACCACTGATGAATAAAATATTTACATGCATATTATTAGCTACTTTAACAATACCTTCATTTAGTACTGAATTTGTTACTATTGGAACAGGTGGAGTTACTGGAACTTATTATCCTACAGGTGGTGCTATTTGTAGACTTGTAAATAAATATAAAAAAGAAACGAAAATAAGATGTTCTGTAGAATCGACGGATGGTTCTGTTTATAATATAAATAAAATAGAAACTGGTGAATTAGACTTTGGAATTGCGCAATCTGATCTTGTTTATCAAGCTTCAAAAGGAACTGGAAAGTTTAAAGGTAATACTATTAAAAAACTAAAATCTGTAATGGCTATTTACCCTGAGTTATTGACACTAGTTACAAGAAAAGATTCCAGTATTAATTCAATTGCTGACATGAAGAATAAAAGAATTAATTTAGGAAATCCAGGAAGTGGAAATGAAGCAACAACATTAACTCTACTTTCAGTTAGCACAATAAAAAAAGATGAACTAAAATTTGCAGGAACATTAAAAGCTTCTGAAATGCCTGATGCTTTAAAAGATAATAAAATTGATGGATATTTTTATATGGTTGGTCATCCAACTGCAAATATTAAAGATGCAACTGACTCTGTTGATGCTAAAATAATTGCACTTGAAGGTTCTAACATTGATTATTTAATTAGGAAATATCCTTATTTTACTAAAGCAGATATTCCTGCTAGATTGTATAAAGGAAACCCTAATTCAATTCCAACATTTGGAGTAAAAGCTGTCTTAGTTACAAGTGATGATGTAAGTGAAAAAGCTGTGTATACTACAGTTAAAGCTATCTTAGAAAATTTTGACAAATTTAAAAAACTTCATCCTGCTTACAGTAATATTTCTAAAAAATCTCTATTAAATGGTTTATCTGCTCCATTACACAAGGGTGCAAGAAAATACTTTAAAGAAGCAGGATTATTGTAAGTTCCTGAACTTTTTAATCATATACTTATTTGATAAAGGGCTTTTCGATTATATATCCATAACCTTTATGAGAAACAATAAAATCATCGTCAATAACTTTATCTTTTAATCTTTTCATAACTGTTCGAAATGCAGAATCATTAGTTTGTATATCATCCCAAACTGCCTCTTTAAATTTTTCTACTGAAATAACTTCACCAATAGATTTAATTAAGACCTGCAAGATATCTAACTCTTTTTTAGAAAGTTTTACAATAGACTCATTGTTGTAAAGTTTATCATTTGATAAATCATATGTGTATGTTTTATTTAATTTTATTAAGTTTGTATTAGAATGAAACTCTTTTTTATCTGCTAAAACTTCTTCTTTTGCTTTTTTTAACATTGCCATCATATTATCTATATTTAAAGGTTTTAAGAAATATCCTAGGACTCGTAAGTTTATTAATTTTAATAAGTCTTCTTCATTTTTATGTGCACTCACAATGATAAATCTTTGATTAGGGATTAGTTCTCTTATTAACTCAATCATACTCATACCATCAACATTTGGCATTTTTAAATCGCTTAGAACTAAATCAAAAGATTTATTATTTTCAATATTGTCTTTAAATATCGAAAACCCTTCTTCTCCATCACAAGCTAAAACTACTTCTTCAAAAATAGTATTTAAATAAAATGAAAGCGTCTTTCTAGCTACTTCCTCATCTTCAACTAATAGTACTCTTGTTGTCATATCACTCATTATTCTTCTTCCATTTCTATAATATTTTGATTATATCAAAACTTGAATTAACACTTTAATCTAATAATGAATTCTACTCCATCATTTTTATTAGATGCATCAATAGTACCCTTCATATTCTTTTCAATAATTGTTTTCGACATATAAAGTCCAATTCCAGTACCTTGATCTTCAAACTTTGTAGTAAAATAAGGTTCAAACATTTTTTCAAGTACTCGATCTTTTGCATTTCCGCAATTATTAGATATAGAAACAACTATAAATTCTTCCTCTTTGTAAACCTCTATTACAACTTTTGCATTGAATTCTACTTTTTTATCTTTTATTAATTTTGCATCACTTGCATTATTTAAAATATTTACAATTACTTGTTCGAATTCATTCTCATAACTATTTATTTGTATATCAATACCTTTAATTTCTAAAGATATATTATTCCTTTCAAATAAAGAATTAATGATTTTAGAGCTTCTTGTAATTGAATCTTTTATACCAAATACTTTTTTATCTTTTGCTGGTTGGTAAAAATTTCTAAAATCATCTATTGTTTGTGACATATAATCAATTTGTATCTTTGCACTTTTTATAGAATCATTTAATTCTTCTTTTGAAAACTTCTCAAAATTATCTCGAATGAAATAGAGTAATAAATTAATATTATTTAAAGGCTGTCTCCATTGATGAGATATATTTCCTAGCATTTCACCCATTGAAGCTAATTTATTTTGTTGAACTAAAAGTCTATCTTTTTTGATATTCTTTTCAAGTTCTATTTCAACTTTTTGTTTTAATTCTTCTTCATTCAACTTCATTTTTGTTATATCATTTAAATATCCATATAAACTTGTAACTTTTCCATGATCATCTTTAATTAAAATAGTACGGTTATAAACCCATTTAATATTATTTGATATGTCTACTATTCTATATATATTTGTAAAAGAATTAGCATCATCTTTAATTGCTTTATCTATTACTTCTTTAAGTTTTGAAATATCATCTTTATGAACTAGATTAAAGTAATCTAGATTTCCATTTATGAAGTCTGAAGCTTTATATCCATAATTATTAATATTATTCGATACAAACTTAACGCTTAAGTTTGTATCATTAAGCCATCTAAAAACAACTATTCTTCCAAAATCAGTTAACAATTCAACATTTCTTAACTCTTTCGTAAGTTTCATTCGACTATCAATATCCATAGACATCATTAGCATTCTATTTGAATTGTCTTTTGTAAAGGCTTTACCTCTTACTAGTATCCATTTATATTGATTTGATTTTGTTTTTAATCTATATTCACATGTAAAGTGTTCTATTTTATTTTTTACATGTAATTTAAATTTTTTTAATACTTTCTCTTTATCATCTTTATGTACAAGTTCAATCCATTGATCAAAATTCTCTATATCATCTCTTTTATAACCAAACATGTCTAACCATTTATTGGAAAAGAAAATTTCATTTGTATCAAGATTTATATCCCATAATCCATCATTTGATGCAATAATTGCTAATTCATATCTATCTTTCCATTTTTTGTATAAAATACTTTTTGTTTCTATTCTTTTATTGTATCTATTAAAAATAGTATTTATAAATCTAGCAAAAATATTTGATGTTGTGATTAACAATAAAGCCATAAAAATAATAGTAAGTAAACTCATAATTGTTTTATATTCATAATCACCTTTTATTTTACGTATTTCATCTTCTAAAAAAGTCTCTTTTACAAATATTTCATATTGATATTTTTGAAATGCATAAGTCAAACTTTTATCTTTTATAGATTTAAAATCTGGTATTTCATTTATACTTAGCTCTTTTGCTCCTCCATAGTAATTGAATACAGTTTTTTTATTTTTATCATAAAAACAAAAATATGCATTATTTATATTTTTGCTTTTTGGAATTATTGTATCAAATATAACTTTTTTTGTTAAAAAATTCATATCATCAACTTTTGAAAAAGCTCCTAAAAACAACTCCTTCTCTTTTACAAATTTAAAGTAACTAAGTTGGATATTCTTTTTCCCATTATCTATCCAATACATAAGATTATCATCCCCCATATATTGGATATTTTTTAGCATATGTTTTCTAAATTTATTAGTATTAATTTTAGAGTTAGTAAGCTTCGCTAAGTTTTCAACCAGTTGTTTTCCATGAAAAATACTGTAAGTACTTGTATCAAAAACTAAAAACTTAATAGTTTTTTGCTTTTCGATACTTAATATATACTTTTCAAGTCTTTTTAAATCCAATCTTTTTTCTTCAAATTTCAATGAATTTATATATCCATTTAACTCATATACTTTATTACTAAGTTCTATTTCTATATCATCAAAATTTGCACTTGTATTGTATTTGATATTATTAATATAATTTCGCAACTCTTCTTTTTTATAGAAAGTTTCACTTTGAATTAAAAGTTTTGTTTTATTTTTTTCTTGATAAGAAAAGAAAAAAAACATTACAACAGAAGAGATAAAAGCTAGAAATATTACAAAAATCAAAGGTGTATATACTATTTGATTTTGAATATCAGAAAGGGTATAAAACTTTTTTTTCTTAAAGAACATTTTAGTACTTCACTTTAGCTAAGTATAAACCATTTGCAAGTGCAGGAAGTCTATGAATGTTTTTTTCTTTATTTAATTGAGCTTTTAAATCATCAATGTTTAGTTTTCCTTCTGAAACTTTTAGTAAGAAACCTACCATCAGTCTTATTTGAGATCTTAAATAAGAGTTTCCTATAAATTTAAACACATAAATATCTTTGTATTTATAAAACTTAGTATCATAGATTTCTCTAATAGTTATATCTTTGTCACTTCCTTGCTTATGAAAATATTCAAAATCATGAACACCAATAAACTCTTTTATAGCTTCTTTAATTTTTTGTTCATCAATACTTTTTACCTGTGTAATAAAGTTATTATTAAAAGCTGTTATATTTTTTGTAGTAATTAAATACCTATAAATTCTTTTCTTTGCATGAAATCTTGAATGAAAATCATCTGAAACTTTTTTAATATGAAGTATACGAATTGAGCTTGGAAGTTGTTGGTTTAAGATGGCTTGTAATTTTGTATTATTATTCCAAAAATCTGGAATTATACAATTAAAAACTTGACCTGTTGCGTGAACATCTTTATCTGTTCTTCCACTTAAAATAATCTTTGTATCTATATTTATTCTTTTAAAAGCTTGAAGAAGTTTATCTTCTACTGTTTGGTTGTTTGGTTGTTTCTGAGAACCCTTATATAAAGAACCATCATAAGAGATTAGAAATTTTAGATTCATAAAATTTCCTAATATTCTTTTTTAACAGTTTTCGTATATAAAAAATAACTTACACTTAACCAAAGTATTGGAATTAAATATAAAGCATGTAAAAATATAGAGTCTCCAATTGCTTTTATCAAAATGTAATATAAAACTACTGATACAAGGGAATATGATACAGCTTTACTCTTTTCATATCTTGGATTAAAGTATCCAAAAGTAATCACTAAAAAAAGAGATAAAAGAGGAAACAATGATGTTAAAATGAAAAAACTCAAATCATCAATGTCAACATTTCTTTTTAATCTACCTTTCCAATATTCGTACGTATTAGTAAATATATTTATCTTACTACCTGCAATTGAATCATTAATATACATTGAATTAAAATTGATTTGATTTACCTCAAATTCATCTATGTAAAAAGCTTTTCCTTTATTCAGTTTAAAGCTAAGATCACCTTTATCGTTATTCAACTCTGCAGTTTTACTTAAAATAAATTGGTCTTTACCATCTTCTGTTTTAAATAATTTTACTTCATCATAAACTTTATCTTCTTTATTTTTTATATAAATTAGCCAAGCACCAAACTTTTGACCAAATTCACTAGCTTTAATATTAAAATTTGCTTCTTTTGTTTTTGCCTCTAAAAATTGTTTTGTTAAAAATTTTGTCTTTGGAATTAAACCAACAGAAACTACTAGAAGTACGCATGATAAAACTAGAGTTATTGGTAAAAAAATCTTTAAAATCTTTATTGGATTTAAACCAAAAGAAGTAATTACTGTAAGCTCATATTCACTTGAAAGTTTAGAAAGTGTGATAACTAGTGATATGAAAAATGAAATTGGCATAGTGTAAAATATGATTTGAGGAATTACGTAAGCATATAAAGTAAATAGTTCTAAAAAATTAATAGTGATAATTGATGTTAATGAAGCAATTTTTACTAAAAAAACTATTGATGTAATAAAATATAATCCTAAAAAGATTGGAAAAAATGTAATAGCTAATTGTGAATATAAATATTGCTTTAATTTCAAAAAAATACCTTTAAAATATTTTCTAAATCAAAAAAATAAACACTTAACATTCCCATGATTAAATATGGGATAAAAGCTGTTTCAATGTCTTTTTTTACAAGATTAGAATAAACTGAGGGTATTATAGCAAAAATTGCGGCTAAAAATATAGCTATAAGTGCTCCTTTTATTCCTAAAACTACAGCAATAGTTGCAATAATTGGGATATCACCTTCTCCCAAAGCTTCTTGTGTTCTCAAATCTGCATTATTTAATAATTTTGCTTTTATATTTTGAATATAAAAAGTTATTATAAAATTTAGCAATACAAAGATTCCTGAGAATAAAAATGCATTTTCAAAAGATTCTACTAATGAAAAAGAAGTTGCGAAAAATGATAAAATCAATACAATTAAAAGTAAATAATCAGGAACAGCTTTATATTTAAAATCTATAAAAGAAAGAGTGATACAAGTATATATTAATAAACTCATATATATAAATTCTTCAGATATCCCTAGTTTTATAAAAAGTGCAAGAGTTAAAGTTGCACTTAATAATTCTACTATAAAATATTGAGAAGATATTTTTGTTTTGCAATAAGCACATTTTGCCCTTAAAAAAATAAAGGATACCAAGGGAATATTATAATACCAAGCTATTGTCTTAGTACAAGAAGGACAAGAACTTCGAGGGAATACTACAGATTTATTTAAAGGAAGTCTTAAAATTAAGACATTTAAAAATGAACCAATAACAGCTCCAAAAATAAAGCTAAATACCTCCAAATCTTCGCTCTCTGTTATTAAAATCATTTACAATATCGTCTAATTCATTTTTATTAAAATCAGGCCAATAAGTACTTGTAAAAAACATTTCTGCATAAGCATTTTGCCATAAAAGATAGTTTGAAAGTCTAACTTCTCCACTTGTTCTTATTAAGATATCAACATTTGGCATACCATTTGTATCGAGGTTTGCCTCAATATTTTCTTCATTTACTTCAAGTTTTTTTTCATTCAATCTTTTTACAGCTCTTACAATTTCATCTTTTGAACCATAATTTAAAGCTAAGACTTGAGTTAGTTTTGTTCCATTTTTTGTTTTCTCTTCTGTATCCTTAATTACTTTCTGTAAAGATTTTGAAAATCTCGAAGTATCACCTATAGTTCTTAATTTTATATTATTTTCTATATATATTGGTAATTCTTGCTTTAAGTATTTTTCAAGTAGTTTCATCAAAAACTCAACTTCTAACTTTGGTCTTTTCCAATTTTCTGTTGAAAAAGCATAAAGAGTTAAATACTTAACTCCTATATTAGAACAGTGTGTTGTAATATTTCTTATGACTTCAGCTCCTGCACTGTGTCCTGAAGTTCTTTTAAGATTTCTTTCTTTTGCCCATCTTCCATTTCCATCCATTATAATTGCTATATGAGATGGTGCTATATTATTCATAATGAGAAAACTCTTTTTCTAGTTTAGTTAAAATATCTAGAGAAATATCTAGTTTTGAACCCTCAAATTTAAAAGAGCTATTTTTTAATATTAAGTCTATTTTATTATTTTCTTTTCCAAAACTACTTGCATCTTCTAAAATATTTAAACAAACAGCATCTAAATTCTTTTTTTCACGCATTGATGTAGCAGAAGCTAAAGCTGATGATTTATCCATTTCGGCTTTAAATCCTATTGTTATCAAATCATTTTTATCTAATGATTCTAAGATATCGATATTTTGTTTTAAATCTAAATTCCAACTATCACCTATCATATCTTTCTTCATTTTACCACTTTGAGGAAAAGATGGAATATAATCACTAACAGCTGCAACCATAAATAAAAATGGTCTTTTTAAAATTAAATGAGGTCTTGAATCATCCATCAATGTAGCTTTTGTTAGCGTGCCTTTTTTAGCAACTCTTACAGAATCAATTAAATAATTTTTCATTTCTTCTGAGCTATCAACTTTTATTAAATGAATCTCTTTAGGAATTTCATCAAAGCCACGAGTACTTACTAAACAAACATCCGCACCTTTATAATATAAAGCTTTTGCCATTGATGCTGCCATTTTTCCTGATGAGAAGTTTGAAATATATCTAACCTCATCAATTTTTTCCAAAGTGCCACCACCACTTAATACAACTTTTCTATTAATCCAATACTCTTGCTTTAATAACTCTCTTGCAGTTGCATTAAAAATATCTTCTGGTTCTGCCATAGCGCCATCACCTACATCTTTACAAACTAACTCTTTTGTTTGTGAAGAAAGAATCTCAAAATTACAAAGCTTTAGCATTTTTAAACTAGCTTGAGTAATTGGATTTTTAAGCATCATAGTATTTGCAGCAGGTGCTAAAAGCTTAATTCTAGGATATGCAAGTGCTACTTGAAGAAGTAAATTATCAGCTAAGCCATTTGATAATTTATTAATTGTATTTGCAGAACATGGAGCAATTACAAAAATATCAGCCCATTTTCCTATGTCTATATGATTATAATCTTGACTTTTATCCCAATTCTCATTTGCTTCATCTAATACTTTACTTTGTGATATTGCTTCAAAAGTTATAGGTGAGATAAATTTTTTAGCACCTTCTGTCATAATTACACGTACCTTTGCACCTGCTTTTATATAAAGCCTGATTAATTCTAAACTTTTATATATTGCAATTGAACCCGTAACACCAATAAGTATCTTTTTATCTTTTAATAACATCTCAAATCTTTTTAATAGTTTTACTATTTATTTTTTATTCGTAAAGTGTTTGTCATAATATCCAGCAACAACTCTTTTTTTAGCTCTACTTGTATATAACTCACCTTTTTTAACATCTGAAGTTACAGTACTTCCAGCACCTATCATTGTATTATCTTCAATAGTAACAGGAGCTATAAACTGTGTATCCGATCCTACAAATACATTTTTACCAATAATAGTTTTGTATTTATTAATTCCATCATAATTACAAGTAATTGTTCCACAACCTATATTTGTACCTTCATCTATTTCACAATCACCTAGATATGTTAGGTGACCTGCTTTTACACCAGTCAATATTGCTTTTTTAGTCTCTACAAAGTTTCCTAAATGTGTTTCATTTAACTGGCTACCTGGTCGTACTCTTGCCATTGGTCCGATATCTGAATCTTTTATAATTGAATCTTCTACAATAGAGTTTGTTTTAATATGTGAGTTAATAATTTTAGAGTTTCCTAAAAGTGTAACTCCATTTTCTAAAATAGATTCACCTTCAATTTCTACACCTTCTTCTATATAAATAGTATCAGGTAATCTCATAATAACGCCAGCTTTTAAAAATTCATTTTTAATTCTTTTTTGATGAATTACTTCAGAATCTGCCAATTCTACTTTTGAATTAACACCTTTAAAATTCTCAACATTCACTACAAGTGGTTTTAACACTTTTCCTTGTTGAATTGCCAGTTCAATTAGATCTGTAATATAATACTCATCTTGGGCATTATCATTTGAAAGCTTTGGTAAGTTTTCAAGTAAGAATTTTGTATTAAACTGATAAATTCCTGCATTTGCAGTTGTAACAGCCAACTCTTCTTTTGTAGCATCTTTTTGTTCAACAATTTTTTTAACACATCCCTCTTCGACAATTACACGTCCATAACCATCAGCACTCTCAAGTTCTAAAACAGACATAACAATAGTTGCATCTAAGTCAAACTTTTCAAGCTCACTTGATTGAATCAAAGGCATATCACCATTAAGAACTAAAACTTCTTCATACTTTGGAGTTATTCCCATAACAGCTCCACCAGTTCCTGGATAATTAGCATGGTCTTGAATCACATAATTAATATCAGAGAAATACTTTTCCATTTCTCTTTGTACACGTGCAGCTTGATGAAATAAAACAACCGTAATATCATCGCTTAATTTCAATGCTTCTTTGATAGAATAATACAACATTTCTTTTCCAGAGATTTTGTGTAAAACCTTTGGAGTTGTTGATTTCATTCTTGTACCTGCACCTGCTGCTAATATAATTATTGATTTACTATTCATTTTTGTCCTTGAAGCTACTTCTTTTATATTATTTATATTATCATAAATAATATTATCTATTAATAATTCACCTAAAATTAATCCCTTTTTCTTCTTCTTGGTTTAAACTCACTTCTAGCTCGCCTTGGTCTTAATTCATTTTCATCTCTTGGTGATGAAAAACTATTATCTCTCCGTGGTCTTTCATAACTAGTTTTTCTTTTTAAATCATTTCGCCTTGGAGTATCAACTTGAATAATTTTTCCTTTTAAAGATGTTTCAATAAATGCGTTGAAAGTATTTCTTAAACCATAAGCTTTATCATGGTCTGGGAATATTTCAGGTAATTTATATGAAAGCCATAGATATAAAGATATCTTTTTAACCTCATCTTCAACAAGTAATAAATCTTTTTGAGTTATCACTTTTTTAGGTAAAGTAATTGAAGGTTTATAAGGACAAACCTTTTGTTTTACAACGGCTGCAATATATGCTTCATATGCTTGCAAGATAATAGGTGACCTTGTAGTAATTGGAGCTTGAGCAAGTAAATACTTATCTTCAAGTTTCATAGAAAATCTTGTATCAACTATTTTTGAAGCTGTAATCATAGAAGATATATTCGCAGCTATGAAAGGACCTGAAAAAGACATATTCTCAGCAAAAAACTTTAGTATTTTTGTTAAAGATGTAGTTTTAATATGAGAAGATAAAGACTCTAATTGTTGAGCATTTATTTTAACCCTAAAAGGTGGTTTTATAGTTTTAATTGGTTGCTTATATTCTTCACTTATATGCTTTAAAATATCTCTTCTAGTTGCTCCTAGAAATCCAGCTTCAAAATGACCATATCTTCCAGCACGACCTGCTATTTGAACTATTTCATTTACTGTAATTTTTCTTCTTGATACTCCATCAAATTTTGTATCTGTTGTAAAAAGAATAGTTTTTATAGGAAGATTTAAACCCATTGCAATTGCATCTGTTGCTATTAAAATTTGACTTTTGTTTTCTCTGAATTTTCTTGCTTCATCACGTCGTACTTCAGGTGAAAGGTTTCCATATATTACAGATACTGTATAGTTTTTCTTTAATCTATGACGTAACTTTAAAACATCGGCTCTAGAAAATGCTATTAAAGCAGTTCCATCTTCTAAGTTATCCAAAGAAGTATATTTCTCATTTACTTTTAGTTCTGCTTTTCTTTTATGACGTATTACTTCTAAATCTTCGCCTAAATAAGTTGCTATTTTTTTAATAGCTTCAAGTGCATTTACACTTCCCGTCATTATTACTTTTTTAGCAGGACAACCAATAATTGCATTAACCCATGCCCAACCCCTATCAATATCATCAAGCATTTGAACTTCATCAATAACGCACACATCAACATCTAAGTCATAATCAATCATCTCAATAGTTGAACATACATGAGCAGCATCTTCATTCAACATCTGTTCTTCACCAGTTATAAGTGAAGCCTCAATATCATCTTTTTTCAAACTCTCATAACCCTCAAGTGCTAATAGTCTTAAAGGCGCTAGATAAAGTCCAGAATTTGCTTTTTTTAGCTTTTGCATTGCATTATAAGTTTTACCTGAGTTAGTTGGACCTACGTAAAATTCTAATTTTCTATTTAAGCTTCGTGCTAGCGGATATAATTCTTTTAAATCACAGTTTAATAAAGTGTGTAGTTGTTCTTGCCAATTTTCTTTCATGTGCGTATTATAATCAATTGAATATAATATCGCATTAAATAGCTAAGGATAGTTGATGAATTGTGAATATTTTGGCAAATGTGGCTCATGTACAATACATGATATTGGATATGAGGGGCAATTGGATTTAAAAATACAAAGAGAAAAAGAGCGTTTTTCAAACTTTACTGACTTTAAAAATATCAATTCTGATATTGTAAGAGGTGATGAACAAAACTTCAGAAATAGAGCTGAGTTTAAAATATGGAAAACTTTTGATGAAAAAGACAGAGCAACACTTTCATATGCAATGACAAGTATAGATAAAACTGTATTAGAAATAAATTCATGTCAAATAGTTAGCCTTGATATATCAAACTTAATGCCAAAACTTTTAGAAGAGATACAAAAGAATAAAACACTTTCATTTAAACTATTTGCAATTGAGTTTTTAAACTCAACAACTGGGGATATGCTTGTAACTTTAATCTATCATAGAAAACTTGAAGAAGATTGGAATACTCTAGCATTAGAATTATCAAAAAAGTTTAATATCAAAATAATCGGTCGTTCAAGAAAACAAAAAGTAATTCTAAAAAATGACTATATAGATGAAAAACTAAATATCAATAATACAAACTATAATTTCAGATATATAGAAGGTGGTTTTACACAACCAAATACAAAAGTAAATATTGGGATGATTGAATGGGTTTTAAATAATATTAAAGATTCTTCAAAAGATTTATGCGAACTTTACTGTGGTGGAGGAAATTTCACTATTCCACTTTCTTCAAGATTTAGAAAAGTTCTCGCAACAGAAATATCAAAAACATCAATTAAATCAGCAAAAACAAACTGTGAATTAAATAAAAATACGAAAATAGAGTTCATCAGAATGAGTGCAGAAGAGTTTGTTGAAGCATTAGAAGAGAAAAGAGTATTTTCAAGACTAAAAGATATAGATTTAAAAGCTTATGATTTTGATTCAATTTTTGTAGATCCTCCACGTGCAGGACTTGATGATACAACAAGAGCATTAGTTAAAAATTTTGAACAAATTATATATATATCTTGTAATCCAGAAACTTTGCATAGAGATTTAGAGGAATTAACTAAAACACATGCTATTCAAAATTTTGCACTATTTGATCAATTCTCATATACACATCATATTGAATCTGGATTAATATTAAAGAAAAAACTTCAATGATAAAGGTCAAGTAATAGCTTGATCTTTGAATCAAAGATCATACATCTTGATAAAAATCTTACAATCTGCAATAAAAATCAATAATTTAAAATAAATCTGCTAAAATTCATATATAAAAAAATAACAGAACAAAATAGGAAAATTAAATGGATGATAATCAAAAAAAATCACTAGACTTAGCTATTAAACAAATTGACAAAGCATTTGGAAAAGGTACTTTAATAAGACTTGGAGACAAAGAAGTAGTACCTACAGAATCAATAAGTACTGGTTCATTAGGACTTGATTTAGCACTTGGTGTTGGGGGAATTCCAAAAGGTAGAGTTGTTGAAATTTATGGTCCAGAGTCATCTGGTAAAACAACACTTACACTTCACGCAATTGCAGAGTGTCAAAAAGCTGGTGGTGTATGTGCTTTTATTGATGCAGAACATGCTTTAGATACGATGTATGCTAGAAATTTAGGTGTTGATATTGATAATTTACTTGTATCACAACCTGATTATGGTGAGCAAGCTTTAGAAATTTTAGAAACTGTTATTAGATCTGGTGCTGTTAACTTAGTCGTAATTGATTCAGTTGCAGCACTTACTCCAAAAGTAGAAATTGATGGAGATATGGACGATCAGCAAGTTGGAGTTCAAGCTAGACTTATGAGTAAAGCTCTACGAAAAATTACTGGTTTATTAAATAAAATGAATACAACAGTAATCTTTATTAACCAAATTAGAATGAAAATTGGTATGACAGGTTACGGTTCTCCTGAAACTACAACAGGAGGAAATGCTCTTAAGTTTTACTCATCAGTTAGACTTGATATTAGAAGAATTGCTACACTTAAGCAAGGTGAAAATTCAATAGGAAATAGAGTAAAAGTTAAAGTTGTAAAAAATAAAGTTGCTGCTCCATTCAAATTAGCGGAATTTGATATTATGTTTGGTGAAGGTATTTCAAAAATGGGAGAACTTGTTGATTATGGTGTTAAACTTGATATTGTTGATAAAGCAGGAGCTTGGTTCTCATATGGAGATTCTAAAATAGGACAAGGAAAAGAAAATTCTAAAGTATTCTTAAGAGATAATCCAGAAATAGCACTTGAAATAGAAAATAAAATATTAGCAGCTATGGGTGTAAATGATGAATTGATTGATGGTGCAAAAGATGCAGAAGAAGATGAAGACTCAGAATAATAATTAATAATCAAAGAGAACTCTCTCTTTGATTTTATAAACTTTAGTACAAAAAAATAACTTACAAGCCAACTATTACAAAAGCAAATAGAAAACAAACTTTAGATATAATCTTAATAAATCAAGAAGAATAGGAGAACTACGTGGTATTTATTGACAATGTATACGCAGACGAAGTATTAGATTCAAGAGGAAACCCAACAGTAAGAGCTACTGTTATATTAAGTGATGGAACAAAAGAAAGTGCAATTGTACCAAGTGGAGCTAGTACTGGTAAAAGAGAAGCATTAGAACTAAGAGATGGCGATGCTAGATTTTTAGGGAAAGGTGTGTTAAAAGCAGTTGAAAATGTAAATACTACAATTGCAGATGAGTTATTAGGAATGAGTCCTTATAATCAAGCAGAAATTGATGCTACTATGAAAGATATTGATGGTACAAATAATTATGCAAATTTAGGAGCAAATGCTGTTCTAGGTGTATCTATGGCCGTAGCACGTGCAGCTGCAACCTCTTTAAATATTCCATTATATAGATATCTTGGAGGTGCAAATGCAATGACTATGCCTGTACCTATGTTTAATATAATCAACGGTGGAGAGCATGCTAATAACTCAGTTGACTTTCAAGAATATATGATTATGCCAATAGGTTTTGAAAACTTTAATGAAGGATTAAGAGCTACAGCTGAAATTTATCAGCACTTAAAAAAAGTAATTGATGAAATGGGTGAATCAACTGCAGTTGGTGATGAAGGTGGATTCGCTCCAAACTTAAAATCAAACGAAGAACCATTAGAAGTAATTGTTAAGGCAATTCTTAAAGCTGGATATGTTCCTGGTGAACAAATTGCACTAGCACTTGATGTTGCTGCTTCTGAACTTATTAATGACAAAGGTCTTTACGTTTTAAAATCTGAAAATAGAGAAATTACATCTGAAGAACTTGTAAAATACTATGCGGACCTTTGTGCTAAATATCCAATTGTTTCTATTGAAGATGGATTAAGCGAAGATGATTGGGATGGATGGAAAATCTTAACTGATGTTTTAGGAGATAAAGTTCAGTTAGTTGGAGATGATTTATTTGTAACTAATGCTTCAATTTTAAATGAAGGTATTAATAAAAAAATTGCAAACTCAATTTTAATTAAACCGAATCAAATTGGAACAGTTTCTGAAACTATGTTAACAATTAGATTAGCTCAAAGAAATAATTATAACTGTGTTATGTCACATAGATCAGGTGAAAGTGAAGATGCATTTATTGCTGATTTTGCTGTTGCTTTAAATTGTGGTCAAATCAAAACAGGTTCAACTGCAAGAAGTGACAGAATCGCAAAGTATAATAGATTATTAGAAATTGGTGCAGAAATTGCTTATTCAGAATATTTAGGAAAAGCACCTTTTTCTAAATAAAAAGATTTATGAAAAATATTCTACGTAATTATAAGAAATTTATAGTAATTACAATAGCTTCTATTGTATTTACTATATTCTTTTCTTATCATGTGGCAAATACTCTTTTTGGAAATAATTCATTAGAGGTTTATAGTTCTTTAAAAGATAAGAGAATATACTTAGAAGAAGAAATAATTAGACTTCAAGAAGACAATGCATATTTACAAAAAGAATATTTCGAATTAAAGAATTTGGAGCCAGAAGAATGAAAACTTTATTTTTATTTATTTTTACATTAGTTTTAACATTAAATTTAAGTGCTAGAGAAAATCCATTTGAAGCTACTCAAGCTTATACAGAAGAAGCTGCAAGAATATTAGAACAAAATGAGACAATTGTTCAAGAAGCAATAAAAAAACTAACTCCTATTTTAGAAATTAAAGAGAATAAAAAAAATGAAGAGAATAAAGTTATCTATGTAAAACCAAGAACAGATATAGAAAAAAACATCAATTTAAAAATGCAAAAAAAAATACTTATAGATTTTATACATATCAACTATAATAACGACAAATTAACTATCCATACAAAAGATATAATACTTAAAAAATTCACTCTAGAAAAAGAAAATAAACTTGTTATTGATTATAAAGCTAAAAAGAACTTTTATACAAAAAGAGAGTTTTTAGATTCTCAAAACTTTAAGAAAATCACTTTAGGCAACCATAAAAAAGAAAACTTTTACAGAGTAGTAATTTTGTTATCAAAAAAGCCAAGTAATTATAAAGTACAGTATAAAGATAAAATACTTACTATACTTTCTTTGACCTTATAAATCCTGACAATATTCTAATTGCTATCATCACAATTAGTACTTCCAAAATAGCTGCTAAAATAAATGCATAATAATATTCTTGAGTAATAGAATGGTTATTATAAGCTATTGTTGTTACTGCTATTAGAAGAGTAATAGGCATTGAGTGTGAAAGTCCAATCATAAAAAACTTGTTCCATCCCATCTCTTTTATAAATAACATTGAAGCTATAAATCTAATTACTACCATTGCTGCTACTATTAAAATAGCTTTTAATAATAATCCATCTTGGAATACTGCTGTTAATTCAAAAGAAGCACCAACTGAAATAAAGAAAATAGGAACTAACCATCCAAAACCAAAATGTTCTAATTTATGAGGTAATTTCTTGTTATGTTGTTCAAAAAATGTAGTGATGAATGCACCTGCAATAAAAGCTCCAAATGCAACTTTTAAGTGTAATATCATCATTACTGCTATCATTAAGAAAAATATACTCATAGAAACTCTTATATCTTGCTCTTGATGGTCATTTTCTGGCATTAAGTATGCTTTAATTTCTGGGAACCACCAAATTAAATTATGGAATACTTTATAAAAAATCACCATTGAAATTAAGAACATTACAAATAAAAACATTACTTTATAAAATTCAAAATTAATACCAAATTCTAATCCTGCCGTAACAGTAGTAAGTGCAAAAATAGAAACAATTTCACCTATAAGACCTACTAATATTGAAAGTCTTATCCACTCTACATCACCATATTCTTTTTTCAATGCTGCTAATAAGCCTATTGAAATTAATGGTAGTATTACGATAAATATATATCCAATATCTAAATAAATAGTAATTAATCCAGATAAAGAAAAAAGTATTACATTATAAATAAGGGACTTTTTTAGAATTGTAGGGGATATGTTTATAATTTTCTTTAAATCAACTTCTAAACCTGCTAGAAACATTAGATATAAAAACCCTAATTTTGCTGCTAAGTCTAAAATTGCATGATCGATTATAAATGCAAAATATGCAGCAACTGCACCTAATATGATTTCTACAGTAATAGTGGGTAATCTTAGTATCTTAGCTATTAATGGTGAAGTAAATATTATTAAAGATATTGTAATAATTATTGATATTTCTTCACTCATTAATTAACCTTACTTCTCGTCTTCCATTTTAACTACGTGTTTTGCTATTTTAAAACCTAAGGCTTCAAGTGCTTCAACATCATCTTTTGGTGTTTTACCAGTAGTTGTTAAATAATCTCCAATAACAAATGCATTTGCTCCTCTGTTAAAGATCTCATATTGTTCATCGCCAAACATAAGTTCTCTACCTCCTGCAACCATAATTTTATGTGCATTAGGAATCATCTCTCTTGATAGTTCAATTAAATCAAAAGCTTCTTCTCTTGTAATTGTATTTTCTACAATTGGTAAAGCTTCATTAGGATGGAAAAAGTTTAAAGGTACATTCATAGGATCTAGTGATGCAATTGCCTTAATCATCGAAATTCTATCTTCTTGTGTTTCTCCCATTCCAAAGATTCCACCACAAACAAGTTGAAGCCCCGCTTCTTTAACATTTAAACAAGTTTGATATCTGTCATCCCAAGGGTGAGTAGTACAAATTGTAGGATAAAAATCTCTTGATGTTTCTAGATTATGGTTGTAATTGTCAACTCCAGCAGCTTTTAATTCTTTTAATTGTTCAACAGAAGCAGTACCATTACATGCAATTAGTCTCAGTCCTAAATTTTCAGCTTTAATTGCTCGTGCAGCACTTGCTATAAACTTAGTTTTTTTATCAGTTAATCCAAGTCCTGCTGTTACTAAACAAAAGCCAACTGCACCATTTTCTCGTGCAGCTTTTGCTTCTTTAACAATTTGCTCAATTTCCTTAAGTTTATATCTTATAATATCAGCTTTATATCTCACACTTTGTGTACAAAACTTACAATCTTCATTACATGTTCCACTTTCAACATTACAAATAGCACATAAAAATATTTCGTCAGTATTTTTAAATTTATCGTTCATATCTATACTCTTCTTTTTCATAGTTTTTTTTACTTATATCTTTAAAATAGTGCGAAATTATATACTCATTTTCATTAATTTCTAGAAGTGCACACTCAACATGTGGTTTTTCTCTTGCACAAACTTCACCTGGGTTTATAAACAGAGTTTTATTCTTATATTCACATTCAAACATATGAGTGTGTCCAAAAATAACTATGTCGGTATCTGGGCTTAAATGATATGGCATATGCATTAACTTAAACTTGTTTTCTTTTATTTTAAAGTAATAAGGTTCTTGTTTTATTACATATTTATTTGAAAATTGAAATAAATTCATATCATTATTTCCAAAAACACTTACATACGGGAGTTTTGAATCTTTTAATAATTTAAGATTTTCTTCAATACATAAATCTCCCGCATGTACTAGGTATTCACACTTTTTATTTTTTAATAAATCAATTACTTCTTTTGTATAGTCACTTTTAAAGTGACTATCTGAGAGAATACCAATTTTCATAAAGTTCTACTTTGATTCTTTCTTTGTAGGAGTTTTTTTGCTTACTTTCTTTTTTGCAGCTGGTTTTTTAACTGCTGTCTTCTTTATAGTCGATTTCTTGGTTGCTGTTTTTTTAGTAGCTACCTTTTTATCTGCTATTTTAGATTTAGGATCTTTTGCAATAATCTCTATGCACTCTTCAAGAGTTAAATCTTCAGCTTCTTTTCCTTTAGGAATTTTGTAATTTTTTCTACCTTGCTTAATATAAGCACCATACCTTCCAATTAGTACATGGATTTTTTCTTTTTCAAAAACTTTTATTGTAGCTTTTGCTTTTGCTTCTTTTAACTCTTGAATAACTTCTAATGCCCGAGGTAATTTGATTTCATAAGGATCATCTTCTTTTAAAGAATAATATGAAGATTTAACTTGTAAATATGGACCAAATCTTCCAATATTTGCTTTTATATCTTCACCATCTTTATCTTGTCCTACAACTCTAGGAAGTGTAAATAGATATAAAGCTTCATCCATAGTTATAGTATCCATGTTTAAATGTTTTGGAATTGCTACAAATAAGGGCTTTTCTTCATCATCCTTTGTTCCTATTTGAACAAATGGACCAAATCTTCCAACTCTAGCACTCATAGGTTTTCCAGATTTTGGATCAGTTCCTATTTCTCTAATTTGTAAGTAGTCTTCTTTATTTACCGTCTCTTCTTTCTCTTCAATTGTTTTTTTGAAATTTCCATAGAATTTTTGCATAACTTGTTCCCATGCAATTTTTCCCTCAGCAATTCCATCAAATTCTTCTTCAATTTTTGCAGTAAATCCAAGATTTATAATATCAGAAAAATGATCAGCTAAAAAACTATTAACAATTTCACCCGTTGGCGTTGGAGTAAGTTTTTTATCTTCTGTTTTTACAACATATTCTCTTTGCTGAATTGTAGAAATAGTAGGAGCATAAGTAGAAGGTCTTCCTATACCCTCAGCTTCAAGCTTTTTAACAAGAGATGCTTCAGTATATCTTGCAGGCGGCTTTGTAAACAACTGTTCTAATTCCAATTTTTCTAAATCTAAAACTGTTCCTTTTTTAATTGTAGGAAGAATTTTTTCTGTACTATCTAATGCTGTTTCTGGATTATCACTACCTTCTGTATAAGCTCTCATAAATCCAGCAAAAATTATCCGCTGACCTTTTGTTTGAAACTCATACTCTTTGTCTTTTCCAGCTTGAATTTTATATGTTGTATTTGCAATTTGAGCAGCTTCCATTTGCGTAGCAAGCGTTCTTTTCCAAATTAATGAGTATAATTTAAACTGAGCGCTATCTACATATGCTTTGATATCACTAGGTTTTAAACTTAAATTTACAGGTCTAATTGCCTCATGTGCTTCTTGTGCACCCTTTGCTTTTGATTTATAAGTTCGTGGTTTACTCAAAGAATAATCTTTTCCATATTCAGCTTCAATTACTTCTTTAGCAGCACTTGTTGCTACTTTTGAAAGGTTTAGAGAATCTGTTCTCATATATGTAATCAAACCACCTGTATGTCCTGGTATATTACCAACATTACCTTCATAAAGCTGCTGCGCAATAACCATAGATTGTTTAACAGAATAGCCTAACTTTCTACTAGCTTCTTGTTGTAATGTTGATGTTGTAAATGGTGCTGCAGGATTTCTTTTAGAATCTTTTTCTTCAATATCATTTAATATAAAGTTACCAATATTTATTGAAGCTTCAATTTCTTTAGCTTCTGCTTCATTTTTTATTTTTGCAGTTTTTCCATTTATTTTTGCTAATTCTGATTTTAATTCTGGATTTTTGAATTCTGATTTAACTTTCCAATACTCTTCTGGTTTAAATACTCTAATTTCATTTTCTCTATCAACAATAATTTTAACTGCAACACTTTGAACACGACCAGCTGATAATCCATATCTAACTTTTCTCCATAACAATGGAGAAAGCTCGTATCCAACTGCACGGTCAAGTATTCTTCTTGCTTGTTGAGCATCAACTAAGTGTTGATCTACTTCTCTTGGGTTTTCTAAGGCTTTTAAAATAGCATCTTTTGTAATTTCATGAAAAACTATTCTTTTAATAGGATTATTCTCTATTTTAAGTGCAGGAATTAAGTGCCAAGCTATAGCTTCACCTTCTCTATCCTCATCGGCCGCTAGGTAAATTGTTGTATCTTTATTGATATGTTTTTTTAAATCAGTGATTACTTTCTTTTTGTCTGTTGATACTAAGTATTTAGGTTTGAAGTTATCTTCAGGATCAAAGCCTAATTTTGACTTTGGTAAATCTCTTACATGTCCCATTGATGCCATTACTACGTAATCACTTCCAAGGAATTTTGATATTGTTTTCGCTTTTGCGGGTGACTCCACTATTACTAAATTCTTCACTAAAAAAAACCTTATATATTTTTGAATTTTTGCATTCTATCATAAATTAAATGATATTACTAATAAATTATTACTTCTTCTTTTATATCTATATTAAACTGTTCTTTGATCTTAATCTTTGCTAAATTAATTAAATATATAGCATCTTCATATGTTCCATTACCATTGTTTACCAAAAAATTTGCATGTTGTGAGGAAAAAGACATGTTACCTTTTTCAAAACCTTTTAAACCTATTTCTTCTATAAGTCTACCTGCATAATCACTTTCTGGATTAACAAAACAAGAACCAGCACTTGGCATATGAGGTTGATTATCTCTCATTTTATTAAATTGCTTTAATTTATCTTTTGAAAATCCATAATCAATATTGAATACTACTTCGTAAACTATTTCTTCTATTTTTGTATGCCTGTAAGAATACTCAATGTCTTCTTTTTTAATATATCCATTTTTTGTTTTAATAGAATGAACATAGTTAAATATTTCCCAAGATTTTAATCCTGCATTCATCTTAACTAAACCACCCATATTTCCAGGTAACTTTGCTAAAAATTCTAAATCTGCAATATCATTATTTCTTGTGTATGTTAGAAGTTTACCTGAAGTTGTTGCACATCCAACATAAAGTAGGTCATTCACTTTTCTAATATAATCAAATTCTTCACCAAGAATTGCAAATTTTGGATGATTAGGTCCTACTAAAGTGTTGTTACATCTTCCCATGATTTGGTATTTCGAATAATCACCTATTTGATTTATTACCAGAACTTCTGCTTTAGGTCCTATTTTAATAGCTGAATATCTAGAAAAGTCTAACTGTTTGAAATAATTCTCCATAATAATTTAGTTCTTTCTTAATTCTTTATATTCATTAGGGATTAAGAAATCTTGAGACTTGATTAAGTTTTCATAGAAACCATTTTTATATCCCAACTCGAATAATTTATCTAAAGCTTTATATTGTATTTCACTTAATTGAACTGAGTTATCATTTGCATAAAGGTCTAAATATGAGTCTAGAGTATCGGCGTCAACTCTAATCAAACCTTTTTCTAATAACATTGGAGCTAAAACTTTTCTATTTTTATTTGCTACATTAACTGCTTTTATTAATGTTTCTTCATAATCAATTGCACTGTGAAGAGGAATTGAACGTCTAATACACATACCTCCAAGAGGTAGAGGTAAACCACCTCCACTTAATTCAACCCAGATATCCCATAATTCTTTCTCAACTTCAAGCTCATCACTGTAATTTAGAATTGACTCATGAATTAAAACACCTGCATCAACTGTTCCATTAATTACTGCTTCTTCAATGTCTAAAAAATTCATATATATAATTCTTGCATTTGGATAGGCTATTTTAAATAAAAGTCCATTTGTTGTAAATTCACCACTAAGTGCCACTTTAAAATTCTTCTTTAATTTTATACCTTTTTTCTTTATAATTTTGGGTCCATAACCCTCACCAAAAGAAACAGCAGTCTTAAGTAATGCGTAATCATCTTTTACAAATGGATATAAAGCAAAAGAGATAGCGCAAATATCATATTCACCTCTAATTGTAGCTTGATTTAATGTTTCAATATCATCAGCAATATTAGAAAATTTAGCATCAGAAGGAGTGACCCAACCAAATTTAATAGCATAGTACATAAATATATCATCGGCATCTGGTGAGTGAGCAACGCTTATAGTCTTCAAAAGCAGTCCTTAAAGTTTTATTGCTTTGATTGTATCAAGTTATGGTTTATTCTTTGGTTATATTAAATATTCTTTTAAAGCTAAATACTATAGTTATATTTAAGACCAAATGTTCATGAAGTTATACTAAATTGTACCTCACTTCAGTCGTTATGCTTAATGTAAATTAAACTTTAAAGGATACGTAATCCCAAGACCTAAAAATAAAGATGAACTTTTAGAACTAAGCAATAGTAATTTTAACAAAATGTTAGAATTAATAGAATCTTTTGGTAAAGAAGAAATCATCAATGGAAAAATACCATTTGAAGATAGAGATAAAAATATCAGAGATATTTTAGCACATCTTCATCAATGGCACTTAATGATGTTAGATTGGTATGAAGCAGGAATGAGTGGGCAAAAACCAAATATACCTGCAAAAGGTTATACTTTTAAAACTACCCCGGCATTAAATCAGGAGATTTGGAAAAATATCAAACAACCAATTATGAAGAAATTCAGAAAATGATTAAAAAATCATTTTCTGATATTCAAATAGTAATAAATAAACATACTGATAATGAACTATTTGAAAAGAAAAAATATTCACTAGAAAATAAGCCAAATAATGCCCATACATCAAGATATATTCCTCTATATCTTTTCTTATTTGGGTTAAATCTTTGTTTTTAATGGCTAAACACAGTTTTTTGAACAAAGCTATCCCTATAAGATTTAATAGTCTTCTAAAATTATAGGTAAACATAATGAGTGCACCCCAAGGGCATTTCTTTCAGGGCACGTTTTCCCCAAGTACCTTTTTCTTGGAACGAACTAAAAAGTGATCCCAACCTAAAGTTCTTTTTATAGTACCAAATGGATGTTCAACTATTGAACCTCTCTTTTTAACTATATCTTTAGCTTCTTTAGTATTCATTTTAGTTGTGTAAGTATCAATTATGCTTTCATGCTCCCATCTATACATTTGTTTATAATTTGTTCTATCAGAAAGACAAGAAGATTTTAAAGGACAGGCTTTACATAGTTTACTTGACAAGCGATATACATCAAGCATTCTGTTATCTCTTTTGTATTGAGTATGGCAATTATTAAGTATTTGATTATTAGGACATATATAACAATCATCTTCATGATTCTATATAAATTGGTTCTTTGATTGTATCTAGTTGTGTTTTATTTTTTGATTATGTTGTATTAGTTAATAAAAAGAAGAATTTAAATTCTTCTTTTCAAAATATTTTATAGATTAATATTTATAATAACTTACCTGAGATTGATATAGTTTTAGTTTTATTAAATATGGAGATTCTTTTGATACTAAATTTGAAGTATCACTTTCTTCTTTTTGAATATCATATTTATATTCTATACCATTTTTTGAAATCTCTAAACTAGATTGTTCTAAATCAAAATCAAGATTTTGTTTTGCTTTTATACTTGTAATACTACTTTGTCTAGCAATTATTTTATTTGATTCTTTAGGTAATATCAACACACATGAATTTTGCACTACTTTTATTATTTCATTTTCAACTAATAAATCATCATCCCTTTTACAGTGATATTGTGCTTTTTCGTCATTTGTAAAATAAAAAATAACTCTTGATTGAAAAATATTAATTGTATTAAATCTATCTAAACTTTTCCAATTATATTTAATTTCCTTTTTAATTGTATTTGAATTATATAAACTATAATCAAACGGATCTTGAATTTTTATATATAAAAATATTCCAAATAAAAGTATAAATACAAAAAAAACATAAAGATAATTTCTCATTCTTTTGTACCAAACTTTTTTTACTATTCTTTTTTCAATAGGTATATCTTCTAAATATAATTGAGATAAAGTTTCGACATCACCAAATCTTTCAACAACGCTATTATAATCTAAGTTTTCTTCTTCAATTACTGCCTTAAGTTCGGTAATAATATTATTTCTTTTTTCTTTTGAAAGTACTTCAAGATGTCTTTCTAGCTCTTTTAAATAATTTCTAGTTGTCATTTTAAATCCTTTATTTTATTTATACTTTGATCATGTAAAGTATATGCTTCTAACAATAAGGGTAATATTTCTTTCCCTTTTTTACTAATTGAGTATTCTCTCTTTGGATGTCCATTTGTTTTTGGTATGTTCCAAGAAGAATCTAACCATTCATTTTGCTCCATGCGGTTTAATAAAGGATATAAAGTTCCTTCATTTATCTTTAAACCATTTACTTCAAATAAAGATAATAAAGCAGAACCATGTAAACTATTTCCATTTTCTAGAGCTAGTAATGTATAAAGTTCTATATAACCTTTTCTAAATTGTGATAGCCATTTTTTATACTCTTGTTTCATAAAAATCCTTTCATAAATTATTGTATCACAATTTACTTTGTAATACAAAGTAAATTGCATTAAAATTTATATTTTTAGAATATAATATTTTATTGATAAAGTATGTGAAAAATTAGTTTTATAGATTAATAGCTTTAGGATAATTCTAAGTATTTAAATGTTTACTCTTAAATACTTAGAAAATTTATCTAAAATCCTGCGCTTGTAACGTAGTGATTAATAACTTGAAGTAATGGTTCTACAGTCAATACTGAGATGATTGCAAGAAATACACAAAAACCTATTACAGATTTCATAGGTATCGTAGCATTTTGCATGAATTTCTTATTTGCACCTTCAATTGGATCTTTTAAGAACATATAAGAAATTGGTCTTAAGTAATAATAAGCAGCAATAGCAGAGTTTAATACAATAATAACAGCTAGTGCAATTTGACCTGCATTTACAGAACTTGCTACTAAATACATTTTACCCCAAAATAGTGCGAATGGAGGAAGTCCCGTTAAAGCAAAAAGGAATAGAGCTAAAATAGAAGCTGCAAAAGGAGAGATTTGAACTAATCCTGAATATTTTTCAAATGTATACGGAGACTCGTAATCTTTTGATTCTTTTCCTCTATTTAGCCATAACATACCAAAAGCACCAAAGTTTGTTATTGTAAATAAAATCCAATATAAAAATAATGCTGTTGTTGCTTGTGTTGTTCCTATATAAATAGCAGCCATTGCCATACCTGCATTTGATATAGAAGAGTAAGCTAGCATTCTTTTTATATCTGTTTGATGTAATGCAATTAAATTAGGAATTGTTATGGTTGCTACAATTGTAGTATAAAGCATTGCTTTAATAATCATATCATCACTTGCAATAAACACCTCGAAAAATCTAAGAGCTACAACAAAACCTGCCATTTTAGGAACTACTGATAAGAATCCAGCCATTGCAGATGTAGAACCTCTATAAACATCTGGAACCCAAACATGATATGGAAATAATGACAATTTAAACCCTAGTGCTGCAAACATGAATACAAATCCAGCTAACACAAATACATGATTTGCATAATTTTCACTTGATAAAAAGTTTTCCTGAACTATAATTTCTGAAATTTGAGATAAATCTAAAGATCCTGTTAATCCATAGAAAATCATAGCACCAAAAACAAAGAAAGCAGCAGCAAGAGCACCCATTGTAAAGTATTTTACAGCAGCTTCAATTGATGTCATCCTATTATGCATTGCTATCATTGTATATAAAGATAAAGATGCAGTTTCTAATCCAATAAAAATCAAAATTAAAGAGTCTGAACTTACCATAAATTGGAATCCTGCTACTGCAAATAAGTACAGTGCAAAGAACTCAGCATATCTAAACTCTTGAAATCTTAAATTTGATAAAGACAAGAAAATAAAAAGAATAGCACCACATATAATTATACATTGAGATAAAATTGCAATACCATCAAGAAGCATTAAATCAAACATTCCGTCAGGTTTACCACTAAATGCAAGAAGAGTAAATAAATCAAATACTAAAAATAGTACAACTAAAATAACATATAACGATTTGTGTTTTTCTTTATTGAAAAGATCTGTTAATAAAATACTAATAGCCCCAATTATTGCAATAAGCATAGGTGCTAGTGTTCCTAAGTTTAACGATTCGACATTAATTGAAATAGGTTCCATTATTTAACCTCCCCAATTGAATTTAAAGTACGAAGTCTTTCTTTTGTACTATCTTCTACGGATTTTACGTCCATAATTTTTATAACTTTTTGAACTGAAAGATCAAGTGGTTGTAATATAACTTTTGGATAAACACCTAAAGATATGATTAAAAATACAAGTGTACCTAAAGCGAAAAGCTCTCTTCCGTGTATATCTTTCATATCTTTATTTTCTTTTTTTATAAGTTCTCCAAAGAATGTTCTTTTATACATAGATAACATATAAACAGCACTTAATACAATTGTTAAAGATGCAATAAATGTTAAAATTGGTGAAACTCTAAAGAATCCAAGTAATGATAAAAATTCACCGACAAAACCAATTGTTAGAGGTAAACCAATTGAAGCCATTAATACTACTGCATAAACTAAAGCAAACATTGGCATGTTTTTTGCTAATCCACCAAACTCTTTAATCATCTTAGTTTTTCTTCTATCATATAATACCCCAACACTCATAAACAGTGCTCCAGAGACAATACCATGTCCGATCATTAAAAATACTGCTCCACTTATTCCCTCAGCATTTAAAGCAAATACTCCAAGAATAATTACTCCCATATGAGAGATTGAAGAATAAGCAATCATTTGCTTCATGTCTTCTTGTGCATAAGCCACCATTGCTGTATAAATAATAGCAATAATTCCTAGTACAGCCATAAAAGGCATAAAGTATACACTTGCATCTGGGAATAATGGAAGAGAGAATCTTATAAATCCATATGTTTCCATTTTTAATAATACAGCTGCTAATACAATAGAACCTATAGTTGGTGCTTGACTATGTGCAAGAGGTAACCATGTATGGAAAGGAAACATTGGTACTTTTACTGCAAATCCAAAGAAAAATGCAATAAATAACCATAATTGAACATCAAATGGTAAAACTACACTATACCAATCAAGTAAATTAAAACTCCAAACCCCAGTAGTTTCATGGTAAATATATCCAAAATATAACATACCAATAAGCATTATTAACGAACCTATAAATGTATATAAGAAAAATTTAATAGCCGCATGGAATCTTTTTTCAGCTCCCCAAAATCCAATAATATAAAACATTGGAATAAGAGTAAGTTCCCAAAAAATATAAAACATAATTAAATCTAGTGATACAAATACCCCTACCATTGTCATTTCAAGGTAAAGTATTGTAATAATTAAGTTTTTAACTGCTTTTTTCTCTGTAAGTCCAATTACTGCGATCATAGTCATAAGTGTAATCATAATAATTAGGAATAATGAAACACCATCAACTCCAACTACGTAATTTATACCATATGAACTAATTAATGGTAATGTTTGAACAAATTGCATTTGTGCAACATTTGTATCAAAGTGATACCATAATAAAAGAGCTAATACAAACTCAACAACAGTTACAACAACACCAAACTGTCTCATAGAATCTTTGTGAATCATAAATCCTACAGTAGCTGCTACTGCTGGAAAAAATATCAGCATAGATAAGATATTTTCCATTTACTTAACTCCTCCAAATAACGATAACACTAAAGCTAGAACTAATCCTAAAATTAGTCCTAAAACCATAAGTCTTAATGATGATGATAAATTACCAGATTGAATAACCCTAGCTTTTCCACCAGTTTTCTTAATTAAACTTGCAATATTTTCGATTGTATTATCAATAATTTTTACTTCAATAACATTAAATACCCAAACTGAAAGCTTGTGATATGGTTTAGTTATAAAGTTTTCATAAAATTGCGGAATATAATACTGATTAGATAAAAGTTTATGAATACTTTTATCTTCCCAGTCTTTAGAAAATCCACCATTTCTGTATTTAACGACAGCGTATACAATACCAGCAATTGCAACTGCACTAGTAACAAGAATAAGAATCCAAACTGTTGATGATACAATATTACTAGCTTCCCAACTTGGTAATACTTTAGTAACAAAATCAACAAATGCAAACTCGAACCAACCAGCAATTACTGCTAATATAGCTAATGGAACCATTGCTGCAATTACAAAGCCTTTAGCTTCATGAGGATGAAAATCATCATTTGAGTAGTTTTGTTCCCCATGGAAAACTTTCATAACTAATCTAAATGAATAGAATGCAGTAAGCCCAGCTGTAATCCATAAAATCAGCCATAAAAAATAAGCATCTCCATTAAAGGCTGCTTCTAAGATTTTATCTTTTGAGAAGAAACCAGCAAGTGGGAAAATTCCAGCAAGTGCAACTGAAGCAATTGTCATAATAATTGAAGTTGACTTCATTTTATTATGTAATCCACCCATTTTTCTAATATCTAATTCATTATTCATAGCATGCATAACATTACCAGCACCTAAAAATAGTACAGACTTAAAGAAAGCGTGTGTTACAAGGTGGAATAAAGCAACCCAATAAGCTCCAAGACCTGCTGCTACAAACATATATCCAAGTTGTGAAAGTGTTGAATATGCAATAATTCTTTTCATATCATTATGAACAAGTGCCATAGATGCTGCAAAAATTGCAACAAATGCACCTAAACAAGCGATTGCATATCCCACTTCTGGAATTAAAACATATAATTCATTTGATCTTACAACTAAGTAAACACCAGCTGTTACCATAGTAGCAGCATGTATTAATGCAGAAACAGGAGTAGGACCTTCCATTGCATCTGCAAGCCATGTATGTAAAGGGAACTGAGCAGATTTACCCATTGCTCCAATGAATAATAGTATTCCAATCCACGTAATTGTGCTTGTTTCTAAAGTTCCAATATTTTGAAATACCTCTTCATACTGTAAAGAACCTAAACTCCAATAAATTAAGAACATCGCAAGAAGAAGACCTACATCTCCAACTCTATTCATAATAAATGCTTCATTAGCAGCCCAAGCAGCAGATTCTTTTTTATACCAGAATCCAATTAATAACCATGAACAAACACCAACACCTTCCCATCCAATAAATAATACGGCAAAGTTATCACTCATTACAAGAACAAGCATAGAGAATACAAATGCTGAAAGATAAGAGAAATATCTATTAAAACCTTCATCATTTTCCATATAACCAATTGAATGAATATGAACCATAGTTGAAACTACAGTTACAACTGTCATCATTACAACACTTACATGGTCAACAATAAACCCAAAAGGAATATTTAAACTTCCAGCTTTCATCCATTCGAATAAAGTTACATTTAAAACTATATCTGTTGTATAAACAAATGATAAAAGATTTAAAGAAGCAATCATTGAAACAGCTAACATCAGTGATGTAAACCATCCAGTAAAAGCAATCTTTCCTCTCATTGAAAATAAAGCAGCAACCAAAGAACCTACAAGTGGAGCAAAAAGTGCTATGTATACATATTTTTCCATTCTTATCCCTTCATTCTTGCAATATCATCTAAGTTTATAGAACCTGTTCTTTTATACCAAAGAATTAGAAGACCTAATCCAATAGCAACTTCACTAGCAGCAACTGCAATAATAAAGAAAGCAAACATTTGTCCTGATAAATCCCCGTGGAATTTAGAGATTGCAGCAAGTCCAACATTTACAGCATTTAACATAATTTCTGTTGAAAAGAAAAGCATTAAAACATTCTTCCTTTTTAGTACACCAATTAATCCAATACAAAATAATAGTGTTGATAATATCAAATAAGCATTAAGTGTCATTTAACATCCTTTTTAGCATTTTCTATCTCATTTTCAGCTTGGATATGTGCATCAATTTCTTCTTCTGTCATATCAGAATATGATACCTCCATTTTCTTCCCTGCTAATACAATTCCACCAATCATAGCAACCAATAACATTATTGCTGCAAGTTCGAAAGGAACTAAATATTTAGTAAATAGAACTAACCCTACATCTACAGTATTTCCGTAACTTGGGTTTACAGGTAAATTAGCACTTATATTTTCTCCTAAAATAGGAGAAATAAAAATAACTACAACTATCAATGCTACCATTCCAGACAATAAAAAGACTAATCTTGGGTTTTTAACTTTTTCTTTTACTTCAGACAATGAATCAAAGAACATCATTCCAAATGCATATAAAGCCATAATCGCACCTGTATAAACTACAATTTGTACAGCACCTAGAAAATCAGCATTTAATAAAAAGAAGAATGCAGATATAAAAATCATTCCAGCTGCTAATGAACTTAATGCATACAAAGCATTGTTTGTTAATACTGTAATACTAAACATAGTTATAGTTAAAACTGAAAACAGACAAAAAGCTACTATTTCAAACATCTATACTCCTTAGTACGACAATGGTGTTTTTTTAATTTTTTCATCAGCATCAGGTGATACCGAACCAAAACCAGCAAACTCTGTTTGTTGATTTAACTGATCAAATGGTGTTAAAATATCTTCTTTAAGAGAAAAAGATGCTCTTTGTTCTGAAACATTTTCATATCTTCCTCCATGTACAATAGCAAGTTCTGGACAAACTTCAGCACAGTAACCACAAAAAATACATCTACCCATGTTAATTGTATATTCTAAAACTTCTTTTCTAGAATTTTCATCAACTCTAGTTTCCATTCTAATACAATTTGCAATACAAATTTTTTCACATAATCCACAACCAATACATCTTTCTTCACCAGATTCTAATAATACAAGTAATCTGTGAACTGCTCTATATCGTGGACCAATCGGAAGCTTTTCTGCTGGATATTGAACAGTTGCCATTTCACCTTTAAACAGTGCTCCTGTCATCATCTTAAATGTAATTTTTAAACCTGTAAATAATTCACCTTTAACAGATCTAGTAACTACTTGCTTAAATGCATCCCAAGATGTTTTAGGATAATTGTCTTCTTGAACTACAACATAGTCTTCTGATATATTTCTATTTTTAAATTCTTCAAATCCCATAAGTCTCTCCTAAATCATTATCACTAAAGCAGTAACTAATATATTTAGTAGTGCTAAAGGCATTAGTATTTTCCAACATAACCACATTAACTGATCTGGTCTAATATGAGGCCAAGATGCTCTTGTCCAAAGGAAAAGGAAAATCAAGAACATAACTTTTAAAACAATTGCTAATCCACCTGGTATAAACCATAACGGCTCAAATCCACCTAAAAATATAAGTGCAATTAAAAATGAAATTGTAAAAAGGTTTGCATACTCACCAATAAAAAACATACCCCATCTCATACCTGAATACTCAGTTGCATAACCTGCAACCAACTCAGCTTCATGCTCAAGTAAATCAAATGGTGTTCTATTTGTTTCAGCAAAACCTGCAATTGTAAACAGTATAAATGCTAAAGGCTGTGACCAAATAATCCAAGAAGTTATTCCTCCTGCTTGATAGTTATTAATATCAATTAAAGATAAAGAACCAACCATCATTAAAGGAGCTAAAAGCGCAAGTCCAGAAACTACTTCATAAGATAAAAGTTGAATTGCAGTTCTAGCTCCTCCAAGTAATGCCCATTTATTTGCAGAACTCATACCACCTAATAAAGGTCCATAAAGTCCTATTGCACCAACAGACATAACAAATAAAACCCCAACATTAATATCAGAAATAATAGGTCTTACGGTATATCCAAAAATCTCAAATTCTGGGAAGAATGGAATTGCACTCATTGCAATAAAAGCTGTAGCTGCTGTAATTATTGGTGCTATCATAAATATTGGTTTATTTGCATTTGCCGGAATAAAATCTTCTTTTGTAAAAAGTTTGATACCATCTGCTGCAATTTGTAAAAGACCATAAGGACCTACATTTGTAGGACCCAGTCTTCTTTGCATAAATGCTAGTATTTTTCTTTCAATATATGTTGTAAAACCAGCAAGTGCTGAAAATACTGTTAAAACTATTATTACTTTTACAATCGTTTCTATTATAATACTTGTTTCCATATTATACCTTTTCTACTACTGCTGTGTTATATCTAAAAGTATCAAATAAAGCTTTAGATGCAGAGTTTTTGTCAAATGTAGAAACATAAGCAATTTCACCTTCAATTTGAATATCAATAAATGCTTCTAATTCTAAAGTTTGATTATTTGCACTTACTTTAAGGACACTTCCTTCTTCTAATTCTAACTTCTCAAACATTACTGTTGAGAAGAAAATACCTGATTGAAGATTATCTTTAAACTCATGAGATATAGCAGTGAATTCATTAAATTGATTAATTGGATTAGCTTTATATATTACTATTTCATTTTCATTTAATTCTAATTTTCTTAAACTAATTTCTTTAACATCATCATTAAACTCAACTTCGCTTGAACTTAAATCATAGCCCCTATACTCAACTCTATCATTTCCAAACATATTAGGTAATGAATCAAAATCTAATGATTGATAACCTTTTTCTAGCGGAAGTTCCGATGTATAGTCAATTGTATATTCAACATCAACATCTAAGATCATATTTGCAATATTATTCAAAGCATAACCTTTAAAAGCAACAGCGGCATTTGTAGGGATAATTTTTTTATCAATATTAGTAAAAGTACCTTCTTGTTGATTAAGTGCTGGTGTATCTAAATCTCCATCCCCTAGTGCTGAAAGTTCAAAATCTGCTTTTTCATTGTATCCAACTGTAAAACCTTCTTGCTCACATGAAAGTGTACAAATTTGCGAAACACCTAGCGTATTTGTAGAAGTTGGAATAATCACAACATCAAAATCTGTACATCTAGAAATAAGCCCACATAATTTTGCTAAGTTTTGTGCATTTGGATGAGTGATTAAATCTTCACCAACCATTAAAGAATAAGTATCTTTTTTTGCAAGCATTGTGTCAATTAATTCAATAAAAGTTTCATCTTTATTAAAATCTTCTAATAATGAAATATATTCAAACTCAACTTCTTTTGAAACTTTTTTAGGAACCATTTTAGAAACTTCTTTTTCTTCACCAGTTTCTTCATCTTTTACGATTTCAACAACTTTTTCTTTAATAGTTTCAGTTATTGTTTTTGTTCTAGTTTCAGTTAAAGAAGCTAAATAAGTTTTTGTAGCTTCTGGTAAGTCTTTTCCAAACTTATAAAGAATAAAATATAAAATTGATTCTTGAGCTAAGGCATCATGATAAATAAAGTCTGTAGTTTTACCTTTTTTACCAATTTTTTCCATTACTGGGTCTTCTATTGGGTGGAAGTATAAAGAAGCACCTTTATTCATAATAACTGAGTTATTTAATGCATATCTTGCATTTGGTAAATCAGATTTTAAATAAGAACCAACAGAAATTACAAAGTTTGAATCATGAACTGCTGTTAAAGTTGAAGAATATAAAGAAGTTCCTGCAGTGCTAGAATAGTTCTTTAAAAACTCTTGATATAATCTTGCATCTTCATTTATTAAATTTGCTCCAGTTTTATCTGCGATTTTTTGTAAAAGTAAAGCTTCTTCATTTGTAATAAATGAATTAAATTTAATATTCTTTGCTTTTTTAAAAGCTTCTATTGCATTTATAAATGCCGTTGTATCTTTTGTCTGTACCTTATTATCAAAATCATAAGCAAATCTTCCTGCACCATTTAATGTAGAGTAATGAGGTTCATTTGTAACTCTGTAAATTCTTTTTGTTTTGTGATTATCAATTGAATCTTGTTTAATTTCATAATAAATAAAAGCACAGTCACTAGAGTGTGAATTTGCTGCTGGAATCTTTTTTAATTCCCAAGAGTTTGATGTATATTGAAAATCATGTGAAACTAAAGCTCCAACAGGACAAACTGAAATACATTCACCACAATCAGTACAAGCATCTGCATCATAACCAATAAGAGATTTATTAAGTTTATTCCACATTGCATATGCATCTTTTGGCATTTGGGATTTAAAAGTTTTTTCGATTGCATCCGATGGTCTTTTTACAGTTGAAAGTGCATTAGATCCAACCATATCTTTACATACAGTTACACATCTCTCACACACAATACATAAACCTGGATCATAGTTCATAACTCCCCAATGTGCTGTTGGTCTATGAACATCTTTTATACTATAACTTTGAGAATCAACTTTCATATATAAAGAATAGTTTTGTAATTCACACTCACCACTTTGATCACAAATACCACACTGTAATGGATGATTCACATCATAAACTTCCATGATTGCACGTCTTTCTTTTGCAATTGTAGGAGTCTCAGTAACTACTTCCATATCAGCTTTTACTTTTGTGTTACAACCATATACTTGCTTTCCATCAGCTTCTACTAAACACAATCTACAGGCAAGAGTAGGTGAACATCTTGTTAAATAACAAACTGCCGGAACAAATACATCATTTGCTCTAGCTACGTTTAAAATCGATTCGCCATCTTTAGCTTCTACTTGCTTCCCGTCAATTGTTAATGTAATCATATCATTCATTACGCATCAACCTTTTCTATTTTTACTTGTTTATATCTATAATTACTGAATATCTCTTCATTTGAATCTCTTGTATTTAAAATAGCTATTGTTCCATGTAGTTTTTCATCAATTTTTATAGTCTTTTTTATTTTTGAACTTTTGTAGTTTAAGAAAACTTCATCGTTATTTTCAATTTTTGCAATTTGCGCAAAAGATTTACTTGTTATTAAGTTTTCATTTTGCTTATCTTCAATAACTCTATAAACAATAGTTCCATCAAAAGATTTTAGCTCAGCAATTTCTTCTAAGTCGAAATTTTCACATGAGTTTATTCTTTCTTCAAAATCACTATCTAAAACTACTAAATTAAAGTCTGTATATTTTTTTATAATGCTAAGAAGTTTCACTATATTTTCAACTCTAGGGTGTTCTATTAGATCTTCACCTATAATTAGTGTTTTAAATTGAAATTTTTTCGAGTTTTCATAAGCTTCCTCAAACTCTTCTTCTCCAGCAGAACTTTCAGCTGAAATGTATCCCAAATCTAAGTCGTTTATAAATTTTTGAATTTTATCTGTAGTTTCTTTTACAAAGTTCTCAAGAATTAAAGCTAATATGCCTTCTTCACTTCCTGCTTCATATTTTATAAATTGTGTACAAAAAGGTTTTAAATCTATATTCTCAATTGGGTGCATATAAACAAGTTTTGTATCTGTTTTTTCAATTGATTCAATGATTAAGTTTTTTAATTCTTCTTTATTAAAAAACATAGTTCCTAAAGAAAGAATAAAATCACTTTTAGTGATTATCTCTTTTTTATTCATTACTTTACTTCCTCATTATCTTTTTCAATAATTCTTGGTTCTGGTGCAACTTTTTTTATAACTAATGTCCAATCAACTTCTGTATATTTAATTGAATTCATTAGTGTATATCCAGCTTCATATATTACATCTGCAGACTTTTGAATATTTTCAAAATCTCCAATTTCAAATATAATAATTGCATTTTCACCATCACTTATTTGTTTGTCCATAAGTTCAAGCATTCTGTCATAAAAATCATTTTTTAAATGTCTTAAATCAAATCTTTCCATTGCTAATCCCTTATCTATCAATCTCACCGAAAACTATGTTTAAGTTTCCAATTAACGTAACAACATCAGCTAGTTGTAATCCCACAAGTATCTCTTCAAGCAAGGCTGTATGTTGAAAACTTGGTGCTCTTATTTTCATTCTATATGCATAAGGACTTCCATCACTTACAACAAAATATCCTAACTCACCCTTTGGTGATTCAGTCGCTACATAAACTTCTCCAACAGGAGGTCTCATACCTTGTGTTACTAAAACAAAATGTTGCATAAGTGAATAATTTTGAGTCATTATCTGCTCTTTTGGAGCTGATATATAATTAGGAGCATGTGCCATTAATTGTGAATCACTTTTTTTATACATAGGCATTAATTGTTTTAAAATTTTTGAAGACTGATACATCTCTTCTATACAAATTTTATATCTTCCATAAGAATCACACGTATGAGAAATTGGAACATCAAAATCTAACTCATCATAAATTCCATAAGGCATCTCTTTTCTTAAATCCCATTTAATACCACTTCCTCTTAAAGCAATACCCGAACATCCCCAAGATTTTGCCATTTTTGGAGTAATTATTCCAACATTTTCAAGTCTCATTTTCCAGATTCTATTTTCTGTTAATAAGCCTTCATATTTCTTGATTTCTGTTTCTAGGATCTCTAAGAATGATAAACAATCAGCAATCCAATTTGATGGTAAGTCTAAAGGTACTCCACCTATTCTAACAGCACTATGAGTAAGTCTTGCTCCACAATAGTCTTCTATTAAGTCCATTGCGTATTCTCTTTCTCTAAAACAATAAAGGAACATAGACATAGCACCAACATCAAGTGCGTGTGTTGCTAACCAAAATAAATGAGAAGTAATTCTATTTAATTCTAAAAGCATTGTTCTAATAATCTCAGCACGTCTTGGAGCTTCAATTCCAAGAAGTTTTTCAATTGCTAAAGCATAGCCGTAGTTATTTGAAGTTGCAGCAATATAATCCATTCTATCAGTAGTTGGTAAGAATTCATTATAGATCATATTCTCAGCCATTTTTTCCATACCTCTATGAAGGTATCCAATCATTGGTCGAGACTTTACAACTTCTTCACCTTGAAGTTCTAAAATTAATCTTAATTGACCATGAGCTGATGGATGCTGTGGTCCAAAGTTCACCATCATTGTATTATCTTCTCGCTCGAAGTTAATATTTTCAAAAAAAGGTTTTAATCTATTAGGTTGTTGCATACTATTACCTTCTTCTTTTTAAAACAACTGATTCTTCAGGTTTTAATTTTTTCATAATTTTTGAGCTATCCTCTTCTTGATAAGAAATTGGAGTTATAGGTTCAAACTCACGAATATCTGTTTGATATGGAACTTCATGCCCTAATCTTGCAAATCGTTCTGTATCGTATCTGTCAATCGCTGCTGGATCTCTTTGCTCAGGACCTATTACATCTCTTGCTTCTTTTCCAAAAATTTTATCTACTTCATACCATGATGCAGCTTCATCACCTTGAAGTGGATAAGTTTTTCTTAAGGGATGATCATACCAATCATCTGGCATAATAAGTCTTTTCATATTAGGATGGTTTAAAACTTTAACACCTAACATATCATACATTTCTCTCTCAGACCAGTTTGCTGAATCAAAAATAGAAGTTATAGATTCAACTGCGTCGTCTTTATTTAAAAAGCATTTGATTCTAAGTCTTTTATGTTTTGAAAGTGAAAGCATTTCATAGAATAATTCATATCCATCTTTTGCAGCCAAGTAATCAATAGCTGACATTTCTATAAGCATGTCATATTCTAATTCTTTACTTAAAAAATTCATAATCTCAACAATATCATTTTTATCAACATTCAAAACAAGATGAGTATGTTCAATATATGCATCTTTTACTTTGAAAGCTTTTGTAAATGATTCATAATCTTTTGAAAAAATTTCATCATTTGAGATATCAAACCTAGGAACAGAAGGTGAAACAAAGAATCTGTCAGAAAAAGGTGCTTGTCTTTGAACATTGTCTTTTGGCGTATACTTTCTCATTACACTAACCTTTTTTTCTTATGAGCTCTGAAAATTGATTCTTTTCTAATCTTTCTTTGAAGTGTCATAAGTGCGTATTGTAAAGTTTCAGGTCTTGGAGCACATCCTGGAAGATAAATATCAACCGGGATAATTCTATCTGCACCTTGTACAGTTGCATATGTATTAAACATACCACCAGTGTTTGCACAAGAACCCATTGAAATTACCCATTTAGGATCAGGCATTTGATCATATAACCTTCTCATAAACTCTGCATGTTTTTTTGTAAGAGTTCCAGCAATTATCAATACATCAGATTGTCTAGGTGAGGCTCTAAATATAGTACCAAATCTATCAAAATCATATCTAGATGCTCCTGTTGCCATCATCTCAATAGCACAACATGCTAATCCATAAGTCATAGGCCATAATGAATTTGAGCGACCAAAGTTAACTAACTTATCAATAGTTGTTAATTTAATTGGTGTTCCGCCATCTTGTAAATAATTTACTTTATGCTGTGCCATTCAAGACCTCCTTTTTTCCACTCATATATAAATCCAATAGTTAATATTAAAAGAAAGAAAACCATTGCAAAAATTCCAAACCATCCTAAAACTTTAAAGTTAACAGCCCATGGGAACATAAAAATTATCTCTACATCAAATAAAATGAATAACAGTGCTACTAAATAAAATTGTGTTGATATTGTATTGGGTTGTTTAGTAACCTCTGGTCCACATTCATACAATGTAGTTTTTAATTTTTCAGTATCAAGACGCGCAATTTTTCTACTAACATATCTTGAAAGCCATACTGTAGCACTGAATGCAGTGAATGTTACTATAAACATCACGAATGCACCAAAATAAGGATGGGCAAATTCCATGTGTGTCATATCATATTTCCTTTAAATGTTAAAAGTTTTCTCTGTAATGGCTAAGATTTTATCAAATTACTTATAAATAGCCACTTATAATTATTTAAGCAAATAATAATCTAACCTTTTAAAAGTAAGCTTATTTTTTAAGTGTTTTCTTAGGATACTATTAAGATGACACAAAAAGAAACATTATATTATTATTGTTTTAATTAAATAATCTAGGTTTATTTTTAGAAGAACCCTACTTTGTTTTCACTATCAAACTGACCTTTTTGTTCTTTTGTAATTTGTTCTTCAAAATCTTTTACATTAAATATAGGTTCAGAACTAACTGCGATTTTATAAGCAGTATTTTTAATCACTAATTCTATTTGTCCACCTGTTAAATCATATTTTACCAATTCATTCATATCAAAATCTTTAGATAAAGGAAGGTTTGAGGGGAGTAACTTTTCCCAAAGTTCAAGTCTTTGCTTTTTATTTGGTTTGATAAATTCAATTTTATAATTGAATCTTCTAGAAAATGCTTTATCAAGATTTTCAAGTAAATTCGTTGTAGCTATTAAAATACCATCAAACTTTTCTATTTGTTCTAAAAAGATATTTTGCATTTGATTATGCATCTTATCACTACCACTTCCTGAACCAGTACTTCTTCCACTTAAAAATTGATCTGCTTCATTTAGTAACAATACTGGTTCTGATTTTGTTTGTTCTCTTAACTCATAATATTTATCAAAAATACTTCTAACATTTTTTTCACTCTCACCTACATACATAGATAAAATTTTTGAACAATCAAAACTTAGTACATCTTTTTTCAAAGATTTAGCCATTGCTAAAGCTGTTAATGTTTTTCCAGTACCAGCAACACCATAAAAAATTATTTTAGCTTCAATTCCTTTTCTCTTATCTTTAATTCCCCATTGCCTTAATCTATTTATTACATTTTTATCAACTTGCTTTAGTAAAGCCCCAAGAGTTTCTCTAGTTCTGTCATTTAGTACAACATCTTCAAGAGTTTTAGATGTATTTATAAGTTCAAAGGTATCTTGTTCTTTAATTATTGAATCAAGCTTAATTTTTGGACCACGAGTTTTTTTCTTAGTAGGATGTGAAATTTTATATAAGACTTCATCTGGAATATAAAAGTTTCTATTAATTCCACCAAAAGGTGTTAAAACCTCATCATAATCAACCAAAGAATTTGATACAAGATTTGAGCTCTCTTCAAGTAAAGATCTGTATTTAATTTTTTCATAATCATCACTTGAAATTAATTCTATTAAAGCATTCATATCTCTATTTGAACCATCACCTCCTGAATATTCTTCTTTCAAAAGTGCTAGAAAAAGTGTTTGTTCTTGTTCTTTTAAATCATTGTCTTTAAAAAAATCTTCTAGCATTATTGAATTATTTGTAACTTTAATTCTTTCTTTTATTCTATTCTCTAATAAAACTAATTTTGATTTTAATCTATTTGAACTAGGAGAATTTATAGCAAAATTCTTTTTCACAACATTAAGCTGTTGAGCTAAATCAATCTTAAAAAACTGATCTTGTAAGTATTCTAAATGATCTGAATAATTTTTAATCTCAGGTAAAACAAAATCACTTGAACCATTTTCTAATAACTTAAGATATGAACTTGATAAAGAAATACTTGAGTTTAACAACTCTAGTTTTGATATCTCATTTAGTTTAATCTGATCAAATGATATTTGAACTAACCATCCAAACTCTAATAATGATTTTATTAAGTTTAGTTTTTCTAGATGTTCAAATTTTTCTACATCGTAAAATCTAGTTAAAACATCAATAACAACTAAAGAATCTCTTCCTTGAGTATATTCTTTTGTAATAAATTGCAATAAAATTGCTTCTTCTTTTGTACACTTTAATTGTGCATAAAAATTTGTATCTTCTACTTTTTTTGATTTTATGAAATCGATTAATTCTTTCATTCTCTATCTTAATCCTATTTTTTTAAATTTTTTTCTAGTTCTAAATAAAACTCATCCATATCTTCAATACTTGCAAAAGATATTTTATTTTTATCATTTATTATTATATTTTTCTTCTTTTTCTCAATACTTTCAATATCTGTGTATTTATATTCTATTTTATTTTTTTCAATATTTATAGTAAAGCTATTTGATATTTCAATTAGTCTGTTTTCACACAATGCTTTATATGAACCTTTCGTATAAATATATTCGGTACAATTCTCTTTTAAGATATATTTTTCTATTTTTTCTAAGTTACTACTATCATACATATTTAAAGCAATAACAATAAATACTATAAATCCGAAAAATCCTATAAAAATCATTTAATCCCCTGTGTATATTAAATCATACATTAAAACCTCTTAACAATTTATGAACAAAATTATCTGTAATTTTTAATTTATAGAGTAAAGTTTTATAAAAAAAGGTAAAATACTTTTTATAATTATAAATCAGTAAAAAATAAAAGGTAAAAGATGACAGAAACTAATCTTAGATACAGTACTAAACTTCTTGTGATTACAATTTTTAGTTCTATTTTAATTAGCGGGTGTAGTAATTATGAAGCAGCATTAAAAACTATCCCAAATGAAATTGCTCAAGCAAATGAATGTAAGAGTGAAAATAAAGGTTTTGAATCAGATTGTTATGATTTAATTTCATATAAAAACTCTATTGCAATGTTACGATTAGGCGTAATAGCATATTCAAAAGGAAACTATAAAGAAGCTTATCAAAAGTACTCTTTTGCAAAACAAAGAGGTAACTTCTATGCAAATGCACTTTTATCAGACCTTTACAATAAAGGTAATGGTACATCAAAAAATCAAGAAAAAGCACTTACTCTTTTAAAAGATGTTGATAATGTTGATGGTATTGCTGCCTATAAACTTTCATTTTATTATCTTAATAAAAAAGATTATACTGAAGCAATAAAACTTTTAACTTTTGCAGCTAATAACAATGTAAAGAAAGCTCAATATGAATTGTCAAAAAGTTATAAAGAAGGAGTTATCATAAAAAAGAATCTAAGTAAAGCAAATTTTTGGTTTGAACAATATGAAGATAAAAGTAATAGTTTGATGAAAAAAATTTATGGCTTATAAACTTTGATATATATAAACTTTTTAAGTTTATATATATCTTTAAAATCATTTCTCTACTAAATTATATAAAGCTTGAATTTCTTCCGCCCAAATATCTTCATTAATTGTTTCTAAAACAAGTGGAATATCATCCATCCTATCATCATTCATTATAAATTTAAAAGCATCCCAGCCAATTTTTCCATGTCCTAAAGAATCGTGTCTATCAACTCTTGAACCTAAATCTGGTTTAGAATCATTTATATGCATTCCCATTAAATATTCACGCCCTACAATAGAGTCAAATTCTTGCCATGTTTTATCATAAGCTTCTTTTGTCCTAATATCATAACCAGCCGTAAACATATGACAAGTGTCAATACATACACCAATTCTACTTTTATCTTCAATTTTATCAATTATATGTGCTAAGTGTTCAAACTTATAGCCTAAATTAGAGCCTTGTCCTGCTGTATTTTCAATTACTAACTTTATATCTGTATTTGATGTGGCATCTATTGCTCTATTTAAAGATTCAGAAATATTATCCAAACATTCATCTTCTGTTATTTTTCTAAGATGTGAACCGGGATGAAAATTAAGTCTATCAAGTTTTAAAATTTCACATCTTTTTAATTCATGAATAAAACCATCAAGAGATTTTTCTCTATTTTCTAACACAGGATGCCCTAAATTAATAAGATAAGAATCATGAGGAAGAATATGCTTTGTTTGAACTCCCGATATTTCTAATTCCTCAAACCACTTATCAATAACTTTTGTTTCTAAGTCTTTTGCTTTCCACTGTCTTTGATTTTTTACAAATAAGGCAAATGCTTTTGCCCCTATTGCTTTTGCATTTATTGGTGCATTAAAAACTCCACCACTCGCACATACATGTGCTCCAACATATTTCATAGTATTTCCTGTCATTTTGATTTTTCTTATATTACAGTTATTCTTCTTAGTATAAAAATAATTCAACAACAACTATAAATTTTTAGTATTATTATTATAACAAATGATTATTTTATCTCATTTTCTGTTACATAATTACTAAGTATTAATGATTTTACAAAAAATGGATGCTATTATTATTGCCAAATGGAATATTATTGATAGAATAAAAAATATAAAAAGGAAGAGCATTTATGGAAAAAGTTGTAATAATTGGTGGTGGATACTCTGGAATATATGCACTACAAGAATTAGCAAAAAATAAAAACATACAAATAACCCTGATAGATAAACATACATTTCATAACTTACAGCCCGAAGTTTATGACTTAATCGCAAATAAATCTAATATTGCAGATGTAACTATTGATTTGACTACTTTGTGCATGGGAATAAAGCATGACTATGTTGAGTATAAAAATCTAAAGGTACGTAGAATTGACAAAGAAACAAAGAAGATATATACAGAAGAGAAAGAAATTGTTTCTTATGATTATTTAGTGATGGCTGCAGGAACAAGAACCTTCTTCCCTCCACAAATTCCAGGACTAAATAATGCTCACGATATTAAAAAACTTCACTGGGCGATGTTCTTTAAACAAAGTTTTGAGAATCAACTTTTTAATAAAATTAGTGATGAAGCAAAACAATGTGATGACACTCATATTGTAGTTGTTGGAGCTGGATTATCTGGTGTTGAAATTGCTGCTGAAATGGCATACAACTCTAAAATGTTTTTTAAACGTGGTAATTTTTCATGCGATAACTTAAAAATTTCACTTGTAAGTAGTTCAGATACTATTCTTCCTGGATTAAGCCCTAAGCTTATTAGTATGTCTCATAAAAGATTAAAATCATTAGGAATTAATGTAATTACAAATACAAAACTACAAAAGTGCAACGATGATCATTTAGAATTATCAAATGGTACTAAAATTTATCATTCATTTATTATATTTACAGGAGGAGTTGAGGCTTCGACAATCACATCAGATTTAGACGTAGAAAAAAATGGAAGAGGTCAAATTTACGTAAATGAATATTTACAAGCAGATGGACATGAAAACATTTTTGCTGTTGGTGATATGGCTGAGATTAAAAATAAAAAAGGCGAAGTAATGCCCCCAAATGTTACAATTGCTAGAATTAGTGGGACCTGTGCTGGTAAAAATATTTTAAGACATATAAGCAAGAAAAAATTACTTGCTTGTAATCCAAAACTAGAAGGTGTTTTAATAGCCCTTGGTGGTAAATATGCAGCTGGAAATCTTTATGATTTAGTTAATGTAGAGGGTAGAATTGCTTATGAAATAAAAAAATATGTATTTTCTTCATATAGAAAACCTTTATTAAAAATAATTAAAGCTGGTTATAAAAAATTGAAAAAACTTTAATTTATAACTCTTAATAAAGAAGAGAAATTAATCTCTTCTAATCTTAATCAGAATATTATTCTCTCTATCTTTATGTATAATTTCTTTTTGATTTTTATCAAATAAGTTTTTCAAAAATGCCTCATCATAAGATTCATTTAAATTCTCTTTGTTAAAGGTCTTTAAATCCTGGCACTTAAAGGTACTTTTACAGATTTTGTTTTCATATATTTTCATATCTAAAACTATAGTTCCAGCTGAAAATATCTGAACTTGAGTATATTTATCATACTTATTTATAAAACCTTTATCATAAAACTTCATTTTTGGAGTTTTAATCAATATGCTAGCACTTGAACTTTGAAGTATTTGTTTTGTTGTACAGCCAGAAAATAAAAGTATTGAAGTAAAAGTTAATAAAAAAAATATATTATTTTTGATCTATAATCCTTTGTTTTAAAATATTTTACTATAATATAAATAAATTATAAAATTAAAGGTCATTTTTTGTTAGTTCATATTTGCTGTGCGGTTGATAGTCACTACTTTTTAGAAAGAGTCCAAGAAGATTATCCAGAAGAAACATTGGTGGGATTTTTCTATGATCCTAATATTCATCCATATAGTGAATATAGGCTTAGATATTTAGACGTAGAATACTCATGCCAAAAACTTGGTATTGAACTTATTGAAGGCCCTTACAACCTAGAAGAATGGCTTAAAAAAGTTAAAGGAATGGAGCATCTTCCTGAAAAAGGCGATAGATGTACAGTTTGTTATGATGATAGACTTGATAATACAGTTACTAAAGCCAAAGAATTAGGTCATGATAAATTTACTACAACTCTTTTAATATCACCTAAAAAATCTCAAGAAAAACTAGATATAATAGGACATAATCTAGAAAAACTACATGGTATTGAGTTTATTTATAAAGATTACAAAGCGGGAAATGGTGCAGAAATCCAAGGAAAAAAAGTAAAAGAAAATTCTTTATATAGACAAAACTATTGTGGCTGCTTATTTGGTTTATCCGCACAAAGAGAAGCGCAAGACAAAATTATGGATGAAATGTTTAATCCTATTTCAAATCAAGTTTTACCTGAATCAATTGAAGAAAGACTTGAACTTTATAAAAAAAGAAATGAGCTTGAAACAAGTGGTGAAAAATACAAAATAGTAAAACATAGATTCTTAAACTACAGACTATTTTCAGCAAAAGTTAAAGTAGCTAAACAAGTTGTATCCTCATATGTTTTACCTTACTCACAGATAAACAGAAACAAAACAAATGGTAGAATTGAGTATGAGAAAAATGGAATAAATTATTTAAACAGAGATGAATTGAAAATCATAAATATAGAGAAATTTAATACTCTTGCAAATACAAACTATTCAAATGTGAAAGAACTTATGTATTCACCTCCAATTTTTGAAGAAGAGTTAAAAGTAAGAAATCAAATAATAAAAAGTGCTTTTAATCTTAGTGCTATAATAGTTTTGGATGAAATTATTGATGCAAAGTATGAAATAGAATTAGATGCTCAAACATATGATGATGTAAGAGAAGAAATAATATGAAACTTCTAGTAAGTGCTATGGAAACATCCTCAAATATTCATTTAAGAGAGTTAAAAAAACACTTATCAAATGATATAGAATTCGTAGGTGTTTTTGATAAAGAGTTAGGAAAACCTCTTTATGACTTAACTACTCTAGCAATTATGGGTATTGTAGATGCTTTAAAAAAATTGAGATTTTTCTTTAAACTTCGAGATGAATTAGTACTTGCGGCAAAAGATTGTGATAAAGTTTTATTAATGGATTCATCAGGGTTTAATCTTCCACTTGCAAAAAAATTAAAAGCAACTTATCCTAAAAAAGAAATTATCTACTACATTTTACCACAAGCTTGGGCTTGGAAGCCAAAACGTGTAAAAAAACTTGAACAATATTGTACAAAATTATGCTCAATAATTCCCTTTGAAAAAGAAATATATAATAACAAAGAAAAAATTATTTATGTGGGTCATCCTCTTTTAGATGAAATCTCAGCATTTAAAAAAGACTTAACTTCAAGCAAAAAAATTGCATTTATGCCAGGAAGTAGAAAAACAGAAATTAAAAATCATATGCCAATTTTTAGAGAACTTGCAAAAAAGATTCCAAATAAAGAACATATTTTAATAATTCCAGCAAAATTTGATAAAAAATATATTGAAAAAAACTATGGTGATATTTCAGATTTTACAATATCAATACAAGCACATAAAACTCTTCAAGATTCAGAGTATGCTTTCATATGCTCAGGAACTGCTACTCTTGAAGCTGCACTAATTGGAACACCTTTTACTCTTTCATATATTGCTAAAAAAATTGATTATTTTATTGGTTCAAGGTTTGTAAAACTCAATTTTGTTGGACTTGCAAATATTTTTTTCGAAAAAATGGGAAAAAATCAGATTCACAAAGAATTTCTTCAAGAAGAAGTAACCGTTGAAAACTTGTTAAATGATTATAATACAATGGATAAAAAATTATTTTTTGAAAAATCACAAATCTTAAGAAAATACTTGAAAAGCGGAAGTTCCCAAAATGTAGCAGGTATAATTCAAAACTAATAATCATTTAGATAAAATAATATCACTATAAAAATACTTAGGATTGTTAATGTTAGACATAAATGAAATTCAAGAAATACTACCTCACAGATACCCTTTTTTATTAGTTGATAGAATCACTGATATGACAAAAGGTGAAAGTATCTTAGGTTACAAAAATATATCAATTAGTGAACCGGCTTTCATGGGACATTTTCCTGGTCACCCTATTTATCCAGGTGTACTTATTTTAGAAGGTATGGCACAAGCAGGTGGAATATTAGCTCTAAAAAGCAATGATTTAACAAATGAAGAGCTTAAAAATAAAGTTATATATTTTATGAGTATAGATAAAGCTAAATTTAGAACTCCTGTTAAACCAGGCGATAAACTGGATTATAAAATCGAGATTTTAAAACTAAAAGGTAACATAATTGTACTTGATGGAAAAGCCTATGTTGATGATAAAATCGTTGCACAAGCTGAGTTAAAAGCTATGGTAGTGGATAAATAGGTCTTTGCATGAATAATATCCATAAAACTGCAATAATTGAAGAAGGTGCAAAATTAGGTGATAATATTTCTATAGGTGCTTTTACTATTATTGGAAGTAATGTATCAATTGGTGATGGAACTGTTGTAGATTCTCATACTGTTATTGAAGGGAAAACTACAATAGGAAAGAATAATCATATTTTTTCTCATGCAGCAATTGGAACAATACCTCAAGATCTTAAGTTTAATGGCGAAGATGTTGAACTAATTATTGGAGACAATAATAAAATTAGAGAATATACACTATTTAATCCGGGAACAATTGGTGGTGGATCAATAACTAAAATTGGTGACAATAATTTATTTATGGGTTACACTCATGTTGCACATGATGTAATAATTGGAAATAATTGCATATTTGCAAACTGTGCTACTTTAGCAGGACATGTTGAAATTGATGACTTTGTAGTTGTTGGTGGACTAACGCCAGTACATCAGTTCTGTAAAATTGGTACTCACTCGATGATTGCAGGTGGATCAGTGGTAACTCAAGATATTCCTCCATACTGTTTAGCAGAAGGAAATCGAGCTGTCCTTAGAGGTCTTAATTTAAATGGATTAAGAAGAAGATTTAAAGATAGAACAGATATTAATGCAATTAAAAGTGCATATAAAGCATTATTTGAATCTAGTAATCCATTAGCAGATATTGGTAATGAATTACTTCAAGAAAGTGAAAATATACATGTAAAAGAATTAGCAAGCTTTGTAGTAAATACAAAACGTGGTATTCCTTACAATAGAAAATAGATAATTAGGTAGAAAATGAGCAAAATTATATGTGACTTTTGTGGAGCAAGTGACTCTAAAGATAATCCAGTAATTGCAGGAGACAATGCTTCAATTTGTAAAGCTTGTGTAACTGCAGCAAATGATATTATGAGTGGTAATCTTCCTACAGAAGATAAAAACGAACAAGAAAATACAAGTACAAATGAAGAAATAGTATTAAGAACTCCTGCTCAATTAAAAGCGATTTTAGATGAGTATGTAATTGGTCAAGATACAGCTAAAAAAGTCTTATCAGTTGCAGTGTATAATCACTACAAAAGAATATTTAGACATCATGAAATAAATGATGATACTGAATTAAATAAATCAAATGTTTTATTAATAGGACCAACAGGTTCTGGTAAAACATTATTAGCTCAGACTATTTCAAAATATCTTGATGTTCCTTTAGCAATTGCGGATGCAACATCTTTAACAGAAGCTGGATACGTTGGTGATGATGTTGAAAATGTTGTAACAAGATTAGTTCAAGCAGCAGGTGGAGATATTGAAAAGGCACAAAGAGGTATAATTTTTATTGATGAAGTTGATAAAGTAGCAAGGATGAGTGAGAATAGATCAATTACTAGAGATGTCTCAGGAGAAGGTGTACAACAAGCTTTACTTAAAATCGTTGAAGGTGCTACAGTAAATGTTCCTGCTAAAGGTGGAAGAAAACATCCTGGACAAGATGCACTTCAAGTTGATACTACAAACATATTATTTATATGTGGTGGAGCTTTTGATGGTTTAGAAGATATTATAAAGAAAAAAGAAGGTGCTAATGTTTTAGGTTTTAATCATGAAGCAAAAAGTAAAAAAGACGATAAAGAAGTAATTTCAAAAGTAGAAACAGACGACTTAGTTAAATATGGATTAATTCCTGAATTAATAGGACGTCTTCATATGCTTGCAACATTAAATGAAATTACAGAAGATGATATGGTTCATATTTTAACTGAACCTAAAAATGCCTTAATTAAACAATATATTAAACTTTTTGAAATGGATGATGTAACACTTAAATTTGAAAAAGCTGCCTTAAAAGAACTTGCGAAACTTGCGATTGAAAGAAGAACAGGTGCCCGAGGATTAAGATCTATTATAGAAGATATTATGCTTAATATCATGTTTGATTTACCAGAATATAAAAATAAGACTATAACTATAACAAAAGATGTGGTTTTAAAACTAGAAGAACCAAAAGTTGCATAAAAAGGATAAAACATGTTTTTAGATAAATTAATTGGACTATTCTCAAGTGATATGGCTATTGACTTGGGAACTGCCAATACAATTGTTTCAGTAAAAGGAAAAGGAATCATTATAAATGAACCATCTGTTGTTGCTGTTCAAAATGATAAGTATGGTAGAGATAAAATATTAGCAGTAGGACAAGAAGCTAAACAAATGATAGGAAAAACTCCTTTAAATATCCAAGCAGTTCGTCCTATGCAAGATGGAGTTATTGCTGATTTTGAAATGACTGAAAGAATGATTAGATATTTCATTGAAAAAGCACATTCAAGAAAATCTTTTATTCGTCCAAGAATTATAATATGTATCCCATATGGAATTACACAAGTTGAAAGAAAAGCTGTTGAAGAATCTGCAATAAGTGCAGGAGCAAGAGAAGTGTTCTTAGTAGAAGAACCTATGGCAGCTGCAATTGGTGCTGGAATTCCTGTATCAGATCCTTCAGGTTATGTTGTTGTTGATATTGGTGGAGGAACAACTGAAATAGGTGTAACTTCACTTGGAGGACTTGTACTCTCAAAGTCAATAAAAGTTGCTGGTGATAAGTTTGATAAATCAATTATTGAACATGTAAGACAAAACTTCAATCTATATATTGGTGAAAGAACTGCTGAAAATATAAAGATTGAAATAGGAACTGCTATAAAACTTGATACTGAGCTAAAAATCAAAGTTAAAGGTAGAGATAATTCTGGTCTACTTTCAACTATTGAGCTAGGTAGTGAAGGTGTTAGATCTGCAATTAAAGAACCTCTTAAAGAAATAGTTTCTGCAGTACGTTCAGTGTTAGAAGAAATGCCGCCTGATTTAGCTGGAGATGTTGTTGATAATGGTGTTATATTAACAGGTGGTGGTGCTTTAATTAGAGGTATAGACACTTATTTAGAAGACATTATTAAACTTCCAGTTAAAGTGGCTGAAGATCCATTGTTAGCAGTTGCCTATGGAACTAGTGCAGTATTAGATGAGGATGCTTTACTTAAATTAATTACAAATGCGTAAATTTTTATTCATTATTCTTTTTTTGATAGTTAGCTTATTATATCTTTTTGATGCAGATAAGCTAATTGTCAAGAAATTTACTTTTTTTAATGATTTAAAATTATCATATATAAATAAAGTAATTGGAATATCTACAAGTATAGAAAAATATTTTAATCAAGCAAGTAGTATAGAAAAACTGCGAACTGAAAATGATGAGTTAAAAGAGTATAAAATTCTTTATACTGCAACCCAAAAACAACTTGATATAATAAAAGAATTTATAAGTACAAATGATTCAAATCAAAGTAAGCCCAATATTAATTTAGCAAAAGTATTATCATACATAAACTTTGATGACTTTACAAAAGTATGGTTGGACCAAGAAAAAGAAGATGAGTCTATTTTAGGTCTTATAACAGAAGAATATGCAGCAGGTATTGTTGTAAAAGAAAATGGTAAATCTGTAGCCTTATTAAATGGAAATAAAGAATGTTCTTATGCAGTTTTCATAGGTGAAGATAAAGTTCCAGGCATAGTTACATCCTCAAAAGATGGAAAGAATTTGACTATACAGTATATTCCTATTTGGGCTGAAATTAAAATAGGTGATGAAGTTATAACTTCAGGAATGGATAATATTTTTTTTGAAGGACTAAAAGTTGGTAGAATTTCAGAAGAAGGTAAACGTCCAGATATGCAAACTGCAATAGTAAAACCTTATGCAAATGTATTAAAGAAAAAGTACTTTTATACATATAAACACTATTCATATGACAAAAAAGAAACTCTTATTGAGAAATAAAAGTTACTAATAGTTTGCCATAATTTTATCTACATCATCCCATGACATTTTCGAATCATTACTACTTTTAAACATATTATAAACATATCGAGCAAACATATCAGTTTCTAAATTAACTTTAGTGCCTACAGTATAATTTTTGAATAATGAATTTTTAATTGTATAAGGAATAATTGTAAGCCTAAAAGAATCTTTTAAAACTTCGTTTACAGTTAAAGACACACCATCAACAGTAATTGATCCTTTTGGTATTATAAATTTCGTGTATTCACATGGTAAAGAGATAAAAAAATCTGTTGAATTTCCATTATTTTTAATTTTATATATTGTTCCTAAACAGTCTACATGACCTTGAACTACATGACCTTCAAATCTATCACCAACCATCATAGCAGGCTCTATATGTACTTCGTTTTTATAGTTTTCCATTGCTAAAATACTTTGAGATTCTGGAGAAATTTCTACCGTAAATGTATCTTTTGTAACTTTCACAGCAGTTAAACAAGCTCCATTAATTGCAATTGAATCACCAATTTTAGGGTTATATTTTGCTTTTAATGTTAATAAACTGCTATTCAAACTTACAACTTTTGCCATTTCTCTAATCAGACCTGTAAACACTTAAAAAACCTTTTGATATAATTTAGGTATAATATCTAAATTATGTTAAGAAGCTAATTTTAACATTAATCTATAATCTGTTTTTGAAAATTCAAATAATAATAAATACTAAAAATATAAATAAACTATAAAAAAGAACTACTTGATTAAAAAATTTGAAGTAAGTGTTTTAAAAGGAAAAAAATGAAATACGATATTATCGTAGTTGGTGGTGGACATGCAGGAATTGAAGCATCATTAGCAGCTGCTAGAATGGGGAAAAATACTTTATTAATTACTATGTTAGTTGAACAAATAGGTGCAGCTTCTTGTAATCCTGCAGTTGGAGGTTTAGCTAAAGGACATTTAGTAAGAGAACTAGATGCCCTTGGTGGAGAGATGGGTCTTTGTACAGATGCAACGGGTATCCAATTTAGAATATTAAATGCATCAAAAGGTGCAGCTGTTCAAGGAAGCAGAGCTCAAATTGATATGGATAAATATAGAGAATATATGAGAAAAGTTTGTCATAATACTCCTAATTTAGAAGTCTATCAAGATGAAGTTTCAACACTACTTGTTAAAGATGTAAATGAAGTTTATGGTGTAAAAACAAAACTTGGAGAAGAGTTTGAATCTTCAAAAGTGATTATTACAACTGGAACATTTATGAAAGGTCTTATTCATATTGGTGAAAGTACTTATGATGCAGGACGAGCATGGGAATTACCATCTTCTACTCTATCAACTCAATTAAAAGAATTAGGACTAAATGTAGGAAGATTAAAAACAGGAACACCTGCAAGAATTGATGGAAAATCAATAAATTTTGATGACATGGATGCTCACGGAGGAGATGTTCAACCTTCACCTTTTTCATTTAGAACAGATAAATCAAATTTTAATCCAACTCAATACCCATGTTATATAACATATACAAATATAAGTACACATGACAAAATTAGATCAAATTTTGATAGAGCTCCATTATTTACAGGACAAATTCAAGGTAGTGGACCACGATATTGTCCAAGTATTGAAGATAAGGTAAATAGGTTTAGTGAACGAGATAGACACCAATTGTTTTTAGAACCACAAACTTCAATGTGTACAGAGTATTATATTAATGGTCTTTCGACTTCTCTTCCTATTGATGTTCAAAAAGAAATGATTCACTCAATTTCTGGACTTGAAAATGCGAAAATTATTAGATATGGATATGCAATAGAATATGATTATGTTGATCCAACTGAATTAAAACATACCTTAGAAACTAAAAAAGTTAAAAACCTTTACAACGCAGGACAAATCAATGCAACTACTGGATACGAAGAAGCTGCATCACAAGGTTTGATGGCAGGAATTAATGCATGCTTAGCAATTGATGGGAAAGAGCCTTTTATCCTACGTAGAGATGAAGGATATATAGGAGTTTTAATTGACGATTTAGTTACAAAAGGTACTACAGAACCTTATAGAATGTTTACTTCACGCGCTGAGTATAGATTATTATTAAGAGAAGAAAATGCTGATTTAAGATTATCAAAATATGGTCATGATTTAGGACTAATAGATAATGATACTATGCTAAAAGTCGAACACAAGAGAAAAATTTTAAATGATGCTATAAAATTTATGTCAAGTGAATGGTTTACATCAAAGAAAGAAAATCTAGAATTATTAGAATCAATTGGTGAAGATAAAATTAGAGATAGATCACTTCTAATTGATATTGTAGGAAGAAATACAGTTGATAATGAAAAATTTGATAAGTTAGTTCCAAGTTTGGCACAAACTGAAAATTATTTGAAAGAGCAAATAATTATAGAAGCTAAGTACTACAGATATATTCAAAAACAACAAAAACAAATAGATAAAATGAAAAAAATGTTGAAATTAAAAATTCCAGAAAATTTTGACTTTAAAGGAATTGCAGGCTTATCAAATGAAGTTGTTGAAAAACTTGAAAAATTCAAACCACCTACATTGTTTAATGCCAGTGAAATATCAGGAATTACACCTTCTGCTATTGATATTATACATTTAAATATCAATTTAAAACAGCAACAAGAAAAAAAAGGTAACTAGATGCAAGTTTATTTATATTCAAAAAGTGGTCATGCTATTGGGCTTGAAGCTACAAAAAGATGTGCAGCAATCGCAAATAAATTAAAAGAATTTGACCCAATCTTATGTACTAGTGATTTTAGAGCAGGTGCATTTGCAAAAGACTTATTAGGTATAAAAAAATATGTAAATATTGATGTAGTAAGAAATCTTTATAATATTATGGAAAAAAGAGATATTCTAATATATGATACAGACGAAACGAATGAATTTATGAAAAATGATATGAAAGAATTTTGTACACTTTTGTACTCTGTTCAAAATGATATTTCTAAAATAGTAGTAGATGAAACAATTTATAAAAAAATAGATAATCCATCAATTGAAAAACTTATGTTTTTCGGAGATGATGATTATAATAATTTATTCTTAGAAAATATAAAAAAAGCGAATCCTTTAAATATCGATCTTTTGATGGGTCATTATTTCTTTTTAGGTAATGAGAAAGTATTTAAAAACTTTTTTAATAATATTATTGATGAAGAAGAATACGTTGAAACTATTCAGAATACAAAATATCTTTTAACAGCCTCACTTCAAACTGCTTTAGAATCTATTAACTGCGGGAATAAACCTGTTCTATTTAAAAGAGAAGATAAGATTTATGATGAAGAATTAATAAATGATTTAAATATACCATGTATTAACTCAAATGACTTTAATGAAATTGTTAAAGATTTTGAAATAATAACTAAAAACTATCCTGAAATTAAAAACTTTCAAAATGTATATTTAGAAGATATTGTAACTAAGATAAAAATAGAAATTGATGAATATAAAAAACTCATAGGATGTTGAATTACATATTATTATAATTTTAGCTTATAATATTTTTATGTTAATTATAAGCTATATTTATATATAATATGTAAAATTAAACACAAGGGTTTTTAATGAAAGAAAAAAATAAGTTTTTAGATAAGATTCCTTATAGAATAAAAAGATATTATGGGTATGTAATTGCAACAGTTATATCACTTTCACTTCCATTTATCACAATTGGTGGTAACCATATATTTTTATTATCATTTGACAAAAAACAACTTCACTTATTAGGTACCGCTTTTGATATGCAAGAGCTTTATTTAATGCCTTTTTTATTAATGCTTTTATTCTTAGGAATATTTGCAGCTACTTCACTAGGTGGTCGTGCATGGTGTGGTTGGGCATGTCCTCAAACAATTTTTAGAGTTATTTATAGAGACTTAATTGAAACAAAACTATTGGGACTTAGAAGAATTAAAAACAAACAAAAAGATCCTGATTATTCAAAACCTAAAAATGCTTTGAAAAGAGTAATTGCTATCTTAATATGGTCAACTTTAGCACTTCTAGCAGCTTCAAACTTTTTATGGTATTTTGTTCCTCCAGAAGATTTTTTCACTTATTTACAAGACCCAACAGAACATATGGTATTAATTGGTTTTGTTTTAGGAATTGCTGCATTTATTATTTATGATGCAATTTGGCTAAAAGAAGATTTCTGTATTTATATTTGTCCTTATTCAAGGGTACAATCTGTTTTATATGATGATGATACATACCAAGCTATTTATTCTACAAATAGGGGTGGAGAGATATATAATGGTGATAAAGAAAAAATAATATTCAAAGCAAAAGATTTACCAGTTGATACAAATGAATGTACGACGTGTGAAGCATGTGTTACTGTATGTCCTACACATATTGATATTAGAAAAGGTACTCAACTTGAATGTATTAATTGTTTAGAATGTGTTGATGCATGTACGACTGTAATGGGAAAACTTGGAAAACCATCACTTGTTCAATGGTCAAGTACAAATACAATTAAAAAAGATATCCCAACAAAAATTTTTAGGAGACAAACTATTATGTATGGTGTTGCACTGCTTATAGTTGTTGCACTTTTAATTGTAATGGGTGGGAAAAAAGAGTACATGCTATTAAATGTAAATAAAACCACTCAATTATATAAAGTAAAAGAAAATAATATAGTTACTAATAATTTCTTACTACTTTTCCAAAATACTGAATCAAAAAAATTAACATTTGATATAGAAGTAATAAATCATCCTGAAATCAAAATTAAAAGATTTAAGCCTTTTACATTAAGTCCTGGAAAAATGGCTAAAAAAGTTTTAATTTTAGAAACAAATAAAATTTTAGTTAACGATGCTACTAAAGATACTCCAATCACAGTAACATTAAAAGCTTATGCAAAAGAAAACCCAGAAAAGGTTACAGTATTTAGAAAAGCTGTATTCATTTATCCTCGAATTGATAAATTAAAATAATTATACGTAAGACAAGTTTATAAATTATAAACTTGTCTTACTTCTTAAATAAAAATACATCTTGCTTAACTTATCTATCAACAAAAACTAGCTACAATCGCGAATATAATTATTAATTAATTTCATTGGAGTATTTTAAAATGACTAAATTCATCTTCGTAACAGGTGGGGTTCTAAGTTCTTTAGGAAAAGGAATCACTGCAGCATCAATTGCAACAATATTAAAACAATCTGGATTTAAAGTATCAATGCTTAAAATTGACCCATACTTAAATGTAGATCCAGGAACTATGAGTCCATTAGAACATGGAGAAGTTTTTGTAACAGCAGATGGAGCAGAAACAGATTTAGATTTAGGAAACTACGAAAGATTTATTGATACAACTTTAACTGCACAAAATAACTTTACTACAGGTCAAGTTTATCAAAGTGTTATTAAAAGAGAAAGAGAAGGCGGATATTTAGGTAAAACTATTCAAGTAATCCCTCATGTAGTTGATGAAATTAAAGGTAGAATATATGCAGCAGCTGAAGGTCATGAGTTTTTAATAGTTGAACTTGGAGGAACTGTAGGAGATATTGAAGGTTTACCATTTATGGAATCAATTAGAGCAATTAGACATGAGCTTCCAAAAACAAATACAATGAATATTCATGTAACATTAATTCCTTATATAGCAGCTGCTGGCGAACTTAAAACAAAACCAACACAACATTCTGTACAAGAATTAAGAAGAATTGGTATAACTCCACATATGCTAGTTTGTAGAACAGAAAAACCCTTACCAAAAAATCTAAAAGATAAACTTGCAATGTCATGTGATATTGATAGAAATGCGGTAATAGAAGCAGGTGATGCGCAATCAATTTATCAAGTGCCATTACATTTTATCAAAGAAGGTATCATTAATCCTTTATCTGAGCACTTTAATATAAAAGTAAAACCAAATATGGAAAAATGGGATACTTTGGTTAAAAATATTTTAGTACCTAAGGATGAATTAACAATTGCTTTTGTTGGAAAATATTTAGAATTAAAAGAATCATATAAATCATTAACAGAAGCACTAATTCATAGTGGTGCACATCTAAATACAAAAGTAAATATCCACTGGTGTGATAGTGAAAAAATTGAAGTACATGGAGCTTATGATATTATTGGAAACTCTGATGCAGTTCTTGTTGCTGGTGGTTTTGGTCACCGAGGTGTTGAAGGTAAGCTTGAAGCAATTAAATATGCTAGAGAAAATAAAATACCATATTTAGGTATTTGTCTTGGTATGCAGTTGGCTGTTATTGAATTTGCCAGAAATGTACTAGGTCTAGAAGATGCAAACTCAATTGAATTTGATACACAAACTCCTAATCCATTAATTTACTTAATTGACGAATTCATGGACCAAAGTGGACAGAAGCAATTAAGAACTCACAAATCACCAATGGGTGGAACTATGAGATTAGGTGAGTATCCATTTGAACCATTAAAAGGAACTAATCTTCAAAAAGCTTATGGAAATGAAGACATCTATAATGAAAGACACAGACATAGATATGAAGCAAATCCAAAATATAAAGAAGCTTTAGAACAAGCTGGAATGATTATTTCTGGACAATCAAATGGCTTAATAGAAGCAGTAGAAATAAAAGATCATCCATGGTTTGTAGGTGTTCAATTCCATCCTGAATTTACTTCACATTTAGAAACTCCAAATCCTATTATCTTTGAATTTGTAAAACAGGCAAATAAAAAAGCTTAATGTCAAAAGTTACAAAAAGTAGACTTTTTGAACTACTCTCTGCAAGACACGCAAATAATCTTTATTCACGTCTTGCAGATATTCCAACTCCAAATAATTTTAAAGATATTCACAAAGCAACTTCAAGAATCAAAACTGCTATCTTAAAGAATGAAACTATTACAATAGTAGGAGATTATGATGTAGATGGTGTAGTTTCTACAACAATTATGGTGGACTTCTTTCAAAAAATAAATGTGAAAATAGACTATATAATTCCAAATAGATTTCAGCATGGATATGGCTTATCTCCTAAAATTGTAGATATGATTGATTCAGGTTTAGTTATTACTGTGGATAATGGGATATCAGCAGTTCCAGCTGCTTTAAAACTAAAAGAAAAAGGTATTGATTTAATTATCACAGATCATCATACTGTTGGAAAAGAAGTACCTTATGCATATGCGATTGTTAATCCCAAACAAGAAGACTGTAGCTTTGAGTTCAAAGATATTTGTGGAGCTCAAGTTGCTTGGTATTTATGTGCATCAATTAAAAAAGAATTAAATTTTGATGTCAATATGACTGATTTTTTAGATTTACTTTGTGTTGCAATTATTGCAGATATTATGCCAATGACCGCACTTAACTATACACTAGTAAAACAAGGACTAAAAAAAATTAAAACATCTCCAAGAGAGGCTTTTAAGAAATTAAATGAAGTTATTTCTAAACAAAACTTGGTTTCAGATGATATTGGTTTTTTTATAGCTCCAAAAATTAATAGTGCGGGAAGAATGCAAGATGCAAGTACAGCTTTAGAATTTTTACTTTCAAAAAACTCTTTTCAAGCAAATCAATCCTTACAAGAGTTAGAAGAATTAAATAACTATAGAAAAACACTACAAGAAGAGATTACAAAAAGAGCTCAAAGTAAATCATCAAAAGAAGATAATGCTGTTATTGTATGGGGTGAAGATTGGCATGAAGGAGTTATTGGAATCGTTGCATCAAAACTATCAAACTCTTTTAAAAAACCTGCATTTATATTTTCTGTAAATAATGGAATTGCTAAAGGAAGTGCAAGAGCGAATGCAAATATTAATCTTCATACAATCATTTCAAAAGCAGCTCCTTTATTATTAGGATTTGGGGGACATAAAAATGCTGCTGGATTATCTTTAAAAGAAGAGAATTTACAAGATTTTAAAACCTTGATAAATCAAGAACTAGAGGATTTTAAAGATGATCTACATATTGACCCCGTAACTTTAGGTGAATTAGATGTAGCATCAGTTGATATAGAATTTTTAGATATTATTGATAAGTTTGAACCCTATGGGCTAGAAAACCATAAACCAATATTTAGAATATCAAAAGTCTCTCTTCTAAAAAGTAATCTAATAGGAAAAGACAAAAATCATATGAAACTTACATTAAAATCAGAAGGTGTTGTGTTTGAAGCAATAAAATTTAATGACTCAAATATTAATTTACCTAATAATTTTGATTTAATTGTCTCTGTAAATAAAAATGAATTCAGAGGAGTCATTACTCCTCAATTTTTAATTCAAGAGCTAATAAAATAAAAGATTTAGCATTAGTATTAAGTGGTGGTGGAGCAAGAGGTGCATTCCATTTAGGATTTCTACATTTTTGTGAAGAAAATAATATAGAAATAAAAGCCTATAGTGGATCATCAATTGGAAGTCTTATTGCATGTTCACATGCAAGTGGAATAAGTGCAAAAGAACAATTAAAAATATTTACATCAAAAGATATAAAACAAGTTATAAAATTTAATTACTTTAAAAAAGGCTTATTTAGGATTAATACTTCTAGTACAATTTTAAAAGAATTATTACCTATTAAAAAAATACAAGATATCAAAAAACCTGTTTTTATTAATGCTTACGATATCAAAGAAAAAAGACTTCACTACTTTAACAAGGGAGATACAATAAGTTTGTGTATGGCATCAAGTGCTATAATTCCATTTTTTAAACCAGTTGAATATAAAAACATGTCTTTAATTGATGGAGGATTATTTGATAATATACCCATTAAACCACTTGAAAATCAAGGATATAATATTTTTTCAATTGATTTATTTCCTAGAACTAATAAATATTCTAAAAAAAGATTTAATCCAATAAAAAGTATTAAAAAAACTCTTCTTAAACAGCTTTATAAAAACCATAAATATTCAATAGAAAATACAAATTTTTATTTAGGAACTCAAGAATTATATAAATTCTCACTTTTCTCTTTTAAAGAAATAAATGAGTGCTTTAATTTAGGAGTAAAAGAAGCAAAAAAGTATTTTGAAACCATTTCTTAGATATACTAATAATTAAAAATACAAATAAATATTAAAGATTATATTATGTCAACAATACCACAATTTACGCATTTACACTTACATACTGAATACTCACTACTTGATGGTGCAAACAAAATTAAACCTCTTGCCAAAAAAGTAAAAGAGATGGGAATGAAATCAGTTGCTATGACTGATCATGGTAATCTTTTTGGAGCAATTGATTTTTATAATGCTATGAAAAAAGAAGGCATCAAACCAATTATAGGAATGGAAGCTTATATTCATAATAGTGAAGAAATTGGTGATAAAACGACAAGAAAAAGATTTCACTTATGTCTTTATGCAAAAAATCAAACTGGTTACAAAAATTTGATGTTTTTAAGTTCGCAAGCTTACATGCATGGGTTTTACTATTATCCAAGAATAAATAAAAAATTATTACGTGAAAACTCAGAAGGGCTAGTTTGTTCAGCTGCGTGTTTACAAGGTGAGATAAACTGGCACTTAAATCTACAGAATGAAAGAAATGTGAAAAATGGTGCTCGAGGTTATGAAGGTGCAAAAGAAGCTGCTTTAGAATATAAGGAAATATTTGGTGATGATTTTTATTTAGAGATTATGAGACATGGTATTGGAGACCAACACTTTATAGATGATCAAATTCTAAAACTAGCACATGAATTAGATATAAAAGTAGTAGCAACTAATGATACTCATTACTTAAACCAAAAAGATGCAGATGCTCATGAAGCATTTATGTGTATTGCTATGAATAAACTTTACGATGATCCAAATAGATTAAGACATAGTGTTCATGAATTCTACTTAAAAAGTCCAGAACAGATTGCTAAGTTATATGCAGATATACCAGAAGCTGTTGCTGCCACACAAGAAATTGCAGATAAATGTAACCTAGAAATAAAATTGGGAGATCCAACACCTCCAAATTTTAAATTTACTCGCCAAAAAGCTGAAGTTCATAATTTAGTTCTACCTGAACCAGAACTTGAGTATTCTCTAGAAAATGACAAAATATTATTTATAGATGAGTGCTGGAGAGGATTAGAGAAAAGACTTAAAATTGTAGACCCTTCAAAACACAAAGAATATAAAGATAGACTTCAAGTTGAAATAGACATTATCAATAGTATGAAATTCCCTGGATATATGCTAATTGTTTGGGATTTTGTTATTGTTGCAAAACAGATGAAAATTCCAGTTGGTCCTGGTCGTGGTTCAGCTGCAGGGTCTCTTGTTGCTTTTTCTCTAGAAATTACCGATATAGATCCAATACCTTATGGACTACTATTTGAGAGATTCCTAAACCCAGAAAGAATATCAATGCCAGATATTGATATGGACTTCTGTCAAGCTAGACGTGGGGAGATTATTGACTATGTTGTTGAACAATATGGACGAGCTAATGTTGCTCAAATTATTACTTTTGGTAAACTTCTTGCAAAAGGTGTAATTAGAGATGTTGCAAGAGTTTTAGATATGCCTTATTCCAAAGCTGATGCTATGGCCAAATTAATTCCTGATGAATTGGGAATTGATTTAACGAACTCATGGGAGAAAGAACCAAAAATAAAAGAATTATGTGAAGCTGATCCTCAAGCTGCACGTGTATGGGAATATGCAATTGCTCTTGAGGGTTTGAATAGAAATGCTGGAACTCATGCAGCAGGTGTTGTTATTTCAAATGAACCATTATGGAATAAAACTCCATTATTTAAACCCTCTGGTCTTGATACTCTTGCAACTCAATATAATGGTAAATATGTTGAAGATGTTGATTTAATTAAGTTTGACTTCTTAGGTCTTAAAACTCTTACTGTTATTGAAGAAGGTTTAAAACTTATTGAAAAAAGACATGGTAAAAGAATAGACTTCTTAACTGCTGATGTAAATGACAAAGGAGTTTATGATCTGATTCAAACAGGTAATACAATTGGACTATTCCAAATAGAATCAGATGGAATGCAAGACTTATGTAAAAGATTAAAACCTGACAATTTTGAAGATATTATTGCCGTACTTGCTTTATATAGACCTGGTCCTATGGAATCAGGGATGCTTGATGACTTTATTGATAGAAAACATGGTCGAGCTAAGATTGATTACTTTTATGATGAGTTTGATGCACCATTAAGACCAATTTTAGAGCCAACTTATGGTGTTATTGTTTACCAAGAACAAGTTATGCAAATTGTTCAAACAATTGGTGGTTTTAGTCTTGGGGGTGCAGACCTTGTGAGACGAGCTATGGGTAAAAAAATCAAAGAAGAAATGGATAAGCTAAAAGGTGAATTTGCAGATGGTGGAGTTAAAAATGGTTATGTAAGAAGCCACTGTGAAGAATTATTCGACTTAATTGTAAAGTTTGCTGGTTATGGATTTAATAAATCTCACTCAGCAGCTTATGCACTTGTTACTTTCTATACATCATATTTAAAAAGATACTACCCTTCGGAATTTATGGCAGCTTTACTAACTCTAGAAAAAGATAACACAGATAAGGTTGTAAAATATGTAGATGAAGTAAAAAGACTAGGATTAGACTTATTCCCACCTGATATTAATAAATCTGATCTTGTATTTTCTGCTACAACTTTAGAAGATAAAGATAAAGAGGTTGTAATGTTTGGAATGGGTGCAGTTAAAGGTGCAGGAGATGTTGCTATTAAGTCAATTATAGAAGCTAGAGATGAAGGCGGAGATTTTACAGACCTTCCAGATTTTATTTCTAGAATTGATGGAAGTAAAGTCAATAAAAGAGTAATTGAATCTTTAACTAAAACAGGTGCTTTTGATAGCTTTGGGTATTCAAGACGAGCCATGCTAGAACAAATTGAAAAGATATCTGAATGTGTTGCAAATTCCATGAAAGCAAAAAAAATGGCAACTGGTTCATTATTTGGTGATTCACAAGAACTTACAAAAATTGATATCCAATTAGAAGAACTTGAAGAATATGAAGCAAAAGAGATTTTAGAGTTTGAAAAAGCTTCGCTTGGGTTTTATGTTTCAGGACATCCACTTGATGAGTATAGAGAACAATTAGATCAAATAAAATACACTCTATCTTCACAAATTGATGAATTAGCAGATGGTTCGCAAGCTTTATTTGTTGGAAAAATAGAAAATATAGTAACAAAAATATCAAAAAAAGGTAACAAATTTGGTATTGCTTCAATAATGGACTTACATGGAAGTATTGAACTTTTATTATTTGAAGATAGAATTAAAGAGCTTGAAGATGATTTTGATTTAGATAAACCTATTGCGTTTAAGGTAAGAATTTCTAAAGATGAAAATTTTACAAGAATGAATATCATAAAAATTGAAGATTTAAAGGCTGCAAAAAAAGAAAAAATTAAAACTAAACAACAAATAGCAATAGAACCACCTCTAATAATTGCCGTGCCTTATGAAAATCAAGATACTAACATTTTCAAACTTTTTGAAATAGTTGCAAATAATCAAGGAAAAAGAGAGTTGAAAATTCTAATTAAATCAAAATTAGCTGATATAGAATTAGAAAGTGGGTTTAAAGTAAGCTCAAATATAGAAAAACTTATTCACCAAATTGAAGGAGCTTTTATAGTATCATGAAACAAATCTTATTAACAAACGACGATGGTTTTGATGCAATAGGATTAAAAGCATTAATAGAAGCATTAAAGCCTATTGCAAAAATAATTATAGTTGCGCCTGCAAAAAACAAATCTGCTTGTGGCCATTCTCTAACTCTTGATAAACCACTAAAACTTGACAAGGTTGATGATGATTATTATAGAGTTGATGATGGAAGTCCTACTGATTGTGTTTTTATTTCTTTAAATAATTTATTTAAAGATGGGTATAAACCAGATTTAGTAATAAGTGGCATCAATATTGGTGCTAATATGGGAGAAGATATTACATACAGTGGTACAGCAGCTGCAGCAATGGAAGCAGTATTGCAAGGAATTCCTGCAATAGCAATATCACAAGTTTGTAAAAAAGGATGTAAAGATATAAATAATGAATGGGATTTTGCACTTGCTAAACAAACAATTACATCTTTAGCAAAAAAAATACTAGAAAATAGCTTTCCATTAGAAGAAAGAAAGTTTTTAAATGTTAACATCCCACCAATAAAAGTAGATGAATGTAATGGCATTAGAATAACAAATGCTGGATATAGAGAATATGGAAATGACACGCATAGACATCATAATCCTAGAGGTGAGGAATTTTATTGGGTTGGTCTACATCCATTAATGTGGAAAGAATCAAAAAATAAAACTTGTGATTTTGAAGCAATAAAAGCTAATTACATCTCAATAACACCAATAATGTTGGATTTAACTTCATATGAAGATATTGAAAATATGAATACTTGGTTAAATAATTAAAAGGAAAAATATGAATTTTACAGAAGCAATTGAATTAAATATAGATAAACTGGTAGGAACATTAAAAGATGAAGATCAGTTAGAGGAAACACTAAAAAAGAAATTTACTAAAAAAGAATTTAAAATTTTCGTAGCATTTTCAGAAGGTAAGTCTATAAATGAAGTAAAAACAATTGTTACTGATGATGAGGAAAGAATTAATGAAATTTATAAGACTGCTTGTAAGAAATTAAATCAAGAAAAAATCAAAAAAGAATTGGTTTTTTTTAAATAGAGTATATTAATACTCTATTTAAATAATCATTTTTATATCATTATGATTGCCTAAAATCTCAAATAGAGTTTTTCTGTCATCTTCATTGTGAACTAATAGTTCTAATGTATAGCTTTTAAATTTGCCATTGGAACTCGTTTTAGATTCAATAATAGTATGCTCTCTTTCAAGCACAACACCCTTAACAGTTTTCTTAATATTTATTCTTTCTAATACAACTAATTTATAAGTCCAATTACATGGATAATCAAGTTCTAATTTCTCTTTACTTAAATCTATCATTTATTATTTATTTCCTTTTAAAGTCGCCGCTTTTACCACCAGATTTATTCTCAAGTTGAACCTTCGAAATTACCATTGATTTATCAATTGCTTTAACCATATCATAGATAGTAAGAAGTCCAACAGATACACCTGTTAATGCTTCCATCTCAACACCTGTTTGTCCATTTAATTTAGCTGTTACAATTAATTTAAAACCAGGAAGTTCTGGTTTCTCTTCAATATCACAATTTATTCCAGTTAATAATAAAGGATGGCACATAGGTATTAATTCACTCGTTTTTTTAACGCCCATAATAGAAGCAATCACTGCTGTTTGAATTACAGGACCTTTTTTAGAAGTGTTATCAATGATTGCATTATAAGCATCAGAAGACATTGTAATTTGTCCACTTGCAATAGCTATTCTATAAGTTTCATTCTTGGCTGAAACATCAACCATTTTTGGTCTATTATTATCATCAATATGTGTTAATTCCATTAAATTGCCTTTCAATTAATCAATTATTATATTTAATTTTTAGTTAAATAAGAATTAAGTAAATTTTAAATATAATGCAAGTCTAAAATTTAAAAAGAAAGTGGGTGATTTTAGTGCCAGGCATTAAAGTTAAAGATAGTGAATCATTTGACGAAGCATACAGACGTTTTAAAAAACAATGTGATAGAAATCTTATTGTAACTGAAACAAGAGCTAGAAGATTTTTTGAACCAATGACAGAGATCAGAAAAAAACAAAAAATAAACGCTAGAAAGAAAATGCTTAAGAGATTATACATGCTTAGACGATACGAGTCTAGACTGTAAGATTCTTAATCTTCCAATAAAGGTCAATCGAAAGGTTGGCCTTTTTTTATATTTAAATATAAAATATAAAATCACTTCAGAATGTAACTTAATCTATTTGTATATTAATTAATATTTAATAATACTATAAAAATTTGTCTAGAAATCTATTATCAATTATTGTCTATTAACTGTTAAAAAGACTAAAAAAGATTAAAATAATAAGATAAGCTAAGAATTAGGGAAAAGAGGCTAAAAAAAAAGCTTAGCATAAACAACGAAGAGTTGAATAAGCTAAGCTTTTGT
>Ga0209716_1000099_pt1 | contig 89583 bp, 79 predicted proteins | sample COGITO_mtgs_1205_FD_184811 | JGI IMG/M metagenome (GOLD analysis project Ga0209716, IMG submission 184811) | Pelagic marine microbial communities from North Sea - COGITO_mtgs_120531 (SPAdes) (version 2) | ecosystem: Environmental > Aquatic > Marine > Epipelagic ... | reverse complement strand
ACTCCTGATGCAACTGAAGAAACTCCTGCTGCAACTGAAGAAACTCCTGCTGCAACTGAAGAAACTCCTGATGCAACTGAAGAAACTCCTGATGCAACTGAAGAAACTCCTGATGCAACTGAAGAAACTCCTGCTGCAACTGAAGAAACTCCTGCTGCAACTGAAGAAACTCCTGATGCAACTGAAGAAACTCCTGATGCAACTGAAGAAACTCCTGATGCAACTGAAGAAACTCCTGCTGCAACTGAAGAAACTCCTGCTGCAACTGAAGAAACTCCTGATGCAACTGAAGAAACTCCTGATGCAACTGAAGAAACTCCTGATGCAACTGAAGAAAAAAACAAAGATTAGATCTTTATTTTTTATAAGATTTCGTAAATTTAGCCATGTTTAATCATGGCTTTTTTTATGCAAAATAAATACACAGCAATAGGACACATTTCTAGAGTCCATGGATACAAAGGGAAAATAGTGATCTCCCTTAAGAATCCAGATCTAATAACTTTAAATGAAGACCATACTGTTTGGATAAATACAGATGGTATAGAAAGCCCATTTAAAATTCAAAATATTCAAATATTAAATAAAAGTAAAAGAATATTAACTCTTCAGAATTTAACTGGTGAAAAGGCTGAAAAACTTAAAAATAAAAAAGTATTTATTGATCTAAAAGATCACAAATATGATAAAAGTAATATCAGCCAAAAAAGTATAATTGACTATACTCTCTACAATCAGAATGATAATTTGATAGGAAAAATAAGTGCTATTATTGAGATACAAAACAATAATCTAATTCAAATATTTATTAATAATGAAGAAGTTCTCATTCCCTATAATGAAATAAATATTATAGAATTAAATCATAACTTAAATAAGGTGAAACTAAATATTGCAGACGGATTAATTGAACTCTACACAGATGCTAAATAAGATATATCAGCCTTTTAAATTTAAAAAATTTAATATTCAGCAAAATAATGCTGCAATGAAAATTGGAACAGATGGAATATTAATTGGTGCTTGGTCCAATTCCTCAGAAAAAAAAAACGCATTAGATATTGGATCTGGAACTGGAGTTATATCTTTAATTATTGCACAACGGTTTGATGACATTAAAATTGACAGTTTAGAAAATTCAAAAAATGCAATAATCGATGCGAAGCAAAACATTAAGAACTGTATTTGGCATAAAAACATTAACTTAATTGAAAAAGATTTTAATAAGTTTAAACCCAGAGCGAAATACGATTTAATTGTTAGTAATCCTCCTTACTTTATAAACAGTCTAAAACCAATCAACACAGATAGATCTAATGCAAGACATGAATCAAGTTTAAGTTATAAAGATATATTAACATTTAGTGTTGACCATCTAAGCAACTTAGGATCCTTAAACATTATATTACCTTATGATCAATTAGACAAGGCCATGAGTACTTCAAAAGCTATTGGTCTAAATGTAAAAAGAAAGTGTACTGTCTATCCCAAGGCTAATAAACCGCCACACAGAGTCTTATTAGAATTTTCGAAAATCAATTCCAAAACTATTGAAGAAGAACTCATTATTGAAGAATTTGGAAGACATGAGTATTCTAAAGATTATAAAAAATTAACAAGAGATTTCTATACGATTTTCAACTGATCGCATTATTTATATAAATTTACTTAATGAGTCAAAAACAATTTTTGAAATCAAGATTCTTTAAACTTCCGAATCATAAACAGTTTGATTTTCCAGCTAGATACTATGATGAAAAAAAAGAAAAGCTAAATCAAATAATATCTGAATCTGAAAGCACTGATTTTTCAAAAAGAATAAAAGATTCCTTGCAAGTAAAATCAAGTAAAAAAACTTGGAATAATAATTGGGAAACTACCAGGTTAATTATAATATTTTCAATATTAATTTTCGGATTTATGTTTATTTATACACAGATAGATTCTGTATTAGAAATTTTGACTAACTCTAATACTAAATAATGATCGAGCTTCTGTCGGAACATGTAGCCAACCAAATTGCAGCTGGTGAAGTAATACAAAGACCAGCATCAGCAGTAAAAGAGTTGTTAGAAAATGCTGTAGATGCTGAAAGTACTAAAATTCAATTAATAATTAAGGATGCTGGTGCAACTCTGGTTCAAGTAATTGACAACGGTTTTGGGATGTCAAAAAATGATGCAGAGTTGTGTTTTAAGAAACATGCAACATCCAAAATCAAATCTACCGATGATCTTTTTTCTATTTCTTCTAAAGGATTTAGAGGAGAAGCACTGTCAAGTATAGCAGCTGTGGCGCAAGTTGAATTAAAAACAAAAAAAAAATCTGATGAAATTGGACATCAAATAAATATAGAAGCATCTAAAATCATCAACTCTGAATCTTGTGCTTATTCTAAGGGTACCAGTATTTCAATGAGAAATTTATTTTATAACGTACCGGCAAGAAGGAATTTTCTAAAATCTAAAGGAGTAGAAACTAAACATATTATAGACGAATTTCAACGTATTGCTTTGACTCATCCAGAAATTCATTTCACTATGCATCATAATGAAAGTCTTTTATTTGATTTACCCATTTCCAAGAGAAGACAAAGAATTGTAGGGGTTTTTGGCAATAAATACAAGGAAAGACTGGTACCTGTTGAAGAAAAGACATCTATAACAACAATTGAAGGTTTTGTCTTAAAACCTGAGTTCTCAAAACGAACAAGGGGGGAACAATTTTTATTTATAAATAATAGATATATCAAAAACAACTCCATTAATCATGCTATTAAAGTGGTTTTCAAAGACCTTATTGGCCACGATTATTTCCCTTCTTACTTCATTTATTTAACAGTCCCATACGATTCGATTGATGTCAATATTCACCCAAGTAAAACAGAAATAAAATTTGAAGATGAAAGAGCGGTTTATGAATTGGTTAAGTCAAGTGTAAGAAGCTCGCTAAGTAAAAATAATATTGCTCCATCAATTGATTTTAATTTAGAAACGTCGTTTGATGTAACTCCATTGAAAGAAGGATCAACCGTAAAATTCCCTTCTATTTCTGTTGACCCCAACTATAATCCATTTCAAAAAGAAAATAAATTGGATATAAAAGAAAATATAAATCTGCTTCAAAATAATTTTAAACCTTTTGATAATTTACCTAATCAAGATGATTTTTCAGACAATTCTTATTTATTTTTACAACTTGGAACACGATATATTATTACGATTAAAAAAAATGGACTACTAATAATAGATGTTTTTAGAGCGCATCAACAAATTAAGTTTGAGGAACTAATTGAACGATACAAAAATGGTGAAGTTTCTTCGCAAAGATTACTTCATCCAATAGAATTAGAGCTAAGTTCAGGTGATGTTTTGATTTGTTTAGAAATTAAAGAAGATTTAGAAAGATTGGGAATAGAAATTGATCAATTTGGAAAGCAAAGCATTGTTATAAATACATTTCCAGGATCTAGCAGTAGTATTGATGGGAAATCTTTTATTGAAAGTTGCCTGGAAAATATAAAAAACAACAATGATGATTTTGAAATACCTTATCGTAAAATTGCCTGGAATATTTCGACAAGCTATGCACACGGAACTCAAAAAAATATGAGTAAAAAAGAAATGGCTTATCTTATAGATTGCTTATTTTCATGTCAAAATTCATTGAAAAACAGTAAAGGACTTTCAATAGTTAAAGAAACTAGTCAAGAAGAAATAAATAAAATGTTTAATTAATGTTTAATAATCTTCTTAAAAACATATCTCCTGTAGTTAAAAATATATTACTAATTAATGTTATTTTCTATATAGCTCAATGGACTCTCCCTTCTTTCACTCAGCAGCTTGAACTGTTTCCTGTGACTTCTGAAGATTTTAGACCTTGGCAGTTAGCTACTCATTTTTTTATGCACAGTCAATTTTCCATAGGTCATATATTCTTTAACATGTTTGCTTTGGTAATTTTTGGTGCACAACTAGAACGTGTTTGGGGACCAAAAAGATTTTTAGGTTATTATATAGCCTGTGCCTTAGGAGCTGCTGTATTACATTTAGGTGTCAATTATTTTAGAATACAAAATATTGAAGCACTTTTATCTGTACAAGATTTAGAACTTTTTAGAAATTCTGCTTACGATGCTTTTCAAAAAGGTATGAATTTTAAAGACCCTATTCTGGCTCAACTAAATCTTCTCCATCATACCCCGATGCTTGGTGCTTCTGGTGCAATTTTTGGGTTATTGGCAGCATTTGGATATTTATTTCCAAATACAGAGTTAATGTTACTTTTCCCACCCATACCAATAAAAGCTAAATATTTTGTAATTGGATATGCTGCATTAGAACTTTACTTAGGTGTTTCTAATAATTCCAACGATAATGTAGCGCATTTTGCTCATTTAGGTGGAGCATTTATTGGAATAATAATTGTATTATATTGGTCAAAGAAAAGAAATAATTTTTTTTAAATGTCAGTGATTAATCAACTAAAATATCAATTCAAATCTGGCGGTGTTTACATTAAAATAATTTATATAAACATAGCTGTTTATTTGCTTTTTTTAATTCTCAGCAATTTTTTCAATTTAATGAAATGGGATTTAAGTAATCTTAATAATATTGATGATTATTTCACTTTTAATTCATCATTTATAGTATTACTTAAAAGACCCTGGACAATAATAACTTATATGTTTTTACATGGTTCTTTTTGGCATCTATTTAACAACATGTTAATCTACTTTTTCACAGCAAAAATGTTCGAAGATTTATTAGGAAAAAAAGCTGCAGTTAGCACCTATATAATTGGAGGAATCTGTGGAGCAATATTGTATTTAATTACCCACAATTTATTCCCACTTTTTAGAGATATGGGAGATATTCCTATGCTCGGTGCATCCGCTGCAGTAATGGCTGTTTTTGTAGGGCTAGCAACATATACTCCAAATTTTGAAGTGATGTTATTTGGAATTATTAGAGTTAAGTTAAAATATTTAGCTATGATTTGGGTAGCATTTGATATTATAGGGTTATCAAATAGTGATGGAGTTGCTCATTTTGCTCATCTTGGGGGTGCCTTTTGGGGCTTTTTATACGTATCCAATTTTAAAAAAGGTAAAGATATTTCTTATTGGTTTGATAATATTATAAAATCATTAGGCAGTGTTTTTCAAAAAAGAAAGATTAAAATCGTTTATAAAAAGAAAGCTAATAATCCACCTAAAAAAGAAAGTAGTTCGATGAACTCGGACTCAAAAAATAGACAGCAAAAAGTAGATGAAATATTAGACAAGATTAAATTATCAGGCTACGAGAGTTTGAGTAAGGAAGAAAAAGATTATCTATTTAATGCCAGTAAGCATATTTAATTTCGGAATTAAAAAGATGACTTGGAAAAGTAAGCTACTTGCCTACTTCACTATACTTTTCAATTTTTTATTATTTTTTAGTTATTTGTCTTATATAGCGGATCCAATTGCTGCTATTTGGGTATCATTTTTAGGACTTGCTTACCCTCTGATTTTACTAATCAATTTTATATTACTAGTTATTTGGTTCTTTAAGAAAAAATTATTCTTTTTAACTTCTTTGCTAGTAATCATTGCAGGGATGTACCACCACAGTAGATTTATTCAAATTAGTCCAAAAATTTTTAAAAGTAAATCTGCCTCTAGAAAGATAAAAGTTATGTCTTTTAACGTTCGATTATTTGACTTGTATAACTGGTCTAGTAATGTTGAAATTAAATCTAAAATTATTTCATTTATTAAAAGTGAAAATCCTGATGTTATTTGTTTTCAGGAATACTACTATGACAACAATAAGGAATTTATTACTCGAGAGCTCATAATTAAAGAACTGGGGGTTGAGTACTTTCACGAAAGTTTCACCAATGAAAGCAAAAATAGTTCCAAATTCGGCCTTGCTACTTTCAGTAGATTTCCCATCGTAAATAAACAGGAATTAGAATTTAAAAACGACCATTCTAATCACTGTATGTGGTCAGACATAAATATAAAATCTGATACCCTTCGAATTTACAATGCTCATATGGGGTCTATTCGTTTTAATCATTCTGACTACAATATAATCGGAGGAAAAGGGAGTCCACTATGGCCGCATCAAAAAATTCCTGAGCAAGACATCTATAACAGGTTAAAAATTGGATTTTCTAAAAGAAACCAACAATTAAAAGAATTATTTCCAAAAGTTAAAAAAAGCCCATACAATAACATTATTTGTGTAGATCTTAACGATACTCCTCTTTCCTATGCCTACAATCAATTCAACAATCACTTTAAAGATGCATTTACTATTTCAGGATTTGGGTTTGGTGGCACATATATTGGAAAAATTCCGTTTTTAAGAATCGATTACATATGGCACGATAAGAACTTACAATCTTTAAATTTCAAAACACATAAATCTGAATTTTCTGATCACAGAGCAATTTCAACTGAAATTTTAATTCACTAAATCAACAAAATTCTTTTGTTATTACTTGTTATCCTGACTTCATAAACATAATTTTGATAAAAGTCAAACCAGTTCATCGCTTGCATTAATTGTAAGAGGAAAGTCCGGACAGCATAGAGCAGTATGCTTCCTAACAGGAAGGATTGTAAGATACAGATAGTGCCACAGAAAATAAACAGCCAGCAATGGTAATGGTGAAAAGGTGAGGTAAGAGCTCACCGGATTAATGGTGACATTAATCGCATGGTAAACCTCATACGCTGCAAGACCAAATAAACCAAGGTTACTTTGTAGAAGAGTTGCTCGCTCGACTTGGAGGGTAGGTCGCTTGAGTTAATTAGTGATAATTAACCTAGATAAATGATGAACCACGACAGAATCCGGCTTACAGGTTTGACTTTTTTTTACTTTTAAATGATTTATTAGTTTACCTTCGCGGAAAATTACTAAAATGTTATTCTCAGAATTACCACTAAAAGCAGATCTTCTAAAAGGTGTTGAAGCACTTGGATTTACTAAACCTACTCCGGTTCAAGAAGAATCAATTCCAATGTTAATTAATGAAGACCGAGATTTAATCGGTTTAGCTCAAACTGGTACTGGTAAAACAGCTGCTTTCGGCTTACCGATGATTCATAGAATAGATGTCAAAAAGAATATCGTTCAAGGTTTAGTTATTGCACCTACAAGAGAACTTTGTGTCCAGATATCTAATGATTTCAAAGCATTTTCTAAATACATTAAAGGTTTATCTGTGGCTACAATATATGGAGGGGCAAGTATGGACAAGCAATCTAAAGAAATTAGATCAGGAGCACAGATCGTAGTGGCAACACCCGGTAGACTAACGGATATGATGAAAAGAAGAATGATTAAAATTAATCACGTTTCTTATGTTGTACTAGACGAAGCTGATGAAATGCTTAATATGGGGTTCAAAGAAGATATTGACGGTATTTTAGAACATACTCCTGAAGAAAAATCTACTTGGTTATTTTCAGCAACTATGCCTAAAGAAGTTGCCAAAATTTCTAAGTCATACATGAGCAACCCTTTAGAAATTACAGTAGGTCATAAAAATGTTGGAGCAGAAAATATTGAACATGTATATTATAATGTAAATGAACGAGATCGATACAAAGCAGTAAAAAGAATACTAGATTTTAACCCTAATATTTATGGTCTAATTTTTTGCAGAACAAGAAGAACCACTCAAGAAGTTGCGGATAAATTATTAAAAGAGGGGTACAGTGCAGCTCCACTTCATGGAGATCTTTCGCAAATGCAGAGAGATAAAGCAATGGAGAAATTTAGAGATAAAACCATACAAGTTTTAGTTGCAACTGACGTAGCTGCCAGAGGAATAGATGTGAATAACATATCGCATGTTATCAATTACCATTTACCAGATGAGTCAGAAAGTTATACTCACAGAAGTGGAAGAACTGCAAGAGCAGGTAACAAAGGGGTCTCAATAGCAATTGTTTCTAACCGTGACCAAAATAAGATATCACAAATTGAGAGAAAAGTAAAAATAAAATTTAATCAAGGTAAATTACCATCCGGAAAAGAAATTTGTGAGCAACAATTAATTGGATACGTAAATAAAATTAAAAACATCTCCATCGATAATGATGAAATCTCCAAATTAACTCCTTCTATTAGTGAAAGCTTATCAGAATTCTCCAAAGAAGATTTAATAAAACGAATGATAGCAATTGAGTTCGAACAACTACTTAAGTATTACGAAAATTCAAGAGAAATTTCAAGTGATAAAGGAAAAAAAGGATCAAGAATTTCAAATGATGATCATCAAAGATTTTTTATAAACCTAGGTCATAATAAAGGATTGAACAAAGGTGGCCTTTTAAGACTCATATGTTCCAATACAAATTTACCTGCTAAGTCTGTAGGTTCTTTAGATTTATACAACGATTTTTCATTTTTTGAGGTTGATAAAAGTCTTTCTGATAAAATCTTAGAAGACCTAAAAGGAAAAGAATACGATGATAAAAGCTTTGTTGTTGAAATAGCTTCTAATGATGGAGATAAAAAAAGAGGAGGAAGAGATAGGAGTAGAGGCGGTGACAGAGATAGGAACAGAGGAAGTGATAGAAGAAATAGAGATAGAGATAGAAATAGAGGAAGAAGGAGATAGAAGAATAAATAATTTTAAAAAAAGAATTGATAAAATTTGAGAGCTAAATAAGAATTTTCATTTCTTACCCAGCTTTTTTTAACTCCAGTTTCTTCAAATCCAGAATTTTCAAATAAACGAATACTCGCAACATTATCTTCTTGAATTTCAGCATGAAGCTGGTTTAAAGAATATTGCTTGGAAAGCATCTCTTTAATTAACTTAATTGCATAATAACCAATTCCCATATTTCGCTTATTATCAACAACTATTATCCCTAATCCTACTCTAGAATTTACAAGATCAAAATCAAATAAATCAACACATCCTACAGCAACAGATTCTAATTCAATAATATAACGATATTGTAGATCTAAAATTAGAGACTTCGGCTTGTCGATGAAATATTTAATATCATTTTCGGAATAAAATTTGAAATCAAGATTTGAAAATTTATAATCTAAATTATTTTCTAAGTTTAAAATGAATGATAAATCAGTTTTTTTAGGATCTCTTAATGAAATATTATTTTTCATTTTTCAAATATTAATTTCACCACTGAAAACAAAACTTGATGGTCCTGAAAGAAAAACATTACTAAACAAATTAGATTTTTTTTGGAATTCAACCTTTAAATTTCCTCCGAGAGTTTTGACCTCAACACTATTTAAATTTGAATTCTCCATTCCATGAGCTAACGCCACTGCTGTTACTCCAGAGCCACAAGATAAAGTTTCATTTTCAACACCTCTTTCATAGGTCCTCATAAATAAAGAGTCCGAATTATTTTCAACTAAATTAACATTTATTCCATCCTCTAAATACAAATCATTATTTCTAATTGATTTACAATAACTTATAAAATCTAATTCTTTAATTTTAGATTTATACTGAATGTAATGAGGTGAACCTGTGTTTACTTCATAATCCCCATTGGAAAGTTTATTTACAGAAACTGGACCTTGAATGCTAATCTTTACAGATTCGTTGTCTGCTACGTAACCCTGGTGCTCACCATCGTTGGTTATAAAACAACAATTTTTTGGAGTAAACCCTTGATGATAATTAAATAAAACTGCACACCTGCTTCCATTTCCACAAAAACTTTTTGATCCGTCTGGATTGTAAAATTCCATTTCAAAATCAACATTTTTGTGTTTTTTAATAAGCATTAATCCGTCTGAACCTATTCCAAATTTTCTATCACAAATCTTTTTTATATGTTCTTTATCAATTTGAAGCTTATTTTCTCTCAAATCAATAATTACAAAATCATTACCAGTGGCTTGATATTTATAAAATTTTGTTGTCATATGTTCAAAAGTAATTAAAATAATGCTTAACAATATTTAACACGAGGCAGATAATAAAAAAAGAATTCAGGATTAAATTAGATGAAAAAAGATGAAAAAATTAATTGTATTTTTTAATATTTTATTGTTATCAATATTTACTATTTATTTATTTAAAGATATTTTTTCAACTAAAAATTTACAAAAAGAGCCCATAAATACTTCAATAAAAGAATTTAAAAAAAAGAATGAGGTTCATGAGCAATCTAAATTTAAAAATTCGTTAAGTCCTTTAAATTTAGATTTTACGAATGCTGCCCAAAAAACAGTGAATGCTGTAGTACATATTAAAAGCGAATATGTTCAATCCTATAATTCAGACCCTCTGTTAGACTATTTCTGGGGACCTCACGGAAGTCGAGGATTAAGGCCTCAAATTGCAACAGGTTCTGGTGTTATTATTTCTGAAGATGGATTTATAGTAACTAACAATCATGTTATTGATGGTGCCTCCAAAATTTTAATAACTCTTAATGATGGTAGAGAATTAGATGCACAAGTAATAGGTATGGATCCAAATACAGATCTTGCTTTAGTTAAAATTGAGGCTATAGATCTCCTTTTTGCAGAATTTGGGAACTCCGATGAATTGAAACTTGGCGATTGGGTTCTAGCAGTAGGAAATCCTTTTAATCTCACCTCAACAGTAACTGCTGGCATAGTAAGTGCAAAGTCTAGAAATATAAATATTTTAAGATCAAATTCTAATGAAAATATTTTTCCATTGGAATCATTTATACAAACAGACGCTGCAGTTAATCCTGGTAATAGTGGAGGTGCTTTGGTAACTACTAATGGTCAACTAATCGGTATTAATACCGCGATAGCTTCAAAAACTGGATCTTATTCTGGTTACTCTTTTGCTATTCCCTCAAATATAACTTTTAAAGTGGTCAATGATTTAAGGAAATATGGTGTTGTCCAAAGAGCATTTATTGGAGTAATAATTCAAGATGTTACTCAAAATATGATGAACGAATTAAAATTGCCAAATACTAATGGAGTATTAGTTAGTGGACTATCAGTAGGTGGAGCTGCTGAAGATGCAGGAATATTTACAAATGATGTAATTCTTAAAATTGAAAATACATTTGTGAATGATGTACCTGAACTTCAAGAACAAATCGCAAAGCATCAACCAGGAGATCTTGTAGATGTATTAATTCAAAGAAAGGGAGAAATTAAGCTTTATAAAATTAGTTTAAGAAATCAAAATGGGAATACAGAATTAATAAATAGAAATGCTAATCTTTAACTTATAAAGTTAGAGATTAGAAACTATGAAATTAAAACCATCATTATAAATGGATTTCGAGTAGATTTTAAGTATAGTTCATAGTAACTAATAATCTTAAAAAATTAACTTATAAAACTACTTCTAATCTGTTGGTTGAAACTTTTTGAAACCTTATCATTACTATCACGTTATGGATCTATAATAAAATAACTGATTATGAAAGATATAATTGAAGTTTCTTATAATATTTTCCTTTGGACTGTATTTGGTATAATATCAATATTTTCTAGTCCACTTATTTTAAATTTTATTGACTATTTAGTTAATTAATTTATCCATAAACTGTATATCTAAAGATAAAATTTATTATTTTTGAGCAAATGCTTTGTAAAAGACATATTGTTTCAATTGCAATTTTATTATTATCTGTTAGTTTTTTTTCACAACATAGAAGCTATACTGATAAATATGAATATAAGAAAAAAAGACATGAAGTAACCCTTGGTCTTGGTGCTGCAAATTGTTTATCTGATTTAGGAGGTAGTTTCATGTCGGGTGAAAATAGTGATGGTTCTCAAATAGAATTTTTAAGATCTTTTTACGATACAGATTTAGCGAAATCAAATTTTTCAGTTAACGCTGCATATATTTATCACTTTCGAAGAAAGCTAAATTTTAGAGGTAATCTTGCATTTGCTCAAATAGGTGCAGACGATGCATTATCAAAAGATTTCAACAGAAAAAATAGAAATTTAAATTTTAAAAGTAGTGTTCTCGAATTATCAGCTATTGTAGAATATTACTTTGCAAAACCAATGACAGGAAACAAGTTCAATTTAAAAGATGTTCAAGGTCATAAATTAGCACCTCATATTCTAGCTCATTGGGGTGTATATGTTATGAGTGGAGTTGGAGGGTTTTATTTTAACCCTAAAGGAAAAAATAACAAAATTTACAACTCAGAACCCCATCAAAACAGTAGTTTCTCTTCAACTCCTAACAACGAATGGCATAAACTAAGGAAATTAAGAACAGAGGGGCAAGGATTAGATGAAAATCCAACTAAGTGGAAGAACGGAAAAACTTACTCTCCAGTGCAATTATGTATCCCTGTTGGTTTTGGTTTAGAAAAAGCTTTTAACGGAGACATGGGACTTAAAATTGAAGCTGGTTTTAGATATACTACTACTGATTATTTAGATGATGTAAGTGGAGTCTTTTTTAACAGAGAAGCCATAATTGCAAATGGAGGTGAAATTGCAGGTGTAATGTCAGGAACTAGCTCAGGTTTGTCAAGACCTTATATGGCATTTGCAGATCCAGGAGATCCAGTATTGAATAATGCTGTTGGAGGAGATTTAATAGTAAATACAAATCCTTCAGATCCACGTTTAGACACCTATGGAACTCGTATTTATGATATCATTGAAACTAGTTCTGATGAAGGTTTTCAAAGAGGAAATCCGGATAATAACGATAGTTATATGTTTTTTAATATTAGCTTCTACAAAAAATTCTCCAGTCACACCAAGTGGTACAAAAATGTTCATCATGGTAAGAATGTTAGAATAAAGGCTTCATTCTAAAGATATTTTTAATGAGATCAGCTTTTGTAATTTTAATTACATTTATTTTACTAAACCCTTCCATATTCTCACAAGAACTTTACATTAAAGATGTTACTAATCTAAATTTAGATACCGTTTACTCAACAGTAGATTTAAACCTATCTACTGGCACTATTTACGACCACTACGAAAATGGTATGATAAAACTATTAGTAGTTTATTCGAAAGGCCTGAAAAATGGAGAAATAAAAAAATGGCACAGTAATGGTCAGTTGATATATAAAGGATATTTTATTAATGGAATTGAAAATGGAGTTTTTGAAGAATTTGATATCTATGGAAAAAAGCTTTCAAAAGTCAAATACAAAGATGGAGTAATACTTTGGGAAAAAGACTTTAGTGAAAAATATCGTTAAAAGTATTTGACAAATTTTCCCTAATTCAAAAATCAAAATAATGGGTAAATAGTAGATTTTATTAAAATAAATAATTATTTGATATGTTAAACTTCTCCCAAAAAATAAACTTTTAAAAAAAAAGCACAGAAATCATAATTTGCATTTAAAAATTAACAGATGAAAAAATTCATTTTAATATTTTCCTCACTCATTTTACCTTTTTTTATTTACTCTCAGAATAATATTACCATTAGCGGCTATGTAGATGAATCTGAAAGTGGTGAGAAATTAATTGGAGCAACTATTTATGATTTAAAATCTGGTAAAGGAACTATTTCTAATGATTATGGATTTTTTAGTCTAACGATACCTAAGGATTCTGTGAAAATTAGAGTTAGTTATATTGGATACATAACACAGATTTTTGAAGACTATCCCATTTCAGATATTAATCAAAACTTTTCTTTAAATGATCGAATGCTTGAAGAAGTTGAAATTCTATCTTCTAAAGAAGAATTGGTGCATCAAAAATCTGAAATGAGTACTGTTGATTTATCTATGGATAAAGTAAGAGCATTACCTGCCCTCTTAGGAGAAAATGACATAATGAAAACTATACAACTATTACCAGGTGTCCAAACAGGAAGTGAAGGCACTTCCGGTCTTTACGTTAGAGGAGGAGGACCAGATCAAAACTTAATATTATTGGATGGTGTACCTGTTTACAATGCTTCTCACCTATTTGGCTTTTTCTCTGTTTTTAATTCTGATGCTATTAACTCCACTAAATTAGTTAAAGGTGGTTTTCCAGCAAGATATGGAGGAAGGTTATCTTCTGTTATCGATATTAAAATGAAAGAAGGAAATTTGAAGAAATTTCATGGACAAGGTTCCATTGGGCTAATTGCTTCTAAAATATCGTTAGAAGGCCCCATAATAAAGGACAAAACTTCTTTTATTCTTTCTGCAAGAAGAACATATTTAGATATATTGGCAAAACCATTTATTGCAGCCAATCAAAAAAGACAAGCTAGTAAAGGATCTGGAAATGCAAATAGCTCGAATACAGGTGGATATTATTTTTATGATTTTAATGGAAAAGTCAATCATAAGATAAATAATAAGCACAGATTATATCTTAGTAATTACATGGGCAGAGATAGAGCTTTTTTAGATGCTATTGATAGTTATAATCAAGATTCAATTTTTGGAGTTGATACTACAAAATCTCAGCTAAGATGGGGTAATATAATAAGTGCTTTAAGATGGAATTATATGCCTTCTAATAAAGTTTTTATAAATACAACTCTTAGATACAGTAAATATGATTTTTTAATTGCTTTTGGAAACAGTAGTACCCAAACCACCATTAACCAAAATAATACTTCATCTACTGTAAGCCAAAATTTTAACTACGCTTACATAAGTAATATTGAAGACTGGTCTGGAAAAATAGACGTAGATTGGATGCCTAACCCTGACCACTTAGTGAAATTTGGTATTGGTGATATATACCACACATTTACACCTGGGGTTAACCAGTTTCAACTTACGGATAGCACTACTTCTCTCGACACATCATTTGGAGCTGTTAAACATTACGCACATGAAGCTTCAGCTTACATAGAAGATGATTGGACAGTTAATAATTCACTAAAAGGAAATGCTGGCTTACATTACAGTACTTTTTTCACAGGAAATAAACAATACTCTTCTTTGCAACCAAGAATAAGTCTAAGGTATTTAATTGATTCCAAATCTTCATTTAAAATGGGCTATGCTAAAATGGGACAATTTCTGCATTTATTAACCAATTCTGGAATTGGATTACCTACAGATCTATGGGTACCAGCAACTGAAAAAATTAAACCACAGTTTTCAGATCAAATAGCTGCTGGATATGCTAGAACTTTTAACGATAAAATTGAAGTTTCGTTGGAGGGATATTATAAAACCATGGATAATTTAATTGAATATAAGGATGGGGCTTCTTTTTTTGATTCTCAAACCGATTGGCAAGATAAAGTTCATGTAGGAAGAGGTTGGTCATATGGAGGAGAGTTATTAATAGAAAAGAAAATGGGTAAAACAACTGGGTGGATTGGATACACAATATCTTGGACCAATAGACAATTTGATTCTATTAATTTTGGACAGTCTTACCCATATAGATATGACAGAAGACACGATATAGGAATAGCAATTACTCACGAAATTAACGACCGTATTAATTTTGGTATAGTATGGGTTTATGGTACAGGAAACGCAGTTACCCTTGGACTAGAATCTTATTCTTCATTTAATAGTTCGCTTGTTAACGATATTTCTAATTTCAATTTGAATCCTTCTCCCTTTGGTTATAATCAAGACAATGTAAATGTTTCCACAGTAAATCACATAGAAAGTAGAAATAACTATAGAATGCCAGCATACCACAGACTAGACGTTTCTATTAACATGAAAAAAGAAAAAAAATGGGGAGAAAGGACATGGAGTTTTGGTCTTTACAATGCCTACAGTAGACAAAACCCATTTTATTTACAATTTACTAGAAATGAAAATGGAGATCCACAATTATCGCAATTCAGTCTTTTTCCACTCATACCATCCTTTACTTATTCTTTCAAATTTTAAAATATGAAAAAATTATTTTTTTTAATAAGTATTCCCTTAATTTATATCTCTTGCGAGAAGGTAATCCCATTCGAAGGAGATTTAAATACACCGAAATTAGTTGTCAACTCTATTTTTGAAAGTGATTCTACTTTTAAAGTTCATATTAGCAGTAGTAGAAGTGTTATAGATATTACTCCTTTTCAAAATGTTGAAGATGCGGTAGTTAAAATTAAAGACGATAATGGAACTATTATTGAATCCTTAAATCATTTAGATAATGGTTTTTATGCTGGGCAAGCCTTTCCAGAACAAAACAAAACCTATAATCTTGAAGTAATCCATCCTAATTATAACAATATCACTTCTACAGACTCCCTTCCCCTTCCTATTACTATTAATGGTGTAGATACATCTACCATAGTAGATCCAATCAATAAAAATAGATTACAAATAATATTGAATTTTGACGATCCAGAAAGCTCACAAAACTATTATCTAATTGAAACTTCATCAGTAAATGAATACCTAATAATAGAAAATTCAGACACCTTAGAGTATGAACTTGACACAATTCTAAACCAAACAATGATTCTTACTGATGAGGTTTTCCAGGACGGTGGTTCTCCATTTAGAGAACAAGGATTATTTAACGATCTTCTTTTTAATGGTCAAAATAAAAATTTAGAATTAGAAATACCAAATGAAGAATATTGGAATTTTATTGATGGTGGTACTGAATTTAGCTATAAAAGGTTGTCTTTAACTTTATATTTACATAATATTTCCAAATCTTACTACTATTACAGAACCAGTTTAGAATTGTATCAAAATGCTTCTGGAAACCCCTTTGCACAACCTGTTCAAGTATATAGTAATATCGATAATGGGTTTGGGATTTTTGCAGGTTCTCAAGTTTCTTATTTTAATCTCTAAAAAGTTCTTAACATCGAGATTTTCTCTGTTGATAATTAATTTTCAACATCTTGAAAGTTAAAGGTCTTTAAACTTGACTTAAGCATATACATGAATTACATTTGAAACTTTGTAAAACTATATCCTATGAGACAACTTAAAATTACCAAATCAATTACCAACAGAGAAAGTCAATCACTAGATAAGTATTTACAAGAAATTGGAAGAGAAGAGCTGATAACTGCTGAAATGGAAGTTGAATTAGCTCAGAAAATAAAACAAGGTGACCAAGTAGCACTAGAAAAATTGACTAAAGCTAACCTTAGATTTGTTGTTTCGGTTGCTAAGCAATACCAAAATCAAGGTCTTACACTCCCTGATTTAATAAATGAAGGAAACTTAGGTTTGATAAAAGCTGCTCAACGTTTTGATGAAACTAGAGGATTTAAGTTTATTTCTTATGCAGTTTGGTGGATTCGACAATCCATTTTACAAGCACTTGCTGAGCAGTCTAGAATCGTTAGATTGCCCTTAAATCAGGTAGGATCATTAAATAAAATTAACAAAGCTTTTTCAAAGCTAGAACAAGAATTTGAGAGACCGCCAAGTAGTGACGAATTAGCTACTCATTTAGATCTTACAGAAGATAAAGTTAAAGACACTATGAAAATCAGTGGTAGACATGTTTCAGTTGATGCACCTTTTGTTGATGGAGAAGATAATTCTTTACTTGACGTAATGGTAAACAATGACAGCCCCAAAGCAGATTTAGAACTCATGAGAGAATCTCTTCAAAGAGAAATCGAACGATCCTTGGCAACTTTGAGTGACAGAGAAAAAGATGTTGTAATGCTTTTCTTTGGAATTGGTAAAAAACACGGATTAACTTTAGAGGAAATTGGGACTAAGTTTGATCTAACAAGAGAAAGAGTTAGACAAATCAAAGAAAAAGCCATAAGAAGGCTAAGACATAATTCTAGAAGCAAATTACTGAAAACTTATCTAGGTTAATTTTGATAATGGACGAACAAAAGAAATTAAAAGCACTTATTGGAGATGACGGTCTTACCCTCAGTCCTACTTTACCTAAAGAAATCAAAAATTATCTTATTGATATAGATGGAACTGTTACTGAAGATGTTCCAAATGAAGAACCCGAGAGAATGCTCACTTGTGAACCGTTTCCAGATGCATTAGAAGTGCTTAACGATTGGTATGATGAAGGTCATATCATTACTTTTTTTACTTCGAGGACTGAAGAACATCGAGAATATACCGAGAGATGGCTTTCAAAACACAATTTCAAATACCACCATCTTTTAATGAATAAACCTAGAGGAGGGAATTACCATTGGATTGACAATCACATGGTTAAAGCTACAAGGTTTAGAGGGAAATTCACGCCACTAATACGAACAGCAAAAAAAATAGAAGTATTCAATGATGATTATATTGCTGAATAATTGCATTAATTTTTTAAATTTACAACTATCAAACTATTTCAATGAAAAAAATAAGTCTTCATTTTATATTTACCATTTTAATATCATCGACCTTAATTACAAGTTGTAATTCTGAAAACTCTGTTAAAACAACCGAAAAGGAAGTTACTAACGATAATGAAGCTACTCATTCTATTGAAATAGATATTGTAGATCATGATTTTGAATTCATGCCACCCTCTCCTATTCAAATTGCATCCATACTTAAAAAAGCTAATATGAGCTATGAAGAAGGTCTTACTAATGACATTTCTAATGCGGATATTTATTCAACAAAATTCAAACAAACTATAAATTTTGGAGTTTATGCTTGTGATTTAGCTTATTGTGTGACCAATGATAAATATGAAGAAGCAGGAAGTTATTTAAAAGTAGCCAAGAAAATGTCTGCCAAAATTGGATTAGAATCAATTTTTCAATCCGATCATTTAGTAGAACGTTTTGAGAAAAACATCGGTAACCAGGATAGTATTATGGATATTCTATTTCATGTTCAAATGATGACTGACGACTACATTCATGATAACGACTTAAGAGATTTAAGTGTCATTTATTTCACTGGCGCATGGGTGGAAGGTATGAATATTGGAACCCATACCATTCTGGGAAATAACGACCACAAAATTAGCGTTTTACTTTCAGAACAAATGACCATAGCAAGATCCATAATAAAAGGGCTAAGAGCAGTTCAAAACCAAACTGATGACTTAGTTGATTTAACGGATCATATTGATGAAGTAGTCGAAGCTTACAACAATTTGTGGTCTGTTAAACAAGAAGGAGAAAACATTGAATATCTAGACGTTGAATTAAAACATGAAGAAGTTATTTCTATTTCTGAGATGATTCTAGAATTAAGAGAAGAAATTACATTGTAATATATATTTTATGAGTTACAAAAACATTTTATTATTTTTTATATTTTTCACAATCTCAAGCCCTTACGAGGCTCAAAAAGGAGAAGAAATATCGCCCTACCAAGAATATCTTTTACAACTAAAAGAATTTAGAAAAAATTGCAGAAATGCATTAAAGCCTTTTAGATATGATGGTTCTTTAACAACTCACTTTTCTTACAAAGAGTTCACCTATTCTAAAGAAATAGAAATTGCTACCATTCAAAATGAAATATACAGATTGTCCTTCAATGCTATGGGTATTATGGAAGATGGTATATCAATTAAAATATACGATAAACCTAAAAAATTTAATAAAAGAACTTTACTCTACGAAAAAGAAAATGTTACTGGGACTGAATTTACCGTTGAAACTAATGAAATGATTGAAAAGTTTAAGCAAGCTAAAAGAGATGAGGGCTATGAAGAAAAAGTAGTAACACACTTAAGACTAAAAAAACTATTTATTGATTACATAATCCCTGCAAAAGATAGAGTTTTCGAAACTAATGAAGAGGACGGTTCTGAAATTAAAGTTATTACAAAAGGGGCAGTAATACTTGCCGTTGGTTATAACAACTTATAAGATTTAATCATCGAATTTTTCTAGAAGTAATTTCTTAAACTTAAATAATTCGTCCCTCATGACAGCAGCTTGCATAAAATTTTCTTTTTTCGCTTCTTTTTCCATCATCTTCTTAATATTCTCAATACTTTTCTCGATTTCTGATCTCCCCATGTTTTGAACAACAGGATCTATCACTGAAATATCTTTAGAAAACACTAAATCATCTATATCTTCTTTCTCTTTTTTTCTTCCGATTAATAAGTCATTTTCATTGGATTTCATAATCTGAGTTGGTGTAATTCCATTCAAAGTATTGTACTCTTGCTGCTTTGTTCTTCTTCGATTAGTTTCGTCAATTGTCAATTGCATGGCTTTGGTAATTTTATCGGCATACATGATGACTCTACCATTAATGTTTCTTGCTGCTCTTCCTACTGTTTGAACTAAAGACCTTTCTGACCTTAAAAAGCCCTCGTTATCTGCATCCAAAATCGCAACCAATGAAACTTCTGGCAAATCCAATCCTTCTCTAAGTAAATTGACTCCAATTAAAACATCAAAAATTCCTTTTCTTAAATCCTGTAAAATTTCAACTCTATCCAAAGTGTCTACATCTGAATGAATATATCTCGATCTTACTCCAATTTTAGCAAAATATTTATCTAACTCTTCCGCCATTCTTTTAGTCAAAGTTGTAACTAAGGTCCTTTCATTTTCTTCGGTTACTCTCCGTATTTCTTCAAGTAAGTCGTCTACCTGGTTTAGTTTAGGTTTAATGGTTATCTCAGGGTCTAATAGTCCTGTTGGTCTTATGAGTTGTTCAGTAACTACTCCACCACATTTTTGTAATTCATAATCTGCTGGAGTTGCACTTACATAAATAATTTGATTATGGACTTGCTCAAATTCTTCAAACTTGAGCGGTCTATTATCTAATGCAGCAGGTAATCTAAAACCATAATCTACAAGATTTACTTTTCTCGAACGATCACCTCCGTACATAGCTCTAATTTGAGATACCGTAACGTGGGATTCGTCTATGACCATTAAAAAATCATCTGGAAAATAGTCCAATAAGCAAAATGGTCTGTCTCCAGGTTTTCTATTATCAAAATATCTGGAGTAATTTTCAATTCCTGAGCAATAACCCAATTCTCTAATCATTTCCAAATCTAATTCTACCCTATTTTGGATTCTTTTAGATTCTAAATTTTTACCAATTTCATTGAAGAAATTAATTTGTTTTACTAAATCGTCTTGAATTTGAAAAATAGATCTTTTTACATCTTCCTTATCCGTTACAAAAATATTAGCAGGGTAGATAACATATTGGTCGTGATTTTCTAAGATTTTGTTTTCTACAAGATCTAAAATGCCAATTGAATCTATTTCGTCTCCCCAGAAAGAAATTCTTATACCAAAATCAGCGTAGGCTAAATGAATATCAACAGTATCTCCAACTACTCTGAAATTCCCACGTTTTAGCTCTGTTGTAGTTCTAGAATACAGATTATCAACTAATTCTCTCAGAAAAGCGTTTCTTGCTATTTTTTGTCCCACCTCAATAGTAACAATACTGTTACTAAAATTAACAGGGTTTCCAATTCCATAAATACACGAAACTGATGAAACAACAATAACATCTCTCCTTCCTGAAAGTAAAGAAGTCGTAGTACTCAATCTTAATTTTTCAATATCATCATTTATTGAAAGATCTTTTTCAATGTAGGTATCAGAGACTGGTAAGTATGCTTCAGGCTGATAATAATCGTAATAAGAAACAAAATATTCTACTGCATTATTAGGGAAAAAAGACTTAAACTCTTGGTACAACTGAGCTGCTAATGTTTTGTTGTGACATAGAATTAGAGTTGGTCTCTCAATTTCTTTAATCACATTAGCTACAGTAAAAGTTTTACCTGATCCTGTTACACCCAATAAAGTTTGGGAAGCGACACCATCATTTATACCCTGAACTAAATCTGTAATTGCCTCTGGTTGATCTCCTGTAGGAGAATAGGAAGATTTTAGATCAAATTTCACATTTCAATATTACTTAATAATTGTAGATGAATTCCAAATGTTCCAAGCTTTAATAGCCTGATGTATTAACATTTGATGGCCGTTAAGTATTTGAGCATTATTTTTTTGGGCATTTTTTAGAAAATTGGTTTTAATCGGATTATAAATTAAATCAATAACTAAATGATTTTTATTAATAGCTTGATAAGGAATATTAATTAATTGATCGTTGTTCGGAAACATTCCAAGTGGTGTAGTATTTATGATTAATAAATGATTTGAGATCATATAATCATTAATCGCATCCCAACTAAAAATATTGCCTTGATCTAATTTGGGTGATCTAGAAATAAAATTAACATCGATATTGTATTCTCTTAAAACATAAGCAACAGCAGCTGACGCTCCACCAGTTCCAATTACTAAAGCTCTTTCGTGATGAGATTTTAGATAGGGTTTTACCAACTGTTTAAACCCATATAAATCTGTGTTAAAACCTTTTAGATGAGTTAATTTACCATTTTCATAAGTAGGATATATAGTGTTTACAGCGCTGATTTTTTTTGAAAGTGGATCCAAAGAATCCAAATGTTTAATTACAGCTTTTTTATAGGGAACCGTTACGTTTAGTCCTGAGATAATTTTGGATTTAAAAAGATTCCTAATTTGATTTATATCACTTAATTCGAAATTATTGTATTGAGCTGAGATATTTTCAGTCAAAAATTTATTAGAGAAAAATTTCTTTGAAAAAGAGTGAGATAATTTATTTCCTACAAGTCCAAAATTTCTCAATTTAGTCTAGGATTTTGTTTTCAAATAATGTCCTAATTTTTCAAATCCAAAGACCGTGAAAAATCCAATTACAATAAATGAAATTAATAAAATATCAAAACTATTAATTGAAGGGAGAACCCAGTTTTCATAACCAATGATTACTTCTTTAACTTCATCCCCTTTCAATATTTTTGTTCTTAAAATTGTTTTCCAAGGCCAAATCATTGCAAGAGAACCAAAAATAAACCCAGTTAGGGAACTTAAAGTAAGGTCTTTATGTTTATCTAATAAAAAAGAAATTAAACGAGATAATATAACAAATCCTAACACTGCTCCAAGAATAACTATTACAAGTACCCTGACTTCAAAATTCTGAACTGAATCTATCATAATAAGATAATAATTTCCCATTAATATTAAAACAAATGAACCCGATAAACCCGGTAACAACATGGAACTCATTGCAATTACCCCACACAAAAAAAGATACAAAACATCGTCACTTTCTGAACTTGGCTTCACTAAGACTAATAAAGCAGCAAAAGCACATCCTGTAAGAGCTGAAACAAGAGTACTAAAAGTCCATTTTTGTATTGTAATTCCAACAAAATAAACAGAAGCTAAAATCAAACCAAAAAATAAAGCAAAAAGAACTGGTTCATAACCATGTAATATAGACTGACCTTGATCCACTCTTTCTAAATTGATAACCCATTTAAAAAATTTACCTAATGAAACAATTCCAGCAATTGCACCACTAAATAAAACAATAAGAAAACTTAAATTGATGTAAGAAAAAAATTCTTTAAACTTGAGGGCAAATAACAATTTTAAAGACTTAATATTAAATGATTTTAAAGTCGAAATTAATTCCTGATATATACCTGTTATAAGAGCAATTGTACCACCAGAAACTCCAGGAATGACATTTGCGGCTCCCATTCCAAAACCCTTTATAAATAGAGATACATATTTTCTCATAAATCTACTATGGCCATATAACCACCTTGGAGATTGTAATAGTTGTTTTTATAAAGATTATTCATGAGCATAAAATTTAAAATATTTTCAGACCTACTTCCAGAATTACAATGAAAAACAACCTTCTCAGCATATTTAAGTGAACCTAACTTAGTTACTAAATCTACCATTGGAATATGAATTGAGGTTTCTAGTTTACCGTTATTTTCAATCTCATAATCTTCTCTAATATCTACAATAACTAAATCCTTTTTTTCTGCAATATCTTTTAAAAGCTCTGATGGAGTAATTACATTTATATTCATTTATATAAGTTTTCTTGAATCAGCTATATTTTGAGGTAAGAAATTAAAAAAAGTATCTCCTCTTAGTCCTAATCTTAGTGTTTCCAAAGGTAAAACATCATTTGGTGCAATATTACCTAAGTTTACATTCTGTTTGAATAAATTCACAAACCATGTTTGTTGTTTTTTTGTTGGAGATTCCCAAAGTATATTAATAGGGTCTATTTTAGAAATAATCTTATTGATAAGCATCGTGTGTGGTTTACCATTAGGTCTAAATATTCCAACAGAACCACTTTCTCTTCCCTCAGCGATTACTTTCCAAGAACCCGCTTGAAGTTCGTTGGACATCATCTTTATCCATTTTGCAGGACTGATTAAAATACCTTCTTCCTTAGAACCAACTTCACTCAAAACTTGAAAATCTTTAGAATATTTACTAATTAAACTACATTTTTCATCATGTTCTATAAAAATTGAACCGTCTGAAATTTCAATAGTGGTGATCCCTAAACGGTCTACCATTCTAAAGTAATCTTCGATTTGATCTCTTGCATAAAAAAGTTCAAACATAGTTCCACCGAGATAAGGTGTTATTCCCGCTTGTTTTATAAGAGTAACCTTTTCTTGAATATTGGAAGAAACTAAAGAGGTGCCAAATCCAAATTTTATAAGATCTGTGAAGTTAGAGGACGTAGATAAAAAATCTTCAATTTGTCTGGTACTCATTCCCTTATCCATCATCATGGTAAGTCCTGATTCTCTAGGAACAGCTGTTCTATCTGGTGTAAATAGTAAACTCATTTTTGTGAACTGTCGTTGTACAACGCAAAAAACTCATTAATAGATTTATTTTCTAATAATTCAGGATAAATATCCAATAGCTTATTGAAGGTTTTAGGATTATTACCCTGCATTTCAATTAAATTCAATTTGGCTTCTGAGATTAATCCAGTAGAGATTTGCATTGCAACAAGTCTTAGTTTTAAATCGAAATTATTTTTATTGATTTCAATACTCTTTTCAACTAAGTTCAAAGCTTTTAATTTACTAGTGTTGTCAAATAAAAAATTTGAATAATCAATCCAGGCGTCGATATTAACTGGATCTAATTCGATAACTTTTTTAAAAGCTGAATCTGCTTCTTCTTTTCGATTTAATTTCGTTAATAGTTCCGCATAAATATACCAGGACTCTGAGTTTTCATGATCTAACTCAAGAGCTTTTTTCATGAATTTAATTGCTTGTTCTGGTTGGTTATTTAAATCTCTGACCACTCCAATCCCCAACCAAGACTCTGCTAAAGAATCGTCTATTTCTAAACTTTTTTCATAGAACATCAACGACTTTGAATAATCACCAATCTTTTCATAACACTCTCCAATACTGCAATAAGCGTAGGCATGAGGCTGATCGTAAATAAATGATTCATTAAATGATTCTATCGCCTTTTGATATTCTTTAGTTTGAATATAGCTATTAGCCTTTCCGTAATGAGCTGCAGTAAATTTTTCATTTATAACCAAGCACATTTCGTAACCAAATATAGCTGCTTTCCAGTCTTCTTCGATATTGTAAATGGTAGCTAAGTTAAACCAAGCAAGATGATTGTAAGGGGTATTGTCAATGATTGATTCAAAATAAGCGACTGCTTCTTTAAATTTTCCAGCTTCGTGAAATGCTACTCCTAACTCCATCATTGAAGTTTCATCATCTGGATGCAGTCTTAATAAATGTTTAAGTACTGTAATAGCAGTGTTGTTTTCGCCAATTTGCATTAGCTCGTAAGCAAGATCTTGTAGTAAATCTTCTTGTGAGGAATCTAGGGAAATTAACTCGTAAACTTTTTTGAATTTCAATACAGCTTCGTTAAAAGATTCAGTAATTGAATATAGTTTACCTAAGGAAAAAAGCACGTCAATATTACCAGGATAAAACTTATTAAGTTTTGATAAAATTTCCAATGATTTATTAAATTTCTGGTGACCATTTAGTAAGTCTACTTTTATTAGTAAAAGTGACAAATCGTTAGGATATTGTTCTAAACCAAGTTCCAAAGCCTTAACAGCTTTTGCTTTAAAATTCACATTGAAGTAATATTCAATAATTAATTCAAAATCGTCTGCATCAAAAAAAGTGAAAGTTTTCCCCTTTAACATAGCTTCAAAAAGTGCAACTTTTTCTACAGGATTATTTTCAGGATTTGAATCTAAATACATAGTTAGTCTATGGATACGAAGTTACTCATATATAGATATTTTTTAAACTTTTTAGAAAAAGATTTTTCACATAAAATCAACAAAAATAATTTAGTGAGCTCTAATGTGTAAAAAAAACAATATAGTTGATTATTTATGAATTTCAATACTATATCTTCGAACTAAATTACTTAATCAATGACTTTAATTAAATCTATTTCTGGAATAAGAGGAACTATTGGTGGAGACGTTAAAGAAAATTTAACTCCGATTGATATCGTAGAATCTATTTCAGCCTACGGCACTTGGCTCAAACAAAAAAACAAGAATAAAAAATTAAAAATTGTAATTGGAAGAGATGCAAGAATTTCAGGAGAAATGGTTGAAAATATTTGTGTAGGAACCCTACAAGGTATCGGTATTGATGTTGTAAATATTGGCTTATCTACCACTCCAACTGTAGAGATTGCAGTTCCAAAAGAAAAAGCAGACGGTGGGATCATCTTAACAGCAAGCCACAATCCAAAACAATGGAATGCGCTTAAACTTTTAAATGAAAAAGGAGAATTTATTAGTGCTGAAGATGGAAAGCAATTATTAAACTTTATAAACAAAAAAGAATTCTTTTTTGAAAATGTAGATAACCTTGGAAAGATTAGTTTTAATGATCGATATATTGATGAACATATTAAGGAAATTTTAAAATTAAAATATGTGGACATTAAAGCGATCAAAAAAGCAAAAATAAGTGTTGTTGTGGATGCAGTTAATAGTACTGGAGGAATCGCAGTACCTAAATTATTAGAAGCTGTTGGCTGTTTAAAAATTAGTAAAATATATTGTAATCCTAATGGCGAATTTCCACACAATCCAGAACCTTTACCTGAACATCTTAAAGACTTAACAGCCAAGGTTAAAACTGAAAAAGCCGATATGGGAATCATTGTAGACCCAGATGTGGATAGACTTGCTTTTGTTTCTGAAGATGGTGAAGTTTTTGGAGAAGAATATACTCTTGTTGCTGTAGCAGATCACGTAACTAAATTAACACCAGGAAACACCGTGTCAAACCTTTCTTCTACAAGAGCATTGAAAGACATAACTCTTAAAAATAATGGTGAATATTTCGCCTCTGCAGTAGGCGAAGTAAACGTAGTAGAAATGATGAAAGAAAAAAATGCAATCATTGGAGGTGAAGGAAATGGAGGAGTTATTTTGCCAGAACTACATTACGGTAGAGATGCGCTGGTAGGTATTGCTATGTTTTTAACTTATTATGCAAAAAAGCAAATGAAAATGAGCGAGTTAAAAAAATCTTTTCCTAGTTATACTATCAGTAAAAATAAACTTGAATTAAATCCCTCGGTTAATATTGATGCTGTTTTAAAAAAAATGTCTACTAAATATAATGATGTATCTCAAAATAAAATTGACGGGCTTAAACTGGATTTTGAACAAGGATGGGTGCATATGAGAAAATCTAATACTGAACCTATTATTCGAATATATGCAGAAAGTGGAAATGAAAAAACAGCAAATGAGTTAGCAGAGAGATTTGTTATTGAGTTAAAAGGTTTGATTTAATTATATTTGAAAATTATATGGAAGTATATTTAGACAATGCAGCAACGACTCCAATTGCTAATGAGGTAATAAAAGAAATAGAACCTTATTTACATACTTATTTTGGGAATCCATCAAGCACCCATTCTTTTGGAAGAAAGACAAAAAACGCTATCGAAATTAACAGAAGAAAAATTGCAAATTTCATAAATGCTGATACTAATGAAATAGTATTTACTTCAGGAGGAACTGAAGCTGACAATATGGCCATGAGGTGTGCTGTAGTAGACTTAGGTGTCAAAAGAATAATCACTTCTAAAATAGAGCACCATGCTGTTGGACATACTGCTGAATGTTTAAAAAATTCTCACCATACAGAAATTATATACCTGACAACTGATGAATTTGGAAATCCTTCGATAGGCGAGCTAAAAGAGTATCTAAAAAAAGATGTAAGAACCTTAGTTTCTTTAATGCATGCTAACAACGAAATTGGAACCTTATTACCAATTGAAGAGGTATCCTCAATATGCCATGAACACCAACATGTTTATTTTCACTCTGATACTGTTCAGACTATGGGACATTATAAATTTGATGTCAAAAAATTAAAAATTGATTTTTTAGTTTGTTCTGCTCATAAATTTCACGGTCCCAAAGGAATAGGATTTTTATATGTAAATAAAAATCTGCACCTTAATCCAATAATTACGGGTGGGTCACAAGAAAGAGGCCACAGAGGAGGTACGGAAAATTTGTATGGAATAATAGGATTAGGAAAAGCTATGGAATTAGCTTTCACTGATTTAGAAGACCATCAAGAACACGTTCAAAATTTAAAAACTCATTTGATAGAACAACTGAGAAAAATTGATTCTAGAATAAAGTTTAATGGTGAACTGAATATCCAAAAAAGTCTTTACACTGTAATTAGCGTAAGGTTTCCAAAAGATATTTGTAATTCGATGTTGTTATTCAGTTTAGATATTCATGGAATTGCTACTTCAGGTGGTAGTGCCTGTTCATCTGGCTCAACTAAGGGGTCTCATGTTTTAGCTGAGCTTCCAGACCAAGATGATTACCAGTCTGTGCGATTTTCTTTTAGCAGATACAACACCAAAAAGGAAGTAGAATTTACATTAGATAAAATTAGCTCTATTGTAGCTAACAAAAAATAAAATGGAAATTACCATAACTGGTTCTGGAACATCACAAGGAGTACCTGTAATAGGGTGTAATTGTAATGTTTGTACATCTTCCAACCCAAAGGATTCGAGATTAAGATCCTCCATCCATATTTTTTATAAAAACAAGTCTATTGTCATAGATACTGGACCAGATTTCAGACAACAAATGCTAAATAGCAAGATTAAAAATTTGGATGCTATTTTATATACTCACGAACACAAAGATCATGTTGCTGGATTAGACGATGTTAGACCATTTAACTTCATTCAAAAAAAGCCCATCGAAATATTTTGTAATGACAGAGTATTCCAGGCTCTTAAAAGAGAATTTCACTATATTTTTGATCCAAAATTTCAATATCCAGGCATACCAAAAATTAACAGAAATAAAATTTTGAAAACTAAGTTTAAAATTGATGAAGATATTGAGATAGAACCCATCGAGGTAATGCATTATAAACTACCAGTATTAGGATTTAGAATTGAAAAATTTGCATATGTAACAGACGCTAAAACCATTAAAGAAGATGAAAAAGAAAAACTAAAAGGTTTAGATTTATTAATTGTAAACGCGTTAAGGCTCAAGGAACATTTATCTCATTTTAATCTTGAAGAAGCACTTAATTTAATAGAAGAATTACATCCTAAAAAAGCAATTTTAACACATATATCACACTACATGGGGCTTCATGAAGAGATACAAAAAAAATTACCGGATCACATATCACTGGGTTATGATAATCAAAAAATTATCTTAAATTAAAGTAATGAAAATAGACATCATTTCCGCTGTTCCCTCTTTGTTAGAAAGCCCTTTTAATGATTCTATTCTAAAAAGAGCACAGGAAAAAAAACTCGTTGAAATAACTATTCATAACTTAAGAGACTATTCAACTAACAATCAAAAAAGCATCGATGATTATGCTTTTGGAGGAGGTGCTGGAATGGTATTAAGTATTGAACCGATTTTCAATTGTATAGAGCATTTACAAAGTAAAAAAAAATTCGACGAGGTAATTTTTATGACACCAGACGGTGAAAAACTTAGTCAGAATTACACCAATGAATTATCCTTAAAAAATAATATTTTAATAATTTGTGGTCACTACAAAGGAATTGACCAAAGAATTAGAGACTTTTTAGTAACAAAAGAGATATCAATAGGGGATTACGTGCTTTCAGGAGGAGAGTTGCCTGCTGCGGTACTCTGCGATGCAGTAATAAGATTGATTCCTGGAGTATTGAATAATGAGACTTCTGCTCTTACAGATTCTTTCCAAGATGATTTGTTAGCACCTCCAGTATACACAAGACCAGCTAATTTTAATGGATGGGAAGTTCCAGATATTTTAACTTCTGGGAATTTAAAAGAAATTGAAAAATGGAGGGAAAAAAAAGCTATTGAAATCACTGAAATTAAAAGACCTGAGCTATAAGAATAATAATTCATTCAAATTTTAAGAGCTCTTTTAATTAAATTAAAATAATTCTTTGTAATATTGCAGGCCTTAAAACAATTCACATGGATAGAATCAAAGAAATTTCAAACGAACTCAACGAAACTAAGCAATGGCCTTCATTTAGTTCAGGTGATACTATCACTGTAACTTATAAGATAAAAGAAGGTGATAAAGAAAGATTACAATCTTTTCAAGGTACCGTAATTCAAAGAAGGAGTTCAGGTTCTAATGAAACATTTACAATTAGAAAGATGTCTGGAGGAACTGGTGTAGAAAGAATTTTTCCATTAGCTTCACCATTTTTAGAAAAAATAGTTGTTAATAAAGAAGGCGCCGTAAGAAGATCTAGATTATTTTATCTAAGAGAAAGAACAGGTAAATCAGCTAGAATTAAGGAAAAGAAAACCTTTTCTAAAAAGTAGTTTATCATATTACATTCTTTTAGGCATTGAAATGCCTAAAACTCTCATTCCAGAACCAATAATTTCGGAAACTAACTTAGATAGCTTTATTCGAAAGTTTTTATGGTCTTGATTCACTTCAGATAAAATCGGGAATTCTTGATAAAAAGAGTTGTAAGACTTTACTAAACTGTATAAGTAATTAGCCAATAAATAAGGAGATAGCTGTTTTGCAGACTGATTCATTATTTCAGGGAAATTAGAAATGGATTTTAAAACAGCAATTTCTTTTTCTGATAATTCAACACTATTGGATTTTAAGTCACTACTTAGAGTTGAAATATCAAACTTTTTTAGCAAACTGTTAATTCTCACATAAGTGTATTGAATAAATGGGGCCGTGTGACCTGACAAATCAATAGTTTCCTTAGGATCAAATGACATTTTTTTCTTTGGATCAACTTTTAATAAAAAATATTTTAATCCAGCTAAACCTATTTTCTGACAAATATCATCAACTTCGTTAATAGATAATTCTTCTAAAAACCCTCGTTCTGAAATTAAAGATTTAGCTTCGAAAATAACAGAATCTAGTAATTCATCTGCATCCACTACTGTTCCCTCTCTAGATTTCATTTTACCATCGGGAAGTTCTACCATGCCGTAGGAAAGATGAAAACAATTTTGAGCCCATGAATATCTTAGTTTTTCTAAAATTTTGAATAATACTTTAAAATGGTGATTTTGCTCATTACCTACCGTGTATATAACACCAGAAAGTTTAGGGAAGTCTCTAAATCTTTGAATTGCAGTACCAATATCTTGAGTCATATACACAGATGTACCATCAGATCTTGATAAAAGTTTATCGTCCATTTTTTCAGATGATAAATCGCACCATATAGAACCATCCTCTTTTGAATAAAAGGAATTATTATCTAGCCCCTTTTTCACCACTTCCTTACCCAGTTGATAAGTATTTGACTCATAATAAAGCTGGTCAAAAGAAACGCCAAAATTTTTATACGTTTGTTCAAAACCATCATAAACCCAGTTATTCATTTCTGACCAAAGAGTTCTAATTTCCTGATCTCCATTTTCCCAGTTCACTAACATTTCTTGAGCTTCTAATAACAAGGGAGCTTTAAGTTTAGCCTCTTTTTCACTTAACCCTTGACCTATTAATTCTTCGACCTCAAGCTTGTATTTGCGATCAAATTCAACATAATATTTTCCTACTAAATGATCTCCTTTAAGTTTAGAAGATTCTGGAGTTTCTCCTTTACCAAATTTTTTCCAAGCTAACATTGACTTGCAAATATGGATTCCTCTGTCGTTTATAATTTGAGTTTTCACAACCTTATGACCTGCAGCTTTAAGTAATGAAACTACACTGTCTCCCAAAAAAATATTTCTTAAATGTCCTAAGTGTAAAGGCTTATTGGTGTTGGGAGATGAATACTCTACCATGTAGAGTTGACCACTAGATTCCTTTACAAACCCATAGTTATCTTCTCCGCACCAAGAATTGAAAAAACCCAACCAATAACTTTTTTTAATTGATAAATTTAAAAATCCTTTAACAACATTAAATTTTTCAAAAAAATCAAGTTCATTTAACAGATGGTCTCCTAATATTTTCGCTGAATCTTCAGGAGATTTTTTGCTGTATTTTAATAAAGAAAATACCACTATTGTTAGATCTCCTTCAAAATCTTTTTTGGTATCTTCAATAACAATTGCGGTATTTGAATCTGTTTTATAATAATTTAAAACTTCTGAGCTTAAAGCATCTTTAATTTTTGAAATATTTATCATTCAAGAAAATTATTAGAAAAGTGTTGCAAAGTTAATCTTATTTATTGTTCTCTTTAACAGTAAATATTTTTTTATACTTTTCGATTTTAGGTTGTATAACATACTGACAATAACCTTGAGATTTATTGTTTTTGTAATAATTATGATGGTAATTTTCTGCAGGATAGAAAATATCAATTTTTAAAATTTCTGTTACAACAGTATTTTCCCATACTTTGCTTTCTTCTAACTGCTCTTTAAATTTATTCGCAGTACTTCTTTGATTTTCGGTAAGGTAAAAAATAGCCGATCTGTATTGTGTTCCAATATCGTTTCCTTGTCTATTTAAAGTCGTTGGATCGTGAGTTTTCCAGAATACATCTAATAAATGGTCGAGCTGTACTTTTTTAGAATCGAAAGTAATTTTTGCAACTTCAACGTGGCCAGTATTACCTGAGCAGACCTCATTATAAGTTGGATTTTTAGTGGCGCCTCCGCAATATCCAGGAATAACATCGACAACACCATCTACTTCTTGAAATATTGCCTCTACGCACCAAAAACATCCAGCTCCAAAGTAAATAGTTTCTAAATCTTGATCTATCATAGTTTTTTGAGAAAGTTTAAAATCATTCTTGATATTTAAATTACTTAAAGGAATTAACAACATCAAATATATAGAACTTAACAATTTTGAATTCATAAATCATATATTTAGCTGAAAATAACTAATTGTAATCAATAATAGAATTTTGACTAAGAAAATTGGAATTATTTCTGACACCCACGGATACTGGGATGAAGCATTTGAAAGATATTTTTCTTCTTGCGATGAAATTTGGCACGCAGGAGATATCGGTAATCTAGATGTGACGGACCAATTAAGAAAAATAGCTCCACTTATAGCAGTCTATGGAAACATAGATAACAATGAAATTAGACAAGAGTTTAATGAAGATGTTTTTGTGGAACACAATCAACAAAAAATTTATCTTACCCATATTGCAGGTAAATTAAGTAACTACTATGAAAGATGTCAAAACAAAATAAAAACTTTTAAACCTACGGTTTTAGTTTGTGGGCACTCTCATATTTGTAAAGTTGCTTATGATAAAAGATATAATTTACTTTACATTAACCCAGGAGCAGCTGGGGTTATTGGATTTCATAAAGTAAGAACAATTATTAGAATGGATATTAATGAAACAGCAATTAAAAATCTAGAAGTTATCGAACTTAAGAGAAAAGGATAACTATCTTAATCTATCCAAAGATTTAACAAGTTTGTCATCTTTTTTTATTGCTCTGTTAGCTAAAAACATAATGGGAAGACATGCAATTAATAAATACATTCCGTAACTATAGAGAACAGTACTTATATTTTCAGATTTTATAATTTCTAAAGCGTTATTAAATTCCAAAAACATAATAACAAATGAGAGTAGCGTAAAAAAATAACAGAGTTTACCATATCTCAGTTGCTTGACTCTTTTTTTATAATTGACTAACATTAAAATAGCAAAAGAGATACTCACTAAGTAACTTGTAAAAAAAGGATAAGTGTTAAACTCATCTAAAGAAGATTGACTTTCCCAACCACTTGGCAAGAGTGTGTAAGTTGAGTTTTCAAAAGTTGATATAGTCGCAAATGGAGAAAATGAAGCTACAAAAATTACAATACAAAAAAGTAATATATAAACAGTTTGAATTCTTTGAATCATTTAAAATTGTTTTTAGGATCTAAAATTAAAATTTATTGTAAAAATATATACTAAGATGCTGGTAAAAAATTTTTTTAACTAATATACTTTATTATATTTGGACTGTCGATCGACAAAATTCTACTTTATTTCCTAAGAAAAAATCACAAAAGTAAATTCCTTAATATTCAATTAAATTAGATGTACGATATAGAAAAACTTAATAATAAAAAAGTATCTGAACTCAGAGAAATTGCAGATGAACTAAATATTCAGAAATCTGACAAGTTGAAAAAACAAGAATTGGTTTACAAAATTCTAGATGAACAAGCTCTAAAACCTAGCGAAGAAAAAATCAAAAAAGAGGATACTCCAAAACAAGAGACTAAAAGAACTCCAAATACAGAGACTAAAAGAGCTTCAGATAATAAACCAAACGAAAATAATCCTCCTAAAAAAAGACCTAGTAATCAAGATAGAGACGTTAGAAATAACGATCGTAACAACAATACCAATAGAAACGACCGTAACAACAATACCAACAGAAACGATCGTAACAACAATACCAACAGAAACGATCGTAACAACAATACCAATAGAAATGATCGTAACAACGAAAAGAATAATAAAAGAGAAGATTACGAATATGATTTTAAAGGGATTGTCATAAGTGAAGGAGTATTAGAATTAATGCAAGATGGATATGGATTTTTAAGATCAGCAGATTTCCATTATTTATCATCTCCTGACGACGTTTATGTATCCCAATCTCAAGTTAAATTTTTTGGCCTGAAAACTGGAGATACTATTAAAGGAGTTGTCAGACCTCCAAAATATGGAGAAAGATATTTCCCTTTAGTTGAAGTTGAAAAAATTAATGGTAGAGATCCAGAATACATTAGAGACAGAGTCCCATTTGAATCATTAACCCCATTATTTCCTTCAGAAAAATTTAAATTAACAGGACATAGTAACGAATCTCTTTCTACCAGAGTTATGGATTTATTTTCTCCAATTGGAAAAGGACAAAGAGGAATGATTGTTGCTCAACCTAAAACTGGTAAAACTGTTCTTTTAAAAGATGTTGCCAATGCAATTGCTGCCAACCATCCAGAAACCTATTTAATGGTACTTTTAATTGACGAAAGACCTGAAGAAGTTACCGACATGCAAAGAAGTGTTAAGGCGGAGGTAATCGCCTCTACTTTTGATGAACCAGCAGATAGACATGTTAAAGTAGCGAATATAGTACTTCAAAAAGCTAAAAGATTAGTGGAGTGCGGTCACGATGTATGTATACTTTTAGATTCTATTACTAGATTAGCAAGAGCTTACAATACTGTAATGCCTGCATCAGGTAAAGTTTTGACTGGAGGTGTAGATGCGAATGCTCTTCATAAACCAAAAAGATTTTTTGGTGCTGCAAGAAAAATAGAAAATGGTGGATCTTTAACGATACTTGCTACTGCTCTTACAGAAACTGGTTCTAAAATGGATGAGGTTATCTTTGAAGAATTTAAAGGGACTGGAAATATGGAGCTTCAACTAGATAGGAAAATATCAAATAGAAGAATTTTCCCTGCAATAGATATTTTAACATCAGGAACGAGAAGAGAAGACTTGTTAATGGATAAAGAAACGCTTCAAAGAGTTTGGATACTTAGAAAACATTTAGCAGATATGAATCCAATCGAAGCTATGGAATTTATAAAAGACAGACTAAGATCGTCCAAATCTAACGAAGAGTTTTTAGTTTCTATGAATGGTTAGAAAACTATTTTGAAGAACAGAAATATTCTTGGAATAGCTGTTGCAGCTTCAATTTCTTTTGAAGTTGTATTTAATTACGCTGTTAATAACCTATCTCTACATAAAAGTCTTTACACGTTTCTATTTCATTCGCTAATTCTTGTTTTAGGAATTTTCGTGGCAATTAATTACAAAAATATCTCCTTTTCAAGAATAAAAAACTTTAAAAAAGGCTTAATAATAAGTATTGTATTTTCACTTTTCATAAGTGGATATTATTATTCTTACCATAAGTGGATGCATCCAGAGCTTATTGAAACAAAGCGGATAGCTCTAATAGAACTTTCAGAAAAAAAAGAAACTATTGTAGAAGCAAAAAAGAAAATTAAATTGGAACCAGATTATTATAATGGAAAATCTGCAGAAGATTTAATTGAAATGCAACAGGATAATATCAACAACTTACTTAAAGCTGGGAAAGCATTTCCAATAAGTTTATTACTATTTCTTTTAACAGGGACATTTTTTACTGGTGTAATAAGTCAACTTAAATATTTATTTAAAAAAATTAAATGATTTTTGAAGCCAGAAGTTGAAAATCAAGACCATTAAAATTACCACTACTCATCATAATAAGATTACAATTTTTCCAGTTTCTTGATAATAAGTCTTGTTCTAAATCTTTTGACGAAGTGTAGACTTTAAGATTTGTTGTTGCAAACGCAGTAAAAACATCTTCTTCAGTAATATTATCAAGTCTTTTGTGCTTAATAGTTTCTTGATTGAAATAGACAAATGCAAAATCGGCGTCTTTCATACTATTTCTGTAAAGTTTTAAAAACTCAATATTTAGGCTACTAAAAGTATGTAGCTCCATACAAGCAACTAAAGTTCTTTGAGAAAATTGATTTTTTAATGCTGAAGTTGTTGCTTTAAGTTTAGAGGGGGAATGGGCAAAATCTTTATAAAAAGAAGAATAATTATTTTTAGCTACCAACTCCATTCTTTTGGAAGCTCCTTTAAAATCTGAAATGGACTCATAAAAACGATTCGAAGATATTCCCAATTTTTGACAAACTAATTGAGCTGCTTTTAGGTTTTGTAAATTATGATTTCCAAATACGTCTACGGAATATTTTTCTCCCTTTTCAGAAATCAAATAAGTACTATTATTTTCTATTTGGTGATGGTGTGTTTCGTAAGGGATTAACTCGCAAGCAAAAGAGTTTTTGCTCACCATTTTTTTTAATTCTACATCTTCACTGCAAAAAATTAAAGAGCCACCTTGATTAAGACTTTCTGCAAAAATTTGAAATTGTTCAACATAGTTTTTAAAGGTTGGGAAAACATTTATATGATCCCAAGCAATACCGCTGATAACGGCAATATTTGGTTTATATAAGTGGAATTTAGGTCTTCTGTCAATTGGTGAAGACAAATACTCATCTCCTTCAATAACAGCAATTTTAGAATCGTTAGATAATTTAACCATACAATCAAAGCCCTCCAGTTGAGCACCAACCATATAATTGTGATGAATATTTTGTTTGGTTAAAACATGAAGTATCATGCTGGTAATGGATGTCTTACCGTGACTTCCTCCTATAACAACTCTTAATTGATTTTTTGTTTGCTCATAAATAAACTCAGGGTAGGAAAATATAGGTATGTTTAGTTCTTTAGATTTAATTAATTCTGGATTGTCAATTCTTGCATGCATTCCCAAAATAATAGCATCTATTTTTAAATTTATCAATTTAGGGTTCCATCCAATTTCTTCTGGCAAAAGACCATGCTGACTCAAACGCTCTTTAGATGGGTCAAAAATCTCGTCATCAGAACCAGTTACTGTTTCCCCTTTTAGATGAAGAGCAATGGCTAAATTATGCATAGCGCTTCCTCCAATTGCAATAAAGTGATAATGCATTTAATAAAATTTAACCAAAAATCGATTATTTAAAACACCAAACAGAAAAAAGTCAAAAGATTTATAAACACTCCAACATTTAAAATTGAATATCTTTATAAATAAAAAAATGGATCTCCCATTAATCCCATTAGCAGAAAGGATAAGACCTAAGTCATTTGATGATTTTATTGGTCAAGAACATCTTATTGGAGAAAACGGCCCCATAAAAAAGGCAGTGAAAAATGGCGCAATTCCGTCTATGATTCTGTGGGGACCTCCTGGAGTGGGTAAAACAACATTAGCAGAAATAATTGCAAATGAGTTAGATAGACCTTATTACTCTTTATCGGCAATTAGTTCTGGTGTAAAAGACATTAGAAATATTATTGACAATGTAAAAAATCAAGGAATTTTCGGAAAAAGAAATGCTTTATTATTTATAGATGAAATTCACAGATTCAGTAAATCTCAACAAGATGCACTTCTCTCCGCAGTTGAAAAAGGTATTATTACCTTAATAGGAGCTACTACTGAGAATCCTTCATTTGAGGTAATTCCTGCACTGCGTTCCAGGTCGCAAGTATTTGTATTAAAAAGCCACAATACGAAAGACCTCTTAAAATTTTTAGAGATGGCCCTTCAAGATGGGTACATTAAAAAATTAAATCCAATTTTAAAAGAAACAAATGCTTTAATTAGAATTTCTGGTGGAGATGCTAGAAAGTTATTAAATGCCTTTGAGTTGGTCGTTCAAAATTTAGAAAAAGAAAACCAGCAAATTAATGATGAATTGGTAAAAGATTCTATTCAGCAAAATTTAGCCCAATACGATAAAAAAGGGGAAATGCATTATGATATTATTTCAGCATTTATAAAATCTATACGAGGAAGTGACCCTAATGCAACAGTTTACTGGCTAGCCAGAATGGTTGAAGGCAATGAAGATCCAAAATTTATAGCCAGAAGATTAATTATTGCTGCTTCTGAAGACATAGGAATGGCCAATCCAACTGCTCTAATTATGGCCAATAGCTGTTTCGAATCAATTGATAAAATTGGCTGGCCAGAGTGTAGAATTGTACTTGCTCAATGTGCAATCTATCTTTCGTTATCACCAAAAAGTAATTCGTCTTATTTAGCAATAAATAAAGCACAATCTGTAGTAAGTGAATTGGGTGATTTAAGTGTTCCTCTTCATCTAAGAAATGCACCATCAACTCTAATGAAAGAATTAAATTATGGAAAAAATTACTCTTACAGTCATGACAACGAAAATGACTTACACCTACAAGAATTTATGCCAGAAGATTTAAAAGGGAATTCATTATATAAACCTAGAGATAATAAAAAAGAAAAAGAATATCGGTTAAAAATTGAAAAAATTTGGAAAGGGAAGTATTCGTAAATTATAATTTGATCAAATGATAAATAATTAATTTTATAATGTGAAAAATAAATACCTGATTTATATATTTTTAATTGTTTTTCTAAGTTGTAAAAAAAGAACTAAAAACATAAGTTGGAATGGGAATTACATATTACCAATAAGCACAGATACTGTCAATTTGAGCAAGATAATTGGTTTTGATAATTTATATTTAAGTAACGACGGCACCCACAATATTTACACAAAAAGTTTTGAAGTTTTTAAACTCCAACAAGAAGATTTTCTACCTAATTTTAATTTCACTGTAATTGACACCCTTGAAATTCCAAGTTTTATATATGGCGTTCCTTTCCCACCTGGATTTGAAATACCAATATCCTATAACGAAAGCCAAACACTTGATTTTGGTGATGTAAAACTAAAAGAAATAGATTTCAATAATTTGAAATTAAAGTATTCCGTGAAGAGTAATATCAATGGTATTATGTATTTAATAATCAATATTCCTACAGCAAAAAATAATGTTGGTAATGATTTTACAGATACTTTATTAATTCCAAATACCAATGGTGTTTTAGATACTTATGAAGGATCAATATATTTAGATAACTACATATTTGACTTCTCAAATAGTAATTCGTCTTTTAATCATCTTGCAACTTCAATTAGATTTGGTTATTCAACTGAAAATACTCAAAACACTGTACTTAATAGCAATGATTTCATTTCTATAGACTTGACTTTAGAAGACTTAAATATTAGGTCATTGTCTGGGTATCTAGGTAATAAAGAAATATCAGATACCAGTGAAATAAGAGTTTTATTTACTGATAATTTGTCGGTAAAGAACATTGAAATAGAAGATCCAGAACTGAAATTAAGTATCAGTAACGGCATAGGTGTAGATGCTCAAATTAAAATAAATGAAGTAATGTTTAACAAAGATCAAGATAAACTACCCTTACAACATCCTACAATTGGTCAGACAATTAATTTATCTAGAGCTAATAATTTAGGTGCTAATATCCAATTTGGATACGCAGAAATTTTATTCACAAATCAGAACTCAAACTTAAATGATTTAATAAGTTTTTTTCCAGAGACTGTTGATTTAAATTACGATATAGAAATTAATCCAATGGGTAACCATTCCGCTTACAACGACTTCTACAATGATAGTCTTTCATTAGTTATTAATTCAGACATTAAAATACCATTAAAATTTAATATCAATGATTTGAAATTTACTGATACTGTAAGTCTTAGTTTAACAGATCAAATTCAACCAAATAACGTATTAATTAATATTGATGTAATTAACGAATTCCCTGTTAACTGTTGTTTTGCAATAAAGTTTTTAAACGGAGATTCCTTAATTATGGATTCAAATTGTGTTTCCTCAGCAATTATTAATGATTATGGAATTTTTTCAGAAGCAACAACTTCGCAATTACAGATTTATTTAGACAACGATAAGACAAATTTTTTAATAAATGATAAGAAATTTATTTTCGAAATAACATTTAATAGTCCAGACACAATTTTAAAAAATCCTATTCTAAATAATCAGAATATTTATTATAAAATAGACTTAGAACTAGATACTCAAATCGAAATAAATTGAAAAGTATTGTTATCATAATCTTTACATGGAGCTTTGTTATTGTTAATGCTTCTTTTGATGATTCATTAAAGCTTTTTAGAAAAACGGAAGTTTATACGAATAGTAATTTTAATATTGGATCTACCCACTTGCCAACAAATTTCTTTAAAAAATTATACTACGGAGGACAAATCAACAATAATGATAAAGGGAATTTAGAAGGCATCAATAATATTCAAAGAAGTGGGATGGAGTTAGATATCAATATAGGTGCAAAATTTAAAAACTCTAAAAATGATTATGGATGGTATATCAATTATCAAAATTTAATAACCGCTGCAGGAAAATACAATCTAGGTTTATTTGATTTAATTTTCAGAGGAAATACAAATATTGACGAACAACTATTACTAAATACAACTGCTTTTCATTTTAGAAATCATCAACTACTGCATATCGGTAAATTTTTCAAGAGATTTAATGCTGGTATTACTTTAGGAAATATTCTAAATGAATCTAACGGAAAATTTGGCGATCAAGATTATTTAAATTTCACCAATCCTTATAAATGGATTGTTGTAGGTAATCCAGAAATTATTTCGACTGGTAATACGAGTCACTTTTTTAAGAAAAATGGAAGCAGCTTTGGTTTAGATTTTCAAATATCAAATCCAATTATTTCAAATAAAGTGAATTTTGATTTTCAAATTAAAAATTTAGGGATTATATACCTTCATAATCATATAAAATCTATTAATTATGATACTTCCTTTATTTACTCTGGTTTGTCCCTAGACCAAATAACAAACAACGATAGTTCTAATAGTTTATTCAATAACTTTAGTCGTGTAAATAGTCTTGAAAATAAAATATTAATAACACCATTTGAAGTGAATACCAATATAAATTTCAGAGTTAATAAAATTGATTTTTATTCAGGATTATATTATAGATTCAATTCTCAATATTTACCTAAAATATATTTGAGAGTTAATTACTTTTTAAGAAATAAATTTCGTCTAGGTGGTTTTTTAAATTATGGAGGTTATAATAAAATGCAGTTGGGATTCAATTCTGCAATTGAACAAAAAAAATGGAGTGCCAACTTAACCATTCAAAACTTAATTGGATTTATACCTTCTTTTGGAAAATCTTTTGGAATCATTTTAAATTTATCATGGAAAGTAAGTTGAAAAGCATATTTATATTTTTTGTAACCACTATTTTTTGTATAAATACAACAAGCCAGACAACATTTTTTAAATCTTTTGGAGGAGATTTAAATGAATATGGTGAAGCCGTTATAGCTACTAAGGACAGTGGTTTTTTGGCTATAGGAGCAACAGAAAGCTTTGGAAATGGGCTCACAGATTTTTACTTAATTAAATTGGACCATAAGGGTGATTTTCTATGGCACAAAACTTTTGGGGGTCCTGGTATTGACTACGGAAAAGATATTATTGAAACACCAGATTCTGGATTTATTGCTTGTGGATATTCTAACAGTTACAGCTTAGATTACGATATAAATATCTTAAAAATTAATAAAAACGGAGAACTTATATGGAATAAAAGATATGGTGGAGACGATTGGGATTTTGGAAATAGAATAATTTCTTCTAAAACTGATCCCAATAGCTATTATGTAGTTGGTAAAACTTATAGTTATGGAAATAATGGTAATGGATTCATTTTAAAAATTAATAACCATGGAGACTCCTTAATGATGAAAACCTATGGAGGACCAGAAGAAGATGAATTTCAAGATATTAAACAAGACCACGAAGGCAATTTATACTGTATTGGCACTAATGAAAGTCAACATCAAAATCCTAGACTTTGGATTTCTAAAATTAATCAACTTGGAGATACTTCATGGAATTATTACAGCGATAGTTTATATAGTACAGGTAAATCGCTAACTGTAATCAATGAAAAAATTGTTTTTTGTGGAAGTAAAAAACCTATTCAACCTACTAATATTATTCCGCTATCTTATTATTTAGTTGGAGCAGTAGACACTCTCGGGAATGAGTTATTTTATTCCCCTACATTACCTTATGTAAGTCAGCAAAACGAGGCTTGTGTAGGATTAATTAGAAAACAAAATTCCAATCGTTATTATTTAATATCTAATATCTTCTACAATAATAAAAATAAAGTATTTTTTACTGAAATGAGTAATCAATGGGGAATACCTACTAGTTCTAGAGTTAACGGCAATCATCAGGATGTGGTAAATGGAATGGATACCCTAATTTATAATAATGGTTTAGTTGCAATAGGTACTACTCAAGAAACAAATAACGGTTTTACAGATTTTTTTATTTCTAAAACCTTTAACGGTGAGTGGGACAGCACATATTCCAACAACCTTCTGCTTTCTGAAATCAATATCAAGTTTAAAGAAATTAATATTTACCCCAATCCTACTGAAAGATTCTTAAACATAACTAATATTGAAAGAGAGAGCGAACTCTTTATTTACGATAACAATGGGAGAATTGTATTACAAACTACTTTAAATACAAAAATAATTGACTTAAATGAACTTAAAGATGGCATGTATTGGATAAATATTAAAAGCCAATCGACTAACTATTTAAAAAAATTAATCAAGCTTTAAATACCGATAAAAAGTAATATTCTTTATTTCTTAAGTATAGATCAACAAACTTTTCCTTTGTTAGTACAGTTGACTGATTTATAAAACCTTTCAATGTATAAATATTATAATCTAAAGATTCAAAAAAATCATACAAATCAGATGGGTTAGTATCGTAATAGTCGGAAGCTCCCAATCCATGCTCAAAAATAAAAACAGGATGGAATTTATTAATTATATTTTTGCCCCCCTTAAGAACTCCGTATTCTCCACCTTCGACATCTATTTTTATTAAATCTACTCTAGATTCATTAATTAACTCGTCGTCTAAAGTTGTGGTTTTAATCTTAATTTTATTTACATTTTCATTACCAGGATATGATCTTTTTTTGATACCGCTGTACGCAGGATTTGAAACTACATGATGGAATTCTGATTCACCAATACTATCAGAAAGTGCAAAATTTTTGATCTGACATTTGTTGTCATATTTATTTACTAAATCTGAAAACAAGTGTGGAATTGGTTCGTAACCAAAATGACGACCGTTTGGAGAAAATTTGATTGCCTGTTCCAGCACTTCACCTTTATGACAACCCACATCAATAAATGTGGAATCAGGTTCTAAAACTATTTCCATAATCTTAACAGTCTGATTATCGTAACGTATATTATTTGTAAAAGGAAATATTTTTTTAATAAGGCTTTTAATGCTATTTAAAATCATAAAATATGGTTACTCAATAATAGTTAATTCGGTTCTTCTATTCTTTGCCTTGTTGTTCACTGTATTATTACTTACAAGAGGTTTGGTTTCTCCATACCCTTTAAAAGTAAGTCTAGATGTTTTAATTCCGTTATCAATTAACCAATTTACAACAGCTTTAGCTCTGTTTATAGAAAGTTCTAAGTTGGAATCATCGTCTCCATCACTGTCTGTATGACCACTAATTTCAATTTTAATAGTTGGTGTTATTTCTAAGAGTTTTAATACTTTTTCTAACTCCACAATTGACGAACTCTTTAAATCAGATTTACTTTTTTCAAAGAAAATATTTTCTAAAATAAAGGTGCCAGGCTTAATTTTTTCTAACTCCACAATTAAAAAACCATCTTTTGAAAGTGTTAAACTGTCCATGAATATATTTTTTGAATAGAACATATACCCTTCTTTTTCTGCATAAAGTGCGAAATCTTTATTATTTGGTACTGTTATTAAAAACTCACCATTTCCTGTTTTGGATTGCATTTGTGAAATGATTTTTCCACTTTCCAGATTGGAAAGCTGAAAATTAGCTAATAAAGGTATTTTAGTATCTGCATCTATAATCTTTCCTTTCAAATACTTTATGGGTAAAGGCTTGAACTTATCTTCAATTTTAAAACTGTATAGATCTAAACTACCAAACCCTCCCTCTCTGTTAGATGAAAAATAAGCTAAATCTCCCTTTGAAGAAATAAGAATGGAGTTTTCATCTACAAATGTATTTAGAGGATAACCAAGATTTATCGGATTAGACCAACTTTCGTCTTCTTGCTTTCTAGACATAAAAATATCTAAGCCGCCCATTCCTGGATGGCCGTTACTAGCAAAATAAAGTGTAGAACCATCTGGATGTATTTGAACGGATTCCTCTCTATAGGGTGTATTGATATTGGAAGCCAACTTTTTTGGTTTTGACCAGTTCCCATCTTTCATTATTGTCGTTACATAAATATCTTGGTTATCAGGATTTCTTCTTTGTCTGTTGTAAGTTAATCCTCTTATGAAATATAAAGTTTTACCATCTGATGAAAATGAAGGTTGAGTTTCCCAATGTCTTGTATTTATTTTTGGACCCAAATTAACTGGTTTTGACCATTGCTTCCCATCATTTTGAGAATAAAACAAATCGCAACTTCCGTATCCTGTTCTTCCATCTCCATACTGATATAAACCATTGGCATCTTTTTCACCAATTTCACAACCTACAAAAATAATATACTGACCATCAGAACTAAAGGTAGGAGCCCCCTCATTATACTTACTATTAATAACATTACTAATTAACTCACTATTACTCCAATGATCATCATCATTTTTTCTGGAAACAAAAATATCTTCTTGTCTCCCCATAGGAGCTGTAATATCATCTACTCTTCTGGTGAATAGAAGAGTTGAATCATCAGCAGTCACAGATGGAAAATATTCTGGTAAGTCTGTATTTATAGTTTCTCCTAAATTTATTGGCTTAAAATTAACCGGGGTTTTTTTAGATTTTATTGCAAAAAGACAATTCTGAACCATTCGTTCAATTTTTGGCAAATACCTTTTATCTGCAAGAGGAGATTGTTGGTACTTTTTAGCATTTTTTAAACATTCTTCGTACGATCCAATTGCCATTTGCATACTGGATAGGTAGTAATATTCAACTAATGGAACAACTGGTGTTATGAGCATCATTTTTTTTCTGTAGGCAATAGCACTTACAATGTCTCCACGCTCTACCATAACGTTGGAAAGTAAGCTGTAGACTTCCCAGAATGTAGAATCTTTTTGGATAGATTTTAATAAATTTTCTTCAGCTCCTAATAAGTTAGGCTTTCCATTAGATGGGTCTATATCGTTAAAACATACGATTGCTTTTTCATAGAGCTTAATTGCTTTTTTATTTTTAGAAGAATAAAAGGCACTTTGACTGAAACCTACAGAAACATAAAATATGAACAGAATTATAAACGAAAATCTCAACATTCTTAAGGGATATTTATAAATTTATGTGTTTGAAGAGACAATCTCCAATTTGGATTTTCTTTTAAAAAGTCCAATATCATTGGCATATTTTTTTCCATTTTTGACCATTCTGGTTGAACATATAATTGACAATTCTTATTGGTAATTTTCTTTTCATGCTCTAAAGCCCAAGTTAAATCACTACTGTTAAAAATTACCACCTTTAATTCATCGGCTATTTGATAGATTTGATCAACAGGTGATTTAAATTTTTTTGGGCTAAAACAAATCCAATTTATATTTTCAGGAATAGCATTCGTACCTGCTGTTTCTATAGCTGTATAAATATTATTTTTTTGCAAAATTTGCACCAAACCATCAATATTGTGTAAAGAAGGTTCTCCACCAGTAATAACTACAAATTTTGTTTTAAAATTAATTACTTTATTTAAAATTTGACTTTCAGAAAAATCTGGATGTTTCTGGGCATCCCAACTTTCTTTTACATCGCACCAAACACACCCTACATCGCAGCCAGCTAATCGTACAAATACAGCAGGCTTGCCCGTGTGAAAGCCTTCACCTTGTAAAGTGTGAAAAAGCTCCATTAATGGTAGTTTTTTAACTTTATTTGGAATTACTTTTTTCGTTAGCACTTTTATTATTTTTACTTTTTTTATCCTTTTTCTTTTCTCTAGCTTTCTGTTTTTTTAATTTCCTTTTTCCTTTTCTTGTTTCACCAGCTTCAATAGATGATTTATTTTTAAGCATTTCATTAAACTTGGTTTCTTCATCTTGGCTTTTCACTACTCCAAATCTGTCAAATTCGAGAATCATCCAAAGTCTATCCTTACTAAATAAAACAAAATTAGTTTTATTTCCATTTTCTAAATAGTGTTCCCATTTACCATCCTTTAATCCGTCTTTCCAAGTACCTATTTTTTTTAATTGTCCATTTGGAAAATAATATTCCCATTTTCCTTTTTCAGTTCCATTATCCCAATGTTTTTCAAAAGCCAACTTTCCATTTTCATGATAATAAAATTCATCTCCATTAATAATCCCGTTCTTAAAAAATTTAGACATTTTAGGGATGCTATCTTCATAATAGGTTGTGTAAGCTCCATTGAATTCTCCTTCTTTATAATTTATAATTTTCTTTGGTTTCCCAGACTCGTAATAATAGGTTTGTTTCCCATCTAAAATACTGTTTTTATAATTCAAGCTTTTAGAAGGTTTTCCAGTTTCATAAAAATAAAGCCATTCACCTTCCTTCTCACCCATTACATAAGTGTTCCCCCAAGCAACTTGTCCATTTTCATACCAATAACCCCAAGTCCCATTTTCTATTCCCTCTACATATATAGATTTCACTTTGACATTACCATTTTTATAGTAGGTAAAACATTCGCCATTTTCTTTGCCTAATATAAAATTTGTCTTTCTTTCTAATTTTCTATTGTCATAATAAGCTACACATGTTCCTGTGTAAGGTTTACCAGATTTTTTATGATAAACTACTGAACTTCCTTGGTACCATTCTAAGTCTTTATTACAATCTAGCGCCTTTCTTTTGGAGACATAACCTAAATCATCTACAGTTTTCGCTCCTTTTATAGTGAATTTAGGTTCGCTTTGAGAGCAAACAAATATTGTTGAAATGAGATAAAGAAAAAAGAATAAAAACTTCATATCCTAAAATTAGCAGTTTAACTATTAAATACGATAAAAAGCAACATATATTTGCAGTATGAAGATCGTTTCTAAGACTTTCGATAGTATTTGTGCAATTTCAAGCCCTCCAGGTATAGGTGGAGTTTCTTTGATTAGAATTTCTGGCAAGGATGCTATTATAATTGTTGATACTATTTTTTCTAAATCCCTTCAGAATTTAAAAGGTTATCAAATAATTTATGGTAAAATTTTGGATAAAAATGAAATAATAGATGATGTCTTGTTGAGTATTTTCAAGAATCCCCATTCATATACTGGCGAAAATACTGTAGAAATTAATTGTCATGGTTCTACTTTTATTCAACAAAAAATAATAGAATTATTAATAAATAAAGGTGCAAGGCTTGCTTTACCAGGTGAGTTTTCTAAACGTGCTTTTTTAAATGGTAAATTAGATTTAAGTCAAACGGAGGCAGTCGCTGATTTAATCAATTCTAAATCTAGTGCTGCTCATGCTCTTGCAATAAAACAATTAAAAGGAGGTATTTCATCAGAACTTAAGAGCTTAAGAAATAAATTAATTGAATTTGCTTCTCTAATCGAATTAGAATTAGACTTTTCTGAAGAAGATGTAGAATTTGCCGACAGAAAACATTTAACTGAACTAATTCAAAATTTAATTTCACATATAGGTCAGTTAAAACAATCCTTTCGATATGGAAATGCCATCAAAAATGGCGTTAGTACTGTTATTGCTGGGAGACCTAATGCTGGAAAATCTACCCTTCTTAATTATATTCTTAATGAAAACAGAGCAATCGTTTCTTCTATTGCAGGAACAACAAGAGACACTATTGAAGAAATAATTACTATAAACGGCATTGACTTTAGAATAGTAGATACTGCTGGAATTCGAAATACTGAAGATGAAATTGAGAAAATAGGTGTACAAAAAACTTTAGAAAAAATTAATAACTCGTCTCTTGTAATTTATATTTACGACAGTGCTTCAACATCTAAAAAAGAAGTGGATCAAGATCTTATTAAATATGTTGAAAATAAGGTTCCTTGTTTAGTAATTGCCAATAAAGTTGACTTGATTAACAATATTGATGGTATTTCCGAAGAGCACTTCCAAACTTCTCTTATAGACAACTCAGATATTTCAGAAATAAAAAATCTAGTATATGAATTATTTAATAAAAACAACGTCAATAACGAAAGCGTAGTTATTAGTAATATGAGGCATTTTGAGGCGTTGGAACTTGCTTACACAGAATTATTAAAGATTCAAAAGGGACTTTCAAGCAATATTCCTGGAGATTTAATTGCTATGGATATAAGACAAGTTTTATACCACATTGGAACCATTACTGGCGACATATCTAGTGATGAATTATTGGGAAATATATTTGCTAATTTCTGTATTGGAAAGTAACCACGGTAAAATAAACCAACAAAAAACATAATAAATCTTTAATTTTAATATGTTGTAAAATTATGTTAAATTATAATTAGTTTATGTTATTTACTATGATAGATACAATTTCTGCCTTAAAACTTTAAATGTAATTACAGCAAAAATGATAGCTATAATTTGTCTGCTTAAAAGTTACTTAATTCGATGAAAGTTTGGTTGTATATTTTTCTACTAATAATAACGACTAAAGGGTCTACTCAAAATTCAATTAGATATTCCTTTTTTGCTGCGGGGCATTCAAGTCATTACATTGGACTTAATCCAAGGTTTGTCAACCACTTTGAGTTTATTGATTCCTATGAATCCATGAATTTTGGTTTTTTACTTGGTGATATGGTTACAGGAAATCCAAAGGAGGAAGATTGGCTCGCAGTAGAACAAGATTTGACACTTTTAAACACCTTTCATTATAAGGTGGCTGGCAATCATGATATGGAGGATAGGGAATTGTACGAAAGCAGGTATGGAGCAACTTACTACTCCATTAAACATGAAAATGATTTGTTTGTTATTTTGGACCCAAACATTGATGGTTGGAATATATCAGGAAGTCAGCTAGAGTTTTACAAAGAAACGATACAACAGCATAAAGATAGTGTAGATCATATTTTTATTATGCATCATCAATTGTTATGGAAAGTTCCAGGAGAGCTTTATGAAGCAGTTCAATGGAATTCAAATTCAGGAAGAGATGAGGAGGTTAATTTTTGGTCTGAGGTTATTTCAGAAGTTCAAGGTCTTAATTGTGACGTTTTTTTTTATTCTGGAGATGTAGGAGGAACTCCCTGGTCCAGCAGCTTCATGTATGATACTTTTTTAAATATTCATTTTATAGCAACGGGAATGGGGCATTCTGATGGTGAAAACATGGTTATTACTGATATTAGGAATGATGGTTCCGTAGAATTTAAGTTGATCTGTTTAAGTTCATCTGAAATATATTGTTTTGGAGAATTGACAGATTACACTCTACATGAAATCAGTATTGGTGGAGCAATCGAATGCCTTTCATATATTCAGAACGGTGAATTGAAATTTTGTAAAAATGAGGAATTTTTTTCCGTTTATGATCTTTTAGGAAAATATTATGGACAGGTTAAATCCGGAGACAAATTGAATTTAAATAAAGGAATATATTTATTTAGAGGTGTTTCTGGACTATATAAGCCGGTTAAACTATACCTAGAATAATTAATGGAAGACTTATTAGTTATAACATAATGTTCAAAAAAGTAACAATGAAAGGTTTTCTTACTATTTAATAGACAAATTGAAAGATTTACCATCAAGAATATCAATTTAAAAAGTGATTTAAAAAAAGCGAATCCTATTAAAAGAAAGACATTTCTTCTGGGTAAATGATATAAAATACAGCCCCTATAGCAATATTCCTTGAAAAAGATATAATTAACTAAGAACCACAGCCTATACAATCAAAATGAGAATCTTCTGGCTTGACACCTTTCAACTTCATTTCTAAATTATGGATTTGATCTCTAATCTCCATATCTTCCATCATATTCCCGGTTAGTTTAGTTTTTAAAGATTCTATTTCTGTAGATAAGTTCGAAGTTTCCATAATTAAATTATTTCAAACTAAATTAATTAGAACTTCTAACTTAATAGAAATTAAATTAAGAAGTTTTTAAAAAGTTTTTCAACAATAGAATTTATAAATTAAGCGGACTCTTTAAACACCCATGTTTTGGAGATTACTTTAAACTTTAACTTCTAAAACATCGCTAAATCTAGTGGTATAACAAGGAGATAATTTCTCTTGTTTCAATCGCCACTTTCTGTCAAAACCCTGAACAGCTAATCTTATTTTATTTCTACCCATTTTTTGATTAATATGATCTACGGCGCACATTATACTTTTAACCTTAAAAGAATCTTTATTACTAAAAAGACTTAACTGTTTGGAGTTTTCAGGAACAATGTCCCCTACAATAACACCTGCTTTTTTATAACTAAAGCCTTTTTTATATATGTTTTTCAAGGCCATTAAGGCTTGCTTGGTAATTTCCATACTATCACTAACGGGAACGTCTAAAGTTACTTTTTGACAAGGGTTGTACTGCTGACCGGAATCTTTAAAAGGATTAGTTTTTATAAAGACCAATATAGAGGAAGCCAAGCTTTTCTCTTTTCGCAACTTCATAGCACACGTCGATGCATAGGAAGAAACAGCTTCTTCTAATTCTTCTTGGGTAAAAACCTCTAAACCAAAAGATCTAGAAGTGCAAATATTTTTTTTTCTTGGTGGCTGATATTCTAAAGGATAGCAAGGAATTCCTTTTAATTCTTTAACCATCCTTAAACCATTAATACTCATATTATTCTTTATCCAAGATTCATTGGCTTTTACCAAATCTAATGCTGTTTTAAAACCGTTAGCGTATAAAAACTTAGCATATTGTCTACCTATTCCCCAAAGATCTTCAACTGAAACATGTTTTAAAACCTCTTGTATTGTTCTTGGCTTCTTCATTAGAAAAACACCGGTTTTTGTATATTTTTTAGCTACTCTATTAGCTACTTTAGCTAAAGTCTTAGTTGGAGCAATACCTATTGATACGGGAATACCTGTCCACTTACCTACTTTTGATCTTAAATCCGTGGAGAACTGATTCAACTTATTGACTCCTTTTAAATCTAAAAAAGCCTCATCGATAGAATAAATCTCTATTGCTGGACTCCCTTCGTCTAGTATTTGCATTACTCTTCTAGACAAATCTCCATAGAGGGCGAAATTAGAAGAGAAAACATGTACTTTATGTTGGTCAAATATAGTTTTCATTTTAAAAGCAGGTGCCCCCATTTTAATCCCTAAAGCTTTGGCTTCATTACTTCTAGCTATTATACAACCATCGTTATTAGACAATACCACGATGGGTTTTTTTTCTAATTTCGGTTGAAATACACGCTCACAAGAGGCATAAAAATTATTACAGTCTACTAGCGCAATCATACTTTATGTATAATATGTGTAACTACGCCCCAAACTTGAAAATTCATTTCTTCAGTTATTTGGATAGGCTTAAATTTTGAATTTTCTGGATTAAGATATAGTTCTTCTCCCCTCTTTTGGATTCTTTTCACGGTAAACTCGCCATTTAATACCGCTAAGACTATGGTGTTATTTTGGGGCTCTAGAGCTCGATCTACGACCATTACATCTCCGCTGAAAATTCCGGCATTTTGCATAGAGTCTCCTGTAACACGAACACAAAAAGTAGCAGAGGGATGCTGAACTAAGTACTCTTGGAGGTTAAGATCTAAATCCATAAAATCCTCAGCAGGTGACGGAAATCCAGCTGGAACATCAGATTCGTAAAAGGGAATATTCAATGGGTTTTTTTCTAATGAATAAAAACTCATTTCTTTGGTAGTATGTATCCGTTTTAATTTTTTCAAAATTGGTAATATATCAACGAGGACAATTTCATGTTTTTATTAAAAATAATCACAATTAGTTAACTACTATTTATTAACAAAAATAGTTCTTACATTTCGGTAGTTTCTGCTCTATCAAGTAGTTTAGATGGCAATGTTTTTTTAGTCTTAGCGCCTAATTTTTTCAGATTCTCTACTTTTTTAATAATGTTTCCCCTTCCAACAACTAATTTATTCATCGCCTCTTCATAACTAGCCTGAGAGCTTTTTAAAGTTTTACCAACATTTAATAAATCGGAAACGAAACCTTCAAATTTATCGTAGAGCAGCCCTCCTTCTTTAGCAATTTCCAATACATTTTTCTTTTGGTCTTCTTGTTTCCAAATAGACGCTATAGTGCTTAATGTTGCCAATAAAGTAGAAGACGATATTAAAACAATATTTTTTTCTAGTGCGTCTAAGTAAATCCCTTTGTGCTCATGTAAAGCTAACATCAGTGCAGGTTCTATTGGCACAAACATTAATACGTGATCAGGAGCATTAATTCCGTAGAGAGACGGGTAGTCTTTATTACTTAATTCTGTAAAATGTTTTTTTATACTATCAATATGTTTTTTTAAAGCCAAGCTCTTTTCTAAATCATTTTGAGAATTAAAATAAGATTCATAAGCGGTAAGTGAAACTTTAGCATCTATAATTAAATGCTTATTATCTGGAAGATTAATAATGAAGTCTGGCTTTTTTAAGTTGCCTTCATCATCTTTATAACCACCTTGAGTTTTAAAATGAATTCCGTTTGTTAACCCGGATTTTTCAAGCAATACTTCTAACTGAATTTCGCCCCAGTCTCCTTGAACTTTAGAATCCCCTTTTAATGCATTGGTAAGATTAACTGCATCTTGACTAAGTCTTAAGTTTAAAGATTCTAGACTTTGGATTTTTTGAGTTAATGCAGCATTCCTATCAATGTAATCTTTATTGGTTTCTTCAACCTTTTTCTTAAAGTTTTCAATTTCTTTACCTAAAGGATTTAATAAAGAACCTAATTGTTCACTATTTTGTTTTTTAAACTTTTCTGAGTTGTCTTCTAAAATTTTATTAGCAAGATTTTTAAAGGAGGCCGTTAGATGGACTTCATTATCGTCGTAGTGTTTTTTTAACTCTTCTATTTTAATTTTCAGATATTTGATCTCTTCTTCTTTGGCAACTATTTTTTTTTCTAAATTGATAATCTTATTTCTTTCCTCCTCTGTATTAAAGGACGTAGTTTGGTTATCATTTTTTTTTCTGGTGTTAAAAAAAATCACAACTGAAAGCAAGATAATAAGCAGTACTATTATTAGAGTTTCCATAAAAAAAATTAAACTTAATTTAATAATTATTCAATATATAAAAGAAGAACATAAATAATTTAAGTTGTCTTAATAAAAAAAATAAATTTGAAAAATGGTAGCTAAAAAACCAATACTTAACGAACTTTTTGAATCTCGCAATAGTCATAGAGAAGAAGCATTAGCAATTAACAAAGAAGAATTTATAAAAACTATAAAAAACAGAAGAAGTGTTAGAGTTTACAACAAAGAGCAAGTAAAGGAAGAAGACATGAGACTTTGTTTAGAACTTGCCCTTTTAGCACCTAACTCATCTAATTTGCAGCCATGGGAGTTTTACTGGGTAAGAACAGAAAATAAAAAAAACAAGCTTATAGAATACTGTTTAGGACAACCAGCTGCAGCAACTGCAAAAGAATTAGTGGTCGCAGTAGCCAGACCCGATTATTGGAAAATAAATCAGCAAAGAATGCTTCAAATGATTGAACAGATGGGTGAAAAAGCACCTAAATCAGCTGTTACATACTATTCTAAAATAGTTCCATTGGCTTATAACCAAGGATTCCTTTCTATAAGAGGATTTATAAAAAAATTAGTCATGGAAATAAGAGGTGTTAAAAAGCCAACTCCTAGAGAACCTTATAATAAAAGAGGAATGGCGGTGTGGGCGCATAAAACTACAGCTTTAGCATGTGAAAATTTGATGCTTTCACTGAGAGCATTTGGCTATGATAGTTGTCCAATGGAAGGCATTGACTCTAAAAGAATCAAAAAACTTTTAGGTTTAAAAAATCCTGCTGAAATTTCTATGGTTATTAGTGCTGGAAAAAGAGCAGAAAATGGGGTCTACGGAAAACAAGTAAGATTTGACAAAAAATACTTTATTCATGAAATATAGACTGTGTCTTCTCTTAACCTTCTTATTACTTTTTAGTATTTCTAAGAATTATTCACAAAAAAATCCGACTAATAAAACTATCATTTTAAAAATGTTGGATTCTATTGATGCTCACAATCAAATTAGATTTGAAATGTATCGAAGTGAGAGAAACCAAGATGGCGAATATATTGAAGGTAAGTTTAATAGTAAACTTCAAAATAAGCCCTATAAAATTTATGCTAAAATGGGTTCCCCAAAAGAAGGAGCTGAAATATTATATGTAGAAGGTGAAAACGACAATAAAGCCTTGGTGAATCCTAATTTTTTTCCTTATATAAGCTTAAGTTTCGATCCATTAGGAAGCTTATTAAAAGCGGATGGACACCATAACATAAAAGAAGCAGGATTTAACTTATTCTCTAAAATGATAAAAAATCATATTAAGAGGTACGATAGTTCTTTTTATAAATTAACAACCTACGAAGGTGTTTTTAGCTGGAATGATAGGAAATGTCATAAAATAACAATCAACTATAAAGACTATGACATAATAGACTACAAATGTAAAAAAGGTGAAACTTTATCAGAAATTGCAAACAAAAACTTAATTAATTTGGCCAAATTAAGGTACTTAAACCCTGACATTAACGATGGTAAAAAATTAAATGAATATCAGACTATTAAAATCACAAGTGTATACTGTGAAAAATCAATTTTATTTATAGATAATGAAAACTATTTTCCTATTTATCAATTAATTTATGATGAAAAAGGACTTTTTGAAAAATATATTTTTACCAAGATAAATTTAAATACTCCTATTTCCTCTAAAGAGTTTAAAAGGGATTATACAGAATATGATTTTTAAAAAAATTAAAAATTCTGAATTATAATTATTTTACTTTTGCGTCATGAAAATTCAAATCCTTAAATCCAAAATACATCGTGTTAAGGTAACTGGTGCCGATTTAGATTACATTGGAAGTATTACTATAGATAGAGATCTAATGGATGCATCTAATTTAATTTCAGGTGAGAAAGTCCAAATCGTGAACATCAACAATGGAGAAAGACTGGAAACATATGTTATTCCAGGAAAAAGAAAAAGTGGTGAGATTACTTTAAATGGACCAGCTGCTAGAAGAGTTGCAAAAGGAGACATAGTGATTATTATTTCTTATGCAACAATGGATTTTGAAGAGGCAAAAACATTTGAACCTTCTGTGATTTTTCCTAATGAGAATAACAACTTACTTCATTAAAATACTCAATAACTACTTATATTTGTTAAAAATTAATGTAGGATCATAACTACCTTATATTAACTAAATGAAAAGAAGAGATTTTGTCAAAATTGGGGGTCTTGGAGCTACTGCAATAATCATCGAAGGGTGTAATGCATCTGGGAAACCTGAAAAAAAAGAAATCTTACCATTAGTTGATTTAAATGAAACAAAAGTTATATCAACATGGAATTCTGGCTTAAAAGCTAATAAGACTGCCATAAAAATTTTGAAAAATAACGGTTCCGCATTAGACGCCATAGAAAAGGGGCTTAATGTCGTAGAATCTGATCCAGAGAATACCAGCGTTGGTGTGGGTGGATTACCAGATGCTAACGGGAATGTAACCTTAGATGCCTGTATAATGGACCACAATTTTAATTGTGGTTCTGTCAGCTACATCAAAAATATTGAAAACCCTATATCGGTTGCCAGAAAAGTAATGGAAGAAACACCACACGTTATGTTGAGTGGAAAAGGTGCTTACGAATTTGCTTTGAAGAATGGATTCAGTCATAAAAACCTACTGACTGAGAGTTCAAAAAAAAGTTGGGAAGATTGGAAAAAAGAAAATAATTATAAACTTCCTCCAATAAATCATGAAAATCACGACACTATTGCAATGATAGCTATGGACCGTAAGGGGAATATGGCTACAGGTTGTACTACCAGCGGATGGGCATATAAAATGGAAGGAAGAGTTGGGGATTCACCCATTATTGGATCTGGTGTTTATTTAGATAATGAAGTGGGCGCTGCTTGTGCAACAGGTCTTGGGGAAGCAATTATTAAAATTTGTGGTTCTCATGCAATAGTAGAAATGATGAGAAATGGATTAAGTCCGGAACAAGCATGTAAAACAGCAGTTGAAAGAATCAAAAAATCAAATAAAGATTTAAAAGATATACAAGTAGGATTTATTGCTATGAATAAAAAAGGAGAAATTGGATCTTATAGCTTATATTCAGGTTTCAATTATGCTTATCAAGATATCCAAAGATCTAAACTCATCGATAGTCAATATGATCTTGATTGGGAAAATTAGACCGTTATTTACTGTATTTTTTCTAATTATTTTAACTTCTTGTAGCTCATCAAAAAAAAATAATTTCAATATTTCTATAATTCCCAAACCTTCTAAAATGATTTTAGAAGACAAACTTTTCAAGTGTTCTCAATTTATTTACAAAAAAAATTCTGGAATTAACAACATATTGAATTTACTGGATAGTAGTATTCAACATTATTATCGAAGTGAAAAAAGTTTTTTTTCTTCTGGAGCAATTCCCAATTTATTCATTGAAATAAAAAAAGATTCATTAGTAGATAAAAACTATTACCATTTAAAAGTGGAAAGTAAATCTATTACGTTAACTGGAGATTCCAAGGGAGTATTCTATGGACTCCAATCTTTAAGGCAATTAATTTATTTAAATAACAAGACCATAGATGAAAATATTAAAATACCATGTGTTGAAATCACGGATAGTAACTTCTTTAGTCACAGAGGAATGTTATTAGATTGTTGTAGGCATTTTTTCTCGGTTAAAACCATTAAAAAATATATTGATTTACTAGCATTTTATAAAATGAATGTTTTGCACTGGCATTTGACCGAAGATCAAGGTTGGAGAGTGGAAATTGATCAATACCCAAAATTAAATAGTATTGGTTCCTACAGATTGGATTCAACTGGAAAATATGGTGGCTATTATTCAAAGAAAGATATTAGAGAAATCATAAATTATGCTGAAGAAAGATATATAGAGGTAATTCCTGAAATAGAGTTACCTGGACACTCCTCAGCAGCAATTGCTTCATACCCTAACCTATCCTGTAAACAAGCTCCTATTAATGTTACAACATCTTGGGGTGTTTTTAAAGACATCTATTGCGCAGGAAACGACTCTGTCTTTATTTTTTTAGAAAATGTTTTAAATGAAATTGTGGAACTTTTTCCAAGTGACCGAATACATATTGGGGGTGATGAAGCTCCCAAGATTAGATGGAAAGAATGTCCGAGATGTCAAAAAAGAATGAGTGAAAATAATTTAACTAATGAAAGTGAGCTTCAAAGTTATTTTATTGAGAGAGTTGCTAAAATTTTAAAAAATAAAAATAAAAAAACTATTGGTTGGGACGAAATATTAGAAAGTGAAATTGAAGGAGATGTGACTATACAATCTTGGCGCGGGCTTTCAGGTGGTATTCAAGCTGTTAAAGAAGGGAAAAAAGCAATTATGTCTCCAACTTCTCATTGCTATTTTGATTACAATATTAATTCGATTGATTTAGAAAAAGTATACAACTTCAAACTTTTAGATGATGATTTAAATTCACAAGAAAAAAAACTAGTCATCGGAGGAGAATGTAATTTATGGAGTGAGAGAATTCCAAACGAAGAAAAATTGGATCAACAAGCTTTTCCAAGATTATTGGCAATGAGTGAAGTATTGTGGTCATCGGAAAATAAAAATTATCTGCAATTTCAAGAAAGAGTTGAGGAACATTACAACATACTTAATCGTTTAAATGTGAAATACGGTATTGAAGCAATACCTGTCAATATTGAAGTTAAAACAGATGTGGAAAGTGTTTATGCAAAAGTTTCGTCTAAAATTAAAAATCTAAAATTCTTCTATCACTTAAACGATACAGTAATAGAAGAGATTAAACAAAATGACAGCATCCATATTACTAAAAATGAGGTTTTATCCGTTCAAGCTTTTAAAAATAATATTAGGTACGGAAATGAAGCTATTCAAAAAATTGCCGTTCATAAGGGCTTAACTAATAGTATCAATTACAGATATCCATATCACCTTACATACCAAGCAAGTGGAAAAAAATCCTTAGTAGATGGGAAATTAGGAGGATTGGATTTTAAAGATGGAAACTGGCAAGGCTTTTATGGAACTAATTTGGATGTTTCAATTTCTCTCGACACTGTAGCCCAAGTAAATAACGTATCTCTAAATTTTTACCAATACATTAATTCTTGGATAGTTTTTCCAAAAAAAATTAAATTATTGACTTCTAATGATTTGATAAAATGGAATGAAGTTGAAATAATTAGTGATTTTGATGAAATTACAAAAAGAGGTAAACTCATTAAAAGTGCATCTTTTAAAAATTTAAATCTCAATTCTAAACACTTAAGATTAGTTGCTGAGAATTTTAAAAGACTTCCAAACTGGCACGAAGCAGCAGGTTCAAATAGTTGGTTATTTACGGATGAAATTGTGATAGAATGATTTTAGAAGCTTGCGTCTCATCAAAGGAAGGATTAACTGTAGCTAGTAAATTGAAAATTCCCAGAATAGAATTATGTCAAAATCTAGAACTTGATGGGTTAACCCCTTCAAATGAACTACAAAAAATAGCAAAAAATACATTTAGAGGTGAAAATTTTGTGATGATAAGACCGCATGCAAATGGATTTCATTACAATAAAAAAGATGTTTTAAAAATGATAAAATCAATTCATTTAGCAAAAAAAAATAATGCAAAAGGCGTAGTATTTGGCGCATTAAAAAATAACAGTATTGATTTTGAGGTAAATGAAGAAATTTTAAAAATCTCAAAAAGCTTAGGACTTCTATCTACGTTTCATAAAGCAATAGACAATTGTTTTGATATTGAAAAAAGCACCATGCAGTTATCTGACATGGGATTTGATTGGCTACTTAGCTCAGGTGGAAAGAAAAATGCAGAACAAGGCATTGAAAATCTCAAGTCCATGGTGAATCTCAAAAATAGAAAAATTAAAATTTTAGCGGGAGGGGGAATTTCTAGTGAAAATTGTAAAAAATTCAAATCGATTGGTGTAGAGGGAATTCATTTTAGTATAGATAAAAAAATGGATTTAGAATTTAATAAGTTTCAAGAAATTATGAATAATTTATGATCTATTTAGTAATTACAGAATTGTAATTTCGTCAAAAAACAACCACGATGTTCCTCCACTTCCCAAATGCCAAGAAGGACATTTCCCATAATTACTAGCCTTTATCTTTATGTATTTTGCCTTTATAGATTTACTTAATTTTAATTCAAATTGATGAATTAATGATTCTGAAGTATTATCAGAAATATGATGAATTACTTTTGCTAAAGATTTGTAATTTACACCGTCTACAGATGCCAAATATTCTACTTGTTTAGGAAGCCAAATCCATGATTTAACATCTTGAATAGCTCCAATATTTAAGTAATTAATAAAGTCCGTAGATCCTAAGTCCACTACCGATTCAAAATCATCTCCATAAAAGCCTTGCCATCTACCCGTTAGATAATTATTAGGGCCTTTTAAACCATCAACTAATGCATTGCTACCGCCAGCATCGTACTGATTACTGTAAGTGGTTTTTAATTGGATTTCTCTTCTTTTATTAAATTTTAGAAAAAACGCAGACTCTACCTTACTAACTTTATCCCCTTTTTTAGAATAACATAAAATAGTGTCTGTTTTATTTAAGTAGAAAGGAGACTTGTAAGCGATGTAATCTAAATCATCTGTTTTTTTATAAAAAATTTGAGTATTAGTTTCTGCTTCAATTTTTAAAAATATAGAATCTTTAAAAGTATTAGATCTAGCAACAATTCTGGGATTTGTTAAAATCTTCTGATCTTCTGATAATTCTGTCAAATAATAACTCTCTTTTGACCAATTCGTATTTGGTTGATTAGTTTTAGAGATGGTCAAAACTCCCCCATCAAGTATTTCATTTATATGTAAATAGTTTCTGTCAAGAGTCTTTCCGTTTAACTGAACTTTTTTTATGTAAATAAAAGATGGATCGTTATTATTGGTCAAAATTTGAAATGTTTTACCGTTCTCTAAATTCAAAGTTATCTGTTCAAAATGTGGTGTTTGAATTATGTAAAAAGGATCTCCTGGATTAGCATCAAAAAGACCAATTGAACTCAGTACATACCATGCAGACATTTGTCCGCAGTCCTCATTTCCAATAATTCCGCTAGGATTGGTGGTATACATATTATTTAAGATATGATTTACTTTTAATTGGGATTTATAAGGTTTTCCTATTGAATTGTATAAATAAGCCATGTAATGACTAGGCTCATTTCCATGAGCATACTGCCCTAAAAGACCTGTAATATCTGCTTGATTTCTACCCTCTAAGTTGGAGTTAACTGTAAATAACTCATCCAACTTATTCTCAAATAATTCAATACCACCATGTAAATCAATGAGTCCCTTAATATCGTGTGGAACAAAGAAACTATACTGCCAAGAATTTGCTTCTGTGTAGTTATAGTTTACTTCAGAAGGAATAAATCCTGTTTTCCAGTTTCCGTTAGTTTTTGGCTGCATTAAACCAGAATTTATATTGAATAAATTTTTGTATGACTGGGATCTATTTACATATTCGTTTACATTGTTAGAATCGTTAAATAGTTGAGCCATTTTAAAAATACACCAATCGTTGTAGGAATATTCTAAAGTTTTAGAAACAGACTCTGGCTCTTCAAAAGAAGATATATAGCCCCTATTCTTGAGTTCTGGAATACCTAATTCTTGTCTACTAGAAACTTGTAACATAGCCCTGTAAAGTTCATCATAATTACTATAATTTACACCTTTTACATAGGCATCTAATATAACAGAAACTACATGATAGCCTATCATACAACCTGTATAATTTGCACATAATTCCCATATGGGCAATTGTCCTCCATTGTTGAATTGGTTTAGAAAAGTATTTAAAAATAAACCTGTTTTTTGGCGCTCTATTAAATTAAATAATGGATGTGTTGATCTAAATGTATCCCAAAGTGAAAAAACTGTAAAATTATCCACAGAATCGTTATGAATAAATCCATCTGTAGATCTAAATTCACCATTAACATCACTTATTGTATTGGGGGCAATCATGGTGTGGTACATAGATGTGTAAAAGATTTCTTTTAAAGAATCTCTTTTAGTTGAAATTTCAATTTTTGAAAGTTGTTTATTCCATGAGTTCTGTGCAGCATTTTTAAAATCTTCAAAATTCCAATTTTCTGCTTCTTTATTTAAGTTGTCTCTAGCATTTGACTCGCTTACAGTAGAAATCCCTACTTTTACCATCAACGATTTATCTTTTAAATCATTGAATTTTAAAAATACTTTAGTAGGGCTTTCCGGTTTGTTAAGTGAGTATTTAAAATCTTCAGAAAATTCTAGATAAAAATAAAAGTGTTGTTCATCAGCCCAAGATTTAGAAATTCTTTTTCCACAAATTGAATTTTCATTAAGAATTTCAAGATTCCAATCTAAAAGGATGTCTCTATGTTCTAAATCAAGTACAACACTTGGAATCGAGTTTTTTTTATTAAAAGTATACTCATGAATACCTACTCTCTTGGTACTTGTTAGTTTACATTTAATATCGTGCTTATCTAATAACACTTCATAAAAGCCAGCTTCTGCAATTTCATTTTCTTTTTGAAATTTAGAACTGTAATTTGGAGATGTTGAATCCTTGTAACCTTTGTTAAAATTCACCATTCCCATTGTTGGCATTAATAACAAGTCACAATAATCACCTATCCCTGTTCCGCTTAAATGAGTATGACTAAATCCATAGATAATGGAATCTGAAAAATGGTATCCTGAACATCCATCCCAACCTTCAACTCTAGTATCAGGGCTTAACTGAACCATTCCAAAAGGAACAGTTGCACCAGGAAAAGTGTGTCCATGCCCACCAGTTCCAATAAGTGGGTTGACATACTTATAAAGCGACTTTTGATTTGAGGAACAACCCACTAGAAAAACAAAAATAAACCACAGTAATTTTTTCATTCTAAAAAGTTAAAATTAATGTGAAATCCCATCTGTGTTAGATGCTAAATCAACACCTTGTTTTTTAAGTGTTCTATTAACTGTAAAAGCAAAGAAAAAAAGATAGGCAAAGCAGCAAACTCCTACCCAATATGAATGTTGAATGCCTAATAAATTATCACTAGCTAATGCACCTTGTATAGTTGAAATAAAACCTCCTCCCATAATCATCATAATTAATAAGCTAGATGCTGTATTTGTTTTATCTTTTAATCCTGCAATACCAAGTGTGAAAATACAAGGCCATAAAGTACTACAGAATAAACCTACAGTAATAAATGCAAAGACACTTATTAGACCCGTAGAAAAAATACCAACAACAAGAGCTATGCTACCGAAAGCTGAGTATATCATTACTTGATTAACAGGGTTACCTTTACTTGCTTTATCAGCAATAATCAGCAATACTACAAGAGCTATGTAAGGAAGAAATTGAGACATTTCATTACCTGCAATCCAATTAACAAAAAGAAAAATTCCAAATGCAACGAAAGGAAGAACAAAACCCAAAATAGATTTTAAACTTTTGGAAATATTGAAAGCTCCTGCAGCAGAGGTCCATCTTCCAATCATAAGACTTGCCCAAAATAAAGAAACAAAAGGAGCGACTCCACTTTCTTCTGTACCTAATTCATATTTCATAAATTCTGGTAAGTTACTTGCGGTGGACACTTCTACGCCAACGTAAAGAAATATGGCAATCATTCCTAAAACTACTTGAGGATATTTAAGGGTTGCCAGAATATTTCCACCTCCCGATTCATTTTTTTCAGTTAAACGATCTGGGACTGATGAAAATTTAAAAACGACAGCTGCAATTACAAAAGCTGCACCTAAAAATAAATAAGGTGTTTGAACTGCTTGTAAATTTAAAGTGGTGGAACCTGAATTTAAACTTCCGAATATGGCAAAAGAAACGATTACAGGTCCAATAGTAGTCCCGACATTATTTATTCCTCCAGCTAAACTTAAACGCATATTTCCCTTTGAGGGATCGCCCATTTGTATTGCTAATGGATTTGCAGCTATTTGTTGTAGGGAAAAACCGAGACCTACAATAAATAAACCCGAAATAAGTAAAGGAAAAGATTCATTATTTGAGGCAGGGATAAATAAAAGCGTTCCTAATGCGGAAATTATTAGGCCCAATGAAAGACCATTTCTGTATCCAATCAAATTAAGAATATCCCTCTTAATTATTGAAGAAATACCAAAATACATAAGTGAACCTACTGTGTAGGCAATGTAAAAAGCCAACGATATTAGTTGAGATTCAAATTGACTTAAGTTCAACGCTTTTTTAAAAACAGGAATGAGAATGTCGTTACTTGCTGCGACAAAACCCCAAAAGAAAAAAATGGAAATCAGAGTTGAAAATGCGCCAATATTAATTTTTTTGTTCATAAACTTAAGTTAGTTAAAAAAACCAATATTTACTTCCATCCTCTATAAATTTAACTCACTCTGACCAATATTTTTTGCTTTCTTTATTTTTTGTTTAATATTTTGATATATTTGTTAAACATTTGTTTAACGAAGATGCTAATCGTATAATTAAATACCAAAATGTTGAATAAAAAAGTAGTTAAAGGATTTTCAAAACTTTCTAAAGAAGCTAAGATTGAATGGATCACCAATGAATATCTTGACGGAGACGATCATTCGATTAAACTTCTTAAAAGCTATTGGCACGAAGATGCTAAAGTTCAAAAAGTGCACGATGAATTTATTGAAAACACGATTACCAATTTTTACATTCCATTTGGTGTAGCTCCTAATTTTCTTATAAACGATCAGGTTTATTGTATTCCCATGGCTATTGAAGAAAGCTCAGTTGTTGCAGCAGCAGCAAAAAATGCATCATTTTGGATGAAAAGAGGTGGATTTAAATCCAAAGTTATTTCAACAACAAAAATTGGTCATGTTCACTTTGCTTGGTATGGTGATTTTAAGGTACTTAGAGAATTCATTGACTCCATCAAACCGAAGTTTTTTGAGGAAACTAAAGAACTTACCAAAAACATGAATTCTCGTGGTGGTGGAATTTTAGATATTAAGGTACTAGATCGATCAGATTTAGAACCCAATTATTATCAACTACAAGGAAAGTTTGAAACTTGTGACGCCATGGGAGCCAATTTTATTAATAGTCTACTAGAAAAATTTTCGAAAATATTAGAGCTAGAACTCCAGTTAAGTAACTTAGAGGAAAGGGAAAAGAAAATTGTAATCATTATGTGCATATTGAGCAATTATACTCCCGAATGTATTGTAAGATGTGAGGTGAATTGCAATGTAGATGAATTATCAGACGACCCAGAATTAGATAGTAATGAGTTTGCGAAAAAATTCCAACAAGCTATACATGTAGCTAATATTGAACCTTACAGAGCAACGACCCACAATAAAGGAATATTTAATGGAATTGATGCTGTTGTAATTGCAACTGGAAATGATTTTAGAGCTGTTGAGGCCTGTGGCCATACCTATGCCTCTAAAACTGGTCAATATAGAAGTTTAAGCAATGTTGAAATTAAAAATGGGAAATTTAAATTTTGGATAGATTTACCAATTGCAGTTGGGACAGTTGGAGGATTGACCTCACTACATCCTATGGTAAAATTCTCTCATCAACTTTTAGGTAATCCCAATGCCAAAAAATTAATGGAAATAATAGCAGCAGCTGGTCTAGCTCAAAACTTTGGAGCTCTTCGTTCATTGGTAACGACTGGGATCCAAAAAGGTCACATGAAGATGCATTTATTGAATATTTTAAATCAACTCGGGGCAACTAAAATAGAAATTGAAAAAATAAAAGATCATTTTAATGACAAAGTTGTCGAGCATAGTGCTGTCGTCAACTTATTCCATGAATTAAGAAAAGTAAACCAGGAAAATATAATTACTAAATAATTTTGAAGAAATTTAATTCAAACGGAAAACTTTTAATAACTGGTGAATATCTTATTCTAGATGGTGCTCTTTCTCTTGCAGCTCCTTGCAAATTAGGACAATCGTTAATTTTTATCCCCCACCAAAAACAAACTTTAAATTGGAAAAGTTATGATGTTAATGGAAAACTATGGTTTGAATCCGTCTTCAAAGCAGATAACTTAGAAGTTGTTGAAACTAGTGACCATGGCACCGTTAATTGGTTGAAAAAAATACTTTTATTCTGCTTTAAAAATTCGAATAAGAAATTTAGTGGTTCCATTTCTTGTCATTTAGATTTTCCTAACAATTGGGGGTTGGGATCTAGTTCTTCGCTTATAAATAACATCTCACAACTTTATGGATTAGATCCATTTGAAATACATTTTGCAACAACCAATGGAAGCGGTTACGATATTGCATGTGCCAGTAGTAAATCAGCTTTAACTTATCAATTATCTGACAACAAACCAGAAACAAAAAATATAGATTGGGATCCAGATTTTAAAAATGAAATTTCATTTATCTTTTTAAACAAGAAACAAAATAGCTATTTAGAAATCAAAAGATTCCAATCTTTGAAGAAAGATTTAGGTTTAATAAATGAGGTGTCTGATCTTACCAATAAAATCATAGCTTCAACTACTTTAAATGAATTTGAAGAGCTAATCGACATTCATGAAAAAATCATTGGTAACCTTATTGGAGTTGAACCTGTCAAAAAACAATTATTTTCTGATTACAATGGATCTATTAAATCTTTAGGTGCTTGGGGAGGAGACTTTATTATGGCCACAAAAAATAATAAAAACTATTTTATAAATAAAGGATACCATACTGCAATACCATTTAACGAAATTATTAAAAATTCAACTATTAAAATCGCGTCTTGAAAACCCATAATTTCAAATATAAACCAATAAATAATTTTCCTAAATCAGGATTAGTATCTGCAGAAAGCCCGTCTAATATCGCACTTGTTAAATATTGGGGGAAAAAACCAATACAAATACCCACCAATCCCTCATTGAGTTTCACACTTAAAAATTGCCATACTGTAACGAGTATTGAATTTAAAAAGTCTAATAATTTCTCTTTTAAGTTCACTATCGATGGGGAAAAAAACACCTCTTTTTTACCAAAAATAGAAGCATTTTTTTCAAGAATTAAAGAGTTCACCCCTTTCCTTTTTCAATATAATATAGATATTTCTACAAAAAATACATTTCCACACAGTAGTGGCATAGCCTCTTCTGCTTCAGGGTTTAGTGCTCTAGCGTTAGCTATAGTGCAATTAGAACAAAAAATATCAGATTTTTCTGATGAAGACAAATACTTAAAGGCTTCATTTTTAAGCAGACTAGGATCTGGCAGCGCCAGTAGATCTATTTACGGACCTTGTGCTATCTGGGGACATCATAAATCAATAGAATTCTCTAACAATGAGTTTGCAATTCCACATCATAAAATTCATCCAACTTTTAAAAGTTACCAAAATACGATACTACTAATTGATAAAGGTGTTAAAAAAGTAAGTTCTACTGTTGGACATAATTTAATGAATAATCATCCTTTTTCTGAGCAAAGGTACAACCAAGCAAATCAAAACTTAAAAGAACTAATTACACTACTAGAAACTGAGGACACAGAAAAATTTATTTCTCTAACCGAAAGTGAGGCTCTGACTTTACATGCAATGATGATGACATCTAATCCTTATTTCATATTGATGAAAGAGGGAACCATCTCTGTTATTGAAAGGATTTGGGAATTCAGAAAAGAAACTAACATACCGCTAAGTTTTACTCTTGATGCTGGTGCTAATGTTCACCTGCTATATCCTAAGAGTTACAAACAAACTGTTATGGACTTCATCCAATCCGAATTAATTGTTTTTTGCGAAAATCAACAGTATATTTGTGATGAAGTTGGTAGCGGAGCTAAAATTTTAAAAGAAAGCTATGCTTAAAGAATCTTTATACTACGGAAAAATATTACTATTTGGAGAATACGGAATTATCCAAGATTCCATGGGGCTTTCTATCCCTTATTCTGACTACAACGGAAAATTTCTTTTTAATAAAAAAGATGAAAAACCTGTAAAATCTAACCAACAACTTTTTCAATTTTTTAAACATCTCCAAAATTTAGAGGAGAAGAAATCTCTTCCCTGCAAACTTGATTTAAAAGCTTTTGAGAGAGATTTAAAAAATGATATCTATTTTGATTCTTCCATTCCTCAAGGATTTGGGATTGGGAGTTCTGGAGCTATAGTAGCAGCTATTTATGATCGTTACTGTACTGAAAATAAAATTGATGCCAACAAAGAAATCGAGAATGAAAAAATATTAGCGTTGAAACAGATTTTCAGTTCTCTCGAAAGTTATTATCATGGTACAAGTTCTGGTTTAGATCCTTTGATATGTTACTTAAACTTACCAATTTTAATAAAATCTAAAACTGACTTAGGGACAGTAGGTATTCCGGATTCTAATGAAGGTAAAGGTGCTGTTTTTTTAATAAATACAGGAGAAACTGGTAATACTCAACCGCTTGTTCAACATTTCTTAGAAAGATGTAAAGAGGAAGGTTTTCGTGAAATGTTAAAAAATAAATTTAAAAAATACAACGACGCGAGTATTGAAGCATTTCTAAAAAATGAAGCCAACTCATTACTTAAAAATGTAAAGTCACTTTCAAAAGTACTTTATGAAAATTTTCAACCTATGATTCCAAAACTTTACAGGAAATTGTGGAAGGATGGAATTGATAGCAACTCATATTATTTGAAACTTTGTGGTTCTGGAGGTGGTGGATATATTTTAGGATTCACTAAAGACCTTGAAAAAGCACAAAATAAACTGAGTAGTTATCAACTAGATGTCATCCACAGATTCTAGACCGATATCAAATAAAAAGTCATTAATAATCAAAATAATGGCGATCTTATCAATTGCCAGATGGTACAACATATTTCTAATTACGTTAAGTCTATACGCAATTCAAATTTTCATTTTTGAGAATTCTATTGATTTCCTTTTAAAAGAGAAAGGAATTAAGTTACATCTCTATGTTTTATCAGTTGATTTAATAATTATTGCAGGTTATTTAATTAATGCTTTTTACGATTTTGAAAAAGACATGATTAACCACCCTCAGAAAACTTACTTTAACAGAATAGTGAGTAAAAATAGTTGTCTAAATATTTATATTTTATGTAATATTTTAGGTGTTTTTATGGCTTTTTTAATTAGCACTAAAGTATTAATCTTTTCAATATCATTAATAATAGCCTTATGGATTTATTCTCATAAATTAAGAAAAAAAGTGTTATTTGGAGAAATAAGTGCATCGCTTTTAACTGTGAGTTTTTTTTTAGGTATAGCACTACTAAATTCAAAGTTTAATATAACACTAGCACTGTTTAGTACTTATATATTCACTATTGATTTAACAAGAGAAATTGTAAAAAAAATGATTTCTTTGAAAGGAGATTTAATAGTAGGAGAAAAAAGTATTCCAATATATTTTGGTATAAAAAATTCAAAGTATATTATTTTTTTCATCATGATTAGCTCTTTAATCGCTATACTTTCTCTTCTACCCTTTGTCATTAACAGAACATTTTCCTATTATTTTATTTTATCATTTACAGTGATCTCTTACGCTATTTATTTACTTCATCATGCAAAAATCAAAACCCAATACGAAAACATAAACACTGTCTACAAATTTCTAATTGGATTAGCAATTTTTTCGATAGTTTTATACTAAGTAATGAAAATTAAATATTTAATATTAACTCTATTTTTTTCCAACTGTCAATCCAACATGAACAAAGCAACTAAAGCTCCTATTTGTAAAACTGAAAACAAAGTATTAACATCTCATAACGACGAAAGAATAGATCAATACTATTGGCTTAATAACCGAGAGAATCCAGATGTGATAGAATATTTAAAAAAAGAAAATAGTTATTCTAACCTTCAAATGAAATCTACAGATAAGTTTCAAAAAGACTTATTTAATGAACTAAAATCTCGAATTAAAGAAGATGACCAAGGAGTACCTTATTTATACAATGATTATTACTATTGGAAAAAATTTAAAAAGGGGTTGGAATATCCTATTTATTTTAGAAAATCTACTGAAAATAGCGAGGAAGAAACCTTATTGAATGTCAACGAAATGGCAAGTGATTATGATTTTTTTAATCTTGGAGACTATGACATTTCAAATGATAATAATTTAATGGCATACAGCTACGATACACTTTCTAGAAGAATATATGACATTAAAATAAAAAATTTAAGGACCAATAATTTACTTAATGAAACTATTGAAAAAACTACTGGATCTGTTGTTTTTGCAAATGACAATCAAACTATTTTTTATGGTAAAAAAGATCCTCAAACATTAAGAGCATATCAAATTTATATACATAAAATTGGTTCTGATCAATCTGAGGACATTTTAATATTTGAAGAGAAAGATGAAACTTTTTCTTGTACTGTTTACAAATCTAAGTCCAATAAATACATTATCATAAATTCTTCAAGTACAGTTAGTGATGAATATCGACTGATTCCAGCAGATAATCCTTTAGATGAACCCATAATTTTCCAAAGAAGAGAAAGAGGATTGGAATACAGCATATATCACCAAAATGATAAATTTTATATTGTCACCAATAAAGATCATAAAAATTTTAGTGTTAAATTTTGCTTCGAAGAAAGTACAGAGAAAAATAATTGGAAAGACATAATCCCTGGAAGAAATGAGGTTTTGATTGAAGGTTTAGATATTTTTAACGATTTTTTAGTGGTTTCTGAAAGGAAAAATGGGTTAATTCAACTACAAGTAAGGAATCTAAAAGAGAAAACCAATCATTACATTCCTTTTAGCGACCCTACGTATGTAGTTGGAACGTCTTCTAACTTGGTAATGAATACTAAATCACTTAGATATATCTACACATCTTTAGTTAATTCTGGCACCGTATTTGAGTACGACATGCTTTCAAAAAAAACAAAAGTTCTCAAACAAAATGAAATAGTTGGTGGATACAATAAAGACAACTATATATCTGAAAGAATTTGGGCAGAAGGTAGGGATGGCACCAAAATACCAATGTCCATGGTTTATAAAAAAGGAATAAAGAAAGATGGATCAAATCCTACTCTTCTGTATGCCTACGGGTCCTATGGATACAGTATAGATCCAACATTTAGTTCTAACAGACTAAGTTTATTAGATCGAGGATTTATTTTTGTAATTGCTCATATTAGGGGTGGTGAAGAAATGGGAAGAAATTGGTACGAAGACGGAAAATTACTTAAAAAGAAAAACACTTTTTTTGATTTTATAGATTGTAGTGAATTTTTAATAAGTGAAAATTATTGTACCAAAAAAAATCTATATGCATCTGGAGGAAGTGCTGGAGGATTATTAATGGGTGTAATCATTAACCTCAACCCAGAGCTATACAATGGGGTTTTAGCACATGTACCTTTTGTAGATGTAGTAACTACCATGCTAGACGAATCTATACCCTTAACCACTGGTGAATACGATGAATGGGGAAATCCAAATAACAAAGAATACTATGACTACATGAAAAGTTATTCTCCTTACGATAACATAAAGAAAATGGATTATCCAAATTTACTAGTTACAACAGGACTTCACGATTCACAAGTTCAATATTGGGAACCTGCAAAATGGGTCGCAAAAATAAGAGCACAAAAAACAGATGACAATTTACTACTGCTAAAAACAAATATGAAAGCTGGTCATGGTGGAGCTAGTGGAAGATTTGAATATTTAAAGGAAGTAGCTTTGGATTATGCATTTCTGTTTAAACTAGAAAATATTACTGAATAATTGATATAATAGTTGCTACTATTTCTTGTGGCGATTTAAAATCAGTTGTAATTGTAAAATGTGCTTTTTGATAAGCTGAATTTCTAAAATCAAGAATTTTTCCAATTGAATCTTTATTTTTTATAAGTGGTCGGCTACTTTCGATTTTCGTTCTACGATTTAGTTCCTCAGCCGATGTTTTTAAATAAATAGTAGTACCAATAGAATTTAACTTCTTAAAGTTGTCATTATAAATAGGCAGTCCTCCACCAGTAGCTATTACGGTATTTGTGTTTTTTAAAGACGGTAATAATTGCATTTCCATAGTTCTAAAGTAATTTTCACCATTTTTCTTGAAAATCTCTTTACACGACATTTGTTCTTTTAACTCTATAATTTTATCAGTATCTAAAAAATCAAAATTTAATACTTTGGACAATAATTTCCCAATAGTTGTTTTACCTGATCCCATCATTCCAATAAGTATAATTGAATTTTGAATACTCAACTTATTTTTTATTGAAGATTTTTAAATAATTAATTACATGTTTTACATACTGCAGGTAATCCTTTGGATCTGTTTCAATCATTAAGTCATAATAAGGCTTTTTGTCTTCAGAAAAACTACCAATCTTGAATGGAGATTTCGATAAAAGTAATACTAATCTTAATGGAATTGTTACGTTTTCAGTTAAGTCTAGAAGAATATCAAACCTTTGAGACATAAAGTTTTTAACGACATTTTTTTTTGGTAGTGAATAATAATTAAGATCATATATTGTAAAAAAATCAAGACCTAATCTACTTTTTAAGAACTCTGGGTCATTTTTTAAAGGATAAAAAGCTAATATCTTAATGTTTGGAATTTTATACTCGGCTTTAATTAATTTTATTATTTGAACGGTAGACTCGTAATCATTTTCATTTTTAATAACGCACAACATACCCATAGATTTGGCATCTTCTATGTTACAGGATTGGACATTTCTAGTGTTTTCTTTTTTAAGTATCCTCTCTAAAACCTTAGTTCCTAGAAATAGTTTAAAATTTAAAAATGTGATTTTCATTTTTTTTACACCTTAACTAATATTAAAGCATCATAAATTTAAACAAATGTTTAGAAAAGCTCTCCTTGTTTGAATTGTTTTGTTTTATCAGTGGCTTGAAGTTCTTCCAATAGTTTAAAAAATTCTGATTCGTTTAAAATTTCAACTTTATTCTTAGTGGCCTTTTCTAGTTTAGATGGACCCATATTTTCCCCAGCCACTAAAATTGCTGTTGTTTTACTCACTGTACTAGTATTTTTACCACCATTTTTCTCAATTATTGTTTTTAATTCTTCCCTAGATATATTTTTAAACGTCCCTGAAATAACAATTTTTTTATTCTTTAAAATAGTAGAATGGTTAGAGTCCTTCTTAACCTCTGCCTGCATTACAAGACCAGATCGCAGTAACTGATCTATGATTTTATTATTATAATCTTGACTAAAAAAATCAACAATAGATTCAGCAATTTTACCTCCAATTTCGTCTACTGAACAAAGATCTTCAAAGCTAGCAATCCTTAAACTATTTATGTTTCCAAATGAAGCTGATAATTTTTTTGCAACTGTTTCACCAACATACCTAATACCCAAACCAAATAATATTTTATGAAATGGGGCATGGATACTATTTTCTATACCAACTAGAATATTATCAGCAGATTTTTCTGCCATTCTTTCGAGTGGTAATAAATCTTCTTTAGTAAGTTTATAAAGGTCTGCTATGTTTTGGACAAGACCAGCATTGTAGAGCTGCTCAACAGTTTCCTCTCCAATACCATCAATATCCATTTGCTTTCTACCAATAAAGTGAGAAATTTTCCCTTTTATTTGAGGGGGGCACAAATTGAAATTTAAACAGTAGTGATGTGCTTCGCCATCATCTCTGATTAATTTTGAGTTACATTCTGGACAATTATTTATAAAGACAAAAGGGAGATTGGAGAGATTTCTTTCAGAAATATCAAATCCTGTTATTTTAGGAATGATTTCTCCTCCTTTTTCAACGTAAACAACATCATTTATTCTTAAATCTAATTTTTCAATTTGGTCGGCATTGTGAACACTTGCTCTTTTTACTATTGTTCCACTGATCTCTACTGGATTCAGAACTGCAACTGGTGTAATTGCACCTGTTCTACCCACTTGATATATAATATCCTCTAAAGTAGTTTTTACTTGTGTTGTTTTGTATTTATAAGCAATGGCCCATCTTGGAAATTTTGAAGTATTTCCAATTTCATTTTGTAAAGAAACTTCATTAACCTTAATAACTATACCATCAATTTCAAAAGGTAGTTCTCCTCTTTTTTTGTCCCAAAAATTGATGAAATCCATAATTCCACTTACATCATTAACTTGCTCTATAAATCTTTGATCTATTGGTGGAGTTTTAAAACCTAAGCTAGAAAGAAAGTTGTAGTGGTCAAAAACTTTGTGAAACTTAGAATTATCAATGTAGGCTGCGTAAAGAAAACAATCTAAATCTCTTTTAGCAACTATTGAAGAATCCTGTAATTTCAATGTCCCAGAGGCGGTATTTCTTGGATTGGAAAATAAAGGAAGTTTTTCCATTTCTCTCTGTTGATTTAATTTTAAAAAAGCAGATTTTGAAAACATTATTTCTCCTCTCACTTCTAACATTTGAGGAAATTCACCATTTAAGACGAGCGGAATTGAAGAAATAGTCCTAACATTATTAGTAACATCTTCTCCTTTAGTTCCATCTCCTCTTGTAACAGCTCTTAAGAGTTGCCCGTTTTCAAATATTAAGCTAATCGCAACCCCATCGTATTTTAACTCACATATATATGAAAAAGGAATATCTACAATTTTTCTTATTCGTTCATCAAAATCTTCAATATCACTTTTAGAATAACTATTTGACAAAGAAAGCATCGGGTATTTATGTTGAACAGAATCAAAAGATTTAGTGATATCTACACCCACTCTTTGAGTTGGAGAATTGGGATCAAATAAATCAGGGCATTTGGTTTCTAAACCTTCTAACTCTTTGAGAAGGACATCAAACTCTAGGTCACTTACTACGGATTTATTATTGACATAATATTCTTTATTATAATAGTGAATTAAATTTCTTAATTCTATTATTCTATCTGAATCAATTCTACTCATATCTATTGGCAACTACAAATCTATTTTTCCCTTGAAAATCTTTATGAATTTTACAATTAATATAATTTTTGCACTTTAATAAATCTACGACATCATTAGCATATTCCTCATGAATTTCTAAATAAATTAAACCATTTTTTTTTAAACTTTCAAGACCAATATCAGCAATTTTTTCATAAAATATCAAAGGATTAGAGTCTTTAACAAATAATGCAATATGAGGTTCATTATTTAGAACATTTAAATGCATTTTCTCTTTATCGAGTTCAGGAATATATGGTGGATTGCTAACAATTATGTCTAAAGAATTTTCAGTAGGTGAATACTTAAAAACGTCCTTATTATAAAAGACTACATCAGAATTATTATTCCTTGCATTTTCTTTTGCTATTGTAATTGCTTTTTTAGAAATATCTAACCCAAAACAGTTAGAATTTTTTAATAATAATTTTAAAGCAATAACGATGCATCCTGAACCTGTACCAATATCTAAAACATCCAAATTGTATTTATTGCGGTTATTTTCGTAAATAAGCTGCACCAATTCCTCAGTTTCTGGCCTTGGGATAAGTGTTTTTTTAGTTACTTTAATTTTTATGTCATGGAAATTAACATAACCGATGATATGTTGTAAAGGAATATTTTGTTTTAATTTTTCAAGAGCATCTTTTAAAAATAAAACCTCTGCTTCAATTAAGTAAATATTTTCATGAAGTAAAAAATCAATTTTGTTCCATTTTTTAATTTCTAATATCAGCTCTAGATATATATTTTCAATCTCTCTTTGTGGATAAATATCAATCAATTCATACAAATATTGTTTTTTTAAACTGGATATGTTAATGTTAGTAAGTTCCAAGAATATTTAATTTCAATATATACAATGCACGCATTGTATATATTTGTATCTTAACTCAACAAAATTATAGTAAAAAATTCATGAAAAGAAAAGGAGGAGATTTTATAACTAAAAAAACTGATTATCAGTCTGTATTTATTACTGAACAATGGAATGAAGAACAAATAATGCTCAAAGAAATGATTTTTGATTTTCTAAATAAAGAAATCCATTCGCTAGACAAAGAGCATGAAGCTTCAAAAAACTTACCTGAAATCGTAGCTATTTTAGAAAATGCTGCTCAGTTGGGTTTATGTGGAATTGCAATTGAGGAAAAATTTGGAGGATCTGATTTAGATTTCAATACAGGGTTATTATACATGGAAGCATTTGCTTACGGATTCTCATTTGCTACAACTATTGGAACTCACGTTTCTATTGGTTCTCTGCCAATTGTCTATTATGGAAATGATTTTCAAAAAGAAAAGTATTTACCAAAAATTGCAACTGCAGAAATAAAAACAGCATATGCTCTTACAGAGCCATCTGCAGGATCAGACGCCAACTCTGGAAGAACAAAGGCTACTTTAGATAAAAATAGAAACTGCTATTTACTTAACGGTCAAAAAATGTGGATTTCAAATGCAGGATTTGCAGATTTATTTATAGTCTTTGCCAAAATTGAACAAGACGATAAGCTTTCTGCTTTTATAGTTGAGAAAGAATTTGGAGGAATTATTTTAGGAGAGGAAGAAAAAAAATTGGGTATTAAAGGTTCTTCAACCAGACAAGTTTTTTTTGAAGATTGTCCTGTTCCTATGGAAAACCTTTTAGGTAAGAGAAATGAGGGATTTAAAATAGCACTTAATATTTTAAACTCTGGAAGAATTAAATTATCTGCTGCTGCATTAGGTGGAGCTAAATTTGGAATGAGAAAGGCAGTTAGATATGCCAACGAAAGACATCAATTTGGAAAAAGAATAGGTGATTTTACTGCAATGCAATATAAAATTGGTGAGATGGCTAGAAAGATTTTTGGAGCTGAATCTGCCATATATAGAACCGGGAAAAATATTGATTTAAAAGAACTGGAACTTAAAGAAAATGGAGTAGCATTAAACGAAATTAAAGTAAAAGCACTAAGAGATTACACCGTAGAGTGTTCTTTAATGAAAGTATACGGTTCTGAGGTTCTAGATTACTGTGTTGATGAGTCTTTACAGATTCATGGGGGAATGGGTTACAGTGTAGAAACTAAAGTTGAAATGGGTTATCGAGATGCAAGAATTACCAGAATTTATGAAGGAACTAATGAGATAAATAGGATGCTATCATTTGGTGAATTAATGAAAAAAGGATTTCAGACAAAAGAGATAGATGCAAAATCTATTTCAAAAAAAATACCATTTGAAATTTTCAAAAAAATAATTGGTATTAGAAAAACAACAAAAGATATCATTATAGAAAATTTTAAATATTTATTTTTCATACTAAGTAAATACGCTACTGATTCTTTTGGAAGAGCATTAGAACATGAACAAGAAATCATAATGCACTTGGCTGATATTTTAGCAGAAATTTATGTCCTTGAATCTACCTATTTAAGAATTCAAAAATTAGAGAAAGAAATGGATGATAATGAAGAATATAAAATGAAGAAAAACATTTCGGATTTACAATTTTATGAAAGCAATATAAAAGTATTGGCCTCCTCAAATTTAATTCTAGACAGTCTCCCTCAGAGATCAAAAGTTTTAAAATATTTAATAAGAATTTTTACTCCAAAACCAGAAATTAACCCCACAATTACTAGAAGAAAAATTGCTCAATTTTTCTTAAACAATTCAGATTTTAATATGTAAATTTTTTATACTTATATTAGATAATAAGTTTATTATCAATGAGGAAAATATTTAAAAATTTTATAAAAAAATATTATTTTGAAGTAATTGTATTATTACTAATAATTTTGGGTCTTTTTTTACTAATCGAAGATTTTGATTTAAAATTATTTATTCAATCTATTTTTTCTAAAAGTTATTTTCTATTAAAGAATAGTTATAATTTTTTGTTAGGTAGTTTTAGCGGAGGACTTAAACTTATAAAATTATCTAATCTATTAGGTTTTATTATCCTTTTCTTCTCTTTCATCTTAGTTTTAAGACGTTGGAAAAATCGTATACTTTCAAATAGCATTTCATCTAAAGAATGTATTAAATGTGAATCTTTATCAAATAGAGTAAAAACATCCTTTAAATCAAAAGCATTAGAATTTATTTTTAGATTAAAAATACGTAAATATCAATGTGGAAAATGTAATTTTTCTTATCTATCAGTCAAGAAAAAACAAACAAAATCATAATTTATAGATTTCTTTTTTCAGAATCTAAAATATCAGAAATAGTATCTAGTACTGTAAAAAATGACCTTAAATCGGAATTAGAAACTTTAGCTTTAATTACTTTTTCAAGAGCAAAAAGTTTTTCGGATGCCATGTCTCTTAATTTTAAACCGCTTTCTGTTAAGCTAACGTAAACTTTCCTTTTATCTTCTGAATTCTTTCTTTTAAGAACGTAACCTTTTTCTTCCAAAGATTTTAAAATTCTAGATAGACTATTAGGCTCCATATTCATTCGTGGAGCAATTTTGGTAACAGGTGAACCATACTTTTCATTGATAGTTAGCAGCACAAAAGCCATAGACAGAGTTCCACCCTCTTTTGAAGCCTGATCATTATAGAATTTAAATAATTCAATCCATGAAGAACGGATTCTATTAACTACTACTCCATTTGCAATTTTCTCGTAATTATTCATTAATTACAAATTACATATTTAATTCACATTGCATTGAATTATCAAATAATTAATCTTAAAAAAAGCTATTTATAACAATGCATGCATAGAATTTTTATAAATTTCTGAATCAAATAATCTTATGAAAGAAAAAATTGTATTAGTTGACGGATGCCGAACCCCTTTTTTGAAGTCTGAAACCGAGTTTTTAAATACTATGACCTATGAATTGGGACAATTAGCTATAAAAGGTCTAATTAATAAAACTGGGATAGATCCAAATTTAATAGATAGCGTGATAATGGGATGTGTAATTTCTACATTAAAAACTAGCAACTTAGCTAGAGAAGCTGCTCTTAGTGCTGGTATACCTTATTCTACTCCATGTCATACAGTTAGTCAAGCATGTATTTCAGCCAACAGGGCTATTGCAAGTGCAATTGGGGAAATATCTACAGGTCAATCTTCAATTGTAATTGCAGGTGGTGCAGATAGTGCATCAGAAACACCTATTGGTTATAAAAAACAAATGAGAACTAAGCTTATGAAAGGCACTAAAATTAGATCTACTTCTCAAATGATTAAATATGTATTAGGTTTTAATCTGAAAGATTTTTTACCTGAAGTTCCTGCGATAGCTGAATACACCACCAACAGAACAATGGGAGAAGATTGCGATATTATGGTCGCTAGACACGGTATTTCAAGAGAAAATCAAGATTTATTTGCCATAAGATCTCATGATAATGCTGAAAAAGCTTGGCGAGAAGGACATCATTTTAATGAGGTAGTTGCTGTACAAGTAGATCCGAAATTTAATATGATTCAAAAAGATAACGGGATAAGAAGTGGATCTAAAATTGAAAAACTAGCAAAACTAAGACCTGCTTTTGATAAAAAAAACGGAACATTAACCGCTGCCAATTCCTCGTTTTTAACAGACGGAAGTGCGGTTTGCCTTTTGATGACAGCATCTAAAGCTAAAGAATTGAACTTAACTCCAAAAGCAGAAATTGTAGACTATTGTTTTACTGGGCAAAGATTGGAAGATGAATTACTCCTTGGACCAGCATTCGCGATGAATAAGGTCCTTGATAAAACAAAAATGAATTTAAATGATATTGATGTTTTTGAAATTCACGAAGCATTTGCAGGACAAGTTCTTACCAATATAAAATGTTTAAAAGACGAAGAATTTTGTAAAAATAGATTGGGAAAAGAAAAAGCAGTTGGTAATATAGATCTAAATAAAGTGAATAATTGGGGAGGTTCTCTTTCAATTGGTCACCCTTTTGGTGCAACTGGGGCCAGACTACTTACTACGGCTGCTAACCGATTAATTCAAGAAAATGGAAAATACGCGATGTTATCTGCTTGTGCTGCAGGTGCTCATGGACATGCGATGATTATTAAAAAATACGAAGTATGATAAAATCAGATCTTTTTAGATTAGAAATAGAAGAAGGAATTGCCACAATATGGATAGATTCACAAAAAGATAAAATGAATATTGTATCTCCTAGCTTAATTGGAGATTTTGAAAATGTATTTAAGGAAATTGAAACCAACGAAGATATTATAGGTGCAATACTAATAAGTGCTAAAAAAGACTTTATTGCTGGTGCAGATATTAAATCTTTTAAGGGTGAAAAAGTAGGAGATTTTCAACCTTTCAGCAGAAAAGGGCATGAATTATTACAAAAAATAGAAGATTCTAAAAAGCCTATTGTTTCAGCTATTCACGGCACTTGTTATGGTTTGGGAGTAGAACTTTCTCTTGCATGTAATTCTAGAGTTTGTTCCAACGATTCTAAAACAAAGTTAGCACTTCCAGAAGTTAAGCTAGGATTACTCCCTGGTGGTGGTGGGACTCAAAGATTACCAAGACTAGTTGGATTGCAAGCTTCATTGGACATGATGTTAACAGGTAAAAACATATTCCCATCTAAGGCTAAAAGAATTGGTTTGGTAGATGAAGTAGTTCACCAAAGTAAACTACACAATGCTGCAAAGAAAATTGTTTTAAGTATTATCAAAAATAATTTTCAAAGAAAGAAGGTGAAAAAAAGTTTCACAGTAAAATTATTAGATGGAACAAGTTTAGGAAGGTCTGTAGTGTTTAGTCAAGCTAAAAAAACAGTACTTAGACTTACCAAAGGAAATTATCCAGCCCCGATTGAAATTATAGAATGTGTTAAAATTGGTTTGCAAAAAGGATTAAAAGCAGGATACGAAGCAGAAGTAATAAAGTTTGAAAAATTGATTCTTTCAAATGTTTCTTCTGCACTTAGAAATTTATTTTTTACTACTACTGATAAAAAGAAAAACCCGTATAAGGTTGATTTAAAAAACACTCAGAAAATTGGAGTAATTGGAGCTGGATTTATGGGCGAAGGTATTACGGAGGTTTCTATTAACTCTGGGATGGATGTACTTTTAAAAGATTTAGACGATGAGATGATTCATCAGGCAAGAAAAAATATTTGGGAAAATCTAAACAGAAAAGTTAAAAGAAGACAAATGAGCAAAGTTTCAGCTAAGACAACTGCTCAAAAGGCTGTAGGGCAATTGGACTATAAAGGCTTTAATAATATTGATGTAGTGGTAGAAGCCATTGTAGAAAATATGACCGTTAAGAAAAAGCTCATAAAAGAATTAGAAAGTATTTGTAAGGACGATTTTATATTTGCATCTAACACATCTTCATTACCCTTAACGGAAATGTCTGAAGAAGCTAAAAACCCAGAAAATGTAGTGGGTATGCACTACTTTTCACCCGTTACTAAAATGCCACTTTTAGAAATTATCAAAACTAATAAAACCTCCGTGCAGGCAATTGCTACTTGTTATGAAATAGGAAAAAGACAGGGAAAAACATGTATTGTAGTCAATGACGCTCCAGGATTTTATGTTAACAGAATTCTTTGTCCTTATTTACTTGAAGCGCTAATTCTTATTGAAGAAGGAGTAAGAATAGAACAAATCGATAAAGCACTCAAAAATTTGGGAATGCCAGTAGGACCTGTAGCACTTTTAGATGAAGTAGGAATTGATGTTGGAGTTCATGTTATGAGTGGAAATATGACTGATTTAATAAAAGATAGAGACGGGATTAAACTCAACTATTCTATGCCCAAAATGTTGGAAGATGGTTTATCGGGAAGAAAATCTAAAAAAGGTTTTTATAACTACGTAAAGAAAAAAGGGAAAGTTAAAAAGGGAAAAGTAAATGAGGGAGTTTATAAATATTTTGATTCTCCTGTTGCAAAAAAAATTAACGATAAAGAAATAACTGAAAGGTGTATCTTAATTCTTTTGAACGAAGCAGTTTGGGCTTTAGAAGAAGGAATTATTGAAAATATTACTGACGGCGACATTGGTGGTGTTTTTGGGATTGGGTTCTTACCATGGTCTGGTGGACCCTTTAGTTATATGAATCAAATTGGAATTTCAAATATTGTAGATAAAATGAAACACTACCAAAACCTTTACGGAAATAAATTTCAACCTAGACCTATGCTTATCAAAATGGTTGAAAAAAATGAAAAATTTTAGCAAAAGCTTTGGTTAATTAGGTAATTGAAAATAAGTACTTGTCAGTCGCTCTACAAAAAAACAGATTGGGTGTTGTAAAATATAATTAATGGGAAATCAAAAATTAAAAAAAATTACTTTAAAAGTATTTTATGTTACTTCGGTTGTTTTAGTAATTATTATTACTGTATATCACAACGATACCACCAATTTAATATTCCAAAATAAGATCAATACTAGAATTGAGCAATACCTAAAACTTAATCTATATTCAAAAATTAATAGTGCAGCTCACTTTTTTGATATCAAAGGTGAAATCCTGTCAATGAAACACCCCGTGACTTACTCAAATATAGTTGACTTGATTATTAAGAAAAAACAGTTCTCTAAACTAATAGAAAAAAAAGTTAAATGGATAAATATTAACATATTGATCAATGATACTTTACAGCCTGCAAAACTGAAATTTCATGGAACTAGTTTAGCTCATTACTATGATGGTAAGTTTTCCTTTAGAATTAAGATGGAAAACAAATCTAAATTTTTAAATGGAATGAAAGTATTTAACTTAATTAAAGCAGAAGAAGCTGACCCAACAGTAATTTCAGCTAATAAGTTTGCTTCAAAATTTGGATTAATTTCGTCTTATGGCAAAATGATAATGTTAAATATAAATGGTGAAAACTGGGGAGCTTACTATTTAGTAGAACGTATTGCTGAAAATTTTCTAAAACGTAAATTCTCAATAGGGAAATATGCCAAATTATCAAATGTCACTGATTGGAATAGAAAGGAAAATAATTTTGGATCAAATCATATAAGTGATTTTGATCTATATTCAGGTCATATAGAAAATGATAATTCACCGAATCATGCTGTAGCACTTGGAAAATACAAGAAAATGTGTTCCTATATAAATCAAAATGATGCACAGAGTTTAACTAAGTTCTTCGATATTGAATATATGGGGAAATATCTTTCTATAATGGCTTTATTTAATGACATACATCATGTTTCAGGTGATAATTTAAAACTAATTTATGATTTTAAATCTGAAAAATTCTTCCCCATTTATAGACAAGAATCGGGATCAAGACCAATTTACAATGTTGTTCAGACTCAAGAAGATATTTTTTTTAATAATTATACAAACTTTAACAAGATGATTTTTCACAAATCATTACCTAATTATCTACATGCAACAAATTCAGCAATCTTTAAAATACTTCTTAGTAATGATTCTGTTAGAAATGAAAGAGATAAAATACTGAATCAAATTGTTAAAAAAGAAAGTAACTATAAAAGTTTTTTTAAAGATGTTTACAAAGAGAACTTACCAATATTATATTCTTCTAATTTAAGTCGAAGATCTCAATATTTTAATGAAAAACAACAACTGGAAGTATTTTCCAAAATGTGTGACTTCGCAAAAAAATACTTAAATTATGGACATGTGTATGGTAGTTTTAATATATCCGACAGCACTCTAAACATGATAACAGATGCATTTTGTCAAGTTAAAATATCTTCAAATGAAAATAAGTTTAAAGATTACTTAATAAATGGCATTAAGTTTGATCAGGATTTAGATATTTATTATAATTATTCAAAAATACCCTTTAAGGGCAAGAATTGGAAAATGGAAGACCTAATTTTTATTAATTCCATTACAAAAGATACGATCAAAAATATATACATTAATGAGTTATCGGAGGATAAATTTTAAGAAATGTTTTGCAACAGAAATTAAAGTGCATTGAAAACGCACTTTCTCCAAACCGTTGTAAAAAAAATATAAAAAATTCAAATAATGAGAATTTTAATAATTTCATTTTTATTGTGCTGGTTATTTCGTATCGATAACTCGAAACCCATTAGAAACAATTGTATCATATGAATGTGGCTCTTGATGGACTTTAAAGAAAACCTAAACTCATTAAAAATACTATTTGTCTTGCTGTTATCAACAACAAATAAACCTCAAGAAGAGTGGGATTTTAAAATTAAAAAATTTTAAAAGACACACTATCACATGAATCTGCTGAATTATTAATTACATCACAACATTCGTGGCTTAATTTCATGGATAAACCAAGTGCTTTTTTTAGTTCTTATTTTCATAACGACATGAAAGGTGGATATCATCTAGAACGAAATGAACAGCTGATGATTTTATCACGCGAACGAGCTTTGGCTTTAAAAAGGCTATACAGCGATTTTATTAAACAGTGAAGACCAATAGTATTTGTTGAAATTTCATTAACTTAAATTAACACAAGTTTATATGTTTTTAAAAAGTTGCATTCTCTCAATAAATTCCTTTGCTTTCTGCTTTGTCTTACTGGGTCAAAATTTTAGCGTTGGGAATACCTCTATTACTTTTTTTGATAGTCTTAGAAATAGAAATATTAATACTGAAATTTATTATCCTTCAGATTACACAGGACAAGATGAACCCGTTTCAAATGGGACTTTCCCAGTAATTATTTTTGGACATGGGTATTTAATTGAATGGAGTGCTTATGAAAATTTTTGGAATGCTTTAGTACCAGAAGGATACATTTTATGTTTCCCGACTACAGAAATGGGTTTTACCCCAAATCATCAGTTTTTTGCAGACGATATTAAATTTATTGCTTCACAAATGCAAATTGAAAATCAGAATAATTCTTCTATTTTTTTCAATACCATTTCAGCTAATACTGCTCTAATGGGACACTCAATGGGTGGAGGAGCTAGTTTTCTTGCTGCGGAAAGTAATCCCAACATTAATACTCTAGTAAATTTTGCTGCAGCCGAAACCAATCCTTCTGCAATAACAGCTACTCAAAACATTTCCATCCCTACATTAATATTTTCTGGAGATGACGACTGTGTAGCGCCACCAGTAAATCATCAAGATATTATGTACAATGCTCTCAACTCTAACTGTAAAACTCAAATCAAAATAATAAATGGTGGCCATTGTTACTTTGCCAATGAGAATGTATTGTGCAGTTTTGGGGAATCTTCTTGCAATTCTAACCTTAGTATTTTGAGAAATGAGCAACAAGAAATTACCAATAATTTTTTAAAACCTTGGCTGGATTTTTCTCTTAAAGAAAATCAAAGTTCTTTTGTGGTTTTCAACGACTCTTTACAAGCTTCTAGTAGAATTACATATTCACAATTTTGTAATGGAACAGCAATTATGAAACAAAGAAGTGTAAATGAATTAAAGATATATCCAAACCCTGTTTTTAGTAGTTTTCAGTTTCAAATACCAAAGGACCATTTACATGGAGAAATTATAATACTAAATATCATTGGACATCAAATTTTTAAAAAGACGATCACTAAAAAATTGACAAATATTGATTTATCTAATTTTGACAAAGGAAGCTACTTCATCTTTTATCAAAAAGAAAATAAAAGTTGGATTAATAAATTAATCAAATTAGATACCTACTAAAACTAATAGTTTATGAATTCATTAATAGAAATTAAAAATTCACCATTACACGGCAAAGGAGTTTTTGCAAAAAAAGACATTTCAAAAGGAGAGGTAATAGTAAAGAGTCATATGGTGGAAATACATATTAACGAAAATTTACCAGAAGAATTGGCAACACTTCAATTCCCTTGGACTAAAGAATTTGATGCTATTTGCTTAAGCGGTGCTGGGAGTTTTTTCAATCACAGCGAAAAAGCTAATGCTAAAGTTTCTCATCAAGATTTTGAAAACAAAATTCAAGAGTTTTCTACCAAAGAACACATTGTTAAAGGTGAAGAAATAACTATATTCTATAACGATGAATTTGAGGTATTTATAAATAACCTAATTAAGTAATCTTTTATAAAAAATCCGTAAATAATATCTCTATTTAATTTTAGTAAATTTTACTTTTCAAAGCTTTGCATTTCAACTAACTTTTTATATATACCGTTGTTACTCATTAATAATTGATGACTTCCTCTTTCAACGATTTTACCTTTTTGTAAGACGATGATTTCATCTGCATGTTGAATAGTTGACAATCGGTGTGCTATAACAATAGAAGTTCTGTTATTCATTAACTTATTTAAAGCATCTTGAACTAATTTTTCAGACTCAGTATCTAGAGCAGATGTAGCTTCGTCTAAAATTAAAATTGATGGGTTTTTATATACTGCTCTTGCGATACTAATTCTTTGTCTCTGTCCTCCAGAAAGTTTATTTCCTCCATCTCCTATGTTGGTTTGATAGTCTTTCTCTAATTCATGTATGAAGTCGTGAGCGTTAGCAACTTTTGCAGCTTCAATTAATCTTTTTTCATCCAACTGATCTCCAAATATGATATTATTTTCAATGGTGTCATTAAAAAGAATTGATTCTTGAGACACTAATCCAATCATGGATCTCAAGGAAGAGAGTTTAAAATCTTTAATATTTACTCCATCAATTTTAATAGTTCCCTCATTTAAGTCATAAAATCTTGGAAATAAATTGGCGATGGTACTTTTTCCCGATCCAGATTGACCAACAAGTGCTACTGTTTTCCCTTTTTGAACATTAAAAGAAATGTTATTTAGTATTTGATCTTCTTTATATGAAAATGAAATATTATTAAAACTAATGGATTTATTAAAAGCCAGCTTATCAATTGGTCCATCTAAAATTTTATCAGTTTTTTTAGCTTTAAATATTGTTTCTATTCTATCTAATGCAGAGTTTCCTTTTTGAGCATCATAAATAGATTTTGACAATGTTTTAAGAGGATTAATCAGTTGTGAAAAAAGAATAATGTAAGTAATAAAATAAGAGGCTTGCATTTTATCTTCAAAGACAAGACTGCCTCCGTACCACAAGACACTAATCACGGCTAATACACCTAAAAATTCGCTGGTTGGAGAAGCTAAATCTGCTTTTCTATATGCTTTTACTTTATTAGAAATAAAATTATCATTAATATTTTCAAATTTTTTGATGAATAGGTTTTCATTAGAAAATGCTTTTATTAATTTAAATCCGTTCAAGGATTCCTCTAAATGGGCTAATAAATTACCAAAATATTCTTGAGCTGATTTGGTATTTTTCTTCAAGCTTTTACTGATTAAACTAATTAAAACTCCCGTTACAGGTAAGAATATTACGATAAACAAGGAAAGTTCTAAACTCATAGCAAATAAGGAAATTAGAAATACTAAAATATTAATAGGTTCTTTGAAAACTCCTTTTATAGCTGATTGGATGGACCATTCAATTTCTTGAACATCATTACTTATTTTAGAAATTACTTCCCCTTTTCTTTCATCGGATAAATAAGATACCGGTAAATACATAAGTGTTTTGAAAATTTTATTCCTAATATCGCCAACACTTCTATTTACCAATATTGAAACTAAAACAGTTGATATGTAAATAAATAAATTCTTCAATAAAACTGAAATCCCGATGGTGACACAAACAAATAAAAGTGCATAAACTTTACCCTCCAGTACAATAATATTAGCAAGCTTGTAATTAATAAAATTAATAAATCCTTCTGTAGAAAAAGAAAATAAAGGTTTTTGACTTGCAACTAATTCGGAATAATAAACATCTGTTTTATTGAAAATCACATCAAGTAATGGAGCCAAAAGAACAAATGAAAATAAACCAAAAAAAGAGCTTAATAAATTTAAAAACACACTTCCTGATATATATTTTTTATATCCAAAAGTAAATTTAACTATACGTATTAAACTTTTCATTTTTTTCGATTACCGAATAAAGGTCTTATTTTATGTTTATATAAACGACTTATTTTCCAAGTAAATTGTCTTATATATCCATACTTTTTATCATCTATCATCGATTGAATTCTTCCATTATGACTGCCCTGCTCTACAACCGGTGGATGACACCAGTAATGTTGTAATTGAATAGCAGAAATTAGTTCGTTATGATACCAATCAATAATTTTATTGCACTTATATTTAATACGATAATCTGTAATAGATTGTGCTAGATTTTTGTTAAGATAATAGGCTCCTGCACATCTGCTTTTTTCAGCTTTGTAGAGGTGTTTTCCCTCCAATTGTTTGGAAGGATGTATAATTTGTAAAGTACTGTTTTCAAAATTCACTAATGCCTTATCTTGAATTTCTTTAGGAAGCGATTTAAGTTCGCTTATAGTTTTATTAAATACTTCGTTAAAATTTTCAGATAAATACACGTCATCTTCAAAAACAAGAGCATCCTGTACCCCGTCTACCAACATTTTCTCATAAATAGATAAGTGCTTATAAGTACATGATTGCTGAGCAGATGGTGAAAGACCGCCTACTTCATCACCAGTAAAGTATTCTGTTATAATTTCTGTAGATATATCAGACTTATCTCCTTTTAGCATAAACTCGAAAGAAATGCCAAACCTTCCTAATTCTCTTTTAATATGTTCTTCACGATGCTTATCGGAACTTACGTGAACAACATATATTTTATCGACATTTATTGGAAGATCCATTCTCGTTACAATGATACAAAATTAGACAACAAAGAGCTATATTTGATTTTTATACATTTACTGTAAAATTTACCCTACATGAAGATTTTAGTATTGTCTAAATATGATCAGTATCATACGGTTCGTCCAGAAGCTGAAATATTTATCAGTCTATCAAAAATTGGTTACGACATTACTATCATGACTAAAGCTAATTATCCTTACACATCATCTTTTAGACAAGCAGGAATTAAAGTAATCGATTTCGAAGCTCAAAAAAAACTAAATGCTGCAGAGGTTCAATTCATTAAAAATGAACTTCAAAATGGGAAGTATGATGTCATGCACATGTTCAATAATATCTCCATGGTAAATGGATTAGCTGCCGCCAAAAATATTGATATAACGTGTGTACTTTACAGAGGGTACTCAGCCAATGTTAATTGGTTCGACCCCACACTTTACTTAAAACTACTACGCCCTAGAGCAGATTTTATTATTTGTAATTCCATTGGGGTTACTACAATTATGAGAGAAAAAGGAAAGGTAAATCCACAAAAGCTCATAACCATTAATAAAGGCCATAAATTAGAATGGTACCAAGATATTGAAGCTTACAACATAAAAGAAGAATTGGGGTTATCCAAAGATAGTTTACTGATAGTACTTGTAGCTAATAATAGAAATATGAAAGGTACAAAGTACCTTATGGAATCTACAAAATATTTAGATCCTAAAAAGAACATGCATATTGTTTTAGTAGGAAGGGATTTAAATAATGCAAAAAACTTAAAAATTCTCAATAAACACTCTTTTACAAAAAACATCCATTTTCTTGGGTTTAGAAAGAATGCCTTAAATATTGTTAAAAGCTGCGATATATTCTTACTTACTTCTATAAAGGGGGAATCGATTACTAAAAGTGTAATAGAAGCCATGTGCTTAGGACTAGCGCCTGTAATAAGTGATATTATTGGAAATAAAGAGCTTGTAGTTGACAGAGAGAGTGGTTTAGTTGTTCCCTCTAAGAATAGTAAAAAATTTGCTGAAGCACTTAATGAACTTTACAGCAATAGAAAACTATTGGAACATATAAAAATAAAT